>Ga0302153_10001447_pt1 | contig 11382 bp, 10 predicted proteins | sample I_Bog_N2_2_FD_192429 | JGI IMG/M metagenome (GOLD analysis project Ga0302153, IMG submission 192429) | Peat permafrost microbial communities from Stordalen Mire near Abisko, Sweden - I_Bog_N2_2 | ecosystem: Environmental > Terrestrial > Soil > Wetlands > Peat | place: Sweden: Abisko, Stordalen... | reverse complement strand
GCTCGGACCCATGATCAAACAACAGCTTGCCCGTTTTAACCGTCTGGAACTCCTGGCCCAGGCCACCCCTCTGGAAAAGCTCGAACGCCTGTCGGCGTGGGTCGGCCGCGATATCTACATCAAGCGTGATGACCTGACGCCCCTGGCTCTGGGCGGCAACAAGCTGCGCAAGCTGGAATACCTGGGGGCCGATGCCCTGGCGGTCGGTGCCGACACGCTGATCACCGCCGGCGCCATCCAGTCCAACCATGTGCGCCAGACCGCGGCCCTGGCGGCCCGCCTCGGGCTGGGTTGCGTGGCCTTGCTGGAAAACCCCATCGGCACCCAGGACGCCAACTACCTGGGCAATGGCAATCGCCTGTTGCTCGACCTGTTCGACGCCCGGGTCGAGCTGGTGGACAACCTGGACAATGCCGACGAGCAGTTGCAGGCCCTGGCCGAGCGCCTGCGCAGCAACGGCAAGAAGCCCTATCTGGTGCCGATTGGTGGCTCCAATGCCCTGGGCGCGCTGGGTTATGTGCGGGCCGGCTTCGAGCTGGCGGCGCAGATCGAAGACAGCGGGCTGGAATTCGCCGCCGTGGTGCTGGCCTCCGGCAGTGCCGGGACCCACAGCGGCCTGGGCCTGGCCCTGAGCGAAGCGCTGCCGGGCTTGCCGGTGGTCGGCGTGACGGTGTCCCGTAGCGATGAGGCGCAGCGGCCGAAGGTGCAGGGGCTGGCGGAGCGCACGGCCGAGTTGCTCGGTGTGCCGCTGCCGGCCAGTTTCAAGGTCGAGTTGTGGGACGAATATTTCGCTCCCCGTTATGGCGAGCCGAACGCCGGGACCCTGGCGGCGGTCAAGCTGCTGGCCAGCCAGGAAGGCATCCTGCTCGACCCGGTCTACACCGGCAAGGCCATGGCCGGGCTGCTCGACGGCATCGGCCGCCAGCGTTTCGAGGACGGCCCGATCATCTTCCTGCACACCGGCGGGGCGCCGGCGTTGTTTGCCTACAACGCTATGCTGTAACCCGACTTTGAGCGTGAGGCTGCCCCGCTCCCTGCAGGGAGCGGGGCAGCCCGACACCAATTCGGGTGTCAGCAGGTAATAAAATAGAATATACAAATAGTTTTTTATTATTTTATAGAATATTAAGCGCTCGCTATAGTCGCGGCGCAGGCGATTTGGCGCGAGACGCCGGCGCCGCTTTAAGGCAGGATTGACGCTGCTCTTCAGCACGTCAGATTCGCGTTCCCACCCATAAGAATACACACGGGGCTCGTCATGAATATTTCCGCATTTCGCAAGCGTCTGCTGGTCGGCAGCCTGGGGTTGGTACTCGGTGCCGGACTGCTCGGCCAGGCCTTTGCCGGTGAGCAACTGGACAACATCAAGAAGGCCGGCGTCATCAACGTTGGCCTGGAAGGCACCTACCCACCGTTCAGCTTTATCGGTGCCGACGGCAAGCTGGCCGGCTTCGAGGTCGAGTTCTCCGACGCCCTGGCGAAAAAACTGGGTGTGAAGGTCAAGCTGCAACCGACCAAGTGGGACGGCATTCTCGCCGCCCTGGAGTCCAAGCGCCTGGACGCGGTGATCAACCAGGTGACCATCTCCGAAGAGCGCAAGAAGAAGTATGACTTCTCCGAGCCTTATACCGTTTCCGGTATCCAGGCCCTGGTGCAGAAGAAGGACGCCGACAAGTTCAAGACCGCCCAGGATCTGGCGGGCCACAAGGTCGGTGTCGGCCTGGGCACCAACTATGAACAATGGCTCAAGGACAATGTGCCGAAAGCCATCATCAAGACTTACGACGATGATCCGACCAAGTACCAGGACCTGCGTGTAGGCCGTATCGACGCAATTCTGGTGGACCGTCTGGCAGCCTTTGAACTGATCAAGAAAACCAACGACACCCTGGCCGTTTCCGGTGAACCGTTCTCCCGTCAGGAAGCCGGTATCGCCCTGCGTAAAGGCGAACCCGAGTTGCTGGCCGCGGTGAACAAGGCCATCGACGAACTGCGCGCTGACGGCACCTTGAAAAAGCTGTCGGAAAAATACTTCAACGCTGACGTCACTCAATAATGGAAGCAGCTTTTCAGCTTGCGTTGGACTCCGCGCCCTTTCTGCTCGAGGGCGCGTACTACACGGTCATCCTCAGCCTGGGTGGAATGTTCTTCGGTTTGCTGCTGGGCTTCGGCCTGGCCTTGATGCGCCTGTCGCGCTTCAAGACGGTGAGCTGGATCGCCAGGGTCTATGTGTCGTTCTTTCGCGGCACACCCCTGCTGGTCCAGTTGTTCGTGATCTATTACGGACTGCCGCAGATGGGCATCGAGCTGGACCCGCTGCCCGCCGCGCTGATCGGCTTCTCGCTGAACATGGCGGCGTACGCCTGTGAAATCCTCCGGGCCGCCATCAGCTCCATCGAGCGCGGCCAGTGGGAAGCGGCGGCGAGTATCGGCATGTCGCGGGCGCAGACCCTGCGCCGGGCGATCCTGCCGCAAGCCGCGCGCACGGCCCTGCCGCCGTTGGGCAACAGTTTCATTTCCCTGGTCAAGGACACGGCATTGGCCGCGACCATCCAGGTACCGGAACTGTTCCGCCAGGCCCAGCTGATTACTGCCCGGACCTTTGAAATTTTCACCATGTATCTTGCCGCCGCCCTGATCTATTGGGTCCTTGCCAGCCTGCTCGCGCACTTGCAGAACCGTCTGGAAGAGCGGGTCAATCGGCATGACCAGGAGTCTTGACAGCATGATTGTGGTTGAAAAACTGACCAAGAAATTCAAAGGGCAGACCGTGCTCAACGGTATCGACCTGACGGTCGAGGCCGGCGAGGTGATCGCTATCATCGGTCCCAGCGGTTCCGGCAAGACCACCTTCCTGCGTTGCCTGAACTTCCTCGAGGAACCCACCAGCGGCCGGATCAAGGTCGGCGACATCGAAATCGATGGCAGCCGTCCGCTGAACCAGCAGTTGGGCCTGGTGCGCAAGCTGCGCCAGCAGGTCGGTTTCGTGTTCCAGAACTTCAACCTGTTTCCCCACCGCACGGCGCTGGAGAACGTCATCGAAGGCCCGCTGGTGGTCAAGAAGACCCCGCGTGACCAGGCCTTGGCCCTGGGCCGCAAGCTATTGGCCAAGGTTGGCCTGGCAGGCAAGGAAGACGCCTATCCGCGCAGGCTTTCCGGTGGTCAGCAACAACGGGTAGCCATTGCCCGGGCGCTGGCGATGGAGCCGCAGGTGATCCTGTTCGACGAGCCGACTTCGGCCCTCGACCCGGAACTGGTGGGTGAAGTGCTGGCAACCATCCGTGGCCTGGCCGAAGAAAAACGCACCATGGTCATCGTCACCCACGAAATGAGCTTTGCCCGGGATGTGGCCAATCGGGTGATCTTTTTCGACAAGGGCGTGATCGTCGAACAAGGTGAAGCCAAGGCGCTGTTTGCCAATCCCAAGGAAGAGCGCACCCGGCAGTTTCTCAGCAAGTTTCTCGGTAATACGTAGGACACTTCTTGATTGAATAAGGCGTACTCAGGGAATGAGTACGACGGTTTTGAAAAGTTGTTTGATCGCCTATCGGGCGATAATTGTTTACTACCGCCTTTCCCCTGCTTCTTCTTTCACACGAACGACTGCGAAAGTAGGAAGTGTCCGAATTCCCGGGCGATCCCCGCCCTGACGGCTTAATGGCTTGACACCTTCCCGGCAAAACTCTTAGCTGCACTTCACAACCTGCACGACGTTATCAGGACTGTATGCACGTTTCGGCCAACTGTTCGCCGGACTGCGCGTGCGCCTTCCAGAATGTTCGACGGTAAGGACGCCTATTAAGGTTCAAGGACAACGGTTGTTTATGCGGCCCAGGCCTGCGCCTGCACGTTGGACTTTTCGTTACCCTACAAAAAGGATTTTTGCATGACTCATTTTCAGGAAACCCTGCGGCTGGCTCCGCCTGTCGTCCCCCAGGCCCATGGGCGTGGTATTGGCCTGCTGGCCGCCGCGCAGTTGTCGATTGTCGTCCGGCCCTATGTCGGCATGGATGAGGGCGACCTGATCGAGTTGTTCTGGGACGGTTGTTATGTGACGGCGCGGCAGGTGTCGGCCAATGACGTGGGCCAGTCGCTGAGTTTGCGGGTACCGGAGAGTTTCGTCCTGGACGGGCTGGCGCGGGTCCACTATCGGGTCCTGCGGGTGGGCAGTGCCGGCGCCTGTTCGCGCCGGCTCGAGGTGCCGGTCAAGCTTGCTTGCCCGGGTGGCCAGCCCTTCGGCGAGGAAAACCAGGGATTGGCGCCGCTGATCATTCCCGCGCCGATCCAGCGCTACGGGGTCAACCCCAGCCAGATGCGCCGGGGCGTACCGCTGACCCTGGCGCCCTATCTGAACATGGCCGCCGAGGACGAAATCACCCTGCTCTGGGGCGATGTGCGCCTCGACCTGCCCAAGCTCGCCGGCGAGGACATCGGCAAGCCGGTCCGGGTCTTCGTGCCACCGGCGGTGATCCAGGAAGCCGGTGAAGACAGTGGCCTGGACCTCACCTACTGCGTGATCGACCGGGTCGGCAACAACTCCCGTTGGGCGCCGGCGCGGCGGCTCAGGGTGGGCAGCGCCCGGCACTACATCAGGGCCCCGCGCCCGGTTTTCCCCAAGCTCGCCCAGCCCTGCCGGGGCTGAGAGGCTGACCTTCTATGCATATTCCCAAAGGTTAGTTTATTTAATTTTTATACGCGCTTAGGGTATATGCACCGGACCACCGGACTTGTTTGATTTCTATGGCGTCGCGCTTTCGCGACGCTTCCAAAGAGAGATGAGGACGGTATGGTCAGGAACACAATCACCCTTGTGCGGATCGCCAGGGCATTGCGCACGCCACGGAGTGGCGTTGATGTCTAATTTGCATGAAGCACAGGTCCAGAGCGACCTGGATATTGCTCCGTTGTTGCTCCCGGCCCGCGTGCTGCGCAACGACGCCGAAGCCTTGCAGGCCGCCCATGAGCTGGCCGAGGCTGCCCGCTTGCAGGCCGCGCGCCGCGACCGTCAGCGCAAGCTGCCCTGGGCCGAGATCGAGCAGTTCACCCGCAGCGGCCTGGGCAGCATCACGATTCCCCGTGAGTACGGCGGTCCACAGGTATCCTTTGTCACCGTGGCCGAAGTCTTTGCGATCATTTCCGCCGCCGATCCGGCGCTCGGGCAGATCCCCCAGAACCAGTTCGGCATTCTTCAGTTGCTGCTGGGCACCGCCACCGAACGCCAGAAGAAGCAGCTGTTCCAGAGCGTGCTGGAAGGCTGGCGCATCGGTAATGCCGGGCCGGAACGCGGCACGAAAAACACCCTGGAGCTCAAGACCCGGATCACCGCCGACGGTGACGGTTTGGTCATCAGCGGCCAGAAGTTCTATTCCACCGGTGCCCTGTTTGCCCACTGGGTGGCGGTCAAGGCGATCAACGACGAAGGGCGGCAGGTCATGGCCTTCGTCCGGCGTGGCACGCAGGGCTTGCGCATCGTCGACGACTGGTCGGGCTTCGGCCAGCGCACCACCGCCAGCGGCACCGTCTTGTTGAACCAGGTGCGGGTGGAAGCGGAAGACGTGGTGGACAACTGGCGCCAGGGCGAGGTGCCGAATATCCAGGGCGCCTACTCGCAACTGATCCAGGCCGCCATCGACGCGGGCATCGCCCGTGGGGCCATCGACGACAGCATCGCCTTTGTCCGCGAGCGTTCGCGGCCGTGGGTCGATGCCAAGGTCGAGCGCGCCAGTGACGATCTCTACGTGATTGCCGATATCGGCAAATTGAAAATCGAACTGCACGCCGCCGAGGCGCTGCTGTGCAAGGCCGGGCAGGTGCTCGACCAGGTCAGCGCCAAGCCGGTGGATGCGGCTTCTGCCGCGCGTGCCTCGATTGCCGTGGCCGAAGCCAAGGTCCTCACCACCGAAATCGCCCTGCTCGCCAGCGAGAAGCTGTTCGAGCTGGCCGGCAGCCGCGCCACCCTGGCCGAGTTCAACCTCGACCGGCACTGGCGCAACGCCCGGGTGCACACCCTGCACGACCCGGTGCGCTGGAAATACCACGCCGTGGGCGCCTATCACCTGAACGGCAGTTTGCCGGCCCGGCATTCCTGGATTTGACGACCAGACCTCTGGAGAAGCACATGACTTTTTCCCAACCCGTCGCGGTCATCAGCAGCGACGAGCAAGCCCTGATCGTGGCCAGCGACCTGGCCGAAGACTTCAAGCGCGACAGCATCCTGCGCGACCGTGAACGGCGCCTGCCGCTGGCCGAGCTGGAGGTGTTTTCCCGCTCCGGCCTCTGGGGTATCAGCGTGCCGAAGGCCTACGGCGGTGCCGGCGTGTCCAACGTGACCCTGGCCAAGGTGACGCAACTGATCGCCGAGGCCGATGCCTCCCTGGGGCAGATTCCACAGAACCATTTCTATGCCCTGGAAGTGTTGCGGGTCAACGGCAGCGAGGCGCAGAAACGCCGCCTGTATGCCGAGGTGCTCGCGGGGCGGCGCTTTGGCAATGCCCTGGCCGAACTGGGGACCAAGACCGCCCATGACCGTGTCACCAGCTTGCGCCGGGACGGCGACGGCTACCGCATCAACGGTCGCAAGTTCTACGCCACGGGCGCCTTGTATGCCCAGCGCATCCCGACCTCGGTGGTGGATGAGCAGGGTGTCCAGCAGTTGGCCTTCGTACCGCGTGACAGCGCCGGCCTCAATGTGATCGACGACTGGAGCGGTTTTGGCCAGCGCACCACCGGCAGCGGTTCGGTGGTGTTCGAGGACGTGTATGTCGCCGCCGAAGACGTGATTCCTTTTCAAACCGCCTTCGAACGTCCGACCCCGGTCGGTCCGCTGGCGCAGATTCTCCATGCGGCCATCGACACCGGCATTGCCCGCGCCGCCTATGAAGACACCCTGCACTTTGTCCGCACCCGCACACGGCCCTGGATCGATGCCGGCAACGACAAGGCCACTGAAGATCCGTTGACCCTCAAGAGCATCGGCCACCTGAGCATTCGCATGCACGCCGCCGAAGCCTTGCTGGAGCGGGCCGGTGAATACCTCGACCTGGCCCAGGCCGAGACCAATGCCGAAACCGTCGCAGCGGCCTCGATTGCCGTTGCCGAAGCGCGGGCCATCAGCACCGAAATCTCCCTGGCGGCCGGCAGCAGCCTGTTCGAACTGGCCGGCAGCCAGGCGACCCTGGCCGAGCACGGGCTGGATCGCCACTGGCGCAATGCGCGGGTGCACACCCTGCATGACCCGGTGCGCTGGAAGTACCACGCGGTGGGCAACTACTACCTCAATGCGGAAAACCCACCGCTGCGGGGGACCATCTGATGGCGAAGAAAAAGATCCTGCTCAATGCCTTCAACATGAACTGCATCGGGCATATCAACCACGGCTTGTGGACCCATCCGCGGGACAACTCGACCCAGTACAAGACGCTGGAATACTGGACCGAGTTGGCGCAACTGCTGGAGCGTGGTCTGTTCGACGGTCTGTTTATCGCCGATATCGTCGGGGTCTACGACGTGTACCAGGGGTCGGTGGAGGTGCCGCTGCGGGAGTCGATCCAGTTGCCGGTCAACGATCCGCTGCTGCTGGTTTCGGCGATGGCGGCGGTGACGAAAAACCTCGGCTTCGGCCTGACCGCCAACCTCACTTACGAGGCGCCGTACCTGTTTGCCCGGCGGATGTCGACGCTCGACCATCTGAGCCGTGGGCGGGTCGGCTGGAACATCGTCACCGGTTATCTCGACAGCGCCGCCCGGGCCATGGGCCTCAAGGAGCAGGTCGAACATGACCGGCGCTACGACCAGGCCGACGAGTACCTGGAGGTGCTCTACAAACTCTGGGAAGGCAGCTGGGAAAACGACGCGGTGCTCAACGATCCGGCCCGGCGGATCTACGCCCAGCCGGAGAAGGTGCACAAGGTGCAGCACGCCGGCGAGTTCTATCAGGTGGAGGGTTATCACCTTTGCGAGCCTTCGCCGCAGCGCACGCCGGTGCTGTTCCAGGCCGGCAGTTCGGAGCGTGGCCTGGAGTTCGCCGGGCGACATGCCGAGTGCGTGTTTATCAGCGGGCAGAACAAGGCCGCGACCAAGGTCCAGGTGGACAAGGTGCGCGCCAGCGCGGTGGCGGCCGGACGTGATCCCGAAGGCGTCAAGGTATTCATGGGCTTGAACGTGATTGTCGGCGAGACCGAGGAAGCGGCCTGGGCCAAGCATGCCGAGTACCTGGGGTATGCCAGTGCGGAGGCTGGGGTGGCGCATTTTTCCGCGTCTACCGCGATTGATTTTGCCGAGTACGAACTAGATGAGCCGATCCAGTACGTGAAGAGCAATGCGATCCAGTCGGCGACCAGGAACCTGCAGAACAATGACTGGACCCGGCGCAAATTGCTGGAGCAGCACGCCTTGGGCGGGCGCTATTTCACCGTGGTTGGTTCACCCGGGCAGGTGGCTGATGAGCTGGAATCGTGGATCGCCGAAACCGGGCTGGATGGCTTCAACCTGACACGCATTGTCACTCCGGAAAGCTATGTGGACTTTATCGAGCTGGTGATTCCGGAATTGCAGCGGCGTGGGTCGTACAAGACGGCTTATGACCAGGGGACCTTGCGTGAAAAGCTGTTCCACGGTGAGGCGCATCTGCCGGGGCAGCATGCCGGAGCGGGCTATCGCCCGATCGCCAGCAAGCCGGCTCCTACAGGGGCGGGGTCGGTCGCCGATGTTGCGCTCGACGCCAACCTGTAGGAGCCGGCTTGCTGACCATAGAGCCCGTCCAAACACCACATAATCCATGCCCTGACTGGAAAACCATTATGAAAACCACCTTTCTCTCTCACCCGGTCAAAGCACTGGTCCTGGCCCTCGGCCTCTTCAGCGCCATCGCCCACGCCGCCGACGCTCCACTCAAGGTCGGCACCACCGCCGCCTTCGCCATCCCCCTGGAAGCCGCCGTCGAAGAAGCCGGCAAACAAGGCCTGAAAGTCGAGCTGGTGGAATTCACCGACTGGATCGCGCCCAACGTCAGCCTCGCCGCCGGCGATATCGACGTGAACTACTTCCAGCACATTCCCTTCCTGGAAAACGCCAAGGCCGCCGCCGGTTTCGACCTGGTGCCCTTTGCCCCGGGGATCATCAACAACGTCGGCCTCTACTCGAAGAAATACAAAAGCTTCGACGAGCTGCCACAAGGCGCCACCGTGGCCATTGCCAACGACCCGATCAACAGCGGTCGCGGCCTGCAACTGCTGGCCAAGGCCGGGCTGATCACCCTCAAACCCGGCGTCGGCTACAAGGCCACCGAAGACGACATCATCGGCAACCCGAAAAAGATCAAGATCCTCCAGGTCGAAGCCGTGCAACTGGTGCGCGCCTACGACGACGCCGATCTGGTCCAGGGCTACCCGGCCTATATCCGCCTGGCGAAGACCTTCGACGCCGGCTCCGCGCTGCTGTTCGACGGTCTCGATCACAAGGAGTACGTGATCCAGTTCGTGATCCAGCCGAAAGAGAAAACCGACCCGCGGCTGATCAAGTTCGTCGATATCTACCAGCATTCGCCGGTGGTCCGTGCCGCCCTGGATAAAGCCCACGGCAAGCTGTACCAGGCCGGTTGGGAAGGCTGACATGAGTGTCGTCAACCTCCAGCGCCCGCGTGAAGAAACGCCGCGCAGTGCCGAGCAGACCGAACTGCACCCCGACCTCAATCGTGCCCACGTGCGTTTTATCGGCCTGGGCAAGACCTACGAAGGCCGCGAAGGCCCGGTGCATGCGTTGCAAGGCATCGACCTGGCAATCCAGTGCGGCGAGGTGTTCGGCATCATTGGCCGCAGCGGCGCCGGCAAGTCGTCGCTGATCCGCACGATCAATCGCCTGGAACAACCCAGTTCGGGGCGGGTGCTGATCGATCAGGTGGATATCGGCGAGTTCGACGAAAACCGCCTGGTGGAACTGCGTCGGCGCATCGGCATGATTTTCCAGCACTTCAACCTGATGTCAGCGAAGACGGTCTGGCAGAACGTCGAGCTGCCGTTGAAGGTGGCCGGGGTGCCGAAGCTGCAACGGGAACAGAAGGTTCGCGAGCTGCTGGACCTGGTCGGCCTGCGGGACAAATACAAGGCCTACCCGGCGCAGTTGTCCGGCGGGCAGAAACAGCGGGTCGGGATTGCCCGGGCGCTGGTCCATGACCCGGCGATCCTGCTGTGTGACGAAGCCACCTCGGCGCTGGACCCGGAAACCACCCAATCGATCCTTGGCTTGCTGCGCGAGATCAATCAGCGCCTGGGCCTGACCATTGTCCTGATCACCCACGAGATGGCGGTGATCCGCGAGATCTGCGATCGGGTGGTGGTGCTGGAACATGGGCGGGTGGTCGAGCAGGGGCCGGTCTGGCAAGTGTTCGGCGATCCGCAGCACGAGGTCAGCCGGACCTTGTTGGCGCCGTTGCAACACGCTTTGCCGGCGGAGCTGCAAGAGCGTTTGCAGGCACGTCCCGAGTCATCGGAGTCGGCGGTGGTGTTGCGTCTGCAATTGACCGGCAGCGCAGCCGACGAACCGGACCTGGCGGCGCTGTTCAGTGCCCTCGGCGGGCGCGTGCGTTTGTTGCAGGGCGGTGTCGAACGGATCCAGGGGCATGCGCTGGGGCAGTTGCTGCTGTCGGTGAGCGGCTCGTCCCTGGGGGCCGAGGAACTGCGTCAACGGGCCGGGCGTTGGGCACAACAGGTGGAGGTGCTGGGTTATGTGGCTTGAGCGTTTGTGGCAGGTGGTGATCTACACCTTCCTGATGGTTGGCGTGTCATCGCTGATCGCCTTGTTGCTGGGCATTCCGCTGGCGGTGATCCTGGTCACCAGCGACAAGGGCGGGATCTATGAAGCGCCGGTGGTGAACCGGGTGCTGGGGGCATTCGTGAACCTGTTCCGCTCGATCCCGTTCCTGATCCTGATGGTGGCGTTGATTCCCTTTACCCGGTTGATTGTCGGCACCACCTATGGCGTGTGGGCTGCCGTGGTACCGCTGACCATCGCGGCCACGCCATTCTTTGCGCGGATCGCCGAGGTGAGTTTGCGGGAGGTCGATCATGGTTTGATCGAAGCGGCCCAGGCCATGGGTTGCCGGCGCTGGCATATCGTCTGGCATGTGCTGTTGCCCGAGTCGTTGCCGGGGATTGTCGGCGGCTTCACCATTACCCTGGTGACCATGATCAATTCCTCGGCCATGGCGGGTGCGATTGGTGCGGGCGGGTTGGGGGATATCGCCTATCGGTATGGTTATCAGCGTTTTGACAGCCAGGTGATGCTGACGGTGATCGTGCTGCTGGTGATCCTGGTGGCGGTGATTCAGTTGGGTGGAGATCGGTTGGCGCGGGTGTTGAACAAGCGCTGAGGGTAGTGGGTTGGGAG
>Ga0302153_10001434_pt1 | contig 11463 bp, 7 predicted proteins | sample I_Bog_N2_2_FD_192429 | JGI IMG/M metagenome (GOLD analysis project Ga0302153, IMG submission 192429) | Peat permafrost microbial communities from Stordalen Mire near Abisko, Sweden - I_Bog_N2_2 | ecosystem: Environmental > Terrestrial > Soil > Wetlands > Peat | place: Sweden: Abisko, Stordalen... | reverse complement strand
GCTTCCCAGAGACATGTAAAACATCTGGCGGGCGGAATCATACGCTGTGAGAGAGGGGGCGGGAAAATCGAACGGGCAACCAAGTTGGATGCCCACTCCGCCAACGGGCATCGTTGTAGTCACTGCATAGTTATTGGCCGCATCGATGACCGAAAGGGCGTTGGAGGCCTCGAAGGTTACGAGGGCAACGTTGGTCTGCGGGGCGACGGAAATCGACGTGGCTCCGACGGGGAGCGCGCCGATGGTGGTGGCGATCTGGTCGTGAACACCGTCGATGACCACGACCGAACCCGACGCACCCGTGCTGGCTACGAAGACGGCATGCGTTGCGGGATTGAGGGCCATGGCCTTCGGGGTGAGAGTGGTGGCAAGGGTAGCCAGCACAGCTCCGGTTTTGGAATTCAGCACGACGACCTGGTTACCGGTGGTATCGGCGACGTAGAGATGGCCGAGGATCGCATCGGCAACGATCGGTCCAGGGGTTCCGCCGACGTGCCAGGTCAAGGCTGCGGCAGTGCCCTTAATGGCGCTGATGGTCCCGTCGCCTGAGTTCGCGACATAGACCATGCCCAAACCTAGATCAGTGGCGATAGCGACTGGAGCTGCGCCGACCGCAATCACCTTCGATACTTTCAACGTCTTGGCCGAGATCGCCGACACGCTGTCGGCACCGGTATTCAACACATAGGCAAAACCTGCGGCCGAGTTGACGGCAATCGGGCCCGGGCTGGCGCCAACGTTAATGGTCGCCAACGGGCTTAGCGTTGGCTGCGGAGAATCGGCGCTGTGGGTGGAGGCGTCGGCGCTGGGTGAGATCTGCGCTTTGGCTGCAATCGTAAGCAGTGCCATGACTAGAACCAAGCAACGCAGAACCGATCGGAAGCTAAGGGTGTTCAGGGTCACGAATTTCCTCCTCGAAGGTGCAAGTTGCATGATCTCGCTCGAGCTGTGTGCGATATCGGCGAGTTCTCAGAAAGGCAATTTGCCGGAGTTCGGAGCGGAACGCAACACAACCGTCAACCATCTTGAGATCACCAGCTAACTCATTGAAACAACGCTGGGTTCGTTTAACTTGTAACTTGCCATGCTATACTCCTCCGAACTTTTTACGGGGTTGGAATAATTGCCATGCGCCCGGGTACAGGAGGCAGGATCGTTCGTTTTGGGTCCTTCGAGGCAGACATCGATGAAGGCAAGCTTACCAAGTCTGGGATACGGATTCGCCTGCAGGAGCAGCCGTTCCGGATACTGGCTCTGTTGCTAGAAAGTGCCGGTCAGGTCGTCAGCCGGGAGCAGCTTCGTCAGGAACTCTGGTCAACGGACACGTTTGTTGAGTTTGACAAAGCGCTGAATACGGCAGTGGGCAAGCTCCGCGCGGCGCTCAGCGATTCGGCCGACAATCCTCGCTTTCTGGAAACGGTTCCGCGGCGGGGTTACCGCTTTATAGCTCCGGTCACTTTCCCACCCCCGCGACCGGCTAATTTAGTTCCGGTTCAAGCCGCGACTCCAGAGATTTCTGCCTCCTCAGATTCGGAAATTGGCCAAATTGGAGTGATGGCACCTGGTTTCGCGTCAGAAAAAGTTCACCGACGGCCAGCAACCGTGATCGGCGCCATTGTATTGTTAATGGTCACAGCCTTCGGAATTTACTGGTATCGGCACCGTCCAGGTTTCCAGATCTCTCCCCAAGACACGATCATGCTAGCCGATTTCGTCAATACCACGGGCGAGGCAGTTTTCGACGATGCGCTTCGGCAGGGACTCGAAGTGGGATTGGAGCAGTCTCCATTTGTCAAAGTGCTTCCTGACCGCAAGGCGGAGCGAATCCTGAAGCAGATGGGTCGTTCATCGGATGAACGCATGACGGGCCGAACGGCAATCGAAGTATGCCAGCGAGCGAGTGGCAAGGTGACGGTGCAAGGGTCGATCGCGAGTTTGGGTACAAACTATCTCATTGGATTGGCGGCGATCCGGTGCGACAGTGGTGAGCCGGTCGCCAATGAACAAGTACAAGCCAAGCGTAAAGAGGATGTAGTCGATGCCCTGGGCCGGGTCACCACACGTTTGCGCGCGCGCCTGGGCGAGTCACTCCCTTCGATTGAGAGATACAACGCACCTCTGGAACAGGCTACGACCGTCTCGCTCGATGCTCTTAACGCATACGGTCTGGCCCTTTCCACTTGGGACAAGAAAGGGGATCGGGAGTCGCTGCCGATTTTTCACGAAGCCATCAAACTGGATCCAAACTTCGCCATGGCGTATGGCGGACAGGCGACTGTCTATCACAACCTGGGCGAGTCCGACTTGGCCCGTGAGAATGCTGCCAAGGCCTACGAACTTAGATCTCGGGTAACAGAGTCCGAACGGGCGACGATCGATGCGCGCTACTACTCCTATGTAACCGGCGAGCTGGAAAAATCAGCCCGAGTGCACGCTCTCGAAGTTCAGAATTATCCTGAGTCACCCGGCGCCTATAACCATTTGGCCATTGACGATGGCAAACTCGGACGCTACGAAGAGTCAGTCGAAGGCCTTCGCAAAGCCCTGCGGCTTGATCCGACGAGAGCTGCCACTTACTCAAATCTCGCGGGCATGCTGCTGGCTTTGAATCGGGTGGAAGACGCGTCCGCAGTTGTGACGGAAGCCGGCAAGCGGCAATTGCAGACCGATTCTCTGATGCAAGCGGGCTATCGGATAGCTTTCCTTCGCGGCGACAGTGGGGAAATGCAGCATTTGGTCCAGCAATCGTTGGATGTACCGGGAGGTCAGTCGCTTCTGTTGTCCGATCAGTCGAATACCGAGGCCTATCACGGCCGTTACGGCAAAGCTCGCGAGTCGTCGCGAGTAGCTGCGCGGCTGATGGAACACAACGGAGACACCGAATCGGCCGCCAATTGCTTGGCCCAGGCGGCGGTCCGTGAAGCCGAAGTTGGCGATTCCGCACGAGCCAGCCAGTTTATTTCCGAGGCGCTAAAGTTATCGCGCGGGCAAGATGTGAGAACACTGGCAGCGCTCAGTATGGCTCGGATGGGACGCTTCAAGCGGGCGGAAGCGCTGAGCCAGGAATTGGACAAAGAGTGGCCGGTGGGCACCTATGTCCAGAAATACTGGCTGCCCTTGATTCGCGCGGAGATCGACCTTGGACAGGGCCGATCGTCAAAAGCGGTCGATGATCTGAATCTGGCAACTACTCCCATTGAGTTTGCGATCCCTCCGGCAATGCCAGTTGCGACGCTTTATCCGGCATACGTCCGAGGTCAGGCATACTTGGCGGCGGGCAACGCGAGAAAGGCGCTGACAGAATTTCAGAAGTTCAGCGGCCATAGTGGCCTGGTGGCGAACTATCCCTTGGGAGCCTTGGCTCGACTGGGGCTTGCGCGCGCTTATTCGCGCACCGGAGACATTCAGAAGGCGCGCCTGGCCTACCAGGAATTCTTCCAGCTCTGGAAGGACGCGGATCCCGATATCCCAATCTTAAGAAAAGCCAAAGCAGAGCACGCTAAGCTGCATTGAGTTGTCGCCGATTTTGTTTCTGTCGCCCCCACTTACGCTGACAAGAACGGAAGTATCGATGCGGGTCGGCGCGCTAGAGCCCCTGGTGCAACACGGTGCGCGAAAGGCTGCCCGGAGCAATGAGAAGGAAATTTTCTCCGGTCCGGTTTCAGCGCGAGTATCGCGAAATTACGTCCATTTCTCGCTATGTTCGGAGGAACCCAAGCCGAGTTTCTCTGCACTGGGCATTGTCCTGGAGCTCAGTAGGCGTGTCCTTGAGTATGAGAGCGACACAGACGAGAGGCCCAGGTCGCCCTAGGCCGCGATCGTCGGGAAGTTCCTAGTTCACCGTCAGCGGGAACGAGACCGAAGCCGGGCTCGCACTGTAGTCGGCGTTACCCATACGTCGCGGTCCGGGTTGTTGTTTCCGGCACCGAGAACACCAGCGAACTCTTAGCCTCGTCACCGAATCCATTTGTAATAACCCGGTAGCTCTTGCTTCATAATGTGCAAGACCTTCACTTTGTGCAAGACCTTCACTTTCGTGAAGGTCTTGCGGAGTGATTTGTCTCTGGCCATGGACCATTGAGAAGGGCTTAAGCGATCTCCATTGACTGAAATGAGCATGGCATCGGCTTGCGTGTTGCTGCCCCACAGCGCCGAACTTGGACGGGGCATCCTTCACAATTGGGGTCGACCACGCGTTCCTAAAACTGCCCCGCCAAGCTGAACAAGGTTCCGGTATCGCCTTCATGCACTTCCACGAGATCGGGTCCAGCGATGGCAATCGAAGGAGCGGCGCCAGTCTGGTAGTCGACGTCCGTGCCCCACGAAATCGTCCCATCGGTGCCGAGACGGTAAAACAGAGTTGGACTAGACCCCTGATGCACCTCGATAACCGTAGCCCCAGCCAGCGCCACCGCAGGAGCAAACCCATTGTCGTATTGGGCAGCACCCACAAAGGTTATCGTGCCATCCGAATTGAATTGACCGGATTTAAAGAAAAGGGCGGCGGGGTTCGACGCCGTCGCCTGATGTACTTCGATGATCTGAGTGCCGCAAGCCGCTACGGAAGGCGCGAATCCGCCTTCAAGGTTAATAGCCGACGCCCACTTGATCTATCTATAGGAAAAACAAAAGTCAATTGCGGAGAATAAATCCGGTAAACGAGTAACCTTGTCCTCAGTACTGAAGGTCCCACTAAGATTGGAGGGTTGTCGATAGTGAGGTTGTTGCGACTCAAAAGTGGGGGGAGTCTGTTGCGGAGGGGTAGAGAAATTGCACAGCAAGGGAACTGGGCGAGCGCGTCACAGCGCCAATGGTTTAATGCGACGCACCCAATGCATGGACTGACCACGGATGTCGGCCAGCGGATCGACCCCAAAATGCTTACGTACTGAGTTCCTCCAACTAAGCCGTTGCGGACGAGGGCGCTTTTTCTGGCCCAGCAGCAAAAAAAGTGTAGCCGAGGTCATGTGTTGTGTGCGGTGTGCCAACAGCCCGAAACGGCGCATTGCGTGTCGGTAGTGGTCTGGCACGTGCTCGGCCAGAGCGTCAACGAAGTCCTCAATCAAATAGCGGGTTGTCACGACCCGCTTTTGTTTTAGATCTTTCGTCAAGAACTCGACTTCCCCATCCGTGATCTTTGTGAATCGATGCTGAGCAATCGGTGGGCGTCGAACGTACCGCGCCACATATCGCAGGAAATGCCATTTCGATCTGATGGGATCAACGTAGAGGTTCCACCAGCGTTCATATTGCGTTTTCAACAATACTCTGAGCTTCTCGGTACTGGTATCCGAAGCAAGTAATCCCTTCGTCAGAGCTGCTCGAAGGTCCATTCTGTGGCCCTTCAACTCTTGCAGTCCCTGTGCACCGCAGTCACGGAGTGCAATTTCAAGATTGATAATCCGTACATTTTCAAGACGAAGGCAGACGTTGTCACGAGCTTGTCAACCAATCAAGCCGCACACTTGATTCCCTACACCTGTTCTTGTGCCCATTTGATGTTCAAGTCTAAGACTCAATGGCATTGTGGGAGTTGCAGCCAATGCATTGATCGAAGATTCGCTATCACGGCTTCGGGCCTTCTGGAATACGATTTGGATTCGGACTACGTCTCCGATGTTTTTGTGGGACCACGCAAAGACGGACCGGAAAGGAGCATGGCCGTGGATTATGCCCGTCACGGGATTGAGTTAGACCGGTGGTCAGAGTCAGAATTGGCGGCACGCTTCAATGCCGAACTCAGCCGTGCTGTGCGATACGAACCGAAGCGTAGCGAGACCGCTCAAGAAATCATTTCGATGCACAAACGGCATGGAGAAGGGGTGACCCGAGTATTGCAACGGAAGGTCATTGAGAACGCCGCAAAACTCGTGGATGGAACTCTCGACAGCACGTCGCTATTGGCGCTCGCGATTGGGCAAGAACGCCTGAGACAACAGCGATTCGCTGGTGAAGGCGTGCATGGAAACATGGACCACGATAGCAACATTGGACCCGCCTCTTTAATTCAATCGCAAGTTGCGGCAGTGGCGAGGGTGGAGGGGACCCTTGCAACTATTCTGGCCAGACTCGGGGGCTTAACATCCAAAAAGGTCAAAACGAAGAAAAAAAGGAAGTTAGTGAAGCGAGATGCGGTTACCTTCGCGGCCATCCTGATGGAACTCAAAAGCACAAAATACTGTTCATTTCTCCAGGATCACGGGACCAAGCCAAGTGGACAGAGCCTGGCCCGGCCTCCTATCTGCGGGGTTACCACGCTGGAGATCCTTAGCGCTCTGCTGACCACGGCCTATAGCTTCGCCTTCCGCAAGGGCGAGTTGCTCTCGATGCGAGTCAAGCAAATCGACTTGCCGACTGGCACGATCCGGCTGGAAGCTGGAACGACAAAGAACGGGGAAGGTCGCGCGGTCAAGATGACGCGCGAAGTCGCAACCCTGCTGACCGCTTGCATAATCGGCAAGCAGCCGGATGATTTCGTTTTCACCCGGTCGGACAAGAAACGCAAGGACGGGACATTGGTAAAAGGCAAACCAGTCGAAGCCTTCCGCAAAATCTGGAAGGCGGTTTGCACCCGCGCGGGCGTTTCCGATCTACTGTTTCACGATCTGCGACGGAGCGGCGTCCGCAACCTTCGCAGACTTGGCGTTCAGGAGAGCGTGGTCATGCGGATCAGCGGACACAAGACGCGCTCCGTCTTCGAGCGCTACAACATCGTTGACGAAGCCGACCTCGCCGACGCTGCCAGCAGACTCGACACTAAGCAAAACGCTGCGGCAGTGGAACTTACTCAGACCTTTGGGCACGATTGCGGCCAATTGCACCAAAACTGCGGCAGATGCGCAGATGCAGCTTGTAAATGCCGTTCTGCCTAACTAGCTTTCTTGTGAATGGGTTGGTTTATACTGCTCTTCTCAGAGGGCCCGTAGCTCAAGCGGATAGAGCATCGGATTTCTAATCCGAGGGTTGCAGGTTCGATTCCTGCCGGGCCTACCAGAATGTCCTATGCCCATCCCCCGTTCGTGCCATTCCCCGTTTCGCGATTCAAACGTAGTGTTGTTGGTGAGCAGACTTCGGGGGAGGGCTGTTCAAACGGGCGCCTCGCGACTCTAACTGAGTCCAAGGCGCTTTCGTTTTTTGCGGCATAATCCAGTGCTTAATCTGAAAGCGCCGGTCCAAGGCCCAGCCCATCTATCGCCCCTGGTTTACGCCTTCGGAGCGCTCTTTTTCGGTCTCATCCTCTGCCATTCCTCTTCGGTCAGCTCGCGCCCAAGGGCCGTAAACTCGCCTGCGCCTTGCAGCCACTCGCCGCCGTCCATGGTCACGACGTCCCCATTGATGTAGCCAGAGCCGTCGCTAACCAGGAATGCGGCCAGATTGGCGAATTCCTCGGTGGTGCCGAATCGTCCCAGAGGAATGCGCTTCTTGGCGGCTTCGGCCAGTTCGGGCCGGGGCAGCAGGCGCGAGAATGCACCCTCGGTGGGAATCGGCCCAGGCGCGATCGCGTTCATCCGAATCCCGCGATTCCCCCATTCGACGGCCAAACTGCGCGTAAGGGCATGCACGCCCGCCTTCGCCACCGCCGACGGCACAACGTAGGCCGAGCCCGTCGTCGTGTAGGTGGTCGTGATGTTGAGCACAACACCTCCCCGGCTTTCGGCCAGCCAGCGCCGTCCGCACGCCATCGTCGTGTGCAGCGTGCCCAGCAGGACGATTCCGATGACCGATTGAAATGCTCCCAGCGAAAGGTCTTCGGTGCGCGAGAGGAAATTTCCCGCCGCGTTGTTCATGAGCACATCGAGCGGCCCTTCGGCCCAAATCGCGCCGATCAGCTCTTCGACGGCCGCAGCGTCGCGGACGTCGCAGGGTAGGGTGTGGATCTTCTTGTGGTCCCTGCTGCCGCCGGTCCGCTCGTGTAACTCCTGCTCGGTTGCGGCTAGGACATCCTGGCGGCGGCCGCAGAGGTAGACCTCCGCGCCGAGTTCGAGAAAGCGCTGTGCGGCGGCCTTGCCCAGACCGGTGCCTCCGCCGGTGATTAGGATGCGCTTGGCTTGCAGCAGGTCTTTCTGGAACATGATGAATTTCCTCCGCGCAATGAACCGACGATTGTACCGGACAGGCTCGCTTGCGAACGTTCTACTGTTACGTCCCGCAAGTCGAGGAATTGGTTCATGGGGTTTTTGAAAGGGCACGGCTTCACCACTCGCGGAGCGTCGCTGTGGCGCTTGATTTGTCGCAGCGCTTTCAGTGCTGCGAGAACTGCACCGCGAACGATTTACATTGCAGAATCTTTTGTCACGATTGGTTCCCACCCGCTTGCGACTTGACCAGCGCTTGGGAGTGTTCGGCTCGCAGTTTCTCCGCAACCGCGTCGGCCCCTAAAGGCTTGCTGAAGTAATAGCCTTGGATCTCGTCGCAATGATGGGCCTGGAGGAATGACATTTGCGCTTCGTCCTCCACGCCTTCGGCAATCACTTTGAGATTCAGACTTCTTGCCATGCTGATGATGGCAGCGGTAATGGCCGCATCATCCGGATTCAGCGCGACATCCCGCACAAACGAACGGTCCACCTTCAACTTGCTAACCGGAAACCGCTTCAGATAGCTGAGGCTGGAATAGCCCGTCCCGAAATCGTCAATCGCCAACGACAATCCCATGTCCTTCAATTCCTGAAGGACCGCGAAGGTCACGTCGGCGCTCGATAGCAAGAGACTTTCCGTTACTTCCAGTTCGAGGTGTTGCGGGGCGAGGCCAGTATCGAGTAGCACCTGCCGAACCAGTTCAGAGAAGCCCTCTCGACGAAATTGGACCGCCGACACATTGACTGCCACGGACACTGCGGCCAGCCCCTCATCTTGCCATTTTCGGGCCTGCGAGCACGCCGCCCTGAGCACCCATTCACCGATGGAGACGATCAGCCCGCTGCTTTCCGCAATTCGGATGAATTCATCGGGTGGCACAAGGCCCATTTCCGGGTGTTGCCATCGAAGGAGCGCTTCCACGCCGACGATCTTTCGAGACTTTATATCCATCTGCGGTTGGTACATGAGAAAGAGTTCTTTCTTGTCGAGCGCCGTCCGCAAGTTGTTTTCCAGGTTCAACCGCTCAACCGCTTGAGCATTCATGTCAGCCGTAAAGAATTGAAAGTTGTTCCGTCCGCTGTCCTTGGCGGTATACATGGCGGCATCGGCATGCTTGATGAGGGCTTCGCTGTCCGCACCGTGCTCCGGATAGATGCTGATGCCGAGGCTGCAACTAACGCTGAGAGAATGACCTTGGATCACCATTTCAGCCGTCAGTCCATCCATCAGTCGCTGTGCCGCGACCGCGGCATCGGTGATGTGCTTTATGTTGTTCACCACCACCAGGAATTCGTCGCCTCCGAGTCGGGCAATCGTGTCCTGCGCTCGCCCCCATGCTTTCAGTCGTTCTGCGACACTTTTCAGAAGGAGATCACCCACCGAGTGCCCGAGCGAGTCGTTGATGTTCTTGAACCGGTCGAGGTCGAGAAAAAAAAGAGCAACTTTGCAGTTGTTGCGGCGAGCATGGGCGAGCGCCTGCGATAATCGGTCCCGCAGAAGAGTCCGGTTGGGTAATCCGGTCAGAGCATCGAAATACGCCAGCGATTGAATCTGTTGTTCGGCGACCTTGCGCTCTGTGATGTCAACGAACGTCCCCTCAATAAAACTGTTTTTACCCGAATCATCGGCGACCACCGTTGCATTTAACATCGCCCAGGCAGAATCTCCGTTCGTGCGCCGATAGTTCACCTCATAGTTTGTAACGTATTTCTCATTCTTGAGTTGTTTCAGGAACGCTTCCCGATCCGAAATCGTCTGATAAACATCTACAATCGACGTGCCTAGGACTTCCTCAGACGAGGCACAGCCGAACATCCGAGCCGCGGCCTGATTGCACTCCAGAATGAGCCCCTCCATCGTGGTACGAAAGACGCCCGCCAGGTTGCGCTCAAACAGCAGCCGGTAACGCCTTTCCGACTCGCGAACCGCTTCCTCGACTTGCTTCCGCTCTGTGATATTCACGAAAGTCACAACCGCACCGATTTTCTTTCCTTCCTGCACTATGGGGTGGGACCAGTATTCGGCTGCAAAGTTGGTGCCGTCGCGGCGCCATATGACTTCGTCATCGATGTGGGTGCCAAGTCCGCGCCGAAAAGCTTCGTAAATGTGGCACTCCTCCACGGGGTAATGCGTTCCATCCTTTCTGGTATGGTGCATCACGTCGTGCATATTCTTTCCGTACAGTTGCGCAGGCTCGTCATAACCTAATAGCCGGAGGCAGGCGGGATTGCAGAATGTGCAATTGCCTTCCATGTCGATACCGTAGACTGCCTCGGGCACTGAATCCAGCACCAGCCTGACCAGTTCGTTGCTTTCTCGAACCTTTTCTTCCCCTCTCTTGCGCTCGCTGATATCGCGCACGAAACAACAGCCGTACTCCCTCCCATCGAGCTTCAGATAGCTCGCGTTCACCTCCACCGGGAAGATCCGCCCTTGTTTGGTGCGATGCTGGGTTTCAAAGATCATGGTGTCGTGCGTCGTGAGCTCATGCCAGAACCATGGCCAACGATCTGTTGGGAAAAGTGGATCTATGTCCGGGATCGACAATGAGAGTAGTTCTTCATGAGAACGTTCCAAAGCGCGGCAGGCGGCCTCGTTGACGTAGTCGATTCCGGCTTTCGCATTGATCCAAAGCACTGCGTCGGAGCAATGTTGCAGTGAGAACTGCATCAGTCGCAGTTTCTCTTCTGCCTTTTTGCGCTCGGTGATGTCTTCCTTGAGCGCGAGAAAATGGGTGATGGCTCCGCTGGAGTCACTGATGGGCACAATGCAGGCGGATTCCCAATAGATCTCTCCATTCTTCTTCTTGTTGCCAAACTCCCCGCGCCATTCACCTCCACCGAGCACGGTCCCCCAGAGCTCCCGGTACACCGCCGCCGACTGTATCCCCGAATTCAGAATGCGCGGGTTTCGGCCGATCGCCTCCTCCGCCGTATAGCCCGTCACTTGGGTAAATTTGCTATTGACGTATTCGATCGTGCCCTGTGTATCGGTGATGACCACGATGGCAGGGCTTTGCTCAACCGCGCGTGACAGCTTCCGAAGACGGTCCTCCGCCTTCTTGCGCTCAGTGATGTCGCGCACAAAGGCGAAGACGAATTCCTCCCCGTCGAACTGCAGGTAGGTAGCATTTACTTCTACTGGAAAAAATCGGCCCTGCTTTGATCGATTCGTGGTTTCGAGACACTTCGAGCCTCGAACCTTGAGGTCCTGCCACAATTGCTTCCATTTTTCCATGTTGAGCAGCGGGGCAATCTCCGGGACGGACAGGGAGAGCAATTCTTCGCGGGAATATCCCAAGGAATCGCAGACTTCCTGGTTGACATAAACGAAACGGCCGTTTGGGTCCACCCAACTGACAGCACCCGAAGTATGCTCCAGTGA
>Ga0302153_10001406_pt1 | contig 11603 bp, 9 predicted proteins | sample I_Bog_N2_2_FD_192429 | JGI IMG/M metagenome (GOLD analysis project Ga0302153, IMG submission 192429) | Peat permafrost microbial communities from Stordalen Mire near Abisko, Sweden - I_Bog_N2_2 | ecosystem: Environmental > Terrestrial > Soil > Wetlands > Peat | place: Sweden: Abisko, Stordalen... | reverse complement strand
CCACTCGATGCAGGCCGCGACTTCGGGATGGGTGGCCCGGACCGCGGAGGGCGTGACGCCGCGGGTGCGCGTGTCAATCTCGGCGCGCAGGTCGCTGACACCATCGCACAAGACGGCGGTGCGCTGCGGCGCTTCGCCCTCCCAGAAAGGGATGGTGGGCGGAGCGCCGTGCGCGTCTTCCACCAGCACTCTGCCCTGCGACTCGACACGCTGAACGCGCCAACTGGTGTTGCCGAGCAGGATGACGTCGCCGGGAGAGCTGTCGACCGCGAAGTGCTCATCGAGCGTGGCAATCTGCACGTTCTCCGGCTGCAGCATCACGGCGAAGAGCGAGGTGTCCGGAATCGCGCCGCCGTTGGAGATGGCGATGCTGCGTGAACCGCGGCGAGCGTGCAGATGGCCCTGCACACGGTCGCGCAGCAGGTAGGAGCCGAAGCGGCCGCGCGAGCTCTCGATACCGTTATGCAGCAGAGAGAGCAGCTCCTCGAAGTGCTCGCGGGTGAGCGCGCGATAGGGCCAGGCGCGGCGCAGAACATGGTAGAGGTCGTCCTCGGGCCAGGATTCAGCACCGACGGTGGCGACGATCTGCTGCATCAGCACGTCGATGGGTGCGTCTGGAATCTCCAGCCGGTCGAGCTCTCCGGCAACCATCTTGCGCAGCAGCGCAGCTTGTTCCAGCAGGTCGTCGCGCGTGGTGGCGAAGAAGCGGCCCTTGGGAATGGCTCCTCGCCAGTGGCCGGCGCGGCCGACGCGCTGCATCGCGACTGCGACAGCGCGCGTGGTGGCAATCTGGCAGACGAGATCGACGTTGCCGATGTCGATACCGAGTTCGAGCGAGGCGGTGGCGATGAGGATCTTGATCTCGCCGTTCTTCAGGCGCTGTTCGGCGTCGAGACGCAGGGCGCGGGCGAGCGAGCCGTGGTGGGCGGCGACCGCGTCCGCACCGAGGCGCTCGGCGAGCTCAAAGCTGATCTTCTCCACCAGTTTGCGCGTGTTGACGAAGACCAGCGTGGAACGATGCTGCTCGGCCAGAGCTGCGAGCTTGTCATAGATCTCCGTCCACATCGCGGTGGTTGCGATGGGGCCGAGTTCGTCGGAAGGAACCTCGATGGCGAGGTCGAGCGTGCGGCGCTGGCCGACCTGCACGATGGTTGCGGGGCGGCGCTTCGCATCGCTGCCGACCAGGAAGTTCGCGACCAGCTCAATCGGGTTCTGCGTCGCGGAGAGGCCGATGCGCTGCGGCGGTTCCTCCATTCCCACAAGCATCGCGCCGGGCGCGAGGCGGTTTGCGCCGCAGACCAGCGCGTCCAGCCGTTCCAACGACAGAGCGAGGTGCGCGCCGCGCTTGTCGTCGGCGATGGCGTGAATCTCATCCACGATGACCGTGCGAACGCGCGTGAGGTTCTGGCGTGACTTGCCCGCGGTGAGCAGGATGTAGAGCGACTCCGGCGTGGTGACCAGAATGTGCGGCGGATGCTTGAGCATCGCGACCCGCTCTTTGGCGAGCGTGTCTCCGGTGCGAACTCCGGTGCGGATTTCGGGGCACAGATAGCCGCGCTGCATAGCGAGCCGCTGGATCTCGGCGAGCGGACCATCGAGGTTCTTCTGGACGTCGTTGGAGAGCGCCTTGAGCGGCGAGACGTAGACGACCTGCGTGTGCGGCGCGAGATCGCCGGCGAGCGCAGCGCGCAGCAGCTTGTCAATACAGACCAGAAACGCCGCGAGCGTCTTGCCTGAGCCTGTGGGCGCGGAGATCAGCGTGGGCTCGCCGCGCAAGATCGCGGGCCAGCCAGCGATCTGCGGCTCTGTCGGAGTGCCGAACTTCGCGGTGAACCACTCCTGAACGACTGGATGAGCCCAGGCGAGAGCGTCCTGAAGCGCATCGGGGAGAGCGGCGGTTTCCGGCGCTGTGAGCGTCTGCGGCATAACGATATTGTAGCGCGAGGTTCGCTGGCTCTTCGCCCTACATGTTGCCGACGCCGATGTCGGCGCGAGCGGCTTCGGCGTTCCGTGGGTCGAGGAACTTCTCGATGGTCTGAGCGAGGATCCCGCGAGCGTCCAGGATGAAGTCGATGGCATCGCGGCCAGCGCCTTCGCCTCCGCGCAGCGGGGTGATGTAGTGCGCGATGGACTTGACCTGCGCGCGCGCGTTTGCGGTGGCGATGGCGAAGCCGACCTTGCGCATCACGGGCAGGTCGATGATGTAATCGCCAACGTAAGCGAGCTCTTCCAGCGTGCAGTTCTCCGCGGCGAGGATCTTCTCCACTGCGTCCATCTTGTGTGATTGGCCTTGATAGACGTAGTCGATCTTGAGGTCGCGCGCGCGAATGGCGACGACGCGCGAGTTGCGCTTGGTGATGAAGCCGATCTTCAGTCCAGCGAGGCGAGCGAGCGAGATGCCCAAGCCATCGTGCGCGGCGAAGCTCTTGACCTCGACTGCATCGCCATCGTTGTCGGGAATGATGGTGATGTCTCCGTTGGTGAGAACGCCGTCAACGTCGTAGAGCAATACCTTGATGCGGCGTGCGCGGTCCTGCGCGGTGAGAGTTTGAGAGGCCATCTCAAGATGGTATCGAAAGGCAGGGAACAGCGAACAGTTAACAGCCAACAGTTAAATGAAACGAGCGGGAGGTGGCCGGGGTTGACCGGCTCCAGCCATTCGCTGCCGGGAACTTCCTCATCCCCGTTCCCTATTCCCTAATCCCTATTCCCTGTTCCCTGCTTTAGTGGCGCCAGTGGCCTTCCACCCAGACGTAGCCGCCGCCGCGGTGGGCCCAGTGGCCGTCGACCCAGTGCGCTCCGCGATAGGGAGGCTGCTCGTAGTGGCCGGGAACCCAGACGTAGTTGTGGCCGTCCCACTGGTGATAGCCGGCGTGCCAGGCCCAGTCGCGGTGTTCGGGCGGAGGCGGCGGAACGGCCTCATACGGGCGCGGAGGCGGAGGGCCGATGCGGACGACGATCTGCGCTCCAGCGGCCAGGCTGGTCGCGAGAACCAGACCGGAGAGTGCGGCGAGGATGGGCTTCTTCATGGCGATCGAGCTCCTTGCTGGGATGTCCAGTTGAACACAGGATGAGACGCGATTGCACGGGAGAAGTTGCATCGTCGCAGCACAAACCCGGCGCTAATCGTCATCCTCCTCTTGGTCGTCCTCGTCTTCGTCCTCGCGCGGGTCGAAGACCTCGGCGAGCATCTGCTGGTAGTTGAGCTCGGCCTCGGAGTCCTCGTCGGGGGCGATGGCGATGCCGGAGTCGTCCATGACGGTCTCGCGGACGATGCTGCTGCGCGAGGGTTGCAGGCGCAGGCCGCGGGCGTTGGCGCTGGCCACCTGCAGACCATAGAGGAGCGTGGTGGCGCGCTTAGGTTCGATGCGGTTCTGCGCCATCGCGGTGATGAGCATGGAGAGCGCGAGCTGGATGGACTCGCGGTCCTCGAGCGGCGGAAAGTCCAGCGCGATCGGGCCGCGCGCCGGCGAGAAGTACTCGGCTACGAGCGGCTCGCGCTGGCGGTTTTCGTCGGTGTTGAGGGGATGGATGATGGTTGGGATGGCGTCGTCCGTGCGGCGCGGCACGAGGCTGTTGTGGCGCTGCGTGGCGTTGACGTGGAAGTAGCAGAAGCTCCTTCCGGCGAGAGCGGGCGAGCCGCAACGGGCTCCGTTGGTGCGGATGTAACGGCAGATTTCGGTGGACATTTAGGCTCCGGGAAACAGGGATTAGGGACCAGGGAATAGGGATTAGAAAAACGAGGGGCAGGCCGGGGTACCCCCCCTCCCCCCTTTTTCTAAAATCTCTGGAATCAGTGGTTTAGCGGGTGACCCCGGGGTCAAAATCTTGATTCCAAAGATTTTAGAGACAAAATATTGAAAAGAAGCAAGTTAACAACGAACAGGCAACAGCGAACAGGGAAAGACGAGAAACGGGTCCTGTTGAGTTGAGAGCTATGAGTTGGTGAGTCTTGAGCTTAAAGACAGATCGCCCGGCGGTTGCCGAGGGCTGTGTCCTGCCTGAGTTGCAAGGCTATGTCTTAATGATAGGCCGATGAGGGGTAATTAAAGGACATCATGCGAAGAAAAATATACTCAATAAATTCAATGGTTTATGGGGAATTTGGCGTTTTGGGGGGCTTGACAAGATTTTGGGGGATTGGGGGTTTTGGACGGTCTTCGGGCCTGGAAACTATCGCGTCCCACCCATGCGCTGCGCATGGATGGGGCACCCGGCCGAATCCGGCTCTACGGGAAGTTTTTGAGGAAGAAGTAGGGGAGGATGATGCCGGAGAGGAAGCCGATGAGGCCGAAGTAGAGCAGCAGGCCGCCGGCGGCTACCGGGGCGTGGGGGACTCCGGAGGTGAGGATGTAGCCCGCCACGGAGCGGGAGAGATTCTCAAAGAAGTTGAGGATGTTGTGGGCCTGGGCGAGGCCGGCGCCGGCGAGGAACTTGCTGAGGAACCCGGCGGTATCGGCGAGCAGGGTGTGGGTGCGCGGTGGAGTGGCCGGAGTGGGTGGCGGCGTGTTGGCCTGGGCGGCGGCGACGGCCTGCGCGGTGTTGGCTTCGCTGGTGGCCTGGGCGGCCTGGGTGTTGACCGCGTCGGCGGCGGTTGGCAGGCCGAAGAGGATGCCGAGAACGCCACCGCTGAACATGGCGGCGCCGGCCCAGAGGCAGGCGGCGGGCCACTTGTCCGCCGCGGCGATGGTGACCGCAAAGCCCAGCACAACGAAGACCGTGATGTTGTAGGAGATGAAGTTGGCGATGGGCACCGTGCCCTTGATGGCCGGGCCGATCACGAAGTACGCCAGCACCGTGAGCAGAACGACGGCGAAGACGAGCGAGATGCTGGTACGGAGGATAAACGGTGTGAATACGGCCAAAGCGTGCATGTCTTGCTCCTGATGTTGAGCACAGGCCCGGGAGAGAGATAAGGGTCGCGCAGATGCAGGCGAAGTGCAAGTGTTTTCTTCGGGAGCGTGCGAGGGGTAGGATGGCTGGGCAGAGATTCCGGGCTGCGCGGAGGAACCAGGAGATGGCGACGATGGACAGACGAGATTGGTTGAAGGGCGCGGGAGCGGCGGCGGCTCTGCCGCTGATGTTGGCGGCAGCAGCAGAGGCGCAGAGCGGGGAGAGGCGTCCGGCGACGGGTGGCGTGGTGGACGATGCGACCGTCTATGAACTGAGGATCTACCACCTGAATGAGGGCAAGCTGCCGCTGATCCTGGACCGGTTCAAGAACAAGGAGCGGCCGATCTTTGCGCGCTGCGGAATGCACGAGGTCGCCTACTGGGTTCCGACCGAGGGAGACATTCCCGTCAACACGCTGGTGTACATGATGCGGCACAAGAGTCGCGAGGCCGCGGCGACAAGCTGGAAGCAGTTCCAGGCCGATCCGGAGTGGATCGCGGTGAAGGCCGAGACCGAGAAGGATGGCGCCTTTGTGAACAAGCACGACATCACGTTCCTGAAGCTGACGGATTTTTCACCGAAGCTGTAAGAGAGAAAGGATGCGCGCATGAAGGGTTTTGTGCTGGGAGTCGTGTTTGCGCTGGTCGTACTGGTGGGAGGCATAGGGGTGTACTTTCGCTGGGGCAATCCGGCGGTGGCGGTAGCGGATAAGCCGTTCCCCTTCGAGAAGCAGATCGTGCGCGTGCCGCTGGGCGCGAGGATTGAGCGGGAGATGAACAAGCCTCCGTATGCGGGCAGCGAGGATGTGTACGTGAACGGCGCGATGGTCTACAAGGAGAACTGCGCGGCGTGCCACGGCGTTCCCGGCGAGGATGTGCCGTATGCGAAGTGGATGTATCCGGTGGCGCCGCAGTTGTTCAAGAAGCACGCGAAGGGCAACGTGGTGGGCGTGAGCGACGATGAACCCGGTGAGACCTACTGGAAGGTGAAGAATGGAATTCGCCTGACCGGGATGCCGGCGTTCCAGCATGTGCTGAGCGACGAGGACATGTGGGACGTGACGCTGCTGGTGAAGAACGCCGACCAGCCGATGTCCGCGGCGGTGACGGGTGAGCTGACGAAGAAGTAGGGGGACCGTCGGCTCCGGTATCCCATCCAGCGCTACATTTTGGAGTCATAGTCGGGCTTGTTGGTCATCGGGTCGATCGGCACCGAGAGATGCTCGTGCACGACGAGCGACTTGCCATCGATCTCGGACTCGAAAAGGGGGGCAAAAAATCCAGTTAAACGGTTGACTGGTTTCAGGGGATAGGCGTAGAGTCTCGCAGTTCAACTGAGAAGCACTTGGGCTGTTGCCTATTCTGGAGGTTGTGGATGAGTGTACGTGTGTTGCGCAGCGTTTTTGCAGGAGCTATTTTCACTCGATTTGCCTGGACGTTCTTCGCTGTTGTGCTCTTTGCGAGTTGGGTGCCGATGCAGGCGCAGCAGATTACCGGCACGATCGTCGGGACGGTGAAGGATCCGACCGGTGCCCTGGTCACCACGGCTACGGTGAAGGCGACCAACCTCGACACCGGATTTTCGCGGTCAGAGCAGACCAATAGCTATGGAGAGTACCGCATCGATTACCTGCCGGTGGGCCGGTATACGGTGGTGGTGGAAGCGGCCAACTTCAAACGCTTTGTCCAAGAGAATCTGACGCTGGATGTCGACCAGGTACTGACGCTGGAGATCCCGCTGTCCGTAGGCGCTACGTCGGATGCCGTGACGGTCGAGACAGCACCGCCGGAGATCAATACGTCGAACGCGGTATTGGGCAGGACCGTCGAGCCCGGTGAGATTATCGGGCTGCCCCTGGTCAACCGCAATATCTACACCGAGGTTTCGCTCACGCCTGGCGTGATGGCGAATAACAACAGCCCGTCCGCGAACCCCACCGGCACGCCCACGACCGCGACGGGACTGTACATCGAAGATGTGCAGATCAATGGCTCGATCGACGGCGGCAGCGCCGAGGTGGCGTTCTATCTCGATGGCGGGAACAACATCACGGGCATGCGCAACTACGGCAACCCCTCACCGGACCCAGACGCCGTGGAGGAGTTTCGCGTGGAGACGAGCGCCTTCGGAGCGCAGTACGGCCAGTTCTCCGCCGCTGTGGTCTCGGTCATCACCAAGTCCGGAACCAACAAATTGCATGGCGGGGCGTTCGAGTTCAACCGCAACACGGACTTCAACGCCAATAGCTGGCAACCAGCCCACAATGCCGCGGGCGCGATCATCGTTTCGCCCTACCACCGCAACCAGTTTGGCGCGTTCGTGGGTGGCCCCGTGAAGAAGGACAAGGCGTTCTTCTTCTTCAGCTATGGCGGACTGCGCCAGATCACCTCCGCCGTATTTACCGGCGCGATTACGCCCACGGCCAACGAACGCCTCGGGGATTTCACCGGCGATACGTTTGTGGTCTACACCCCGGGAGCGGCGCACATCGCGGCGAATCAGGTGAAGGGAACGAACAGCAGCGCTAACTGCCTGACTCCCACATTGAACTGCATTCCTCAGGGCCTGCTGGATACGACGATTGCCAACCTCGACAATGTCGGCAATACAATCGGCTCTTCCATCCCGCTGCCGAATGTGCCTGGCAGCCTTACCAACCCGTCGCATGGCGGCGGTTCCTATGCGGGCCTGTTTCCCATCCCCGTGACGCAGAACGAGTATCTCGGAAAGTACGACGAGAACTTTACTAAGGACCATGTGGCAGCGACCTACTTCTTTTCGAGGAACGTCATTGGGAACTCTCCGGGCGGCAACGTACCGTGGACGATCAATCAGATCGCTACCAACGGAACCAATGTGAACCTGAGCGACGTTCATACCTTCAGCCCGAATGTCACCAACCAGACATGGCTCACGTTCACGCGGGCGATTGGCGGTCGTGTCAATCTGCCGTTCACGGGCCCGGCGACACAGACCCTCGCGTCATACGGCTCCAACTTTCTTCCCCAGGGGCCACCAGCGCTGCCCAGCATCTCAGAGGGCAATTTCTCAGCGACCACGACCAATGCCGGGCCAATCACTGGCTCCGACAACTATGAGTTGCGCGACATGGTCACCTGGATTAAGGGCCGGCATACCCTCAGCCTTGGCGGTGAGTTCGCTCTGGACAAGACCATGTTCTTTGCCAATCTGTTGAACTTTGCCAGCATCAGCTTTGCCACCTCGGCGCCGACCTCCACGGGCAACGTGACCTCGGACTGGGTGACCGGCCAGGCTTCCGCGACCGAGCAGGACTCGCCCTACACCACGCACCTGAGCACCTGGCACACGGCGGCGTTTGTGCAGGACGACTTCCGCATGACGCCGCGGTTTACGATCAACGCCGGACTCCGTTGGGACATCGATACGCCGCCCGTCGATCCTTATAACCGGACGGAGTCCTTCGTTCCCGGTCAGCAATCCACCGTGGCTCCGCTGGCGCCGAGGGGATTGTTGTTCCCGGGTGACAATGGCATAGGTCGCGGCATCATCTCCACCAAATACTTCCACGTGTCGCCGCGCCTGGGCTTTGCGCTGGACCCGTTTGGGGACGGCAAGACCTCCATCCGCGGGGCCTTCGGCATCTTCTTCGGCACGGTCGCCGGCAATGAGTGGAACCAACCCGGCAACGCCATTCCGTTCGCTCTGCGGCCACAGACCGGCGAGGGTCCGCTCAGCTCGATTACCAATTACTACTCGACACCGGGAGATTTCCCCTCGACCGCACCCGGCGGCGGCCTGTTTCCCTACATCTATAAGCCGACCGCACCGGTCTTCATCTCCGGGCCGGGCGGCGCCACGGAAGCCATCTCCCCGAAGTTCAAGTATCCGTACATCTACCAGATGAACCTCTCGGTGCAGCGGCAGCTACCCGGCAAGGTATCTGTGACCGTGGCCTATGTGGGTGCGCTTTCGCACCAACTGCCCAACTTTATCGATGCCAACTACTCGCCCTATTCCACCGCCTTCGGTGCGCCGGGCACTTCGGCGACCAGTGTGGCCGACCGGCGTCAGTTTGATCCCTGCGTCGGAGCTTGTCCCACCGGCGCTGCCGCTATCAACAATGGCACCGGTGTGCTGGGGGCAGGGATTGTCGACTTGTTGTCCAACCTTTCGGCCAACTATCACTCGCTGCAGATTTCGGCGAGCAAGCGACTCTCCAACAGCTTGAGCATCAGCGGGTTCTATGTCTGGAGCAAAGCGCTGGACACCTTTGAGCCGGATGTCGATGGTCTCTCGTCGCCGCAGGACTCCGGCTACTTTGGCACACCCTTCACGTCGTCCAACAATACTTTGGGCGCCATCGGCGGCGGGCTCCAGGAGGAGTACGGCCCGATGAACGCCGACATTCGCAGCAACGCTGCGATCTCCGGTATGTGGAATATCGATTACTTCCACGGAAGCAACCGGTGGGTCAAGGAAGTGGTCAACGGCTGGCAGATCTCCCCGATTGCTTATCTGCGCAGCGGCGGCGTGTTCGAGGTGACCACAGGCTCCAACAAGAACGATGACAGCACAGGACACAGCCGCCCGGATTATGTCCCCGGCGGCCCCAGCCCCATACTCAATCATCACCGCTGCCGCGTCTGCGCTACCAATAATGAGGTGAGTGCGTGGTTCAATAACTCCACCACGAGCCCGACTTACATCTACAACGGGCCCGGCGTGACCGGCGGCATCGGACCGGGAGGCGCCGACGGCAATGTGGGCCGCAACACACTGTATGGTCCCGGCTTCAAGGACATTGATATGGGTCTGTTCCATACCACGAAGTTCGAGCACGGAATCGAGTTCCAACTCCGCGGCGAAGCCACCAATGTCTTCAATAACGTGAGTCTTTCCAACCCAACGGCCAGCGGCCCCCCGACCACGGCAACCAGTGGCGTCAACAACAACGCCAACTTCGGCAAGATCACCTCGGCGACGGGCACGCAGCGCGTCCTCCAGGTGGGAGGCCGGCTGACCTTCTAGACCGCAGGAAACAGGGAACCTCAGCGGCGCCCGGCCAGCGGTTTTGGCCGGGCGCAACTGCGTTCGGGGAGTTCCCTGCAAACCTGTCGCGACGCGACTATACTCCCCGGAAGTGTTCCGGACCGCACAACCCTGTACGGGGGAACGGCGTCCGAATCTTTTGGTTTTAGGAGACGATTGCCATGAAACTTTGGAAACCGCTTGTACTATCCGCCGTCGCCGCTGCGTTGCTCATCCCGAGCAGCGCGGGGCGCTCCCAGATCTATGTCGGAATCGGCGGCGGGCCGCCAGTGTGTCCGTACGGCTACTTCGACTACGCGCCGTATGACTGCGCTCCGTATGGCTACTATGGGCCGGACTGGTTCGTCGGAGGCCTGTTCATCGGCGCGGGGCCATGGTTCCATGGGCCGCGCGGCTTCTACGGCCACGTGGACAACCGCTATGACCCTCGGCACGGCTACCATGGGCCGCTGCCCGATCACGGAGCGCGTCCGTTCTACCACTTCCAGGGCAATGAGGCCCGCGATGGCCGCGGCAACATCGGCCCGGCTGGCCACGATGCCGGCGGCGAACACGCGCTGCCGGGTTACCATGGCGGCGGTGGTGGACGCGGCGGGCATCGGTAGAGTCTGACTCCGCCTGCTGGGAGAGGCGTTTGGACGGGGGAACCTATCTGCCGATAGGTCCTCCCCCTCGCCCCGTTTTCCTACAAATTCCGCATGAATAAGGACTTAGGCTTGGTTCTCGGTTGCGCGTGCCGGGTAAATTCATGAAAACAAAGGCGCCACAGAGGCTGTGGGCCGTAAATACCGCAGCGCAAAGGACTTAGGGGCGGATCGCGGGCCGCAGGGTGGGGGGCTGGAGTTCGCCGTCTGGATGTCAAAGAGCAGACCCGGCACGAGGCCGGGCGGGTTGTTGGGCTGCTTCTATTGTATCGGGCGTGTCAAGCGGTTTGCGTGGCGCGAGCGGCACGGCGTTCGGCGAGGATGGCTTCGGCTTCTTCGAGGGAGTAGGACACACCCTTGGCCTCGGCCGCCACGCTCTCTTCGATCATGGCGCGGACGGCTTCCTTGTTGGCGGAGAGCCAGTCCTCTGGTCCGGTCTCGGCTTCGAGGAGGTCGAGGGCGTGGGCCAGCAGTTCATCCGGCCCGGAGTGAGAACCGGACTCCAACTGGCGCTGGAGGCGGGCTTCGGTGGCGGGATCGAGAACGAGCGTCATGCGGAAAGTATAACGCCGGGGCCGGAGATGGGAGCCGGTGCGGGCGGCGAGCGGCGGAGTCCGCGCCACAAGAGAGTGTGGCGCGATGTGCCCACGCTACCCATCAATGCTAATATTGCGGCAATTCCAAACGCTAGGCAATAAGGACAATCACCCAATGCCTGAGAACGTGACTGGTGATAAGACTGCCCCCGTAGCTGGCGAACCCGTGAAGAATATTCTGGCGACCCTTGGCCTGCTCTTCTCGCCCGTTACGGCAATCGCGCTGTTTTGCGCTGTCCTTGGAGTATCCGGACAGAATACGGCCACCATCTCCATCATTACTGTACTTCTGACCGCTCTCTGCCTCTTTCGCAAGGAGGTCAACACTCGAATTCCATCGTCTCTCGTCATCGCTCTCCTCATCGCTCTTGCTGCCACGTTCACGATGAATTATGAACACATCTTATTCAAAGACACTGGACTCATCCGATATTTCCGC
>Ga0302153_10001405_pt1 | contig 11613 bp, 11 predicted proteins | sample I_Bog_N2_2_FD_192429 | JGI IMG/M metagenome (GOLD analysis project Ga0302153, IMG submission 192429) | Peat permafrost microbial communities from Stordalen Mire near Abisko, Sweden - I_Bog_N2_2 | ecosystem: Environmental > Terrestrial > Soil > Wetlands > Peat | place: Sweden: Abisko, Stordalen... | reverse complement strand
GGGAATGCCGCGCCCGTCGCTCTCACATTGCAGCCCCGCATAGTCGGTCGTCGAGATGCCCACAAAGACGCCCGTCTCTGAGCCGCGCAGCCGCTCCATCGTCTGGCCGCCGTCTTCAAAGGCCTCCCAGGCAGCCTCCAGCAGCAGGCGATGCTGCGGGTCGATGGCCTCGGCCTCGCGCGCCGAGATGCCAAAGAATGCCGGATCGAAGGCGTCGATGCCGTCGATGAATCCGCCCCACTTCGAGATCGACTTTCCCGCGCGGTTCGGCGTGGGATCGTAGTGCGCGGCCATGCTCCAGCGATCCGCCGGAATCTCCGTGATCGCATCCGTCCCCGCGCAGAGCATCTTCCAGAATGCTTCGGGCGAATCCGCGCCCCCGGGAAACCGGCAGCCTATGCCTACAATCGCAAGCGGTTCGTTCATGATGAATACTCTTTCTGTATTCGCCCAATCCCAGCTGACCAAGGAAACGCAAGCCCGGGGAGCGCGCGCCGGCGGCGCAACGGAAATTTGTCTCTGATGACAACAGGTTGTTCAGATTATATTCCACGCAAACTTACTCTCGCCTTTAGGGCGCCGGTCGTTGGGCGGCATTCGACTCAAGCGTTTCTTCGCTCAACGCGGTCCAGTAGCTCACTCCCCGCCCACTGTGAAAGAGAGCGCCGTAGCGCTCCGGCCAGCCACCCGCTTCGCAGAAGAGCCTGTCTCCGCGGGAAAGCCAGCAGTGTCCCTGATCGCGATCCGAGCCGAGTTGCATACCCACGTTCAGCTCCGGCCGAATTCCGCGCCGATGCGCCCAGTCCAGAATCAGCAGGCTGCGAAAGAGGCATCGCCTGCCCCACAGCACCGGAAAGAGAAAGGCGCAAAACTCACCGATTCCCGTGATCCATGCTTCAGGTATTGCCTCCGAGGAAGAACTCCCCGCAGCCGCCGGAGGCGACAGGCTGGCCACCATCTCTTCAAAGCTTTTGCAACGCTTGATCGCGCGTTTGACGAAGACCGCCCGCCGCATGCAATGCCGCGCGAACGACAGCACCAACCCTATCTCCGCGCTGGAATCCTCCGTCAATCGATCAATGCTCCTGCCTCGAAATCCCGCGAATCTGCCACCTCAGACATAGTAAACTTCGCAGCCATCTGGATGATTGCCGGACCCTCTGGCATCACTACCGCACCCATTGCTAGTAGTAGAGACTGAGATACCGCAAATGCACGATCCCACGATCCGCGTTGCAGTCTCATGCTTTTCAACGGTGGGCTTCACATAGGACTTCTTCGACAACTCCATATTCTTGCTTCCCGCCTGTCTGCTTGTGCATTCCATGATCCATCTTCCTTTCGTTGGTTCATTGAGCCGGAGTCGCTCGAGCGGTGCGCACATCATAATTCCACTCACCCGACCTCAGGCTACGCCGCATTCATGCAACGAAGGTTCGCTGCAATCCTATGAAAATACATAGAATATTGAACAAAACCACTGCAACAAGGACCTGCTTGTGACCGCCGTCACAGACTGAGCACCTGAGAGGAATCACTCTGAGAAGCATCAAATGAAGATCAACCAGCACTGTGGGGGCTAGATGGGTGAAGCACCAGTCAACGCGGAAGCTCAAGGGGGGGGCGTTTCCGCCTCTGGCGGCTCTTGTGGCCCAGCGCAGACGCTGGTGAGCGACCACGTTACCTGGAAGCCCCTCGGCAATAGCCTGGTTCTATTGAATCTTGCCGATTCAACCTATTATGTTTTGAACGAGACGGCTTCGTCGCTCTTTCACGGGGTGCAGGAAGGCAAGTCGGACCGGCAGATCGCGGAAGGCCTCGCGGAGGAATTTGATTGCAGTGTCGCTCAAGCCTTTGCCGATGTTGGCGAGGCGAGGGAGTATCTGGTCAAAGAAGGAGTGCTCAAGGCTGCGGGTTAAATGCAGGCTTCAGCGGGAATGGCCCGCGCGAGCGAGACAACAACGGTTTACAAAACTGGGGGAAGGTGGCCAACGATGAACGCAAACAAGAAGATCGAAATCGAAGACAAAAAGATTGAGCCCGCCAAGAAGTCCTATGTGAAGCCCACTGTGATCAAGCACGCAGCAGCCACGCAGATTGTGGGTTCGTGCGGATGTGGCGTCATCATCAGCACCGACGGCGGCGGTTACTACTACGTTTAACAGGGGTTTTTCTGTATCACGGTTGCGATAGGATTGCCGTTTGCAATGTACGGCAACAACAGCGCGGTGGTGTGCGCGATAAGGCAGCAATTTTGTCTGGAAGAATCAAGCCGCCGGAATCAGGGCGGCTTTTCTTTTTTCGCAGTGGTTGCGGAAACGAATCTCCAGGATGTTTTTCGCGAGGGAATAAAGGGCCAATGTTGCCAGTAACCGAAATCTCCTGTGATCCGGTCGGCCGCTGGCTCGAGGTCAGGCCGCGGTGCGCTCAGCTTGCAAACTGGCATTCGATGCGCTTCGCATTTGCCGGAACAACGGTCGAGGTGCGCTCTAACTCGGCGGAGATTGTCACCGTCCTTCGCAGGCAAATCGGCGAGTTTCACCCGGATTGCGCATCCGCCTCCGATTCACTTCAGCTCTGCCGCATCGAGATCAACGCCCTCCAGGGCGAGCCGGATCTCAAAATCGAGTTGGCCGTTGAGAATGACGAGTCGATCGAGCAGGCGCTGCGCCTGCCGCCGCCCTCGGCGACAATCCTGTCGGCCGAGTTCGTTCATCTGCGCTGGGAAGACCTTGAATGCTTTTGGCGCCCGTTTGACCTGCTGGCATCGATCCGGTTTTCTTCGCCGACCGATGTGCGTCTGCTGGTTTCTCTTCCGCCTCCTCGTCCTGCCGCTCCCGGTGAGCAGCCCCTGAGGTTCCGCGCCAAAAAGAATGAGATCGATCCCGCCGCGAGCGGCGTGATGGCCAAGATGAAGATGGGCGGTCGGCGTTCTGTGCAGATGGATGAGATCGTCGATCTGGTGCGCGTGATGACGGTCCGGGCACAGGGGCACTACTGCCTGCACGCGGCTACACTTGCCTTGGATGACCGGGGAATCATCCTGATGGGGCCCAGCGGCTGCGGCAAAACGACTACGGCATTGTCGCTGCTTCGCGGCGGCTTCATTCTGCTCAGCGATGAACACTCCGCACTCAATGCTACCGAAAATGAGATTCTGCTGACCGGCTTCCGGAGTGCGCCGCGGGTGAGAGGAATGACACCGGCGGGCCTTGACGATTTGGAGAAGACTCTCCAATTCTTCGGCGAAGACAAGCGTCCGGTCTCTGTTCCCGAGATGAAGGCCGTGAGCGGAACGCCGTGGCTGCGGCCTGCCTTGATGCTTTTCCTGCGTATTGGACCGGGAGCGAGCGAGCATCGCATCGAGCGGCTCTCCCAGAAGGATGCATTTGTCCGGGTTATGGAGCAGGTTCTGGATCCAACCAATGTCTTCCGCAAGGCGGAGCAGAGCCAGGCGATCATCCGGCTGATCGAGCAGTCGCCGGCCTATGAACTTGTGCTGGGCTCGAATCTTGCCTCCATTCCGGAATTGGTGCGCGGACTTGTGGAGTCTTCCCTATGAAGCTGGAATTGGCCAAATCGTGCCTGGCGGATGCCGAGGAAGCATCGCGCAAAGCGGGAGTTATTCTGCTCACGGATGAGGAGTCGCCGGAGGCTGAATACCTTTTAATTCTGTGCGCGGCGGATGCGAGCGAAGCCGTCTGGCAGTCGGCGCGCACCGTGCTCGTTCATCGTTCGCCGTGGCTGGTCCTTGAGCCTTCGATTGTGCATCCCGTGCCCGATGCCGCCCTCTCCGGATGGATGGGCGAGAACTGGTTGTGGCTGCGGCGCGGGATCAAACAGATCATCGGCAAGGCTGGGTCGAATCCCGCGATTCTGCCGCGCTTGTTGAAGATTCCCGGAGTGATTCCAGATCTTATCGAGGAGCTGACAGCAAGCGGTCAGGACGCTCTTGCCCAGCAGATCACGCTGGCAATTGACAAGGTCGCGGCTGAATCGTCGAAAAAGCGCGAGATATTGATGGCCCCCACCTATCGCTGCAATCTGACGTGCAGTTATTGTTACGCGAAGGGCTTCTCCGAAGGGTATCCGCCGGATATGTCGCTCGATGATTTGGCGGCTGTCCTCGACTGGGCCGCGTCTCACAACGTTGCCAGCATCTTCCTCTGCGGCGGCGAGCCCACGACGTACACCTATCTTCCGCAGTTGTTGCAAATGGCGCGCAGCCGCGGCATCCAAATCCGCATCACCAGCAACGGCGTCTACTCACCCAGCGTGCGCGAGTTGATTGCGCCGCCCGCTGTCGCTGAACTGGTGGGCCACTATGACCAGGAGAGGATGATTTCTTCTCCCGTCTCGGCGCAGATCTTTGAGACGAATCTGCACTCCGCGATGGCGGCTGGCGTTTTGGTAATGCTGCGCTACACCATGACGGAGCAGAGCAGCCCCGTCGAGTGGCGCGCGCTGATCGATCTAGCTCTCCGGCTTTCCATCCCGCAGATCAATTTTGCCTTGGCATTCAAAGGATCCAATGGAGAGAATTCCTTCTTCAAGTGCCAGGATGCGGTCGGCTTTGTCGGCGGCCGCCTGGAAGGCCTGCTGACGGGCTTTTTCAATGATGCCACTGCCAGCGGGATTCGCCTGCACTTGAGCAAGCCATTTCCACTCTGCGCCCTGCAACCGGAATCTCTGCGGCGCATCTTCAGCGGAGGCGCGCTGCGCACCGCATGCACGGTCTTTCGCGACGGTTTCTCGCGCAATATTACGGTGAATCCCGATTCCACCACCTTTCCCTGCAGTGGAATCGCCGTGCGCGGTCCGAAGATCACGGAGTTTTCCGATCTTGCGGAGGCCGGTCGGCATAGCGCCGGACTGATTGGCGGTTTGCTCGATCGCCCTTATGCCGAACAGTGTACCCGCTGCGTGTTGTGGTATCGCGGCTTCTGCCAGGGCGCTTGCCTCACGGAGCAATTCGGGCGGCTGCGCGAGGAGCAGGCGAAGGGGTTGGTTCCCCTGCCAATTGAGCAAAGCAAAGGATAAGATCGGATTCCCAATAGGAGGCAGGATGTCGAATTCTCAATCCGCTGCCGTTGCCGGCTCCAGCAATCAACAGATTGACTCCCTTCCCTCGCCGGAGTCCTACCGGCCAGTGATGTGGGAGATTGTTTTTTCCCAGGATTGCAATCTGCGATGCCGATACTGCGTCACCGGTTATGGCCGCATGGGCGGCACAGCCAAATTCATGCTCCCGGAGGTCTGGAAGCCGCTCAGTGAGCGAATTCTCCAGATGAGCGCCGGCCGCAAGACGGTCCTCCTGGATTTCGGAATCGGCGAAACCTTTCTTCATTTCGATGAAGCCATGCGGTTCCTGGATTATCTGCGCGAGCGCGCCTCCGGCACAGAGATGAAAATCGAGGCGCGCATCACCACCAACGGAACGCTGGTGACGCGGAAACAATTGCAGACCTGCCTGGAGAAGAACATCTCGCTCATCTTCAGCATCGATGGGCCGGCCGCCTTGCACGATCGTTACCGCATCGCTGCCGATGGAAAGACAACACACCGGCGCGCGCTCGGCAATTTCAAGCTCTATCGCTCGATGGTCACAGGCGTCGCGAATGGTCCGTCCTGTACCGTCTCCAGCGTCGTCGCCGGGGACGCCCGCTTGCAGGATGTCTCCCGCTTTTGGCGGAAGCTGGGCGTTCAACAATACAAGGCAATTCCCGTCGACAGGAGCAGGCATGTCGGGTGCTTTCCCCAGCAAGAGCTGATGGCGATCCGCAACCAGTATATGGATGACCTGAAACAAGTTGCTTTCGCGGAAGCCGAGCGCCTGAAGGGGCAGGAACTCTCGCAGAACTATGTCGGGCCGATGGGCATTCTTACTTCCTGGATGAGTATGCTGAAGTCTTCACCTTGCCGGAGCTGCGGCGCCGGTTACTCCGTGATGTGCGTGGACGCCAACGGTGCGCTCTATCCATGTCAGGGGTTCGTCGGCTTCCCGCAATATAGCATCGGGAGCGTCAGCGAAGGCCTGATTCCGGAAAAGCTGGCGCACTTCCGCGCGGCGCGCACCCAGGCAGAGAAGGCCTGCTCAAGCTGCTGGGCGCGCTTTCTCTGCGCCGTCGGATGTGTCGCCGCCGATCCAAGAAAAGGCATTGCGCTGGACACTGAGACCGGATGCGAAATTGCCAAGGCGCACGTCGAAGTTGCCGTCAACAGCTTTCAGATGTGGAGCGCGCACCGCAAGCCGAATGAAGAGGCAAAGCCGCAAGCATAGAATTGTCAGCAATTCAGCAAGGAGCCCGCGATGAATTTGATTATTACCGATATCTGCAACCGATCCTGTCCCTACTGCTTTGCCAAGTCGAGAGTCAATTTGGCCGGCGAGCCTATCGGCCCGGCCCCGCAGCACATCACTCTGGATAATGTTGAAAAGTATTTGGATTTCCTTGTCAAGGGCGACAATCCAATGCTCAAAGTGCTGGGCGGTGAGCCTACGCTTCATCCCCAGTTTCTGGAGATCGTCCATCGCGGGCGGCAGCGCGGTCTTCCAACCCAGGTCTTCTCCAACGCTCTGTGGCCGCGCAAAGTGCAGGAAGCTCTCAGCGGCGCGCCCTTGAAGGAGTGGAAGCTCGGCTTTGTCTTCAATGTCAACGAACCGTCACTCCAGTCGAAGGCGCAGTGGGAGCACGCCAAGGCAAGCATGAAGATTGCCGGCGCACAGGGCATCTGCGGCTTCAATATCTATCGTGAGCAATTCGATCTTCAGTTCATTCCCGATCTGATGGATGAAGCAGGACTGGAGCGGAGCTTGCGCCTGGGTCTGGCTTCGCCGATTGTCGGCACCGAGAATTCATTTCTCGGCATTCAATCCTTGAAGGCCATCGGCGCCCGGCTGGTGAGCGAGCTGAGCCAGTTGGAGAAGCGCAACGTTCTTGGTATGTTCGATTGCGGTTTTCCTTTGTGCATGTTCGCCGAAGAGAACCTTGGCAGCCTGCTGCTCAACTCCCGCGGCTTCCAGTCGGTCTGCAAATATCCCATCGATGTCGGTCCCGATCTGACGGCCTGGCCATGCTTCCCCTTGAACGATTGCGAGAATGTGCGCATTCAGGATTTCAACAATTTGGGGGATCTGCAGAACCATTTCAGCAGCCGGCTGGCAGGTATTCGGCGCATGGGCACGATGGATGAGTGCCTCACCTGCAAGTATCTCCAACGCAACCAATGCTGCGGGGGTTGCGTTGCGCGGACGATCAAGGATTGGGTCGCCAAAGGCGATACGCAACTGCTCGCCAAGCTCGGCTGGAGAACAGGCGGCGCAATTCACAGCGGCGTAATCGCCAGCGCGGATTAGCTCTGCAAAATTACAACACGCGTAGCCGCCGGCAGGCCTGCTCCAACTCGCCGTCCTTCTTGGCGAAGCAGAAGCGCAGCAGCTCTTCTCCGCCTCCAGGGCGGAAGAAGGCCGAGCCCGCAACGGCGGCGACACCAGTCTTTGCCAGCAGCAACCGCGCCTTTTCCGCGGCAGTCTTGCCGTCAAGATGCGCCGCGCCCGCCAGCACATAATAGGCGCCCTCGGGCGCGCTCACTTGAAAACCCGCATCGGTCAACGCGCTCAGAATCTGTGCGCGCTTGCGCTCGTGGTCGCAGGACAGTTGCGCGTAAAAGCTGGGCGGAAGCTGCTCCAGTCCCGCGGCCGCGCCATGTTGCAAGGCCGAGGGCGCGCAGACATACGTCAGATCGTGAAAGTAACTCATCGCGCCCATCCAGCGCGCATCGGCGCAGACGAATCCCAGCCGCCAGCCTGTCACTGAGAAGGTCTTGCTGAAGCCGGAGATGGCAATCGTCCGCTCGCGCATTCCCTCAAGCGTCGCCGGCGCAATGTGCCGCTGGCCGTCGTAGACAAAGTACTCGTAGATCTCGTCGGTGATGAGGAAGAGATCGTGCTCCAGCACGATCGCCGCAATGGCCTCCGTTTCGGTTTGGCTGAAGACCTTGCCGCTGGGATTGGCCGGCGTGTTCAGCAGGATCGCGCGCGTGCGCGGCGTGATGGCGGCGCGCAAGGCATCCGTGTCCAGCGCCCAGTCGGGCTCCGTGAGCGCCACAAAGACCGGCACAGCGCGCATCGACTTCAGTGTGGCCGCGTGGTATCCGTAAAACGGTTCGAAGAGTATGACTTCGTCGCCGGGATCGAGCAGCGCCATCGCCGCCGCGTGCAGCCCGCCGGTGGCGCCCGAGGCCACCAGTATCTCGCTCTCCGCATCGTAGTCGAGGCCGTAGTCGCGCCGCTGCTTCTCTGCAATCGCCGCGCGCAGCCGCCCGATGCCGTCCAGCCGCGTGTAGATATTCCGCCCCTCGCGGATCGCCTGAATCGCGCCCTCTTCGACCGGCGCGGGCACCGGCGTATCGCAGATGCCCTGCGCCAGGTTGATGCCGCCGATGCGGTCACACTCCAGCGTCATCGCGCGAATCTCCGACTGGATCGTCGTCGGGGCAAGCTGGCTGAGGGCGAGGCGGGATTTTATAGCGGCTGGGATGGGCATGAGTTTTTCCTTTGTTCTTTTATCTTACAAGCGCAAGCGATGCCAATTCCGCACCCATCCGGCAGAGCCTCTTGCAAAATCCCTCATCTTCGCGTTTCCTGACAACCCGTGCATACCGCAATACGGAATGCTGGAAGTGGGAATCTGCAAGCCTCATGCGAGCGAGTAGCCTGCGCCGACCGTCCTATCTCAATAGAGGTAGAATCCCTGTATGCTCTCGCGGCTGAAGTTCTTCTGCCTGGTTTGGTTTTTGCTCTGCGGACTCGCCTCGGCCCAGTCCGCGCCCGCGCCCTTCGATCTGGCCGGTCCCACGCTGAAGGTTCAGGTGACGCGGGCGGGCAAGACGCTGCCCATCTCCGCTGTGCCCAATCTGGCGGCGGGCGATCAGTTGGCAATCAAGGCCGATCTTCCCGCTGGCCAATCGGCGCATTACTTGCTGGTCGCGGCTTTCCTGCGCGGGGCCACCAACCCGCCGCCGGAGAGCTGGTTCTACTCCGCCGAGACCTGGACGCGCAAGGGCGCTCTGGGCCTCGCGATCACCGTGCCCGCCGAGGCGCAACAGGTGCTGATCTTCCTGGCTCCGGCCACCGGCGGCGATTTCAAAACGCTGATCAGCGCCGTGCGCGGACGCCCCGGCGCCTTTGTGCGCGCCTCGCAGGATCTGAATCAGGCCTCGCTCGACCGCGCGCGGCTGAAGGCGTATCTGGCCGCCGTCCAGCGCATCAGCCTGAGCGATTACGACCGGCTGAAGACGGTCTCGCCGCTGCTGGCGCGCAGCCTCTTGATCAAACTCGATCCCGAATGTCTGCAGAAGCTTCCCGCGCTGCAAGCGCCCTGCCTGACGCAGGGCCGGGATGCGCTGATTTTGAACGACGGCCACAGCACCTCGATCGTCCAGGCGCTTACCACCGGCGCGGCGGGCGACCTGCTGCAGCAGATGGCCATCTCACCCGTCGCCGGCTTCGGCTACTACAGCCCTTACATCGCCTCGGTCGTCGACATCGCCCGCATCCTGGATTCCTTCCACACCGCGCAGTACCAGTACATTCCGGCGCTGGCCACCGGCGAGGAGGACCGGCTCACCCTGGCGCTCAACGCGCCGCCCTCCTTTCACAATCCCAAGTCAGTCTTGGTGGTGGCCCTGCCGGCCGTCGAGCCGCCGCAGATGCCGCCGCTCCACTCCGTCGATGCCAAGCAGGTCTACTGCGCGGAGAGATCGGAGCTGGTGCTGCCGGTCGAGGGCGCGCCGCTGGTCTATGCCACCGGCTACGCCCACCAAATGGTTCTTCGCTTGAAGGGCAAGGACGGCAACTCGGTCGATCTGCCGGTTGTGGCCGACGCGGAAAAAGGAGGATTTGTCGCCCATACCGAGGGCATTTCTCCCGCAAACTTCGGCGATCGGTTGGACGGCTCTCTGCATGGAGATTGGGGCTTCGAGGCCTATGACGGCCCCGAGTTTCATCTGGAAAACTCTCGCCCGCAGCATTGGCAACTGGACGACGAAGACCGCCAGTCGCTGATCGCCGGTCGCGACAATCTGGTGCGCATCGAAAGCCAGAGCGCCGCCTGCGTGGACAGCATTCTGCTGGAAACTCCTTCGGGGGAGAGCGTCAAAGCCGAGTGGAAGTCCACCGGGCCGAAGCAGTTGGCCGTCGCCCTTCCGCTGAAAAAGGTCAAGCCGGGCGCGCTGAAACTGCTGGTCAAGCAATTCGGCGCCAAGGAGCCGGAAATCGTTCCGCTGCAAGCCTTTGCTGAAGCCGGCCATCTGGACAGCTTCACGCTGCACTCAGGCGACCGGACCGGCATTCTGAAAGGCAGCCAGCTCGATCAGGTGAAGGAGCTTACTCTGAACGGGATCGGCTTCAAGCCGGTCGAGCAGCTGATCTACGAGGATGCCGAGGAGATATCGATGGCCGCCGAGGACGCGAATGCCGCGGCGCTTCTGCACGAGGGAGACGACGCCACCGCCAAGGTTGCGCTCGAGGATGGCCGCCTGCTCCCGCTCGATCTGACGATCGCAGCTCCGCGCCCCCGCGTGACGCTGATCGGCAAGAGCATCCAGCCTGCCGCCGACGCAGCCGCCTATCCCGTCCAACTTGACGGAGCGGATGAGCTGCCCGAGAATGCGCTGCTGACCTTCTCGCTGCATGCGCTGACGCCCGCGGCCTTGACCGGCGAGGAGAAGATTGAAGTGGCCACGCTGCACGGCGCTTTTCTGGCCACGCTCAACTCCGCCAATGGACTGATCCTGGAAGACTCGCAAGTGGCGCTGGCCACGCTCGACACTGCCAAGGCCTTCGCTGCCTCCGCCGCCGGCCCCTTGCGCTTCCGCGTCGTCGTCAACGGTCTGGCCGGCGACTGGCAGCCACTGGCAACGCTGGTTCGCCTGCCCGCCTTCACCGCGCTCCAGTGCCCAAGCCAAACCGGTCCGGCTACAGCCGATCGGAGCTGCAAACTGACCGGCTCCCGGCTCTTCCTGGTGGATGCGCTCTCCGCCGATCCGCGCTTCGATCAATCGACTCCAGTGCCCGTCGGCTTTCCTGGCTCACTTCTTTCGGTTCCGCATCCCAATGACGGCGTGCTCTACCTGAAACTGCACGACGATCCCGGCGTGGTGAACTCGGTACACTTTTCCACGGCGGTTGAGCCTCGGCCGATTGCCGCGTCGCCGACTGCGCCAGCGGCTCAATCTGCGCCGCCTTCTACAGCCGTGCCTGTTGCGCCACCGGCTACAACCGCGCCGCCGCCCGCAGCGGCTTCGCTACCGGAGGTTGCAACTCCCGGAGTTGCAAAATAGAAAAGTTACAGCATTTTCGATTCTGGTGTTTACAGAATCCATGTAGAAAAGTGGCTTGTTCCTCAAGAAAAAGCCACCTTCGACTCACTCTTGATGTCAACAAGTGAAGCGAAAATGCTCTAGATGCCGGCGCCCTGATCGAGCAGCAGCGCCCGTGCTCCGTCATCGTCGAAGAGGCGGATGGCTTGCGGCCAGATGAAAACCTTCTCGCCAGGAACCAGCGCTAGCTCCTCGTACCGTCTTCGATCCAACTCCGCAGTTGTCGGCCTG
>Ga0302153_10001384_pt1 | contig 11732 bp, 10 predicted proteins | sample I_Bog_N2_2_FD_192429 | JGI IMG/M metagenome (GOLD analysis project Ga0302153, IMG submission 192429) | Peat permafrost microbial communities from Stordalen Mire near Abisko, Sweden - I_Bog_N2_2 | ecosystem: Environmental > Terrestrial > Soil > Wetlands > Peat | place: Sweden: Abisko, Stordalen... | reverse complement strand
GGAGCGGTCGTCATCGCTGGGGTGCTGAAGAGACAGATCGATGAAGCAAAGACTGTCGGCGCGGATCAGGTTGTCGCAACTGACGACGACAACGCGATTGCGAGTCTTCCGCCGCTCGATGCGGTGGCGGATGCAGTCGGCGGAAGAACCGCGGAAAAGCTGATCGCCAAGGTCAAGCCGGGAGGAGTGTTTGCCGCGGTGAACGGAGCGCCGCAGAATGCCGCGGAGTATCCATCTGTGAAGGTGGTCCCGATATTCTCGAAGTTCGACAGGGAGACCCTTCAGTTCATGGCCGAGGCCGTGCGAGATGGCAAGCTGGTCATCCCCATTGGCGAGAGACTGCCGCTCAGCGAAGCGGCCGAGGCTCAAGCAGCGGCAGAGAAGGGTGGTATCGGGAAGATCCTGCTGGTGGCTTGAACTCGCTGCTGGACGAAACGATTTACAACTCTATCGGGCGAGAGCTCATCTACGTTTGCAGGGGCTCTCTTCCCGATATCCGATGAAAAAGACTTTTTCGCAGCATCTACGGTTCTGGTCACTCGTCCTTGTGGCGTGCGTGTCGATGCCTGGAGCGCAGGCGGATACGGTGCCTGTCCGCTATGTGCAGGGGGCCTTTCATGGCTTTCTCGAATTGCGCGACCCGGACGGCCAGGTGGTCGCCATGGGGGACGCCACCTGCGTGGTCCATGGCGCCCGGGTGACCGCAGAGATGCTCTTCCGGTTCAAAGATGGGTCGGTGGACGATGAGACCGCGGTCTTCACGCAGCACCGCATCTACCAGCTCATCACCGACCACCATATTCAGAAGGGGCCGTTCTTTCCTCATCCGATCGATATGTTCATCAATGTGAGCGGCGGTACGGTCACCGTGCGCTCGCCGGGCAAGGACGGCAAGGAGCAGGTCGAGACCGACCACATGAAGCTGCCAATTGACCTGGTCAACGGATTTCTTCCGCTACCGATTGAGAATCTGGTGCCAAACGGGCAACAGACAACCGTCTCAATGGTGGTGCTGACGCCGAAGCCGCGCGTCGTAAAGCTGGTGGTGTCGAAGCTGCACGACGACAACATCTCGGTGGTTGGTGTGCCGCGCAAGGCGACGCATTATGAGATCAAGATCGACCTCGGCGGGATGATCGGCGTGATCGCGCCCCTCGTCGGCAAGGCACCGCCCAACATACAGGCGTGGGTCATCGGCGGCAATCCTCCGACCTTTGCACGCGATGTCGCCCCCCTGTACTCCGAGGGCCCGTTGATGACGCTTCAACTGGTCAGTCCGACGTGGCCGGAGGAGACCAAATAGGAAAGACCTCAGCCGTTCTCCACGCGCGCCTTCATGTCTGCGTAGGCCGTCTCGATGAGCTGGGTGAGCGCGGTCGCGTTCGTAGATGTTCCGGGCTTGAGCTTGACATGGCGCATGAACCTGCCCGCGCCCTGCAACAGGCGGGCCGGGTCCTTGAGCGACGCACCCTGGAAGAACCCCACGTTCACGTGCGCGATGAAGACGTTGACGTAGGCGAATGGCGCGTCGCCCAGGCAGGCGACCGGGCAGCCGTCGTGCAGCAGCTCGCGGACCTCGTCACCGCGGCTTCTCATCACTTCGAACCAGTATTTTGCGATGGAACCCAGTTCGCCGGGGTGCGCGTTGAACCACGCATCTATGGCGGGATCGTGGACGAGGGTGTTGTCGAAACGCAATAGTTCCTTGCCCATCCCGGCAATCTCGCTCTCGCCAGATATATTACCGCGCAGTACATGGGAAGCCTATGATGGGACCACTCGCTCCGAACGGATGTGCTACCGATGCAAGAGGTCTCTCTATTCCGCCTTTACACGTTGCGGCTTTGCTACCTGGTCCTTGCGGTTGGACTTGGGCTGGTTGTCTGGCCGGCTGTCCTCCATCACACATCGGATATGGCGGTGGCTCATGGAATTCAAGCTTCTTTGTTGGCGGGGCTGGGACTGATTGCGGTTCTTGGGCTGCGCTATCCCGTGCAGATGGTCCCGTTGCTGCTGTTTGAGTTTACGTGGAAGGCGGTCTACCTTCTTGCGTTCGCGCTGCCGTTGTGGAGGGCACACCAGGTGACGGCCGCGGCGGCCCAGGACATCCAGTCCGTCTGCGTGGTGGTGATCTTTCTTCCGCTGATTCCGTGGGGATATGTGGTGCGGAAGTACGCCTTGCAGCGGGGTGAACGGTGGAAACCCGTCTAGCTCTGGGCCACCTGCCCGGTTTGATCGCGAAGTGAGCTACGGCAAGAGAAGCGACGGTCGTCCGAGACGTTTGATTTCCGCATGGGATTCGCTGGCGAGCCACGCTTCAAACTCCGGCGTGGGTTTGAGGCCGAGCAGGCGGCGGTGATATCGGGCGTCGTAGAAGCTGGTGCGCTGGTAGTTGAGCGGGGAGTCGATGTCGTCTGCGTCGGCCTCCGTATAGTTTCCACGTTCGTGGCACGATTCGCACAGAGAAGCAAAGCTTCCCACAGGTGCGCGCCGTGAGCGCGGGCTGCGATACTGGAGTCATGCCGGAGATATGCCCCCTCTGCGATGACACCGGACTGTGCATGGTCGAGCGCGCCGACGGCACGCGCTTTGCCCGCACCTGCGAGTGCCGCGTGGCGCGCCGCGCCGTGCGGCTGGTGGAGCAGGCGCGGATTCCCCGGCGCTATGCGCACTGCACGCTGGAGAGCTATGACACGCAGTTTCCCTCCGCCGACCGCTCGCTGAAGGCCGCGCTGGTGCAGGCGCGGAGCTTCGTGAAGGCCTATCCGCTGGAGACCGACGGCAAGGGCCTGATGCTGATCGGCGGCGTCGGCATTGGCAAGACGCACCTTGCGGTGGGTATCCTGCAGGCGCTGATCTCGGAGCGCGGCGCGCGTGGGCTGTTCTATGACTACCGCGACCTGCTGAAGGAGATTCAGAACTCGTACGGCCGCAATGACGTCTCCGAACGCGAGATTCTGGCGCCGGTCTTTGAGGCGGAGGTGCTGGTGCTTGACGAGCTGGGCGCGGCCAAACCCACGGACTGGGTCTGGGACACCGTGCAGCACATCCTGAACACGCGCTACAACGACCGCCGCACCACGATTATCACCACGAACTATCCGAACGAGAAAGAGATGTCCGCCGCGCAGTGGGCGCACCTGCCGCGCGCCGAGCGCGAGGCCAAGGAAGCGATGCAGAGCAAGACGCTCGGCGACCGCATTACGGATCGCATGCTCTCGCGATTGCAGGAGATGTGCGTGATTGTGGACATGAACGGCGTGGACTTCCGGACGATCAAGCGCGCGACGTTTGCTTAGTTGCAGCGAACAGTCAACAGTTAACAGCGAATAGGAATGGCGAAGTATAGAATCGGCAATCATGGCTGATACTCCTGCAACACCGCCGAGTGATTCCGCAAACACCCCGCCCTCCCTGTTCACCGAGCCGACGCCGCCGCGCAGCTTTCCGACGACGGCTGTCGTCATTGCCGCGGTGGCGGTAACCGTGCTGGTGGTGGTGCTGGTGTTGATGGGCCATAAGCCCACCGCGCCGCCGACTACGCTCCAGCCGGTGGCCGCCTATGCGGACAACCTCGAGGTTTCGAACATCGAGATGAGCCAGTCTTCGAGCATCGTTGGCGGGAAGCTGACTTATATCGACGGGCAGATCGCCAACAAGGGCACGGCGACCGTTACCGGCGTGACGGTGCAGGTGATCTTTGCGAATGATGTGGCGATGCCGGCGCAGATTGAGACCGTGCCGCTCACCCTGATTCGCACCCGAGTGCCCTATGTGGACATCGAGCCGGTCAGCGCAGCGCCCATTCCGCCCGGAGGTGAGGCCGACTTCCGGCTGATTCTAGAGAGCGTCCCTGACAACTGGAATACACAGACGCCGGGGATGAGAGCGATCCAGGTGGATGTGAAGCAGTGAGTAGAGGGTAAGGAGTAGAGAGTAGAAAGAGGCAAAGGCAAGTGCAAAAGCCTTAACGCAGAGGACGCAGAGGAAAAACGCAAAGGACGCAGAGAAGAACAGCAGCCGATAGACTCCTTGCTCCTACTCCTTACTCACTGCCTCATGCACTGCCTTCAGCGTCTCCAGCAGCGGCTTGAGCAGGTCCAGGCGCAGCGCGTTGGCGCCGTCGGATTTGGCCTCGGCGGGGTTCTCATGCACCTCGAGGAAGATGCCGTCGACCCCGGCGGCGACGGCGGCTCTTGCCAGCACAGGGATAAACTCCGGCTGGCCGCCGCTCACGGCTATCTCCCCTTTGGATCCCGCGGTCTTGTTATCGCTGGGCGTCTGCACGGAGTGCGTCGCGTCGAAGATGACCGGAGCGAAGGCGCGCATCTGCGGCAGCGAGCGCATGTCCACCACCAGGTTGTTGTAGCCGAAGCTGGCGCCGCGTTCGGTCAGAGCGACGCGCGGGCAGCCGGACTCGTTGAGTTTTTCTACCGCGTGGCGCATGTCCCACGGCGCGACGAACTGTCCCTTCTTTACGTTGACGGCGCGGTTCAGGGTTTTGGCGGCGTGCGCGGCGGCGATGAGCAGGTCGGTCTGGCGGCAGAGGAATGCGGGAATCTGGAGCATTGCGTCGATGGAGCCGAGGGCATCGCTCACCTGCGCGCACTGCTCGGGCGAGTGGACGTCGGTCAGCACGGGCAGCTTGTTCTGCTCGCCGATGGCGCGCAGGATGCGGCAGCCTTCGACGAGGCCGGGGCCGCGGAAGCTGTGAATCGAGGTGCGATTGGCCTTATCGTAGCTGGCCTTGAAGATGTACGGGATGCCGAGGTCTGTGGCGATGCGCTGCACGGCGTCGGCGAGGCCGCGGGCGTGGGTCTCGGACTCCAGCACGCACGGCCCGGCGATCAGGAAGAGCCCACCGCCCCCGATGGGGACGCTGCCGAGAGCGAAGCTCGAGGGGTGGGAAGCGGAGTCAGGCACAACTTCCAGCATAGGGGAGGGAGTAGGGAATAGGGAATAGGGAGAAGGGTGCTGCGCCAAGAAAGGAGAGCGGAGGCTATGCGGTCTCCGCTCTCACTCCTATTCCCTATTCCCGGTCTCTACGGATTGACCAGCGAGCTGGAGTGCGATCCATTGGCCACGGCAATCACGCAGGAGGGAAGCGAGCCTACGGGGAACGGTGTGTTGTCGATGGCAGCCAGCGCGCCGGTGTTGGGGCTGAGCTGCGCGCCGGAGACAGAGCTGTCGAGGTAGTTCGAGGTGTAGAGGTAGATGCCCAGTGCCGGCTCGATAGTGACGCAGGTCGGTCCGGTGGAGGTCGTAAAGTTCCCGCCAACAGCCGAGCCGCCGAGTGAACCGTCTGCCGAGTTGAGCGACAGCGAGGTGACGGTGTTTGAGTTGTAGTTCGCGGTGTAGACGTACTTGCCGCGCGGATCGATCGTGATGGCCACCGGGTAGAGACCGGTGCTGTACGGGCTGGAGACCAGAGGGGTGAGATTGCCGGCCGTGGCCGAGATCTGGTAACCGAGGATCTGGTTGGAGCTTCTGTCGGTCACGTACAAGTAGCGCGCGGTGGGGTCGATGGCGATGGCACTCGGTGTCACGCCGGAGAGGTAGCCGGTGCAGACGGTCGGCGTGCCGGTGCAGTTTGAGCCGGAGAGCAGCGTCAGAGCGCCGGTGGAGGTGTTCTGCTTGAAGCCGATGACGGAGGCCTTGGGCGAGGTCTCCTGGTCGATCACATAGACGAAGACGTTGGCCGCGCCCACGGTGGGAGCGGAGACCGCCACGCCCGCAGGATGGTTGCCGACGTTGACGTTGGCCGGAGTTCCCAGGCTGTTGTCGGCGTTGATTTTGAAGATGGTCACGCCGCCGGGGCCGGGGTTCGCGGGGCCATAGCCGATCTGGTAGGTGTAGGTCACGTACAGGTAGGAGCCGGTGGAGTCGATGGCCGCGGCGGTGGGATAGGTTCCTGTGATGTTATAGGTCGTCTGGCCGTACAGCTTGCCGTCGGTGCCGATAGCAAACTCCTGCACCTGGGCGTTCTGGGTACCGCCGATGAGGTAGAAGTACTTGCCGTTGGGCGTGGGCACCAGGGTGGTGGGGTTGGAGAGCTGCGAGCCGAAGGGAGAGCCGGAGAGCGGAGTGAGCACGCCGGTCTGGTAGTCGACGGCAAAGCCCGAGACGGTACCGTTGGTTGCAGACGAGGAGTAAACATAGGCCGCGGTGTAGTCACGGCTGCAGGCCGTGGTGCCAAGCCCGATGGCCAGGGAGGTTGCCCCTGCCAGTGCGGTGCGGATCATCGCGTTGAACTTCATGTGCAATCCCTTACGTCGGGCTCCTGAAGCACCAGAGCAGCCCCTTGTTTGAATGCCGGCGATGCTGGCCGGGAAATGAGAAAGTCTACCGGAGGAGCCCGCTGTGGGCGCTCCGGGTGCGAATGCGCTAGTTGACGGCTCCGCTGAGCGCCAGGCACCCCGCCAGTCCGGCGGAGGTGAACGTGGAGCCGCGTTTCAGGTCAGACAGAATGCCGGTGGTCGGATCGAGGACCTTGCCCGTCACCGTGCCGTCATTGTGATTGGAGACATACATGTACTGATTGGTCGGGTCTTCCACCATGCACACCGGGTTTGATCCCACGGTGTAAGGCGAGCCGGAGATGGCTTGCAACTGCTGGTTGCTGGAGTTGATGGTGAAGGCCGAGATGGAACTGAACGGGACGTTGGACGTGGTGGTGGTGGTGGTCTGGTTCAGCACGTAGACGTACTTGCTGGTGCTGTCCACCAGCGTATACATCGGGTTGCTGGTGCCGGCGATATTGGTGGTATTGCCGCCCTGCAAGGTTGTCAGTGTGCAGCCACTGCCGATGGTAAAGCCGTCGATGGTGTTGGTTCCCGCGTCGGTGAGGAAGATATAGCTGCCACCACCGTTGATGGAGGTGATGTTCGAGGCGCCGCCGATGGGGAAGACCTGCGTGGTGGTGAAGAGCAACTGACCGCCGTTGCCGACAGAAAGCGGGGAGATGGTGTTACCGGTATTGAGCGTCAGCAGGCATCCGCCGGAGGTCTTCATCATGTAGGGTGTCGGGCCGACCTTGAAGAACGGCGTATTGACTCCCATGAACTGGGTCTGGGCGTTGGTGACCAGCGAAAGGCGCCCTGTGGTGCTGTCGGAAGAGAAGGCCGTAATGGCTCCGTTGCCGTCGGTGTTGGGGCCGTTGAAGAGGCCGGTGACGGCGTTGTAACTGGGAGCGTACTTATCCAAAACGTAGAGATAGCTTCCGCTGGAGTCCATCTGGGCCCACATGGAGACATATCCCTGGGTCTGATAGGACTGCTGGAAGGTCAGCACGCCATCGCCGCCCACGCTGTAGAGCGCGATGTTCTGGCTGGTGCCGGGCTTGGTGGGGCCGCCGCCGGTACCCTGGTTGATGACGTAGATATAACGTCCACCGGGCTTGATGACGATGGAGACCGGAAAGGCGCCGTTGGTGACAAAGGGCGAGCCCTGAATCTGGGTCAGGTTGCCGGTATAGTCGTCAATCTTGAAGCCGGCGATCTGGTTGTATTGCTGTCCGAGAATCCACATGTAGCCGATGGTGCCGCCACCACAGGCCGTCATGCCCAATCCCAGGGTCAACGACGCGAACAAGGCCATACCCAGCCGGCCAATCAAACTCAACTTCATGCGTTTCCTTCATCACCCGCATTGGCCGGCCATCAGGGCCGGGAATGCGGGGAAACCTGTCTTGTAGTCAGCGCCGGAGGGCGCGGGGAGGAGTACAAACCTTTCTACGATTGTAGAAGGTAGCGGGAGTTTATGCCAATCTCAGCGGCCTCAATCTTGGCTTTTGGCAAGAATTCTTGAGGCCATGCGGAGTGGGTTGTGGGCGATCACCACACCCGGCAACCACCGCCGGTGGGCATCATCGGCTGGCCAACGTGGCAGCCGAATGCCTTACCGAAGGCGTCGAAGTTCTGCACCGCGCCCTTCACGCGCCACTCGCCGGAGCTGTGCGGGTCGGTCTTGGCGCGCACCCGGGCCGCCTGCTCGGTGATGTTCTGGCACCAGACCTGCCCGTAGGCGATGAAGAACCGCTGGTCGGGGGTGTAGCCGTCGATCTTCGCATCCTCCGCCTGCGGTCCCTGTGCGGCGAGCGTCTGCTGCAGCGCCTGGTAGGCGATGCGCAGGCCGCCGTTGTCGGCGGTGTTCTCGCCCAGCGTGAGGTGGCCGTTCAGGTTCTGGCCGGGAGCCACGGTGAAGCCGTCGTACTCCTTGGCGACGCACTCGGTGCGTTCCTTGAACTTGGCCAGGTCTTCGGGCGTCCACCAGACCTTCACATTGCCGTGCAGGTCGTACTGCGAGCCCTCATCGTCAAAGCCATGCGTCATCTCGTGGCCGATGACGACGCCGATGGCGCCGAAGTTCACTGCCGGGTCCTTGGCGTAGTCGTAGAACGGCGGCTGCAGGATGCCGGCGGGGAAGTTGATGTCGTTCATCCCCGGATCGTAGTAGGCATTCACGGTGGGAGGCGTCATGCCCCACTCGGTCTCGTCCACCGGCTTGCCATACTTGGCCAGGTCGCGGTTGGTCTCAAAGATCGAGTCACGGTTCACGTTGCCGATCAGATCATCACGATTCACGGAGAGCTTGGAGTAGTCGCGCCAGTGCGCGGGATAGCCGATCTTGTCGCGGATGGCATCGAGCTTCCTCTCGGCCTCCGCCTTGGTTGCGGGGCTCATCCACTGGAGCTGCTGGATGTCCTGCCCCAGCGCCGCTTCGAGCGCATGGACGAGCTTCTCCATGCTGTCCTTGGCTTCGGGCGGGAAGTAGGTCTTCACCCAGTCCTGCCCGACGGCCTCGCCCAGCGCGCGGTCCGTCAGCGCGGTGCAGCGCTTCCAGCGCGGCTGCTGCTCCTTCTGTCCCTGTAGTGTCTTGGCGAAGAACTCAAAGTTCTCCTTGTCGAAGTCCGAGGAGAGGAACGATGCGGTGCTATGCACCAGGTGCCAGCGCAGATAGCTCTTCAGCGCCGCGACGGGTTCGCTGCTCAGCTCCGCGTTCACAGCCTGCAGGTAGCCCGGCGAGCTGATGTTGATGGAGGGAACCGCGCCCATCCCGATGCCGTCCAGGTAGGTCTTCCAGTTGTATGCCGGGGTCAACTGCTGCACCTCGGCGATGGTCATCACGTGATAGACCTTGGCCGGGTTGCGCCGGTCGACGCGGCTCATGGAGCCCTGGGCCAGCGCTGTCTCTATCCGGAGAACGGACGCCGCCTCAACGGCCGCCTGCTCGGGTGTATCACCCAGCAGAGTAAACATCTTGGTGACATGTGCGACGTACTGCGCACGGATGGTCTTGCTGCGGTCGTCGTCGTTCAGGTAGTAGTCGCGGTCGGGCAGACCCAGACCGCCCTGCCCGGTGGCGAGAATCTGCTTGCTGGAGTCCTTCTGGTCCTGCTCGGTGCCCACGCCCACCAGCTCCTCGCCGCCGTAGCGCGTTTCCAGCTCGGTGTTCAGCGCGGCAAAGTCCTTGCCGCTCTTCAGACTATCGATGGCTGCCAATACCGGTGCGAGCGGCTTGGCGCCGAGCTTGTCGACCTCGTCTGTGTTCATGCAGGAGGCGAAGAAGTCGCCGTACTTGGTCTGCAAGGGCGTCTTGGGCGCGTCGGCTGCTGCCTTCAGCTCTTCATAGAGCAGATAGTTATTGCGTTCGCCCAGCTCGTCAAAGCGGCCCCAGCGCACCTTGTCCGATGGAATCGGGTTGTCCTTGTTCCAATTGCCGCAGGCGAATTGGTAGAAGTCCGTGCAGGGGTCGGCGGTCTTGTCGATCGCGCTCGCATCGAAGCTGATGGCCTTCTTGGGAGTCGAGGTCGGACCGGACTCGGTGTCGGCAGGCGAGGCAAAGCTTTGCGCGATACAAAGGGGACAACCGAGAACAACAAGCAGGGATAGGGAGAGAACAGTGCGCATAAGGCTCCTGGGATCTGGCGACAGCACGCCGGTACAGAAGCCAAGGATACCTGTATTGAGCCGCTGCGCGAAATCCCGCCCAAGCCGCTCGCCCCGGACTAGAAGACCTTCAGGTGAATCACGAGGTACTTCTTCGGGTCCTGACGCACTGCCGTCACCAGGTCGTTGCTGCTCACCAGCAGCTTGTCGAGGTGGTTATAGGCGTCCTTATTGGTCGCCAGTTGTCCCAATGTGCCTTTGCCGGAGTTCACGTTGTCCAGCAGGGCATCCAGTTGCGTGACCGTGTCGTTCAGCTTCTTCGCGAAGGCCGGGTCCTTGGCGATCAGGCCCAGACCGCCCTTGCCCGCATCGGCCTCGGTCAGTAGCGAGTTCGCGTGCGCCATGCTGGAGTTCAAGTTGTTATAGAGCGAGTCGTCCTTCAGCAGCTTGCCCGCGCTGCCCTTGCCGGCGTCCAGGTCCGCGACGATGTTGTCCAGCTTCTTGACGGTGTCGTTCAGGTGGTCGTAGACCTCCGGATCGGTGAGCAGCTTGCCGGCGGTGCCCTGGCCGCCGTTCAGCTTGGTGGCCAACTGGTTCAACTGCTCCACGGTGCTGGTGGCCTGGTTGTAGAGCGTGGGATCGGTGATGAACTTGCCGGCGGTGCCCTTGCCGTTCTGCAGGTCGTCCACGATGTGGTCCATCTTGGCGAGGATCGCGTTCAGGCTCTCGATGGTCCCCTGGCTGGCCTTGACAACGTCCTGCAGGCTGGGTGCTTCGGAGGTCTGCAACTCGTCGCCGCTGTGCAGCTCCGGCCCCACCGCGACCATGCTGTTGATGTCCACCACGGTATCGCCCAGCACGCCGACGGTGGCCAGCGACGCCCGCGAGTCGGTGCGCAGGCTGGCATGGTAGCGCGGATCGATCTTCATCACTACCTGTACGGGGTCGAGCTTGCGTGCCGGGTCGCTGGTGACCTCAACGGTCTTGACCTCGCCGATGGTCACGCCTTCCAGCTCCACCGGCGCGCCGGTCTTCAGGTCCATGGAGTTGTTGAAGTACGAGGTCAGGATGATCTTGCGGCTAAAGATGCTCATGCCTGACGCGCTGGTCATCAGAAACAGCAGGAGGCACAGCAGCGCGATCGAGACCAGCACGATCAGGCCCACTTTGAGCTGCGACCACTTGACTTCCTGCTGACTCGGCATAGGCCTCCTGAGCGAGTGGATGAGACTTTCTACAGACCGTTCAAAGCAATGTGGGGCGTTGCAAACATCCTACCAGCCCCGTCCTTTGGATTCCCTTGCGACTTGGATGCAGGTTGTGGCCCTCAAGACCCAAACAACAGAGGCGCCCTACCGTCCGCCGTCCTCGGCCACCACCACCGCCACGGCGAACTCCCGGGAGTGCGACAGCGTAAGTGAGAGCCGGACGATGCCGAGCCGCTTGGCGATCTCCGCGGCGCGCCCGCTCAGGTGCAGCTCCGGGCGCTGGCCGGGCTGGCGGCGCACTTCCAGTTCGCGCCAGCTCACGCCGCGGCTGATGCCCGTGCCCAGCGCCTTGGCCCCGGCCTCCTTGGCGGCAAAGCGCGCGGCGAAGCTCTCGCCGGAGTTGCGCCGCTTGCGCTGGCAGTAGGCGATCTCCTCGGGCGTGAAGACGCGGCGCAGGAACGACTCGCCGTAGCGCTCCACGCTGCGCTCAATCCGCGCAATCTCCATCAGATCGGTGCCGATGCCGAGGACCAGGGTGTCTCCTTTGTGCCGCTTGCGGGGCTGTCCTCCAGTGTACGGCGATGCGACACCCCGCCATCTGTTCGCCTCCGGCTCCGATATCCAGCACAGGCAGAGC
>Ga0302153_10001370_pt1 | contig 11800 bp, 8 predicted proteins | sample I_Bog_N2_2_FD_192429 | JGI IMG/M metagenome (GOLD analysis project Ga0302153, IMG submission 192429) | Peat permafrost microbial communities from Stordalen Mire near Abisko, Sweden - I_Bog_N2_2 | ecosystem: Environmental > Terrestrial > Soil > Wetlands > Peat | place: Sweden: Abisko, Stordalen... | reverse complement strand
AGTGGCCTCCCCCTGGGCAAACCGACAGGCTACGACGCCTCACTTACCGGTCAAATCGCCCCCTTGCCAACCACCGCCAAGGCTCTGGATCAAGCTGACGCTGCCCTGGGTCAGTTGGCCCTGGGTGTCACGCAGACTCTGCTCGGTCTGCAAGAGAATCAGTTGCTGGGTCAACACATCTTGCAGGCTGACCGTACCGGCCTTCTGCTGGGCCTGCTGGCTGCCGAACAGTTGCTGGTTGCGCTGGTAGATCTGCTGGTAGGCCTGGGTCTGGGTCTGCAGGTGATTGAGCGTCGAGAGGTTGTCTTCGACGTTCTGCAAGGCGCTGAGCACCGTGCCGCGATAGTTGGCGACTTCCTCGTCATAGGTGGCTTCGGCCTCCTTGACCGCCGCCGAACGCGCACCGCCGTCGAACAGGGTTTCGGCCAGCGCCGGGCCGACGCTCCAGATCCGGTTCGGCAAGGAAAACAGGCCGCCCAGGGCGCTGCCCGTGTAGCCGACCTGGGCCGTCAGGTCGAGATTGGGATAGAACGCCGCCTCGGCGACACCGATTTTCGCATTGGCCGCAGCCACCGAACGCTCGGCGGCGACCACGTCCGGACGCCGTTGCAACAGCCCCGACGGCAGGCTCAAGGGAGTGGCCGGCAGGTTGAAGGCAAAGCTGTCGACCGGTGCCAGGCTGAACTGCGCCGGCGCCACGCCCACCAGTACCGCCAGGGCATGCTCGAACTGCTCGCGCGAGCGCTGCGAGGTCTGCAAGGCGGCCACCACCGTGGTCAATTGGTCCTGGGCCACCAGCAACTGGTCGTTGGACGCGGTGCCCTGGGTGTATGCGGTCTGGGTGATGTCCAGCAGTTGCTGGTTGATCCGCTGTTGTTCGTTCAGCAAGCGGATATCGATATCCAGCTGGCGGATGCCGAAATAGTTGCTGGCGACACTGCCGCCGATGGACAGGCGCACCCCGGCCAACAAGGCATCGGAGGACTGGGCCGAGGCCTGGCTCGATTCGATGCCACGGCGTACCAGGCCCCACAGGTCCGGCTCCCAACTGGCGCCGAGGGTGGCGCTGACACTCTGTTCGACGGAGCCACCCGAAGTGCTCGATGTCGTACCGGTACTGCCGCTGCTACCGCTCCTGCCCACCCCACGGGAACCGGACAGTCCGGCGGTCACCGTCGGCCAGAGCCCTGCCCGGCTGGAAGCGACCTGCGCCTGGGCCAGGCGATAAGCCGCCTCGGCGGCGACAATCGACTGGTTGGCCTTGGCGGCGCGAACCATCAGGTCGTTGAGGATCGGATCGTGGTAATCCAGCCACCACTGGCTGTCCAGCGCCCCCTGGGGATTGGCGGCCGCCCGCTGCCATTGCGCGCCTTCCTTGAAGGTCTGCGGCAGTTCGATCGGCGGTTTCTGGTAATCCGGCCCGACCATGCAGCCGCTGATGCTCAGGCTGAGCAACAGGACCAGGTAAGGGGCGCGTCGACCCATCATCATTTTCAAGACTCCTTGCCGCGCCGGCGCAGCCGCTCGGAAGCGCTGTCCAGCCACAAATAGATAACCGGGGTGGTGTAGAGCGTCAGCAATTGACTGAGCAGCAACCCGCCGATAATGGAAATCCCCAACGGACGGCGCAACTCCGAACCGTAGCCAGTGCCCAGGACCAGCGGCAAGGCCCCGAGAATGGCCGCCATGGTGGTCATCATGATCGGCCGGAAGCGGATCAGGCAGGCCCGGTGAATCGCCTCGCGGGCACTGCGCCCGTGCTGGACCCGCTCGGTAATGGCGAAATCGATCATCATGATGGCGTTCTTCTTGACGATCCCGATCAGCAGGATCACCCCCACCAGGGCGATGATCGACAGCTCGGTGCCGGTCAGCAGCAAGGCGATCAGCGCACCGACACCGGCCGAGGGCAAGGTCGAGAGGATGGTCAGCGGGTGCATCAGGTTCTCGTAGAGCATCCCCAGCACGATATACACCGACAACAGGGCCGCGACGATCAGCAGCGGCTCGCTGGCCACCGACGACTGGAACACCTGGGCCGTACCGGCGAACTGCCCGACCACACTGGCCGGCATGCGCAACTGGGCCACGGCATTTTCCACCAGGACCGTGGCCTGGCCGATGGAGATGCCCGGCGCCAGGTTGAACGACGCCGTTACCGCCGGGAACGTGCCCTGGTGGGCAATGGAGATCGCCGTGCGCTGGATGCCGGTATCCGACAGTGCCGACAGCGGCACCATGGTCGGCGCGGTCGATGGCAGCGTCGTGGTGCCGCCCGCCTGGGTGGACGCCTCGGGCCCGGTCGGGACATAGATCGACTTGAGGGTCTGTGGGTCGGTCCAGTACGGCGGCGCCACTTCCATCACTACGTGGTACTGGTTGGCCGACTTGTAGATGGTCGAGACCTGGCGCTGGCCGAAGGCGTCGTAGAGGGTCTGGTCGATATTGCCGATATTGACCCCCAGGCGGGCGGCGGTATCGCGGTTGATGCTGATGTTGGCCAACAGGCTGTTGTCCTGCTGGTCGGTGTTGATGTCGGTCAGTTGTGGCAGGGTATGCAACACCGCCACGACCTTGGGCACCCATTCGTCCAGGGTGTCCTGGTCATCGGCGGTCATGGTGTACTGGTATTGCGCCCCGCTCTGCCGGCCACCGACGGTGATGTCCTGGGCCGATTGCAGGTACAACCGGGTTCCTGGCAGTTCACCGAGGGCCTTGCGCACCTGGGCGATCACCTGGTCGGCGCTGTCCTTGCGATCCCCCACCGGTTTGAGCGCAATGAACAGTTGACCACTGTTGATCGCACCGCCGCCACCGATAAAACCACCGACGGTATCGACATTCGGGTTCTTCGACACGGTCTGGTTGATCTTGCTGAACGCCTCTTGCATCGCCGCATAGGAAATACTCTGCGGGGCGATGATGCTGCCCTGCAGCCGCCCGGTGTCTTCCTGGGGAAAGAAGCCCTTGGGCACCAGCACATAGAGCACGCCGGCGAGCACGATGACCAGCACGGTCAACAGCCCCATCAGCGCCGAATGCTCGACGACCCAGCCCAGGGTCCGGTCATAGAAGCGATGGAAGCGCGAATCCGGGTACTCGTGATCCGACCCCGTCTCCTGGCTCGGGCGCAGCAGGATGCTCGAGAGCATCGGCGTCACGGTCAGGGAGATCAGCATCGAAATCAGGATCGCCACCGACAGCGTGATGGAAAACTCGCGGAACAGCCGCCCGACGATACCGCCCATCATCAGCAGGGGAATAAACACCGCGATCAGCGACACACTGATGCTCAACACCGTGAAGCCGACCTCCTGTGCCCCGGCCAATGCCGCTTGCACCCGGCTTTCGCCGCGCTCCAGGTGGCGCATGATGTTTTCCACGATGACGATCGCATCGTCCACCACGAAGCCGGTGGAAATGGTCAGCGCCATCAGCGACAGGTTGTTCAGGCTGTAACCGAGGAAATACATGGCGCCAAAGGTGCCGAGCAACGACAGCGGCACCACGATGGCCGGCACCAGGGTGCTGCGCCAGTCGCGGAAGAAACCGAAGGTCACCAGGGTCACCAGGAAAATCGACGCCAGCAGGGTGACTTCCACATCGTGCAGTGACGCCCGGATGGTGGTGGTGCGGTCCAGCAGGATATTGAGCTTGATCGAGGCCGGGATCGAGCTTTGCAGGAACGGCAGCGATGCCTTGACCGCATCCACCGTCTCGATGACGTTGGCCCCCGGCTGCTTGAACACCACCAGCAACACCGCCGGCCGGCCGTTGGACAGGCCGAAGTTGCGCAGGTCCTCGACATCCTCGCGGACATAACCCAGGTCGGCGATATGCACCACGTCACCGTTGCTCTGCTTGACTATCAGCGGCGCGTAATCCTCGGGTTTGAACAGCATGTCGTTGGCGCCGATCCCGTAGGACAGGTCGTCGATGGACAGCGCGCCCTTGGGCAGGTTGGCGTTCGAGGCGGTGATCGCCGCGCGGACCTGCTCCAGGCTGACACCGTAATGGTTGAGCCGGTCCGGGTTGAGTTCGATACGCACCGCCGGCAGCGCCCCGCCACCGACGTTGACGTCGCCGACGCCGCTGGTCTGCAGCAGTTTCTGCTCGAGCAAGGTCGAGGCCACGTCATACATCTGGCCCGGAGTGGCACTGTCGGAGGTCAGGCTGATGATCATGATCGGCGAGTCGGCCGGGTTGACCTTGCGGTAGGTCGGATTACCCGACAGATCGCTGGGCAGGTTGCTGCGGGCGGCGTTGATGGCCGCCTGGACGTCGCGGGCGGCGCCGTCGATATTGCGGTTCAGGTCGAATTGCAGGTTGATGCGGGTCGAACCCAGGCTGCTCGACGAGGTCATCTGGGTCACCCCGGCGATTTGCCCGAACTGCCGTTCCAGTGGCGTAGCCACCGACGTGGCGACGGTTTCCGGATCGGCGCCCGGCAGCGAGGCACGGACACTGATGGTCGGAAAGTCGACTTGCGGCAACGGTGCCACCGGCAACAACAGGAACGCCAGCCAGCCAAACAGGGCCAGGCCGACCGCCAGCAGGATGGTTGCAATCGGGCGTTGGATAAACGGCGCGCTGATGTTCATCGGCATCAGCCCTCAGTCTCGGCTTGACGCTTGCTGAAGCGACGTTCCAACTGGTTCATCGCCAGGAAAATCACCGGCGTGGAAAACAGCGTCAGCAACTGGCTGAGCAACAGCCCGCCGATGATCGCGATGCCCAGCGGATGACGCAGCTCCGAGCCGATGCCAGTGCCCAACGCCAGCGGCACCGCACCGAACAGCGAGGCCATGGAGGTCATCAGGATCGGCCGGAAACGCAGTTCCGCCGCCTTGCGAATCGCCGCCACCGGGTCGAGTCCGTCCTTGCGCTGCAACTCCAGGGCGAAGTCGACCATCATGATGCCGTTCTTCATGACGATCCCGATCAACAGCACAATCCCGATCAGACCGATGATGTCGAACTGGGTACCGGTGACCAGCAACGCCAGCAAGGCGCCGAGGGCCGCCGAGAGCAAGGTCGAGAGAATGGTCACCGGGTGCACGAAGCTCTCGTAGAGCACACCGAGCATCAGGTAGACCACGATAATCGCCGCCGCCACCAGGAAGATCTGGTTCGACAGCGAGGACTGGAAGGTCGCGGCGGCGCCCTCCAGGTTGGCCTGTACGGTCAGGGGCAGGTCGACGTCTTTTTCAATCTGATCCAGGCGCGTCACGGCCGCGCCCAGGGTCTGGCCGGGAGCCAGGTTGAAGGAGATGTCGGCATAGGGGAACTGGCCCAGCCGGTTGATGGTGATGGGCGTGCGAATCACCTGCTGGGTGGCCATGCTCGCCAGGGGCGCCACGGCACCGCTGCTGGTGGTGACATAAAGTCCTGTCAGCAGGTCGGCGATATTGCGCGGTGGCCGGTCGGTGGCCATGACCACGTGATACTGGTTGAGCTGGGTGTAGATGGTCGACACCTGGCGCTGGCCGAAGGCGTCGTACAGCACGTTATCGATGGCCTGGGGCGTGACGCCCAGGCGGGAAGCCGTGGCGCGGTCGATATTGATCTGGATCTGGTTGCCGAACTGCATCGCCTGGCTTTGCACATCGCTGAACATCGGGTCCTTGCCGATGGCCGCCAGCAGTTTGGTCGTCCATTCCTCCAGGACCTGCGGGTCGGTGGCCTGCAAGCCGAGGCGGTAGCTGGTGGTCGAGATCGTCGCGTCGAGGGTCAGGTCCTGCACGCTGTGCAGGTACAGGCGCACCCCGGAATCATCGGCATTGGCATCCGACAACCGACGAATCACCACCGCCGCGCTGTCGCGATCGCCGCGATCCTTGAGGTTGATCAGCAGGTTGCCCTGGTTGATGGTCGGGTTGGTCTGGTCGATACCGACAAAGGACGACAGGCTGGCCACCGCCGGGTCCTTGAGAATCCGTGCGGCAAGTTTCTGCTGTTGCAACTCCATCTGCTGGAACGACACGGTGGGCGAACCCTGGGAAATGCCCTGGATCAGCCCGGTGTCCTGTTCGGGGAAAAAGCCCTTGGGCATGATCACAATGATGAACAGGGTCAGCAAGGCGGTGCAAACGATAGAAATCAGCGTCAAGGTGCGGTGCAGCAACACCCAGTCAAGGCCGCGGACGTAGTAGCCGTTGATCTTGTCGAAAAAGTCCGGACGCCGCTCCCCGCTGTGATTGCGCAGCATGCGCGAACACATCATCGGGGTCAGGGTCAGGGAGATGATCGCGGAAATCACGATGGTCACCGCCACCGTCATGGCGAACTCGCGAAACAGCCGCCCGACCACATCGCCCATGAACAGCAGCGGGATCATCACCGCGATCAGTGCCACCGACAGCGAAATGATGGTGAAGCCGATCTGTGCCGAGCCCTTGAGCGCGGCCTGCAAAGGTGTATCGCCCTCCTCCAGGTATCGGGTGATGTTTTCAATCATGACGATGGCGTCATCGACCACAAAACCGATGGCAATGGTCAGCGCCATCAAGGTCAGGTTGTTCAGGGAAAAGCCCAGGGCGTAGGCCACCGCCAGGGTGCCGATCAGGGTCAGCGGCACGGTGACGGCCGGAATGATCGTGGCCGGCACATTGCGCAGGAACAGGAAGATCACCAGCACCACCAGCAGTATCGCGACGCCCAGTTCATACTGGACGTCGGTGACCGAGGCACGAATAGTCTGGGTGCGGTCGGTCAGCACGCTGACTTTCAGCGTCCCCGGCAGGCTGGCGCGCAGCTTGGGCAGCAGTTGCTGGACCCGGTCGACCACCTGGATCACGTTCGCGCCCGGCTGGCGCTGGATATTCAGCACGATCGACGGTGTGTCGTTGGTCCAGGCCGCCTGCCGTGGGTTTTCCGCACCCTGGATCGAGGTGGCGATCTGCGCGAGGCGGATCGGTGCACCGTTCTTGTAGGCGATCACCAGGTCGCGGTATTCCTCGGCCGATTGCAGTTGATCGTTGGCACCGATGGAGAACGCCTGGAACTTGCCGTCGATATTGCCCTTGGCCTGGTTGACGTTGGCCGCGCCCAGGGCAGTGCGCACATCCTCCAGGGACAGGCCCATGCTGTTGAGCGCCGAGGTGTTGGCCTCGATCCGTACCGCCGGGCGCTGGCCGCCGCTGATGGTGACCAGCCCGACCCCGGAAATCTGCGAGATCTTCTGCGCCAGGCGGGTGTCGGCCAGGTCCTCGACCTTGGTCAGCGGCAATACATCGGAGGTCAGCGACAGCGTCAGGACCGGTGCATCGGCCGGGTTGACCTTGCTGTAGACCGGTGGGTACGGCAGGTTGGCCGGCAGGAAGGTGCCGGCGGCATTGATCGAAGCCTGTACTTCCTGTTCGGCGATATCCAGCGACAGCGACAGGTCGAATTGCAGGGTGATAACGGAAGCGCCATTGGAACTGGTGGAGCCCATCGACTTGAGGCCGGGCATTTCACCGAACTGGCGTTCCAGCGGTGCGGTGATCGAGGAACTGATCACATCCGGGCTGGCCCCGGGGTACTGGGTGAAGACCTGGATGGTCGGGTAATCGACTTCGGGCAGGGCGGAAACCGATAGAAAGTGATAGCCGAGCAACCCCAGCAGGAAGATGGCGACCATCAACAGCGTGGTTGCGATGGGGCGCTCGATAAAGGGTCTGGAGACGTTCATGAGCAATGACTACCTGGGAGGCACAAACTGAGTGTCTGAGACATTGCTGAACTCACTGGCTGACCACCTTGACGGGTGAGCCGTTGTCCAGTTTGTCGGCCCCTTCGGTAATCACCTGCTCGCCGACTTTCACGCCATTCTCCAGCACCGCCGTCAGGTCGCCACTGACCGGCCCGCTCTTGATATTGCGCAAGCTGGCCTTGTTGCCTTGCACCACGAAGACGAAATCGCCCTTGCTGCCGTGCTGGATCGCCAGGGTCGGCACCACCGCGACCTGCTGCAAGACGTCGGCCTTGAGCCGGGCGTTGACGAACTGATTGGGGAACAACGCATTGCCGGTGTCGTTGAATTGCGCCTTGACCCGCACCGTGCCGGTAGTGGTGTCGACCTGGTTGTCCAGGGCCAGCAAGGTCCCGCTGGCCAGCAGGTTATGTTTGTTGCGGTCATAGGCCAGGACATCGACCTTGCCCTTGGTCATGGCCTGGTCGATGGCGCCCAGATCATCCTCAGGCACCGCGAAGATCACCGTGGCCGGGTTCATCTGGGTGATCACCGCGATCCCCGTGGTACTGCCCGCGGACACGAAGTTGCCGGGGTCCACCAGGCGCAGGCCGACGATGCCATCCACCGGCGAGGTGATGGTGCAGTAACTCACCTGCACTTGCAGGTTCTGCACCGCACCGTCGTCCGCCGCCACTGTCCCCACTTGCTCTTGCACCGTGGCGACCTGGGTATCGAGGGTTTGCTGGCTGACCGAGCCGACCTTGATCAATTCGCGAAAGCGCGCCAGGTCGCGCTGGGCATTGACCAGCACTGCCTGGTCGTGGGCCAGCAGGCCCTTGGCCTGGGCCAGCTGGGCCTTGAGCGCGCGGTCATCGATGCGCGCCACCACCTGGCCCTTGCTGACCCGCTGGCCTTCCTTGAAGTCCACCGAGGACAGGATGCCGGAGACCTGGCTGACCACGGTCACGCTGCGGGTCGGCGTCACCGTGCCCAGGGCATCGATGTACACCGGCACATCCATCAATTTGACGGCGACGGCCGTCACCGGATCGCCCATCGAAGGCGGTTTGCCCTTGGGCTTGTTCAAGCTGTGATAAAGCACCCAGCCCCCGACAAGAAGCCCCAGCACCACGACCACCAGCACAATTACTGTTCCTTTGCTGCGCTTCACTCATCTCTCCCCTGGGGCTTGCTTCTGTACGGGCAACGGCCACTGGCCATGACACTGAAGATTAGTCTGCTATCGAGGTTGCGCCCGGCAACCTGAACCTGAGCTTTCTGGCTCAGTACGCCGATCGTGAAACTCTTGTCAGTTAAGCAAGTGACGAGCGGAGTGGAGAAATGCCCGTGCACACTTGCGCGCTGTCGGGCGAGGTCTAGCCTATATGCCTTGTCATTCAAAAAAGTCTGAATTTCCCCAAGTCATCGGGTCGGCAGTGTGCTCCGTTGGTGAAGACGTCACGGAGTCCGAACCATGGAGCAACCCCTCATCCAGATGGATACCGCAACGGGAACCGGTGTAGCACTGTTTCGATACTTGAGCCAGGGCATTGAGGCGTGTACCGGCCTGGAAACAATCGCCAGGTCCATGGCGTTGTGTCAGCAGGCAGAAAGCTTATCGGCACCGCTGCTGATCGAACGACACTGGCAAACCGTGCCGCCCTGACCCACCCCAGGATTGACAAGGCAGGCATGGCCGCCTAACAATCAGGCCAAGTCATACGATGACAGACAATTAAAACAACAATAAAGAGTCCCTCAAATGAGTCGAACCAAAACCCTGCAAGGTTTCGCCGGTGCCGCGCTGTTGCTGATCACCCCACTGACCTGGGCCAACACCTTCGTCTACGTTTCCAACGCCAATGACGGTACGCTCAGCAGCTATGAACTGTCGGCAAAGGGGCAATTGCAACCGCTGGCCACCACCGACGTCGGGGCTGGCGTCATGCCCCTGGCGCTGAGCCCCGATCGCAGCAAGCTCTACGCTTCCATACGCGGCAAGCCCTATTCGGTAGCGACCTACGCCATCAACCCGGCCAACGGTGCCCTCAAGCACCTGAAGAACGCCAAGGTTGCCGACAGCCTGGCCTACATCTCGACGGACAAGGCCGGTCACTATCTGTTCGGCGCGTCGTACGGCGAGGACCTGATCAGCGTCAATGCCATCGATGCCAAGGGCGTGGTGAGCGATGATGTACGACAAGTCATCAAGACCGGCCCGAACGCTCACTCGATCATTGTCGATAAGACCAATCGTTTCGTGTACGCCGCCAACCTGGGTTCCGATCAATACCTGGAGTTCAAATTCGACGCCGCCAGCGGCAAGCTCACACCGCTGGGCCATATCGACATGCCCAAGGGCAGTGGTCCCCGCCATCCGGTGATCTCATCCGATAACCGCTTCCTCTACCTGCTCAGCGAGATGGCCGGCACCGTGACCACGTTTGCCATCGACCCGAAGAGCGGACGCCTGAGCGAGCTGTCCGAAGTCAATGCCATCCCCGCTGACTCCGGCCTGGTACGCGGTATCGCCCGGCCGATGATCAAGCCTGGCCAACCGACCCCGCCGCCGCTGGCGGCCAATCTGATCTGGGCTGCCGATATCCAGCTCACCCCCAACGGGCGCTTCCTCTACACCTCTGAACGCACCGGCAGCACGGTCAGTGCCTTTTCGGTAGACGGCAAAAGCGGCAAGCTGAGCGTCCTGCAGAACATCAAGGTCAAACAGCAACCGCGGGGGATCACCGTCGACCCATCGGGCAAATGGCTGCTGGTTACTGGAGAGAAAAGCCCTGAAGTGGGTGTGTATGCCATCGATCCGCTGCACGGCACGCTCACTCGTAGCTCCAGCGCACCTTCTGGTAAAGGCGCCAATTGGGTGCAAGCGGTCAGTTACCCGTGAAATGCCAGGGAGAGGCGTGAGCCCCCTCGCCTCTCCCTGCTTATCTCAGGTCAGTGAATAGTCAAACTGGTAGGAATGCTGACCTTCCGCAATAGTGATCACCAGGCGACCGACAAGCCCCGCAAGCCCCCCAGTACCGGAATCCGGCACAACATCAATGGACTGCTCGGCTACGCCGCGGGTCATGGTGGAGCTGTGCTGCAATACAAAGCTGCCATTGCGCCCCTGAAGTGTGCCGGTCACCGTCTCCATCGCCACGTAGCCCGCGGAACCCAGCACACTGCTGCGGAAAGAAAGCATTTCACCTTGGCTGGTCGCCACGAGGTCGCCGTGAAATGCCCTGTTGAAGGACATGCGTCCAAGACCTGTTCCGCCAGCAAGATCGCTAAGGGCTTCGGGGTTTAGTTTGATTTCAAAAGAGCCATTTGCTCGTGTGCTTTTCATGGAATGTTCCTCAAGAAAGGAATGGGTAACTTCCATACTGATAAATTGGATTTACCGGATTTCGGCTCACAGCGCCCTGGTGTTCAGCAAGCGTACGCCCAGACCGATGAATATCGCCCCAGTGGTGCGCTTCAAGGCCACAACCCAATGTGCGGCGCTGAGGCGTTTACTGAATCGGTAAGCGGTGTAGCAGTAAACCGAATGGACCATCACTACGATAGCTGCAATGGTCAGGTACATCATCAGGAACTGCCCGGGAATGGGGCGCTCATGATCAAGAAACTGCGGTAAAAAAGCGCAGAGAAAAATCAGCGTTTTGGGGTTGCTCGCGGAAACCAGAAACGCCTCCATGCCAATTTTCCATTTCGATGACGGCGGGCTGGTTTGCGGCTCACCTTCTGGCCGGGCCACAGGCGTACGGGCCAACAACTGGCGCAACCCGAGGTAGATCAGATAACCGGCGCCAATGACCTTTAACGCCAGAAATGCCGTAGGCACGGCGATGAGGATGGCACCCACGCCCAGTGCCACGCCGCTGGTCACCAGCAATTGAGCGACAAGGTTGCCAAGCAGTGTCACCGCCATGGCTGGAGGGCCGTAGCGTAGAGCGTTGCGCACGACCAATAGTACGTTTGGACCTGGAGACAAAGTCGTCGCCAGGTAGGCCAGGGCGAAAGTAAACCAAAGGTGCAGTGCCAAAGGGAAAATCCTTGATCCGGAGGGAATCGCCAAAGATGAGACCAGTCACATGCAAGTGGTGCGCCACCGCGGTGATAAAG
>Ga0302153_10001361_pt1 | contig 11828 bp, 10 predicted proteins | sample I_Bog_N2_2_FD_192429 | JGI IMG/M metagenome (GOLD analysis project Ga0302153, IMG submission 192429) | Peat permafrost microbial communities from Stordalen Mire near Abisko, Sweden - I_Bog_N2_2 | ecosystem: Environmental > Terrestrial > Soil > Wetlands > Peat | place: Sweden: Abisko, Stordalen... | reverse complement strand
GCACGCGCTCCAGCCAGCCCAGGGGCGTAATCATCGAGAGCAGCAGGTGCAATTCCGCATGCGCCGGCACATGGGATTGAATGAACATCACGCACTTCTCGGGATCGAGTCCGGCGGCCAGCCAATCCAGCAGCACGTCCACCAGATTTTCTTTCAGACGCGATGTGTCGCCATAGTCGGTGGTCAGCGCGTGCCAGTCGACGATCACGAAAAAGCAGTCGTACTGCTCCTGCATGCGGACCCAGTTTTGCAGAGCGCCCACGTAGTTTCCCAGGTGAAGTTTGCCGGTTGGGCGCATTCCACTCAGCACGCGTTTCTTGGTGGCAGGAGTTGAAGTCATTGGCGAATCTTATGATTCTAACAAAGACGGGGAAATTGCCGAGGCGAGAAGCCCCGCAAAACAGGGGCCATGGGCTGAAAGTGTTCCCCCAAATTTGACGCGTCGAACGGGATCTACTGTCCAGCGCGCATGGGCGAGACCACCAGGTGGCCCGGGGTTCGTTTCTTGCCGTCGCCTTTGTCGTGCTGGTAGAGCAGCGAGAGGTTGCCTTCGGCGGACGTGGTCGCACCGGCTAATTCCGCCGCAAGACCTTGATAGGAGCGGCCGAGTTCGTTATTCCCCTGCTCGGCCACGGGGCTGCCCTTGTCGATGGCCGGTCCGATGAGCGGGAAGTTGTTGGGCACCTTCCACAGCACCTTGCAGTTGGTCGCCTTTTCGACGTCTTCGTCGGTGAAACCGGGAATCTTCTTGTAGCGGTTGAGCACCATTCGCAGGCGATCGTGTCCCGCTCCTTCCTGTAGGAAGGCTTGCACCCGGCCCGCGCTCCACAACGAAACCACATCGGTCTGCGCCACCAGCAGCACGGCATTGGAAAGATTGCAGATGGTTTGCACCGTGCCATCCATCCGGCCCGAGCAATCGAGCACCACGAAGTTATACTGGCCGACCAGCAGGTCGAACAGGCGCGCCAGTTCCGACGCCGTCGGGACCGCGTTGTGCGGCTGCTGAGCGCCAGCCAGAAGATGAAGACCGTTGCGATAGGGCGTCATCAGGCCTTCGAGCAGCGACTGGTCCATGCGATGGAGGTTCTGCAACGCATCGATCAAAGTGAATTGCGGCCGCAGGTTCAATTGCAGAGCTGTGTGGCCAATGGGAGCGAAATCCACCAGCACCACACGGCTGTGTGTCTCCTGCAAGGCGACGGCGGTGTTGACGGCAGCGGTGGTGGCGCCGGCTCCGCCTTTTGCATTCAGGAACGTGAAGACCCGAGCCTTGGTGGAACTGCGCTGCGCGCGGCTCAATGTGGCCGAGAAGCGCGCGAACGCCTCGATCAAGGCCTCGCGGCTGGCGTTATGGTCCAAAAACTCCCGTGCCCCGGCGCGCATGGCGGAGACAATATTGGTAGGCTGGCTCAGTTCGCCCACGGCAAAAATCGTGATTTCCGGAATGCTGCCGTGGATCAGCTCGATGGCGCGGATGGCGCGCTGCGGATTCTTGGAATCGATGCATACCAACGCGATTTCCGCGCGCTGATCCTGCAACTGCCGCAGAACCGCATCGCTCGGCCCAACGGGGAACCCGACGTGGCTCAAAGCAGTGCGCGCCAGGTTCGTGCTCTCGACCCGGCTGTGCAGTACAACGGATTGTTCGCGGTCTTCGGTGAGAAGCGCGACGGCGATCCCGGGCATGATTCGATTCTCAGTGTTCAATGCCATGCTACGAACTTCCAGCGTCAAGGCCAAATGACCTTCGTAACGAAGTGGAGCGACGACGAAGAGGCAAGCCAACAGCGGACATTCATTCGGGGGTTAAGAATCCCGCCAATTTGCTGATTGATCTAATTGTAAGGCAAGGCCAAGCGCTTGAACAGACGAACCTGTCTGGAAACGCCGCTTAGTTCCGACTCACTAGTCCGCGCGCCCAACAGGGCCAGTCTTTCGAGTTTGCTTTTTTTCCCGAGAACCGCTGACGATACCGCAACCAACAGCTGGGAAGTCGCAAGTCTTCGCATCTTCCCCAAGTTGCCGTCGTCCGCAAGATGTGAAAAAGTTCTAGTAAGAGAAGAGCCGAGTGACGGACGAACAAAATTCCGCAGTGGTCGAAGAACTGGACGCGAAAACCGTTCCTCCAGCAAGATTGGCCACCACTCTGCGCGCCTTGCGCCATCGCAACTTTCAACTTTTCTTCAGCGGACAACTCATCTCTCTTATCGGCACCTGGATGCAGACCGTAGCCCAGTCATGGCTGATGTATAAATTGACGGGGTCCGCTTTGAAGCTGGGAGAGGTTGGCTTCGCCAGCCAGATTCCCGTCTTTCTGGTCGCTCCCTTGGGAGGAATCACCGCCGACCGCGTCAATCGCCAGCGCCTGGTGATCGCCACTCAAATTGCCTCCATGATTCTCGCCGGCATTCTGGCCTGGCTCACCTTGACCGGCGTGGTCCAACCCTGGCACATCTTTGTGCTGGCGGCGCTGCTGGGAGTAGTGAACGCGTTCGACATTCCCGGCCGCCAATCCTTCATTATCGACATGGTCGGCAAAGAAGACCTGATGAACGCCATCGCGCTGAATTCTTCGATGTTCAACGGCGCACGCGTCATCGGACCGATGGTCGCGGGTATTCTAGTGCCCTTGATCGGCGAAGGCTGGTGCTTTGCCGCCAATGCCATCAGCTACGTCGCCGTGATCATCAACCTGTTCCTGATGCGCGTACACTGCGCACCGCGCGCCAGCAAGCATTCCCCCATCGAAGACATCATCGAAGGGTTCCGGTGGGTCAACCAGACAAAAGTCATTCGCGCGTTGCTGTTGCTGCTGGGACTGGTGAGCTTGGTCGGCATGCCCTACACCGTGCTGATGCCCATCTTTGCCGACAAAATCCTCCACGGCGGCGCCCGCGGACTGGGCATCCTGATGGGCGCAACCGGAGTCGGCGCGCTCTTCGGGGCCCTGACGCTAGCGGCAAAGACTGGAGTGAAAGGCCTGGGCCGCTGGGTGGCATTCGCCTGCGGCGGCTTCGGCATCAGCCTGTGTCTTTTTTCGTTCTCGCATTTTTTCTGGCTGTCGGTCGTACTCCTGATGCCCGCCGGTTATTCGATGATGCTGCAAATGGCCTGCTCGAACACCTTGGTCCAGACCATGGTTCCCGACCAACTCCGCGGCCGCGTCATGTCCGTCTATTCGATGATGTTCATGGGCATGGCTCCCATCGGAGCCTTCTTCGGCGGAGCGCTAGCTCACCGCCTCGGCGCACCTTTCACCGTCGCGGTAGGAGGAGTGGCCTGCATCCTGGGAGCAATCTGGTTCGGCCGCGCGCTTCCCGAACTGCGCATCGAAGCCCGCCGCCTGATCATCGCCCAAGGCATGGCCGGAGGCGAACCCGCACAGGAACTGAACGCGCAGCCGGTGGAAAAATGAAGACCGACAAATAGCGCGTTGAACCAACCGAGCGGTCGTCACTTCCGCGCCTTCGGCTGCTACAATTTCCGGTTCGCCATCCTTCCCAGACGCGGCACGCCGCGTCGTAATCACGAGGTGTCTTCATGCCGGAAACTCTGCAACTCGCCAATCCCACGCCGCTGACCACGCTCACCGAGGACGAGATCCTGTTCCGCGACAGCGTCCGCAAGTTTGCCGAAGATAAAATTCGTCCGCTGGCAAAAGAGATGGACGAAAAGGCCGTCTTCGATCACGGTCTGCTCGACCAGTTCTTTCAACTGGGACTGATGGGAATCGAAATTCCCGAGCAATACGGCGGAGCGGGCGGCAAGTTCTTTGAAGCGATTCTGGCCGTGGAAGAATTTTCGCGCGCCGACGCTTCCGCCGGAGTGATCGTCGACGTGCAGAACACGCTGGTGGCGAATGCGCTTCTGCGCTGGGCCAGCGAAGACCAGAAAAAGCGGTACCTGCCCAAGATGACGGCCGACACGGTTGGCGCGTACGCGCTGAGCGAAGCCGCATCGGGATCGGATGCCTTCGCGCTGCAAACCAAAGCCGAACTCAAAGGCAGCGACTTCGTTCTCAACGGCCGCAAGCTCTGGATCACGAACGGCAAAGAGGCCGGATTGTTCATCGTGTTCGCGACCGTCGATGCGTCGAAAGGATACAAGGGAATCACGGCGTTCCTGATCGAAAAGAATTTTCCGGGATTCACCGTGGGCAGGAAAGAAGACAAACTCGGCATTCGCGCGTCGTCCACCTGCGAACTGATTCTCGAAGATTGCCGAGTGCCCAAGGAAAACGTGCTGGGCGAAGTCGGCAAAGGCTACAAGATCGCGATCGAGACGCTGAACGAAGGCCGCATCGGAATCGGCGCGCAGATGCTCGGCGTGGCCCGAGGTGCATGGGAATACGCGACAAAATATGCGCAGGAGCGCACGCAGTTCGGCAAGCCGATTTCGGAATTCCAGGGCATTCAGTTTCAGATCGCGCAGATGGCCACTGAAATCGAGGCGGCAAGACTGATGGTCTACAACGCAGCCCGCATGAAAGACGCAGGCGTGAATTTTGTGAAAGAAGCCGCCATGACCAAGCTGTTCACATCACAGGTGGCCGAGCGCGTGACGTCGCTGGCCATCGAAGTCTACGGCGGATATGGTTTCACCAAAGATTATCCGGTAGAGAAATATTGGCGCGACGCCAAGATCGGCAAAATCTACGAAGGCACGTCGAACATGCAGCTGGCCACAATCGCGAAGCTGGTGATGTCAAAGTAACAAGGTCGGAGGTTCGAGGTCAGATTGCAGAGGTGAAAGTCGGAGCGATTCGTGGTTTTTACCTCTCACCTCTGACCTCTCTATACTCGCTGCGAAAATAGAGCAGTGGTTCGCCATCGCGCACCACCACTTCCTCCACTTCCGCAATGAAAATGGTGTGATCGCCCGCGGGTTGCGTCGAGTGCAACCGGCACTCGAGATAAGCCAAAGCTCCTTGCAGCACAGGTGTTCCGTGCGCGGTGCGATCGAAGCGCGCCCCCGCCTCTTGGGGATGCTGATGCGTTTCCGCCGAGCGCGCGTAATACTCGGAGACGGACTGTTGATCGCTGCGCAGCACGTTCACTCCAAAGCGCTTTCGCGCATGCAGATGAGCGTGGGTTCGCGCGCGATGGTCTACGCATACCAGCACCAGCACCGGATCGAGCGAAACCGCCGTGAAAGCATTCGCCGTCATGCCATGGACCTCGTCGTCGCCATCCTGGTCGACCGTGATGATCGTGACCCCGGTTGCGAAACACCCCATCGCCTTGCGGAAATCGTTTGCGTTAAGGCTCATGCGAAGAACGGCCGTTGACAACTGCGTTCTGAAATTATCCCGTTTTGAATAGTAACGCTCTGAATCGTTTTGCGCTAAACCTATGCGATGGGGAACGAGGCGCGGGAATCCTGCTGTGTCTATTATGATCTTGCAATATGGCATTTGCCGTCCCCTCAGATGAACTTGCCGCCAGGGCTGCCGACTTGGCTGACGCGGGCACGGAGCCGATCTCCCGGGAAGCGGCTTGCCGGCTGCTGCGGGCGAACGATGAAGAGCTGCCTTCTCTGCTGGCCGCGGCGCAACGTGCCCGCGCGAAATTCAAGCCCGGTGTCATTACTTATTCCCGCAAGGTGTTTCTTCCCTTGACGAATCTTTGCCGCGACTACTGCGGCTACTGCACCTTCCGCCGCGACCCTGCAGATGTCGGCGCGCACACCATGACTCCCGACGAAGTAATGGAGGTAGTGCGCGGGGGCGAGAGCATGGGATGCACCGAAGCGCTGTTCAGCCTGGGAGACATGCCCGAGGCGCTTTTCCCCGAGATGCGCGATACGCTGCGGCGCCTAGGATACAAATCCACGCTGCATTATCTGGAAGCGATGTGCGAGAAGGTGCTGCGTGAATCGAGTTTGCTACCACACCCCAATCCCGGCGTGATGAGCGCGGAGTGGCTGGAACGCCTGTCCCGCGTGGCTCCCAGCCTGGGGCTCATGCTGGAAACGACAAGCGCGCGGCTGCTCCGGAAAAATGCCGCCCACGATAACGCTCCCGATAAAGAACCGGCGAAGCGTCTTCGTGTCATCGAAGATGCCGGACGGCAGAAGATTCCATTCACTACTGGCATTCTGATTGGCATTGGCGAGACTTTGGAAGAGCGCGTCGATTCGCTGATCGCGATTCGCGACTTGCATGAAAAGTACGGACACATCCAGGAAGTGATCGTGCAGAATTTCCGCGCCAAGAGCGGAACTCCGATGGCCCATTGGCCCGAGCCCGGTCGCGGCGAAATGCTGCGCACGCTGGCCGTGGCGCGTCTGCTAATGCCTGCGATGAACCTTCAAGCGCCGCCGAATCTTTCGGATCTGCACTACGCCGATCTGCTCGACGGCGGAATCAACGACTGGGGCGGAATTTCGCCGCTGACGCCGGATTTTATCAATCCGGAAAAACCGTGGCCGCACCTGGATAAATTGCGACAGCGCACCGAGGCAAAAGGATTCGAACTGCGCCAGCGGCTGCCGGTTTATCCTGAATTCGTGGAAAGAGCGGCAGCCCACAGCGACCTGCTGGCAGAGCGACTCGACGCGTCCGCGGATGCTGATGGCTACGCTCAAAAGAGGGCGGCATGATCACGGTTCTGACCGGCGGCACCGGTGGCGCTAAGTTTGTGGATGGACTCCGGCACATTGTTCCTGCGGAAGAACTCACGATCGTCGTGAATACCGGCGACGATTTGCGCTGGTGGGGATTGTACGTTTCTCCGGATATCGATTCGATTGCGTACATGCTGGCCGGCAAACTGAGCCAAGAGCGCGGCTGGGGCGTGAAGGGCGACACTTTCTTTTGTCTGAATGCCATGGCACAGATGGGACAACCGACGTGGTTTCAAACCGGCGATCGCGATCTGGCCACACACGTCTTCCGCACGAAACTGCTCGCCGACGGCAAGACGCTCAGCGCGGCGACAGCGGAAATCGCGGCCACGCTTGGAATCAAAACACGCATCCTGCCGATGAGCGATTCGCGCGTGGAAACGCGGGTTCTGACCCCGGCGGGCGATCTGAGCTTTGAGGAGTATTTCGTCCAGCGCTGGTATCAGGATCCGGTGGAATTGGTGCGGTTCGCCGGCGCGGCGGAGGCTCAGCCCGCACCGGGAGTGATTGAGGCGATTCGTTCGGCCGATCTCGTGCTGCTCGCGCCCAGTAATCCGGTGACCAGCATCGGGCCAATTCTCGCGGTACCGGGAATTCGTAAAGCGCTGCGCGAAACCAGCGCACGAATCGCAGCGGTAAGCCCGATTGTGGGAGTAACCGCGGTCACCGGCCCTGCGGGAACACTCATGGCGGCGCAAGGCTTCGCGGTTTCGATTGCCGGCGTCGCCGACTTCTATGGCGACTTCCTCGACTTGCTGGTGGTCGATTCGCAGGACGCACCGGCTGCCCACGCGTTGCGCAACGAAGCTTTGCGTAACCAAGCCTTGCGTAAGACCGGCATGCGCGTACATTGCACTCCGACCATCATGCGCAAGGCGGAGGACAGAATCGCGCTGGCCAAGAGCGTACTCGATGCGGCGAGGCAACCGCCGACCGCTCCCGCGGCCGAGGAGCGCGCATGATTCTGGTGCCGATAAAGAATCTTGCGGACGCCAAGCAGCGGCTGTCTTCCATCTTGAGCTCAGAAGAACGCTTCGCGCTGGCACAAGCAATGTGCGAGGACGTACTGCAAGCGCTCGCGAACTGGCGAGACCGTCCGGCCGTTGCGGTGGTGACGAGCGATCGGTTTGCGCGCGAGTTGGCGGCGGGTTTCAATTTCGAGGTCGTGGCCGACGACAACTCCGGAGAGACCAACGCCATCGAAATGGCGACGGCGGTTTGCCGAGAGCGTGGCGAGAAGAGCACCCTGGTGGTTCCAGCGGATATTCCCTTGATCGATGGTTCCGAGCTGCAAAAGGTCGTTGACAGCGCGCCTCCCCGCGGTGCCGTGCTGGTTCCCGACGCGGCCGGGCGGGGAACGAACGCAGCCTGGCGATCTCCAAGCGATCTCTTCCCGTTGCGTTTCGGCAACGATAGCTTTTTGCCGCATCTGGCCGCGGCGAAAGCGACGGGTCTGCCTTGTGTCGTCCTCAAACTGCCGGGAATCGCGCGGGATGTCGATCGTCCCGAGGATCTCCGCGAACTGGCGAGCGCCAGCGGAGAGCGAAGATCGCAGAAACTGGTACGCAGCTGGAACCTTGGCAGCCGGAATCGGGCTTAGCATGGCGAGGTCGAACAAGACGCGGTCCACCGCGCGATCTGGAATCGGCAAACAGACCGATGGCGAGGTTCGCATCGTCCCCATCGCCGTCAGCGGGGAGATTCGTGCCGGAGATTCGCTCAGCGCAAGGCTGTTGGCGGCAGCACTAAGTCTGGGCTTGCGCTTTCGGGATGGCGACATCCTGGTGGTGAAGCACAAAATTGTTTCGAAGGCGGAGGGCGCGCTGGTCGCGCTCGACGAGGTCCGCCCGTCGACTGCGTCGCGCGTCTGGGCCCGGCGCTTCGGGCTTGACGCTCGTGTGCATGAACTGGCTTTGCGGGAGAGTCGGCGAATCGTGCGCCGCAAAAGAAACGTGCTGATCACCGAAACGAAACACGGATTTGTTTGCGCCAATAGTGGCGTGGATGTATCGAACGTCGATGGCGGGCAACACGCGGTGCTGCTGCCGGTGAATCCGGATCGCTCGGCGGCGCGTTTGCGGCGGGAGTTGAAGAAAGAGCTTGGCATCGAGATCGCAGTCATCGTCAGCGACAGTTTCGGGCGTCCCTGGCGCGAGGGCTTGACGGAAGTGGCGATTGGCGTCGCGGGAATGCGGCCGCTGGTCGACTACCGCGGACGCCGCGATCCCCACGGCTATTCGCTGCATTCGACGGTGGAGGCGGTGGCGGACGAACTGGCTTGCGCGGCGGGACTGGTTTGCGGAAAACTGGCAGGCACTCCCGCGTGCGTCATTCGAGGGTATTCGTATCGCCGCGGAGACGGTGCGGCGCAGGATCTGATCCGGCCCGCAAAGAACGACCTTTTTCGATAGTTTCGACAGGAGAATGGTATGGCATGGCAGGCGCCCGAACTCGATCAGTTCCCCACACTCACCTGGAATGACATCGCACCGCAAGCTTCCGCGCCGATCCGCAGCGCCCTGGAGCAAGTGCTCATCACGCAGGACGGCGGATCTCTGCGTGACGACGAGCGCTACGCTCTGGCAAACTGCGACGGCACGGACCTGCTGGCGCTGCTTGTAGCCGCCGATACGCTGCGGCGCGATCTGGTCGGCAACATCGTCAGCTATGTGGTGAATCGCAATATCAACTTCACGAACATCTGCTTTGTGGGCTGCAAGTTTTGCGCTTTCAGCCGCGGGCCACGCGAAGCCGATTCCTATTTTCACTCGCTCGAAGAAATGGGCCGCCGAGCGAAAGAAGCGTGGGAACTGGGTTCGACCGAAGTCTGCATTCAAGGCGGCCTGCCGCACGGCCTGCCGCCGTTTTATTACCGTGACATTCTGCGCTCCGTGAAAACGGCCGTGCCGGAGATGCACATCCACGCATTTTCTCCGATGGAAATTGTTTATGGCGTGGAGCTGACCGGCATGAAGCTCGCCGACTACCTGGCGATGCTGCGCGACAACGGACTCGACACGCTGCCGGGAACAGCCGCCGAGATTCTCGACGACGAAATACGCCACGTGCTTTCGCGCAACAAACTTTCGACGGCGCAATGGCAAGAAGTGATCCGCACCGCGCACGCGTGCGGCATCCCCAGCACCTCGACAATGATGTACGGACATCGGGAAACTCCCGACCACTGGGTCCGTCAGCTGAATCTGTTCCGGCAGATTCAGTCCGAGACCGGCGGCTTCACGGAGTTCGTGCCTCTCGGTTTCGTCCATCAGGAAACGCTCCTATTTCAGCAGGGATTGGCGCGCACCGGGCCAACGCTCGCCGAGCATCTCAAGATTCATGCCCTCGCCAGAGTCCTGCTCGCTGGTTCGATTCATAACATTCAAGTCTCGTGGGTGAAGCTGAACCGCAAGCTTTCGCAGCTCTGCTTGCACGCTGGAGCCAACGATTACGGCGGAACGTTGATGGAGGAAAATATCTCGCGTGAAGCCGGAGCCAGCGCGGGCCAGTACACCAGTCCGGAGGATTTCCAGGCATTGATACTGGCGATTGGGCGCATTCCGGCGGAGCGCAACACGAAGTATTCGCGAATGAAGATCAAGCTGCCCGCCGAATCGGTTTCTGCCGACGTTTCTTCGGAAACACTGGCAGCGGAGTTCGCATGAACGACCGCGTGAATCGCGCCATTGCCGTCATTGGCGGCACAGGCCCGGCCGGTACCGGCCTGGCGCTGCGCTGGGCGCGGGCGGGCGAGACCGTCATCATCGGCTCTCGCCATACCGCGCGGGCAGAGGAAACTGCCGATGCAATCCGTAAGCGTGTCGGCGGAAGCGCTCAAGTCTCCGGGATGGAAAATTCGGCGGCCTGCGCCGCCAGCGATCTGCTGATGCTCACAGTGCCGTTCGAAGGCCAGGCCGAACTGCTGAAGCAGTTGAAGCCCGCGATCCGTCCGGGCAGCATTTTGATCGATGCCACCGTTCCGCTGGCGGCGAGCGTCGGCGGACGCGCCAGTCGGACTCTCGGAGTGTGGCAGGGTTCGGCGGCACAACAGGCGGCGGAACTGGTTCCCAAAGGTATCTCCGTCGTCGCAGCATTCCAGAACGTTTCGGCGGAAGTGCTGAATGGCAACATCGATGACCATGTCGATTGCGACGTGATCGTGTGCAGCGACGATCCGAACGCCACGCAGGTTGCGATGGAACTTGCGGCGAAAATCGCCGGCGTGCGCGCGATTGATGGCGGAAAGCTTGAAAACGCGCGCCTCGTCGAGCAAATCACCGCGCTGCTCATCGGGTTGAACATCCGGCACAAGGGTCACGGTGGAATACGGATCACGGGCTTGCCGGACGCCGCATACAAGACAGGACTGGCTTCCCGTTAGCCGTCGAAGTGCCATTGTTTCCGCAGCCCACTGCATTCGCTCTCGCGTGCTGGCGCGATGCGATCGGATTGTGTTTAACTTTCCAGTCGTCCCCATCGCTCGCCTAAAATGAGGGCCTTATGCGTAAAACTGTGTTTTCGTTCTTATTTTGTTTTGTGCTGCTGGCGATCTCCAGCGCCGCTGCAAAACGCGCCTTCACCATCGAAGATCTTTATCGCATTCGCGGAATTGACGCCTTGCACGTATCTCCCGACGGCAAGACCATTCTTTACACCCTGTACACGAACGACCTGGCCAAGGCCAAGCGCACCGGCCACATCTGGCTGATGGATGCCGACGGCAAGAACACGCGCCAGTTCACATTTGGCGAAAAAGGCGAATCGTCGCCCAGCTTTTCGCCGGACGGCAAATCGATCGCCTTCATCAGTTCGCGCGATGGCAGTGACAACGACAATCTTTACGTCATCTCCGCCAGCGGTGGCGAAGCCCGACAACTCACCAATATTTCCACGGGAGTTGGCGATCCGCTCTGGTCTCCGGATGGGAAATGGATCGCGTTCTCGAGCGACGTCTATCCCGAATGCAGCGCCGACGATGCTTGCAACAAGAAGATCGAACAGCGCTGGAGCAAAGGCCCGCTCCACGCCCACATGGCCGATGCGCTGCTCTACCGCCATTGGACGCAATGGAAAGACGGCAAGCGCACGCATATTCTTCTCGCCGACGTTTCCAGCGGCGCGGTGCGCGACCTGACGCCGGGCGACTTCGATTCCCCTCCCTTTCAGCTCGGCGGAGCTTTGCAATACGATTTCTCGCCTGA
>Ga0302153_10001338_pt1 | contig 11957 bp, 12 predicted proteins | sample I_Bog_N2_2_FD_192429 | JGI IMG/M metagenome (GOLD analysis project Ga0302153, IMG submission 192429) | Peat permafrost microbial communities from Stordalen Mire near Abisko, Sweden - I_Bog_N2_2 | ecosystem: Environmental > Terrestrial > Soil > Wetlands > Peat | place: Sweden: Abisko, Stordalen... | reverse complement strand
GGGCCAGTTGGCGATGATGCGCCGGCTCGCCGGCAGCCCAGTACGCGGGGAGAATTTCTTTGTGGCGGCGGTGGCCGTGGGCCAGGTGGGCGCGAACCAGCCGGCGCCGGTGCAGCCGTTCAAGTAGAGCAGGTCAGCGAGTCAGCAGGTTAGCGAGTTAGCCGCGCCGCGCGCGTGTTGGCAAGTTAGCGGAGTTTCTCCAGGAATTCCAAATCTTTGCGGCTCAAGGCACCAGAGCGTTTAGCCTGCTCCAGCAGATCGGGGCGGTTGACGAGGGTTTTGCGCAACTGCTGCTCGCGACGCCAGCGGCGGATGGCCTGGTGGTCGCCGTTCAAGAGCGGCTCGGGGACCTTCAGTCCGGCGAACTCGGCGGGGCGGGTGTAATGCGGATAATCCAGCAGGCCGCCGGCGCCGTGCTGGGAGCGGGGAACGCCTTCAACTTCGGTGGCGATGTCGGCGTCGGGGACGCCGAAGCTTTCAAACTCGCTGCTGGCTTCGTTGCCGAGGACGCCGGGCAGCAGTCGCATGGCTGCGTCGATCACCACAGCGGCGGCAAGTTCTCCTCCTGAAAGAACGTAGTCGCCGATGGAAAGTTCCATGTCGCAGTAGAGCTGGTTGATGCGCTCGTCCACGCCCTCGTAGCGGCCGCAAATCAACACCACGCGATCGAGTGCGGCGATTTCGCGGGCGAGGGACTGGGTGAAGGGACGGCCCTGGGCGGAGAGAAGGATTACGGTGGGGCGCATTTCCGCAGGGGCTAAAGCCCGGTCATTATTGAGGTCTGGATTCGGCATGACTGAAGTCTTGCCCTGATACAAAGCAGCGGTTTCGGAGGAACTTCTTGAGCCGACGGACGGTTGAGCGGCTTTCGGGGCGATTCCGATGGAGTCCAGGGCTGCGGCGATGGGTTCGGGCTTGAGCACCATGCCTTCGCCGCCGCCGAAGGGTCGGTCATCGACCGTGCGGTGACGGTCGTGGGTAAAGGCGCGCAGATCGTGGATGCCTACCTCGACGAGACCCTCGGCGAGCGCACGGCGCAGGATGCCGTTTTCAAAGATGCTCGCGAAGAAGCCGGGAAAGATGGTGACGATCTCAAAGCGCATACCTCTCGATGATAACCACCTGCGGTGGGGCAGAGGCTCGCTCTAGCCTCATGCTTTCCCTCGTCCCCAAATGCGAGCGACCAGGGCACCCGGTACGTTTTCCAGGGTATGAGAACGCTGCACGTCCTATCCCCCTGGTTGCAGGGTCGGAGATGCACCCGGTCTATTTCGTCGGATATCCGCCCGGTTCATACCGCCCCATAGGTACCCCCCCTACCCCAAATTTTGATAAAGTCATTCTTTTCATGAAGTTACGTGATCGCTTGCCGTATATATCACATAAAGAAGGAGTTATTTGCAGATATAAGAAAAAACGACTCATTGCGCAACAGACACTCCGCAGAAGCCTCGCGTCGAAAGACTACTTTGGAGAGAGCTATGAATCCATTGTGCGCCAGTGGACATAATTAATACGCAAAACGGCGGCGACTTTTTTCCGGGGCAGGGCGCCCTCAAGTTGTGTCGGTTGACGGCTTGCTCACGGCGGGTTCCGGCGGTTTGTGCTCTAATGTGTCCCAACTGCCATGGCCGACTTTGAATCGCTGCTGAAACGCTGGCAAACGGCCGGTGTCCTGGATGCGGAGGCCGCAAGCCGCATCCGCGCGTATGAGCTGGAGCAGACTGGCCCCGGCCCCCAAAGCTCCAAACGCATTGGCTGGCAGGGGCTGGTGGCGCTGATCCTGGGGGCCATTCTGCTGGCTTGCGGGGTGGTGCTGTTTGTGAACGCGCACTGGGACCAGATGGGGCCCGGCGCGCGCTATGTGCTGGTGATGGCCATGGTGGCCGTCTTCCACTTGGGCGGCGGCCTGGCGCGCTCGAGCTACCACGGCCTCTCGACCGCGCTGCACGCCGTGGGCACTGTTGCCACCGGCGCGGCCATTGCGCTGGTGGGGCAGATCTTCAATATCCAGGAGCACTGGCCGGCGGCGATTCTGCTGTGGGCGGTGGCGGCGCTGGCCGGCTGGGCGCTGCTGCAAGACGAGGCCCAACAGACACTGACGCTGCTGCTGTTTCCGGCGTGGATCTTCTGCGAGCTTTGCTACGCCACGCAAAACCACATTGGCCAGGACGTGTTTCTGGGGCGCTTCCTGATTGCCTGGGCGGTTCTCTACCTCACCGTGTTTCTGGATTCGAAGCGCAAGGTCGCGCAGGGCATTCTGTTTGTCGTAGCGGCGATTGGCTGTCTGATCGGGGTCGTCATTACGCTGGAGAGCTGGCGGTCGTGGTACGGCAACCAGTCGTTCTTCCCGTTCTCGTTGCAGGTGTGGGGATGGATTGATTTTGCCGTGCTGCCGCTGCTGATCGCGCTCGTCAAGCTGCGCAAGAGCCTGGCGCCGGTGGCGGTTGCGATTGCGTTCTCGGTGGCGCTGCCCTGGTGCATTCGCGTGCGCCTCCAGCGCTATGACTACGGCAACTACCACAGCTCCTACACCTACTCGACGCCCAACCTGCTGGCGCACGCGCTGGTGGCGGCCTTCACAGTGTTCATCATCTGGTGGGGCGTGCGGCAGGCTTCAAAGGCGCTGGTCAACCTGGGCATTGTGGGGTTTGCGATTACGGTGGGGTGGTTCTACTTCAGCGATCTTTTTGACAAGATGGGCCGCGCGCTGGGGCTCATCGGGCTGGGCATTCTGTTTCTGGCCGGCGGATGGGCGCTTGAAAAGATGCGGCGCGGGCTGATTGCAGGAATGGGGCGCGAGGCTGCTGCGGGCCTTCACCAAGAGAGGGAGGAGGCGGAATGAAGCTGGGAAAGGCGACGTTGTCTGGAGCTTCGGTGGCGCTGGTGGTGATTCAACTGGCGCTGGTGTCGTCCATCGCGGCCAAGTATCTCTATCAGCGCTGGACCAGCCCGCGGGTGTGGACGCGCACCGTGGCTTACGATCCTGAACTGTTGATGCGCGGGCGCTACCTGAGCGTGCAGTTGGTGGTGAATGGCTGCCAGAGCACGCTGCCCTCGGCGAAAGAGGCCAGGATGCCGCATGACAAGAACGGCGTGCCGACCGGGACGCAGTTCTCGATTCAGTCGCCGGATCAGTTTGGTTTTTCAGCGGAGCTCAAGGTGGAAGGGAACACGCTGAAGGCGATCAAGCTGCCGGAGTGGAAGGACGCGTCGGCGGGACAGAGGGTGATGGCGTCGCCGGGTTCCACCTGCGACAACCTGCGGCTGGAGCAGCCGGTGGATTTTTATATTTCAGAACACGCGGCCAGCCCCACGCCGGTGAGAGCAGGTCAGGAGCTGTGGATTGAAGTGACCGTCCCGCCGAAGGGACCGCCGCGGCCAATGCAACTGGCGCTGAAGGAGAATGGGAACTGGAGACCGCTGGCGTTTCAGTAACTGCGTGCGCAATTACGAAGTGCTTAGCGGTCTTGCAGCCTTTCGGTAAACTTTGGATGTAGTTTTGAGAGGCTGTTCCATCATGGGCAATTCTTTGTGTTGGGGACTTGTCGGGCTCATTTCGGTGGGCGTCGTGGGCTGCTCAGTGGCTGCTTCGCCTGACTTTAATGGCAACTGGAAACTGAGCCAATCCAAAAGCAGCATTCCTGGGCCAAACATCGTGCTCACGAAAGCATCGACGGGTCAATATCACCTCGAAGGCCCGAGCGGCGGTTTCGACTTCGGCTGCGATGGGAAAGAATATTCGAGTGTTCAAGGCGGATCAATCTCCTGTAGGGAAGCGACACAGCTTGCAATGGACATGTGGGCTAAAGACAGCCATGGGAAACTGACGATCGCGCATTGGGCGCTCTCAGAGGATGGAAAAACTCTGACGATCAAACCGACTTATATTGAGCCGGGTTCGCAGGCCAAGGCGGAGGGGACAGTTTATGAACGAATGTCGGGGACCGGTGGTTTTGCCGGCGGATGGAGGGATACCAAACGCCTCGAATCGGGAGCCCAGAGCCTGTTGCTCGTTTTGAACGGTCGCAGTCTGCATGTGGGATACCCTGACAAGGCACAGTACGCCGACTTGGTGCTCGGTGGTCCGGATGCGCCATTGCATGGGCCTTCGATGCCGTCGGGGCGAACAATTTCAATGAAGACGCAAGGCGCACGTCAATTTGCTGTCCGCATAAAGCTCGATGGCCGGCTGGTTAGCCAAGGCACATACACAATTTCAAGCAATGGACGCACTCTTGTTGAAGAGTGGTCGCGTCCGGGCTACAAAGGCGAACCGGCTCATCTGGTATGGGAGAAGCAATGACCCGCATGTCCCGGGAGATGTGCTCCTCGGAACGTCGCTCTTAGCTAATGTTTCCCACCCATTCGCCAGGAAAAGGCGAAAGAATGGGGCACGGCGCTTCCTAACCGGTTCGATCACTTCATCCCGTGGATATTTAGGTCTACGAGGCCTGGGGAAGGCCATCCTCACCCATTCGACGCGGTCGACATCTTCGATTTGCATCGTTTCGCATTAACGCGCCGGCATGGGTGCGATGGCCTGTTTGCCCGCATCCATCAGGACGCCGCCGCGATAGATGGAATCATTATCCGGTTCATTCCACACGTACCAGAAGATGCCTCCGAGGCGTCCCTGGCGGAAAAGGTGAAGGAAATAGGTGCGTATCTCGGCTACTGAACGGGTTCGCGTCTGATCTTCTGCTGAGGACTTGGCGGTACTGGGAAATCCCCATTCCGTGAGGTAGTAGGGCTTCGCGTTGCCAGGCGGAAAAATCGACTGATCCAATTTGGCAATGCGCTGGGCGGCGGCGGCTTTGTCTCCCGGCTTCACTACGGGGGGATAGTCGTGGACTCCGTAGCCGTCCACCAGCTTATCGAGGCCGTGGGCGCGGAGGAACGCATAGGTAGCTGGGATGGAAACCCCATCGACGCCGAGTTTTTGCTGCCAGGGGCCGCCAGACACCGCGGCCATTCCGGCTGAAATGATGGGCGCGTGCTGGTTCAACTTGGAGTGATCGCGCACTTCTTTAAGGACAGCCAGGACCTTTAGATATTGGAGGAATCCCTGGGCGATTTTTTTTGCTTCCGGATCACGGGAGAGATCTTCGAGTGAGAATGATTTTCCCTGGCCGGGGATGGGGAAATCGCCATTGAAGTCGGTCCAATTGATCTCGTTGCCCAGTTCCACGCCAGCGAGCACGACGCCTTTTTCGTCCAGCTTGTCGAAAAGGGTTTGGAAGTACGCGCGGGAAAGCTCGGGATCGGCAGAGGATAAAGGCATGGCGCTGCGCATGTGGCGCTTGGCGTCTGCGGGACGCGGCTTGGCGTTGGGAGAAAACTCGACGCCGGGCACCGCAACCAGCCCGATGCCCTCGGACTGGAGGGTTTTGGCGAGGGTCATGTTCTTCTCGTCGGGCCTGAGAGAGGTGCGCACAAAGCGGACTCCGGAGCGCTTCAATTGCTCTACGATCGTCTGCTGCTCCGCGGCGCTGAAATTCTGAAAGCTGTTCACGTTGACCCCAACGGGGCACTTCGTTGTCTGGGTGAGGCACAGGCGCCCTGGCAGGAACGAAGCCAGCGGCATGAGCAAGACCAGGACGAATCGCGTTCTCCAAGAGGAAGGTTTCATGAGCTTTTTCCTGGAGCGTTTAAGTCAACGAGGCCTGCGGGAAGCGCCATCTCCACGCGCTTGGCGGCGAGGTCGATGCGGCGCAGGTAGCTTTTGGCGAAGGGGATCAGGATTTCTTCGTGCGAGCCGGGGTGGTTGACCACCAGCAGCGCCACGGGGCCGGCGGTGCGGTCGACGTCTTCAATCTGGCCCACTGAGACCGGCTCCGCGCCGGCTACATCGATCAGCGTGCACCCGACCAGGTCGGCGATGTAGATCTCGTCTTCGGGGAGCGGGGCGCGTTCGGATTGGGGGATGGCGACGAGGAGGCCTTTGAGGGTTTCAGCGGCGGAGATGGAATCGGACTGGGCGAAGTGAAGAACAATGCCGCCCTTGTGCAGCCAGTGGGCGGTGAGTTCGACTTCTCGCGGCGTTGCGGATGCGGCTTCCGAGATCAGCCAGAGATGGCGGCGCTCGGAGAATTTCTCAGGGAAATCGGTGAGGATGTCGGCGAAGACCTCGCCTTTGCGACCCTGGGGGCGGCGAATGCGGGCCAGCCACACCCATTCCGTGGGAGATTCGGGAGTCATTTGAGCTGTCCTGAGCGGCCGAATAGGCGGCAAGTGGTTGAGCGGCCGGGGTGGACGTTCTTGAGGTCATCTCATCCATGCCGCCTACTGTCGAGACGTCCCTCAGGGGCTAAAGCCCGTCGAATTGGACGGCTTTCCCGGCACGGCTGAAGGCGTGCCCTTTCAAAGCAGGTCAGGTAGATCGCTTCTAGGCTTCGTCGTCTTCTTCCAGGATGTCGAGCGTGTAGCGGTGATGCAGCTTCATGCTGACGGCGCCCAGAATAGTGCGCACGGAGCGCGCCGTGCGCCCCTGCTTGCCGATGACTTTGCCCACGTCCTGCGGGGCGACGCGCAGCTTGAGAACCGTGCTCTCTTCGCGGCCCACTGACTCCACTTGAACGGCTGTCGGCTCATCCACCAAGGCCCGCGCGATTTCGCGGACCAACTCTTCCACTTCGACCATATCGTTTTGGGTCATGTTCGAGCCCCTGACCGGATTGGGTCCCAGGAAATAGAGACCCGAGGATTAACGCCCTGATTCGGTGCGCTGAATAGTATCAGCACACGGGTGCTGCCGTCAGCAAGTGTGTGGGCGGGAGCCTGAAGGCTGCCCCGCCGGAGTTCGTCCTGGTGAGAGAGCGGCGGGGAAAATCAGGCTTCGACGGGGGCTTCCACCGGGGCCGGGTGATTCTTCACCAGCTTCTCCACAATGGGGGAGAACTGGGCGCCGACCGAGCGCCAGTAGGCGACGCGCTCGTGCTTCAGGTCGACCGTGGCCGGGTTGGTGCGGGGGTTGTAGGTGCCGACGACCTCGATGGAGCGGCCGTTGCGGGCGCGGTCCTTCTCAATGGCCACAATGCGGTAGTAGGGCTGCTTGCGGGCGCCAAAACGCGCCAAACGGATCATCACCACGGCGATACGGTTCCTTTCAAATTCCTGTGCTCTGTTGCAGTCTTTATCTGGTATTTTCGGCCGGCGGCGGGAATTGCTGGGCGCACAGGCTCAAAATAACGGCCAGACGGATACGTCCAGCCCCACAAGACACAACAACTAAGTATCGCCGAAAAAGGGGTTGGGGGCAAGTGCGACTTCACTGCGAACAAGCCGGTCGTAGGCAGCGGAGGGCAGGAGAGTTGAACTCCCAGAGCTGACAAGCCCTGCGACCGTGTCTCAAGCGGCGTCCAGTACCTACTGGAAATACCCTCCAGACGCTATTGCCTGAGATTCGGTCACGTTATCAAGTGCGAAGGAAAATCAAGCGTGATGGGAGTCACGCATGCGGTAGACTCACGGGTTTATTCGGCGTGTCAATTACTCCGCGTGGAAGACCACGTCGAACAGGAGGAGGCTGACGGTGGTGAAAATGATGTCGTAGCCGGTGAGCAGCTTGATCCAGAGCGTTGGGTCGCCGTCTCCGGTGAGGATGGAGGTGGTGGCGCGGACCATGGCCAGCAGCGCCGGAATAAAGATGGGAAACAGGATGAGCGAGAGCAGGAGTTCGCGGTTGCGTGTGCGAATCGAGAGCGCGGCAAAAAAGACGCCGTTGCTCACCAGCGCCCATGTGCCCAGCGGAAGAACCACCGCCAGCAACCACGCCTGTCCCTCGATGTGCAGGTTGTAGAAGATCAGAAACAAAGGCGCCAGGATGGCCTGAACGATGGTGACGAACAAAAAGTTGGCGATGACCTTGGCGAGGTAGAGTTCGGAGCCGGGTGCGGGGGCCATGCGCTGCGCGTCCATGACCTGGTGGCGGATTTCGCGGGCCCAGGCCTGGTTGAGCGCGCTCACTGAGGCGAACATGGTGGCTACCGAAAGCACGCCGCCGGCAATCTCGCGGGAGAAGTCTCCGTGCGGATCGAAGGCCAGGGAAAACAGGACCACCACCAGCAGCGAGAAGAAGAGCATGGAGACGAAGGCGTCGAGCGAGCGGAGTTCGATGCGGAGGTCCTTGACCAGGTGGGTCCAGAGGGCGCGGGGCATTACTCCTGACCCTCCTGAAGCGCTATGCGCTGGTCTTTGGTGATGTCGGCGAGCTGGACTTCGACTTCGAGGGCCTGCGCGGCGCGCAGGTAATCGCTGGGCGCGAGGATGAGCTGGGTTCCTCGTGCTCCGGCGGAGACGCTGATCTGGTCGAACAGAATAGCGGTCTCATCGATGTAGACGGGGTATGGCTTGCGTGCGCCAAACAGCGTGACGCCGCCGCGAATGTAACCGGTGAGCGGCTGCACGTCTTTGAGGGGAGCCATCTCAGCCTTGCGCAGGCCGGCGGCGCGGGCCAGCTTTTTGAAGTCGAGCTCGGCGTCTCCCGGAACAACAGCAAAGCGATAGATGTTGGGGCCGCCGGTCACCAGGAGGGTCTTGAAGACCTGCTCGGGAGGCATGCCGATCTTTTTTGCGACGGTGATCGCGGACAGATCTTCTGGATCGACTTCGTATTCACGAAGTTCGAAGGGGATGTTGAGGGATTCGAGGAAGCGCGCGCCGTTGGTCTTCATAATGTGGGGCTCCCTGGCTCAAAACTCGCTACGCGGCCGGCTTTGAGGGCCAGAACCCAGTCGGCAATGGGTGCGGCGTGCTCGCGCTGGTGGGTGGTAATGACGATGGTGCGGTTGCCCTGGCGAAAGCGCGCCAGCAGCGCGACCATCTGGGCCACAGATTCGACGTCCATATTCGAGAACGGTTCGTCGAGCAGGAGCAATTCGGGAACGGGCAGCAGAACGCGGGCCAGTGAGGTGCGCTGGCGCATGCCCTGCGAATATTGGCCGAATGTGCGGGTCAGGTTGGGGTCGAGGCCGACCTGGCGGAGAGCATCCGCGGGCGAGAGGCAGTCGCGACCGGGATAGAGCTTGGCGAAGTAAGCCAGATTTTCCTGGGCGGTCAGTTCGTCGTAAAGCATGGGCGCGTGCGACATGTAGCCGATGCGATCGCGAGCCTCATGGGGTTCCTGATCGCCGAAGACCTTGACGGTGCCGAAGCTGGGGCGAAGCAGGCCGGCGAGGATGCGGAGCAGCGTGGATTTGCCGGCGCCGTTTTCCCCAATCAGGACGTAGCAGCGGCCGGGTTCCAGGTTGACGCTGACCTGGCGCAGGGCGGCGAAGGAGCCGAAGAGCTTGGAGACCTGGTCCAAAGTTGCGGAGACGGGACTGGCAGAAACGGGACTGGACGCGGCGAGGCGCGCGCCGAGGGGGGAGTTCACGGCCTCGGGGGCGGGGGCGGTCATTCGATCAGTTTGCCGCCGGAACGTTGGAGGGTTTTACGGTAGGCTGAGCGACAGAAGCGGTGGCCGGCTTGGCAGGAGCGCCATTGGGTCCGGCCGGCGCGTACTTGCTGGCGCATTTGGCCTGCAGCACGGACGCGTGGAAGACGCCGTCGCGGCCGTAGGAGCCGGCGGCGAGGGCCTGGGAATCGTCCTTGAATGTGTCTGGCGGCGGCTCAGAACCCTTGTAGCTGACCTTGAGCAGGCGGCCCGACGCGGCCTTGGGGGAGTGGCTTTCAAACTCATTGAGCGTGAAATCGACGTGCGGGCCGTTGTGTTCGATCGATCCAGGCACGACGAAGCCTTCCACGCGGAGCTGGCTGTGATAAGCCTTGTCGCCCATGCCGCCGAGCTCGGCGATGGTGACGTAGTAGCTCTTGTTGGCGCCGTAGCCGGAGAAGGCAAGCCAGACGATGGTGCCGACGATGACGGCAGCCGCAATCCCGATCCGCAGTGTGTTTCCTGAGTTCTTCATAGCCACTTCTAACGATACGAGTGTGGAGGGGCGGGGTCAACCGGCAGGCGCATATAGTGTGATTTGGGTCACACCCGGAAGGCCCAAGTTGGGCCGCCAGGTGATGGAATTCAAAGGTGTTCCCGGATCGAATCTGAGGGGTGGCTTGGGCTACCCGGAATGGAAAAGCAAAGAGCCACGGACGAGGTGTCCGCGGCTCTTCGCCTGTATCGCTCAACTGTTCAGCGGCGTGTTATTGATGCGGTGGTGTTGAGGATGGCCGTTCCACCGGCTTGGCCGGCGCATTCATCCCGGTAGCGGTGATCCGGCGCGGGTGGGAGTTCAGGCCGGCAATGAGCGGAGACCTGGCCAGCGGCGCCGGCTCATGCCGGATGCCCGAGGCCTTGTTCATTGTCGCGGCTGCCTGCTCGGTGTTGAAGCGTTCAGTGACGTCGACGAGCCGTTGCGCCTCGAATCCCCGGCGCTTGGCTACGATGCGGTAGTCGAAGCTCAGCGACGAGGTTCCGCCGCTGGATTCGCGGACTTCAAAGGTGTTGGCGGTCTTGGCGGTGACGTACAGGCCCTTGGAGTCGCCGTTGGGGGTGATGAAGACGTGGTAGCTGGCGTCGCCGGTGACCGTTTCGGCAAAGGCGGCGTCAATGGTGACGATGGCTACGCCATTGTGCATCTCACCGGAGCCGAAGTCTTCCATCCAGTTTTCAGGCGATTGCACGGAGTAGGTTTCCACCGTACGCGCGCCACCGGCGCTGACCAGGCCTTTGATGGGGCCGGTGCAGCTCAGGCTGCCGCCGCCGCCTATGCCGCAGGTTCCGTCCGCGCTCCTGGCCATGAACGTCTTGAACAGGCCAGATCCACCCGTGTCGGCGTTGGACGCGTAAAGTGTAGACCAACCCGTGCTGTTGTTGAGGAAGACGCCAGCGTGGCTGTCGTCCGCGGTTCCCAGCACGCCGATGGCCCAGGCTGGCGCTACGGTGGTGCTGCTGGTGCCGGTATCGCCCCAGATTCCGGAATAGATGTTATACGTGGCGCCGGTGGCGCTTGTTGTGTTTCCAACTCCCAACACGCCAGCTTCCTGTTCTGTGAAAGATGAGTTGACGCCTTCGACACCGTTCCCGCCGCCGCCGGTTGAGCCGTAGACACCGGTGCCGGTGCTTGTGGATCCATAGACGCCGTATCCCGTGGCGGATTGGAACTCGCCGGCCGTTCCTCCGGCGTTGTCAACGAAGAGTCCCGGAAAGCCGGCGCCATTGGTGACGATTACTGCACCGTAGGCGTCGTCGGCGGTTGCAAACAGAGCCACCGGTATGCCCGTGCCTGCGGCGGAACTGTCGGCCCACACGCCGGCATCGGCGACTCCGGCCTCACTGCTGTAGTTAGTGCTGAAGCCTGTGCCGGTGAAGCCGAGAACGCCCGCGGAGCCTGCACTCGGCGTTACAACGTGAGCATATGCGCCGTATCCCGATGTGCTTACTCCCTGCAGACCATACCCGGTGTCGGAGTCTCCAAAGACGCCGACAGAGCCATTGGTTCCCCATCCGAGAAGGGCGGCATTGCCGGGCCCGGCGGTCTGGTAGGCCTCAAGGTAGCTGGTAAAGATGTTGCCGCCGGACAGTTTTGCGTAGACACTATTGAGCGTTGTCTCCAGGGCAGAGGTATTCAGTCCCAGCGCCACCGATCCCGCGGTGCCTGACCCGGTGAGCGGGCTGGTGGTGGTGATGCCGGTGATAGTTCCGCCGCCTGTGCCTTTGATGGGGAACACCTGGCTGGGGCTGAAGTTGATGTTGCCGTTGGGCGCGATGGACAGTCCGGTAGCGGTGGGGCTGGCGGTACCCGCGCCGAACAGCAGGGCCAGATTGGCCGAGGGCGATGCCGTGTTGTTGCCCGTAGCCTGCGTCTGCCAGGCGAAGTTCTGGGCCACCGCGGCCGCGGTTCCGCTGTTGAAGGCGCTCGCGCCCAACTCGAACTGCGGCGAGCTCTGCGCCGTGGCCGCCGTGGCCAGGTTGAGCGGCGTTGCCGTGATCGGACCGGTTCCCTGGAAGCCCTTGG
>Ga0302153_10001335_pt1 | contig 11979 bp, 4 predicted proteins | sample I_Bog_N2_2_FD_192429 | JGI IMG/M metagenome (GOLD analysis project Ga0302153, IMG submission 192429) | Peat permafrost microbial communities from Stordalen Mire near Abisko, Sweden - I_Bog_N2_2 | ecosystem: Environmental > Terrestrial > Soil > Wetlands > Peat | place: Sweden: Abisko, Stordalen... | reverse complement strand
CCTCTTCTTCAACAAAGGAATCGATCGGTTGGCCGGTCTGGGGATCCATCAACTCGACGACCTCATGGCCATCCTGGCGCGTATCCCGAACATAACCGAGGTAGTTTTTCTTGCGCCGGGTACGGATGACCTTCCGGGTCTTGCCGGGTTGTTGCGACGGTAGCTCAGGTTCGTCCTGCTCCGGGGCCCGCGCCTCGATGCGCTCGACAAGGCTGCGCTCGGCCTCCTGCTGCAACTCGCCCAGGCGCCGGACAAACAGATCGCCCCAGACCAGACGGGTACCTTGCGGCAACAAGCCGGCCTTGTACTCAAGCATGGCCAGCACTTCGTTATATTGGCTCACACAGGTGTTGAGCACCTCCATGTCGGCCTCGGCGGACAGGGGCAAGGCAGACCGCTCGTCGAGAATGGACTGGGAAGCCAAGGCACTGCGCAGATCTTCGAACTTCGTCCAGATATCGCTCTCAAGGTGCTGCGGATCCAGCTCCCGGAAACAATACAACCCGAGCCGGCAGGCCCTGACGGCTTTCAATCCAGGCACATTGCTCCCTTGGCCCCTGACCTCGTGGATACCCTGGTATTCCGTCAGATCCCGGTTGCGATGGCGGCCCAGTTCGGTAAACGCCTGTTTCTCTCGCTCTGCCCAGTCGATATACAGGTCCGCGGCGCGGTTTTCCCGTTGCTCCGCCTGTTGCCTTTCCGGCAAGACCCGACCCGCAGCATCCTGATAGGGCAGCCGCCCCATGATCCGCTGGCAACGAAGTTCGACGATCTTGATCGAGTCCAGGGCAAACTGCATCCCCACGACGAACTGATGCAAGCAGGCAAAGAGTGTCCCCTTGTATCCCCGCAGGAGGACGGTTTCGTTCATCCGCAACGTGTTGATCTGTTGCTCGTAACCGTCGACAAAGGCTTTTACCCGCTCGCCGAGCCGGTCCATTCGGGCGAACCACTGCTGGTCGGTATAGCGCTCGGGATTACCTTCCATCGCCCTCAAGGCTTGCGACTCGGGAAGCAGCGCCTCCGCCCGCGTCCCCTGCTCCTCAACCCCCTTATTCCACTCCTCCATGAAGCGCGAACCGACCCGCTCCCGCTGTTCCTGCTCCCGGCGCTTTTCCTCAAGCAGGGCGGCTCTTCTTTTGCCGATGTTTCCCGGGCGCCCCGACCCGCCGCGCAGACGCAGCTTCAAGTCCGGCGTCCAGGTTCCCGCGCCATCGTTTTTCAGGTAGAACCCTTCGCTACGACCGTCCGGCGCGACCACCTGGACATTGCCCTCGCTATCCGTCTTCACAGCAAACAGCCAGCCACCGAAGTAGGCCGCCAGCCGGTTTGACTCCTTCAAGCGGATCAGTCCCTTCAAGTCACCGGAGGCGACGACTTCCCCCAGGGTCTTGGGCTCGGGCCAGGGATACGGGTAAATCTTCAAGGTGAACGAACTCACACTCGGACGCGGGGAGAGCGTGCCGGGCGCCACGGGATTGTCCAGTTTCATCGGCAGCAGCCGGTCCGGCCCTTCGCTGACCGTGGCCCGGTGCGGCGGGCGCTGGCCCTCGTCTATCGGGATCTGTCTCGGGGCCTTGGCGCGCGCCTGCTGATGGCTCAAGCGATGCCCGAGAATAAAGGCGATATTCACCAGGACATCGGCCCAGCCACTGGCCTTGGCCCCGGGGTCCTTTTCCTGCAGCCGTCGAAAGTCGGCATCGACACTGGCGACCACGGCGAAAATCCAGCCGGCCACCGCCGCCGGACCACGGATAAACATCAGCACCACGTTGAACAGTTGCCAGCCGCCCTCCTTCAAGGTGTTCCAGCGCAATTCGGCATTGGACACCGATTGCCGGTCCGCCAGGGCGATCAGGGTCCTGGCCATCGAGACGAACAGATGATGCAGGTAGTCGCCCTGGACCACCGCCTCATCGAGCGTGGCCGGCGCCACCGGCAGCAGCGCGGCAAAATCGTCCTCGAACGAGCGCCGCAGATGGGGTTCGACAAAGCCGCCATTGGCATAGGTACGCCGGGCCTCATCGCTCAACCAGGTCAGAACGCTGTCCTGCAATTCACCGGGTTGCTTGAGCGCCTCGAACAGCGCCGCCAACGTCGGGTATTGCAGGAGTGGCTCGACCGGAGGCGTGGGACGGGCGTCGTTGTCGTGAGGACAAAAGTCCTGGCCCGGTGCCGACTGGAACTGCTGGAAGACCGACGCCTGGGGGCCGGCCTTGGCGAGCAGCGGACGATAGAGAATAAACGGGCCATGGCGAGTGTCCCGCGGGCCGATAATGAACATCGACGCCACGACATCCGCTGGCGCATCGGTTTCGGCCTTGAAGGCCAGGGCGCGCAGGACGATCTCCTGGCCCGCCACCTGACGCTTCACCGCTTCGGGCTGCAAGACCGCTTCGACAGTGCGGTATCCCGCCTCGTCGAAATTCGCTTCGCCGCGAATCTTCAGCTCCAGCGCCGCCATGGGCAATTGCACCCGCAGTTGCTCGCTGAACAGGCCTTCCCGCCGCCGTGCCTCATCGGCATCGTCGATCAGCTTGGACTTGAGCGCATCCAGGTAGGTTCGCCCGATATCGACAAACGTGACCAGTCCCTTGACGTAGTCCGGGGTCAGCCATTCGGGCAGCGGCTTTTCCACGCCACAGAGGCGGATACTGATCGCCATCTTCGCGTGCCGAAAGCCGCCGAGATTCTCCAGGGCAAACTCGGTCAGGCTCATGCGCACCTTTTCCACCGTCCCCAGCGCCCCGCCCGCGCCCCCGGCAGCGGCCACCGCGATGACCTTGTCGAGTTCCAGGTGAATATCGTCGGGGCTGGCGATATCGGCGGTTTGCGGATGGTCCTCGCCCATCTTCTTGAGCAACGCCTTGGCGGCGAAGCCTGGCAGATCACCCACATCATCGAGAAAGGCCTTGCCGCCCGATGCGCGCTGTACCTCGGCGAGTTTTTCCAGCAGGGCGCGGTAGGTGCCGAGGTCTTCGCTCGGCGCCCCCAGCAACCAATGCGGCAAGCCGTCACTAAGGGTTGCCAGCGCTTCGGGCAACTCGACCACGGTATGGGGCTCTGCCCGCACCGGCGTGAAAAACCAGTCATCCGTACGGGTAATCAGATCGAGCTGGCGCTGGTAGTCTTCGAGCGTCCACTCGCTATCGAGCCCGATCAGCGAAATCGCCTGAAGCTGGTTTTCCAGCAGGGTTTCGGCAAGCCTGGCGAAGGCCTGTTCCAACTGCAGATCCGGGTCGCCGGACTGCCAGAGCAGACGCTCGCGATACTCGATATTCCGACCATTGGCCCGGACACTCATGAACAAGGGCACCAGTTGCCCGATGTCCGTGCTGTCGGCCCTGAAAAGGCCTTTGGCCAGGCTGAGCACCAGCGGGTTCTGCTCGATCCCCCGTTCCTTGCGGCGGGCCACCAGCACGGGCAAGGCTTCCGGATAAGCGCCGCCCCAGGTGTCCTTGCTCACGGCCTGCACGCCATAGAGGGCAAGCTGCGTCTCGGGCCTTTCCAGATTGATCGACAGAAAGGCCCGATGCTGTTCACGATCGGCGGACAACATCCGCACCAGTATCCTGCCAAGACGATAAAAGCGGCTGTAACCGTCCTCATCCTCAGCGTTCCAGTAGTCGACCAATGCCTGCTGATAGAGTTTCAGCAGGATATCGCCCCAGGACCCGAGCACGGCCTGGATGGCCGGCGCATTCACCACAAGCCGGTCGCCGGGCAAACTGTCGAGCTTGATCTCCAGCACATGCTCGGCGGTAAAAACCGGCGCGACTCCGGTCATGAAATGCTCCAGCACCAGGTCGATCACGGCCCGGTATTGAAAGCCGCCCGAGAACCTTTTTCCATCGCGCTCCAGCCATTGGAGTTTGCCGACATACAGATGCGAGGCATTGCGCTGCGGATTCCAGCGGCTGAAAAAATACCCCTGGATGGCCGACAAGGCCACTTCCCGCAACGTCGGCGGCTGGGCGAAAAGCGCCTTGGCCGCCTCGATCTCGTGCTCAAGCGACGGGCCCGACAGTGTGATTGCGTCATTCATACAGACTATTCCCCTCAAACAGATCCGACAGGCTTGGGTTCAAGCGCCATGCCCGGCACCGAACACAGGTACAGGGGAAGTAGGCACCTGACACGCCAAGGCCATGCGGTATCCGGCTATCGAGAGACATGCCCTGCGGGCATACAGCGCCGTGGCAACGGCATACACTGGCGCCCATGACCACGATTCCCCTGACCGACCTCACCCCACCGGCAATCAGTTGCTCTTCCTGCGCGGCCTGCTGCTGCCGGCTGGAGGTCATGTTGATCACTGATACCGGTGTCCCCGAACGCTACATCGACATCGACGACTGGGGCGGCGAAGTGATGTTGCGCCTGGACGACGGCTGGTGCGCGGCACTGGATCGCGACAGCATGCGCTGCACCATCTACGAGAAACGCCCGCTGATCTGCCGCGAGTTCGAAACAGGCTCGGAGGACTGCCTGGAAGAGCGCCGCGGAATCGCCACGGCATATCGCTGAATCGAAGGGCCGAATCAGGGCGATTTCATCCCCAAGTCAAAGACACGTCTCATATATCCGGTGAACCCGCTCAATCCACACTTGGGACCGCACGTCACAAGTAGCGGGCAACTCAATGTTGTCCCCGGACCCTGAGATCACTGGCTCATGAAGACCCTAGACCCTCCCTGTATTTCGCCCCCCTGCGCAGCCGATACCCTGCCGGCGCCGACCGACAGCGCGCCACTCCAGTCGCAGCAGTTGCTGTCGCTCAACACCTCCAATGCGCAAGTGGTCGCCCTGCTCGATGAACTGCCGCGCCCGGCCATGCCCAAGGTGAATCCGGCGACCGACAAGACTGAGCTGATACGCCAACTCCGACAGGGTTATCTGGCGCAGCTGGAGCAGTTCTGGACACAACCCAATAGCGCCACCGGCGGTTTGCCCTCCGATCAATGGCTCGCACTGACCCTGGAGACGCAACTGCGGGCCGAGGCGCAACTGCGCAGCGTCGATGGGACGCTGGACGCCGACGACCGGCAACTGATTGATCAGGTACTGAGCCTGCCCACACGGGAACAACGGGAAAGTGCACTGCCGGTCCTGCCCGTCGTCCATCGACCCGGGGTGTATGGCATTACCTTCCTGGAAAAAAACACCTCGGCCCCATGGCCTGGCGCACTCGTGATCACCAGCCACGACGGCGCCGTGCTGCAGGGCAGCGATCCCGACCCGAAGCAGTTCAAGGGCAAGAAAGTGGTCGAGACCCACAGTGATCTCGGACGGGTCGTGCTCTACACCCTGGAATATGGTCTCGAAGCCTTTTCCTCCCTCAGAATCCTGTACACGACACTGCTGGTGCGAACCGGGCAAAAAATCGCGGACCGTTTCAGTGCCAGCGATGACAAGCACGAAAACCTGTTCGACTGGCAGGTCCGGTCACTGTGCAACGCCCAGCAAAAGCAGGTGAACGATGTGTTTGCCGCCTTCCCGGCGGACACGTCGAAGGCAATGCTGGAACGCCTCGAAGCCGCTGCGGACCTGCGTGACATTCTGGATATCGGCACGCGCGTGAATCGGCGCACACAAGCCTTGCAATACAGGATCTGGCGGCAAGTCTTCAAGGAGGCCGACAGGCAAGATTGGCAGCGCTACAGAGTAGCCGCCGACAAAGTGCAGGCCGGCAGCCTGGCGCTGGCCCTGGCCTTGATCGATGCACTGCCGCCAACCTCGCCCAACGACAGCCGCGGCGGGCCGAGCATCCCGGACCAGGCAGTACTGGATGCCATCGTCCAGGCCCTGAGCGAGCAGCCGTCGGTCTCGACCAGCGCGCAGCGGGCACAGGCGATACGCGATACCTGGCAATACGCCAATGCCGCGTGCCTGCAACTGGCGCTGCTAGACGCCACGCTCCTTGGCCGAATCCCTGCGCGCCAGCGACAGTGGGTCCAGGTGGTGCTCGACTATCCGACCCCGGCCACTCGCCCCACGATCGGCACACACGTCATCAGCGCCAACGCGCTGGGTTTGTGGGTACATCACGAGAATGCCCAGAGCACACTCCATATCATTGGCGGCGGCGTACTCGCGATCACCAGCGCGGACCCGGACGACCCGAGTGTGGTGCTGCATACCCCGGATTCAGCCGATGACAACGACCTCAGGGTACTGAGCCAACGCGGTGACCTGGACCGGTATTTCCAGGAACCGCCGTGGCGGGACTATGTTGCCGCGCGGCTGAGAAAATCCAGTACGCCAACCCTGCAGTCGGCGCCCCCGGGAAACGCCGCTCACATCCAACTGATCCCGATGCCGGGCAACGTGCATCAGTGCCTCTACGAAATACAGCGTGACGCGCTGATCGAGCAGGCCCGCCAGCGTCTCCCCGGCAAGCCCGCGAGTCACCGGCAATCACTCATCGATCAGTGGGCATTTGGCACCGCAGCGGGCCAGAAGAACGCCGGCTTGATCGGCACCTTCCTGCCCGGAAAGGATTGGCTGGGGCGAATAAGGGCGACCGGACAAACAGACATTGCAGTGCTGCCCGGCAGCCAGGCGACAGATCGCCAGGGCACAAGCGGCACCGACACCCTGCCACCCGCGAGCACGGACATTGCGACCCTGGTCAGCCGGACGGGTGCCGACGGCAAGACCTTGCTGACTGCCGGCCCGGTACTGCAAGCGATCCCTGCGCCACGCCAGCCCCTCGGCACAATGCGGCTACGGTTGCTGGGCGGTGCGCCGACGGGGCCATCCCTCAGCGGGCAATTGTCTCCTGCCGTCTCAGCGCGACTTTCAACCCTGGCCGGCCTGGTTCGCCTGGGGTCCTGGAACTCGCAGGTCATGGACATCATTGCGCCCCTCATGCCCAGCCTGGCGGAGTGGCCGCAAGACAGTAACCTGGTGATTATCGACGCCCGCGACCCGGGATTTGGCTGGTCGGTACGCTACCGGCAGGGACTGCGCGAAGACACCTATGGATACCGGGTCAACCCGGAGCTGTTCGGTGCCCTCCATGATGTGGTGCTGTACCGATACAGTCCGAATCATTATCGCGTCTGGCTCGACGGCAACCCGGTGGACGTCCCCGCCGGACAGGACAGCTTCTTTCATGCCGTGGCCCTGTCGCTGAACCGGGGCCATGAGCCCGGCACATTCACGGTCGAGAGACTGCGTAATGCCGCCGCCGATCATATCGAACACAATCCGGATATCGCGCCCTTCGTGACCGCGGAGCATTTGCCTCTCTATGCCCAGGCACTGGAGCATTGCCTGGAGCTGAATATCTGGCTGGGCGATAGCAGCTATCGAGAGTTGACCGCCATCCTCAAGGGCTCCGCCAATCCGTACGGTCTCTTTCAGCCGGTCATCCGTTACCTGGAGACGACCTTGCCGTCACGCTCACCGAGGATCAGAGCCGCCGTCGACGATGCGTTCAACTCCGTTCGTGAGCGCCATGACCTGCGCCCGCTACCCGCCGAAATACGCCAGATCATTGATCGCTATATTGATGCCGCCCCTCGTCCGGAACTGTCCCTGTGGGTCGACGAGCCGCGGCGCAGGCTGCTGCTGGAAACGCTGTTGATCGGGCCCTCACAAGCGACAGATATCGACTTCCTGATTCACCACACCTTCATTTTCAATGACAGCGTCCGGCATATCCTGCTGGAGTATGGGGTGACAGCCACCCAGCTACGCCTGTATGCACTCCAGCACATCGGCAATCAGATCAGCGCGCGACGTGACTTGATCAGGGCCGTGCTCGGTCGCGTCCCGGCGCTGCTGGAGCGGGTCGATATCATTTTCAGTTCAGCGAACCTGACCCCGCCCCTGGAAGAGGGGCTCAACACCCATCAAATCGCCCATTTGCTCCACGACCCGCAAATTTCAACGGACAGACTGCGATTGATCGCCCGCTGCGCGGATGCCGGCATCATCCGTATCAACCTGCTGGAAAACGCAGACGGGATAAAGTCGTTGACTGACGACGTGTTGACCCGACTCCTCGAACATCAGCAGGAACTGCTGGCTGTAGCCCGGCAAATGGGCTTCCAGGAAATCGCGCCCCTGCTTTTGCCCTTCAAGACCAATGCCCCTTCATGGAGCCGACATTGCTTCCGATCGGCCTATCTCGCCAATGCCAGGCTCCAGCTTCTGCTCGATACACCCGAACTGGGCGGATTCAACCGGTCGTCGCAACACCTTGATCGAGGTGTTTATGGGACGACCCGCAGGATGGATGCAGAAATTGACGGGCCGGGGAGCGATGCGTTCTCCAGGTGCACCCTCACTTCGTAATGAGATCGAGCGGCTATTTTGGGTGCAGATTGCAACAGGCATCACAAGCGAAAAGGCAGCACATGCCGTTGGCGTATCAACAGCGGTGGGTACACGCTGGTTCCGTCATCGAGGCGGGATGCCATTATTCATGTCGAATCACATATCAGGACGATACTTATCGTTTGCAGAGCGAGAAGAGATTGGGCTGCTTCGAGCGCAAAGTGTTGGCGTTCGTGAGATCGCCCGTCGCCTTGGACGAAGCCCATCGACAATTTCACGGGAGCTGACACGAAATGCTGCTACCCGTTGCGGTCGGCTTGAATATCGAGCGTCAGTAGCGCAATGGAAGGCAGAGCTGGTGGCCAAGAGGCCGAAACCAGCGAAACTGGTCACTAACTCGCGACTGCACCAGTACGTACGCGACCGCCTCGAGGGCAAGGTTCAAGACGCCGATGGTCGTGAGATTTCTGGGCCTCGGCAAGCGCCCTTCAAAGGCCGAAATAAACCGCATCGCAGTGACCGTAAATGGGTCAATGGCTGGTCGCCTGAACAGATTGCCAACCGGCTCCAGATCGATTTTCCGGATGATGAATCCATGCGCATCTCTCATGAAGCCATATATCAGGCGCTCTACATTCAGGGTCGAGGAGCTCTCAAGCGCGAACTGGTGAGCTGCCTGCGCTCAGGACGAGCATTGCGCGTGCCGAGAGCCAGAGCGCAGGCCAAAGTGTGGGCACACGTCAGCGAGGACGTCATGATCTCCAGTCGCCCTACTGAGGTAGAAGATCGGGCTGTACCCGGGCATTGGGAGGGCGACCTGATCATCGGTCTGAACCGGTCTGCGATTGGAACTCTGGTCGAGCGCTCAACTCGATTTACCATGCTCGTCCATCTGCCTCGCGAGAAAGGTTATGGGCTAATTCCCCGCACGAAGAACGGCCCGGCGCTGGCTGGCTATGGGGCTGTTAGTATGGCCAACGCATTGAAGAAGACGGTGACTGATCTTCCCATCGAGCTGTGGCGATCTTTGACCTGGGATCGTGGAAAGGAGCTGTCGGATCACGCTCGATTTACCATCGAGTCCGGAGTAAAGGTTTTCTTTGCTGATCCACATAGTCCATGGCAGCGCGGCACAAACGAAAATACGAACGGCCTTCTACGGCAATACTTCCCGAAAGGCACTGACCTCTCTCGTTGGAGTGCCCAAGAAATACAGGCGGTAGCTCACGTACTTAACACTAGACCTCGAAAAACACTCGGCTGGAAAACACCTGCCGAAGCACTGAATGAGTATCTAAAGTCTGTACAACAATCCAGTGTTGCGACGACCGGTTGAATCCGCCCAGTACAGCAGCTCAGACTGGCGAAGCTTCTTGAAAGCTAACAACCTGGTAGCCAGCATGAGTCGTCGTATCCGTCCGGCCAAGTCATCTACCCGGCCCCGCAAAGCCAGGACATGGTGTGCACTTAAATTTAAGTGGACACCAGTTCTAGCCTTTTAAGCGGGTATTTCATGCAGCCGACACGCCGTTCGTATTCCAAATCCTTCAAGGCCCGGGTCATTCAAGAGTGTGTCCAACCCGGCGCTTCGATTGCCAGCGTTGCCCTTAGCCATAGCCTCAACGCGAACCTCGTCCACAAATGGATTCGGGTGCAAGCGCAGAAAAGCACGGCGCTCCAACCTGCATTCATCCCGTTGCCTATACACGAAACAGCCCACGGATCCTCAGCGAATATCAGCATTGAGATTCTGCACCCGCGCGGCACCGTCAAAGTGAACTGGCCAACCGATAATGCTGCTGCCTGTGCCGCATTCCTTCGAGACCTTTTGCGATGATCCGCATCGACGCCATCTGGCTTGCCACCGAGCCCATGGACATGCGCGCCGGAACTGAAACGGCGCTGGCCAGAGTGATCGCGGTGTTCGGTGCGGCGAAGCCGCACTGCGCCTATCTGTTTACCAATCGCCGTGCGACGCGGGTCAAAGTACTGGTACACGATGGGATTGGCGTCTGGCTGGCGGCACGTCGTTTGAACCAAGGTAAATTCCATTGGCCAGGTGTTCGGCAAGGCAGTGAATTGCAGTTGGATACAGAGCAACTTCAGGCCCTGTTGCTTGGCCTGCCTTGGCAACGGGTTGGCGCTGGCGGTGCAATCACGGTGCTTTAGAAACTGTAATTAGCATCTTGGTTTGCTGTCGCAGACGGTCTGCTTTGGTAAAATCCAAGGCATGACTTCCTCGCCTAATCTCGATCAAATGACTCCCGACCAACTGCGTGCATTCGCTGCGCAATTGCTGTCGCAAGTCGAGACCATGGGCAAGAAGATCAACCGCGATCAAACGGTGATCGAGAAGCTGACCCACGAGATCGCACAGCTCAAGCGTTTGAAGTTTGCCAAGCGCAGCGAGCAGATGAGTCCTGATCAGGCCAGCCTGCTTGATGACCTGATCGATACTGATATCGCGGCGATTGAGGCCGAGCTTCAGGCGTTGCAAATAGCACCAGCAGCGACCGAGGAAAAGCAAAAGCCCAAGCGCACGGCATTGCCGGCAGAGTTCCCACGCACGTTGATCCATCACGAGCCGGACAACACTCACTGCCCATGCGGCTGCGCACTGAAGCGCATCGGTGAAGATGTCAGTGAAAAGCTGGACTACACGCCGGGTGTGTTTACCGTTGAGCGCCATGTTCGTGGCAAGTGGGTTTGCGATGACTGCGAAACGCTGATCCAGGCGCCGGTGCCGGCGCAGGTCATCGACAAGGGCATCCCGACGGCCGGGTTACTTGCTCACGTCATGATTGCGAAGTTCGCTGACCATCTTCCGCTTTACCGTCAGGAATCGATTTTTGGTCGTGCTGGCTTGGCGATTCCACGCTCCACGTTGGCTCAGTGGGTTGGCATGACAGGCGTGCAGTTGCAGCCCCTGGTCGATGCCTTGCGGGGCGTAGTGATCGGGCAACAGGTCATGCACGCGGATGAAACACCCGTGCAAATGCTTGCTCCAGGCTCGAAAAAAACTCACCGATCTTATGTTTGGGCATACGCCACCAGCCAGTTCTGCGAGACAGCCGCTGTCGTCTACGACTTCAGCCCCAGCCGCGCTGGCGAGCATGCTCGTAACTTCCTGCAAGGCTGGAAAGGCAAGTTGGTCTGCGATGATTTTGGCGGTTACAAGGCCAGCTTCGAACTCGGCGTGACCGAGATCGGCTGCATGGCCCATGCCCGGCGCAAGTTCTTCGAGTTGCACGCAACCAACAAGAGCCAGATCGCCGAGCAGGCCCTGCGCTACATCCAGCTGTTGTACGAAGTCGAGAGCGAAGTGCGCGACCTGGAGCCGAATTTACGGCGCCGAATACGGCAAGAAAAAGCCGTACCGGTGATGGATAGGTTGCATGCCTGGATGATCGCGCAGCGTGATGTTGTGCCCGAAGGGTCGGCTATCAGCAGAGCACTCGATTACAGCCTCAAACGCTGGGCAGCGCTGTCGCGCTACCTCGATGACGGGGCGGTTCCCATTGATAATAATTGGGCGGAGAACCAGATCCGGCCATGGGCTCTTGGACGCAAGAACTGGCTCTTCGCCGGGTCACTACGCAGCGGAAAACGGGCTGCGGCGATCATGAGTTTGATCCAGTCAGCACGGCTGAATGGCCATGATCCGTACGCCTATCTAAAGGATGTTCTAACGGT
>Ga0302153_10001319_pt1 | contig 12055 bp, 9 predicted proteins | sample I_Bog_N2_2_FD_192429 | JGI IMG/M metagenome (GOLD analysis project Ga0302153, IMG submission 192429) | Peat permafrost microbial communities from Stordalen Mire near Abisko, Sweden - I_Bog_N2_2 | ecosystem: Environmental > Terrestrial > Soil > Wetlands > Peat | place: Sweden: Abisko, Stordalen... | reverse complement strand
GCAACACCTGGTGGCCCACGGTATTTCCAACAACCGCTTCAAGCGCCTGGACCTGAGCGAGACCATCCGGGTATTGGGTTATCAACCGGTGGACGACGCGTTCCGCGAGTTCGACCTGCCGATCCGCTGAAGCCGGAAACGGACTGCCGGAAGCGGCAATCGAAGCGGCAACGCACCTCCGCCTGCCACCGCGTTTTGGCCTGACATGTATCCGCCAAGCCTTGATAAACCTGTGTTTGTACCAACAGGCATACAAATTGCTGACAGTGGACACTGCCCTCTCACTCAGGTGTTTATCCCATGTTGGTCAATGCCCGTCATAACCCAGTGATTCAGCCCAGCCATCGCAAGGACCTGGACCCGACCACCGCCGCCGCCAACGCGCTGTCCAGCGGTTTTATCCAGAATGCCCAGGCGGCCAGTGCGGCCAGCAGTGCCCCCGGTACCCAGAACGCCGCGGACCAGGTCGCCGACAACGTCAATGCGGCCTTCGCCAAGACCCGTGTGCATCTGCAGGCCGCCGTAGCGACGGTCGCGGCCCCCGCAACCCTGACCACGACGGCGCCGACGACCCGCACCGCGCCCCCCGCCGCCGCGAGCAACGACAGCGACGCGATGAAGGCATTCAAGGATTACATGAGCAAGCCGGCGGCCCAACGCATCCGCGATCAGCTACTCAAGGAGGAGGGCCTGACCGAGGCCGACCTGAAAAGCATGTCGCCGGAAAAACAGAAAGGCATCGAAGACAAGATTGCCGAGCGCATGAAGATGGAGTTCAACGCGAAGACCGCGGACAACAAGGCCAACCCTGCCGACCAGCAGGCGGCCGGGGCCTTCCTGGCCACCGCCACCCAGTAAGCCGACCGGCACGGCTCCCCGATTCAGTGGGAGCCAGCTTGCCGGCGATGGCAGCCCAAGCACTGCGTGGCGTCAGGTTTGCCGCGTTATCGTTGACGTCCATCGCCGGCAAGCCAGCTCCCACACCTGACCGAATCAGGACAACTGCAAGGTCGCGTTGATCTGGCTGATGGCATCCACCACATGCCGCGAGCCCTGCTGGATTTCCAGGATCGCCTCCCCCGCCTCGTTCGCCAGTTCGACCCCGCGCCCGGTGCGGCTGAGGCTGGACTGCATGCTCGTCACCGCGCTGTGGGACAGGTCATGGTTCTTGTCCACCACCGCGACGATCTCCAGGGTCGCCTGGCTGGTGCGCGCCGCCAGGTTGCGGACCTCATCGGCAACCACCGCGAAACCACGCCCGTGCTCGCCGGCCCGCGCCGCCTCGATGGCCGCATTCAGCGCCAACAGGTTGGTCTGGTCGGCAATCCCGCGAATGGTCTGGACAATACTGCCGATCACATCGGACTGACGATTGACCGCGTCGATGCTTTGCGCCGCATCGTTCAGGTCGCGGGAAATCTCCTCGATGATCTCCACGGTCTGCTGCACCACCTGCGAACCTTTCTGGGCGCTGGCGTCATTCTGTACCGAGGTGGAGTGGGCCGACTCGGCAGCCGATTGCAGGCTGGTGACCTGGGCGGTGATATCGCTGGCGAACTTCACCACCTTGTACAACCGCCCCTTGGAATCGAAGATCGGGTTGTAGGAGGCTTCGAGAAAAACCGTATGGCCGTGCTTGTCGACCCGCTCGAAGCGGCGGGAGTGATACTCGCCACGATTGAGCGACGCCCAGAATTCCCGATAGGCCGGTGAATCGCGTTCAGCGGCGTGGCAGAACATGCTGTGATGATGACCGACCACTTCAGCGAGGCTGTAATGCAGGGTCTTGAGGAAGTTCTCGTTGGCCTTGATCACCTTGCCGTCCGGGGTGAACTCGATCATCGCCATGGACCGGCTCAAGGCATTCACGATGCTCTGGTTCTCATGCTCCAGGTGCATGCGGTCGGTCACATCCGCCGCCACCTTGATCACGCTGCGCACCTGGCGTTCGGCATTCAGTACCGGCATGTAGCTGGCCTCCAGCCAGACCTCCCGGCCCTGGCTGTCCAGGCGCAGGAACGTGCCGCTCAGCGCTTCACCCCGGGCCAGGTCACGCCAGAACCTGGCGTACTCCTCGGTTTTGGCAAAGGACTCTTCGCAAAACAACCGATGATGCTTGCCTCGGATCTCATCGACGGCATACCCCATGGCCGCGCAGAAGTTGGCATTGGCATCAAGGATATGGCCGTCGGGAGTGAACTCGATCATGGCCATCGAACGGCTGATGGCCGCGAGCTTCGCATGGGCCTCGGATAACTCGCCGGAAAAACGTTGAATCTCCAACTGGTCGGATTTGCGACGCGAATCAAACATGGCTTAAATCCCTTCAGCGCTGTCAATGGATATGCCGGGTGACCACGTCACCTTGAACGGTTGGATTTAGTCCTGCATATAAATCCATCTGAGAGCATAGACAGCCAGGGGTTGGATGCAAGCCAGTGGCCAGTAACCAACTGTTGAAAGCTTATTCGATACCGATACCCCGAAGATCAGCGCAACATTTCGAACAAGGCCCGCACCGCCGCCGAGCGAGCCCCCGCGGCCGACGGCAGCAAGCCGAAGCGCCGTTCGATCGGCACCTCCAGGCGCAGCACCCGCAGGCCCTTGCGCTCGGTGGGCAGGGCCAGTTCGGGGACCAGGGTCACGCCGAGGTTTTCCCGCACCAGGGTGTAGGCGCTGCTCCACTCGCGGACCTCGACGCGAATGTCCTGCAGCGACAGGCCGATTTCGGCGGCAATGCTCCGGGCGTTGACCGCACAACCGCCGGTCGCCAATACAAAGGGTTCGGCGACCAGCTCGGCCAGGCTCACACAGCCGTCAGCGCCCCTGGCGGCCAGCCGATGGCCCATGGGAACCACCGCGACCCAGGTATCGTGCCCCAGCTCCAGGGCGCCACTTTCGATATCGGGGTTGAGCACCACGCCGACATCCACGGTGTCATTGGCGAGCATGGCCTGCACTTCATGGTCACTGACCTCCAGCGCCACCACTTCGATACCGGGATGGCGCTGGCGGAACTGACGCAGCAGCGGTGGCAGCAAGGAGCCCAGGATCATCGGAAAACTCGCCAGGCGAATACTGCCGCCGACCAGTCCTTTATCGCTGTCGACCATCTGGCGGATATTTTCCAGGGCCGCGAGCATCACCCGCGCCTGTGCCAGGACCTGCTGGCCAATGGCGGTGGGCAATGACTCGCGGGCATGGCGGGTGAACAGCTGGACGCCGAGGATCTGCTCCATCGCCGCCAGGGCCTGGCTGGCCGCCGATTGCGTCATGCCGACCTGTTCGGCGGCGCGGGTAAGGGTGCCGGTATCGAGTACCGCCACCAGTAAGCGCCAATGCAGCAGATTCATCATGACAGTAGCTGACCTTATGGCTGTTTTCTCAAGAATTAATTTTACCCGGATCAGGGCACCATACGACACTGCCCCTCGCCAAGGCCATCCAGGCTGAACACGGTTCTTATCCAGGGAGTCTCATTGTCATGAAGCTGTACTACGTCCCAAACACCTGCTCGCTGTCACCGCATATCGTCCTGCGTGAGCTGGGTCTGCCCTTCGAACTGGTGCGGGTCGACAACCAGAGCAAACTCACCGAGCACGGTGAGGACTTTCTCAAGATCAATCCCAAGGGTTATGTGGCCGCTCTTCAGTTGGACAATGGCCAGGTGCTCACCGAAGGCGTGGCCATCGTGCAGTTTCTCGCTGATCTCAAGCCCGAGGCCGGGCTGGCGCCACTCAATGGCAGCTGGGAACGCTCGCGTTTGCAGGAGGTGCTGAACTTCATCTCCGGCGAAGTGCATGGCGGGATGGGCCCGCTGTTCAACAGTGCGATACCGGATGAGGTAAAGGCGATTTTCCGGGAGAAGCTGTACAAGCGTTTCGCCCTGCTGAGCACAACCCTGGAGCAGCACGACTACCTGCTGGGCGAACACTTCAGCGTGGCCGATGCCTACCTGTTCACCGTGCTGCGCTGGACGGCCTTCCTTGGCCTGGACCTGGGGCCGTGGCCGGCACTGCAACGGTTCATGGCACGGATCGATCAGCGTCCGGCAGTGATCGCCGCATTGGCGGCGGAACTGGCGGCCTGAGTCCTCAGGTGATCCCCTGCGTTTCGATCAACGCCAGCAACGCCTCGACATCCCATGCCGTGGGGCGGTCGCGGTCGAGCCGGGCCACCTGGCTGCGCACTGTCCGGTAGATCGCCTCACTGCCCTCCCCCAGACGCAACGTGCCGCGCAGGTCCACCGCCTGCGCCGCGACAATCAACTCGATGGCCGCCAGCGTGGTCAGGTGCCGCGTCAGCTCACGGGTTTTCTCGATCACCGCCAACGCCTGCCCGGCGTAATCCTCCACCCGATCCGCCACCGCAATACTCACCGCCGGCAACGGATTGGCCAGATGGCCGATCTTCGCCACCAGCGCCGACGCCGTCCGCTGCAACGCAGCCAAACCGACATGCCCCGGTTGCTCGATCAGAAAACGCGGCAGTTCACTGGAGCCCGGCGACAACAGCTTGGCCATGCGCTCCGCCGAACAGGCCGCCAACCGACTGAAGGCCAAGCCCAACCCCTCCCCGGCCAAGGCCAGGTGGGTGCTGTCGAAATTCGCATTGGCCAACACACTCTGCGCCTCGACGATCAAAGCCGGGTTGTCCGCCCCGCTCGCCAGTTCCAGCGCCACGGTATCGCGCAACTGCTGCCACGCGTGAAGCGCCGCGCCCTGGACTACGGTTGCACAGCGGAAACTCAAGGGATCCTGCAAGCGCCTCGCCGCCCCTTCCTCATTCAACTCGCCAGCGGCCAGCAAAGCCAGCAAGGCCGCCGAGGTTTCGGCCTGCCCCGCCGCCGGACGCAAACGCGACGCCCAGGGCTGGAACGGACTGAGGTTGGCGCGATAGCCCTCGCAGGACAGGGCCAAGGCCGCCAGCAAAGTCTCCAGCGCCCGCTCCGACTCGGCCACCAGCAAAGCGCCCAACCCGATGCTGACGGCATTCGCCGAGACCAGCGCCAGACCGTCCTTGCCGATCAACCGGGCCGGCTCAAGCCCATTGCGCGACAAGGCTTCAGCCGCCGACAAACGCTCGCCCCCCCAGCTCACCCAGCCCTCCCCCAGCAAGGCCAGGCTCAGGTGGGCCAACGGTGCCAGGTCGCTTTCGCCAAGAGAGCCAGTCAATGGCACCTCCGGGTAGATCCCGGACTCAAGCAAAGCCAGCAACGCATCCGCCGTGGCCGGGGAAATCCCCGAGCGGCCCTGGGCCAATCCCGCCAGACGCGAGCACAGAATCGCCCGCACCTCCTCGGCATTCGCCAGGTGTCCGACACCTACCGCACGCCCCAGGGGGATACGCTGTTGCACCTGCCCATCGTCCAGCGGCAAACGCACATCCACCGCAGCGCCGAGGCCGGTGGTCACGCCATAGATCGCCTCGCCGGCTTCGGCACGAGACAGCAACAAGGCATGCCCGTCGACGATCCGCTGCCGCGCCGCCGTGCTGAAAACCAGCGGCGCGCCATCGCGTACGACACGCAGCCAGTCATCCAGCGCCAGGCCTTCTCCGTCGAGTTCGACCGCCGTCATGCGAACCTCAGTCGCTGGCCGATCCCCAGACGCGCCGCCTTCTGCAACAACGCATGGCCCAGGGCGATATCGCTCAGACTCAGGCCCCGGTGCCAGAACAGGATGGTTTCCTCGGGACTCTGCCGAGCGCTCTTCAAGCCGGCGACAATCTGCCCCAATTCGGCGTGCAAGGTCTGCTCACTGAGCTTGCCCGCCTCCACATGGGCCCGCAGCGAACCGAACAGGCCGCCCTTGCACTGGCCCCAATCGTCCACCACCAGCTTGCTCATGATGTCGGTCAGCGACAGTTCCACCGCACTCATGGTGCCGTAGGGCACGACAAAGGCCCCGCGCTTGATCCACTCGGTGCGCAGCAGCGGCTGCGGCTGATCCAGGCGCGAGGCCTCGACCACGATATCGGCACCGCGCACCGTGCTTTCCCAATCATGGGTCACGGTGACCGGCTTGCCCAGGTCACGGCGCAGCTTTTCGGCAAAGGCCTCGCGGCTTTCCTCGCGCCGCGAATGCACACGGATCTCGTCGAAGTCGAACAGGTGATCGAGCAGGCGCACATTCCAGTAGGCCGTCCCCCGCGCACCGATATGCCCGAGCACCTTGCTGCCGGGATTGGCCAGGTACTTGGCGCCGATGGCGGTGACCGCGCCGGTGCGCATATCGGTGATTGCCGAGGCATCGAGAATCGCCTTCGGTACGCCAGTGGCCGGGTCGAGCAGGTTGAGAATCGCCAGCTCCGAGGGCAATCCCTTGCGGTAGTTGTCGACGAAATCACCGACCACCTTGACCCCGGCATAACCGATGTCGCCGCCCAGCACGCCGCGCAGCACATTGAAGTGGCCGTTGATGCCGCCCCCCGGAATCAGATGGGTACGCGGCTCGATCACCGCTTCGCCGCGCCCCTGGATGGCCAGGCTGGCTTCGATGGCGGCAAGGATTTCGTCGTTGCCCAGGTCCAGGGCGGCGATGTCCAGGCCGTTGAGAAAATCGATGTAGACAGGTTGCATGGAGTGGGTTTCCTCTGCGGGTTCAAGGGGCCTTGAAGACGATCTGATCGACCTGGACCGCCTTGGGAATCAGGCCATTGGCGTAGAAGCGGTCGGCAGTCCGTTGCTGGTCGGCCAGGGTGGCCGGGTCGACGGCCTTGAGCGGCGTATGGGGGCGATGTTCGAAGTAACTCGCGATAACCGGGCGTTGCAAACCCAGGACCCGGGTCATGCTGTCGATGGACGCCTGCGGCTCGTCGAACGACAGTTGCTGGGCCCGGCCGAAGGCCTTGAGCAGCGGCTCGATAACCTGCGGATGCTGACGGGCAAAGGCGCCACTGGCGATATAGAAACTGCCACCGGAATTAAGCCCCTGGCCGTCGCTGAGCAAGCGCGCCCGACCATCGATCACCGCGGCCGAGTAGTAAGGGTCCCAGATCACCCAGGCGTCGAGCTTGCCCTGCTCGAACGCGGCGCGGGCATCGGCCGGCGACAGGTAGACCAGGTTCACGTCACTGAGGCTCAAGCCGGCCTTGACCAGGCTCTTGAGGAACAGGTTGTGGGCACTGGACCCCTTGAGCAGTGCGACCCGCTTGCCCTTGAGATCGGCCAGTTGCTGCACCGGGCTGTCCTTGGGCACGATGATCGCCTCGGTCTTGCCGTCGCTGGGCTCGACGCCGATATACAGCAGGTCGATGCCGGCGACCTGGGCGAAGATCGGCGGGATATCACCACTGTTGCCGATATCGACACTGCCGCCGTTGAGCGCCTCGATCAGTTGCGGACCACCGGGAAACTCGATCCATTGCACCTGGGTGCCAGGCAACGCCTGCTCCAGCAGATGGTGCTCGCGGGCCAGGACCATGCTCACAGAACTCTTCTGGTAGCCGATCCGCACGGTGGCGGGATCGGCGGCCAGCACCGGGCCGGCACTGGCCAGGCCCAAGCCCAGCAGCAGGCACAAGCGCTTGAACATCACAGGCTGCCACTCACACGCTGGGCCACCGCCGCAGGCACCCAGGCGTTCCAGACCTGAGGTTGCTCACGCAGGAAGGCTTCGGCGACCTGGCGTGGCGGCAGGCGTTTCTCGCCCATCTCGGCCAGGGTACGGTTCAGCAGGTCGATGGGCAGGTCGACTTTGGTAAAGAACTCCACCAGATCCGGGTACTGCGCCTTGAACGGTGCGGACACGCCGATCGCCAGGTGCGCCGGCATCGAGCGGGTACCACGGGGGTGCGGGTTGTTGGCATCGGCCAGGGTCTTCCAGGCTTCGGCGTCGAACGGCGGCTCTTCCAGCTTGACCAGGTTGAAGCGGCCCAGCAGCGGGGTCGGCGACCAGTAGTAGAAGAGCACCGGCTTGCCGCGTTTGACCGAGGACGAAACCTCCGCGTCCAGCGCCGCGCCGGAGCCGGTACGGAAGTTGACGAAGCTGTCGCTCAGACCATAGGCCTTGATTTTCTGGCTGTTGACGATCTCCGAGGTCCAGCCGGTGGGGCTGTTGAGGAAACGTCCACGGGATGGGTCTTCCGGGTCGCGGAACACGTCCTTGTAGCGTGGCAGGTCGGCCACCGACTTGAGGTCCGGTGCCAGTGCCTTGATGCCCCGCGCCGGGTCGCCCTTGATCACGTATTCCGGTACCCACCAGCCTTCGGTGGCGCCCTTGACCGTGTCGCCCAGGCCGAACACCTTGCCTTCGCTTTCGGCCTTGACCCAGGCCGGGCTGCGTCCGGCCCATTCTTCGCCGATGACCTGGATATCGTTTTTCGCCAGGGCGGCTTCCAGGCTCACGGTGCTGCCGGGCAAGGTGTCGGTGGAGTAGCCGTAGCCTTTTTCGACGATCAGCCGCAGGACTTCGGTGATCAGGCTGCCGCTCTCCCAGGTGATGTCACCGAAGTGGATCGGCGCGTTCTTTTCAGCGGCGGGTGCCGGCTGGGCCAGCAGGCTCAGGGCCAGTAGCGAGCTGCCGAACAGGGTCTTGATGGATTTCATGTTCACCTCGTGGTGGTTTGGTTTTCATGGTCAATCGTTGTGGTGCTCCCGGGAGGTATTTCCCCCCCGGGATGGATAGCCGTCAGAAGTCGTAGCTCAGCCGTGTGTAGTAGAAGGCCCCCTCCGGTGCCGCCGGCGACAGGAAGCTGTATTGCTGGCCCGCGGTCTGGCGCAGTTGCGGGTTGAAGGTGTCCGGCTTGCTGTCGAACAGGTTGTTGGCACCCACCGACAGTCGCAGCTGCTTGGTGAAGGCGTAGTTCACGTCCAGGTCGGTGGTCCATTGCGCCGAGAAGGTCTGGTCGTACTGCGCCGCCGCATCGGTGGTCGCGTACTTGCGGTACTGGCCATAACGGGTCTCGTTCAGCGCCACGGTCCAGGCGCCATAACGATGCACCGCGCCGAACACCAGCTTGTCTTCCGGGTAGCCGTGCTCGAGGAAGCCCCGCGCTTCACGGGTCAACACGTCAAACCCGTAGGGGTTCGAGTTGATCCGCTCGATCACGGTCTTGGCCTTGGTGTAGCCCGCCGACAGGGCCAGGTTGCCGAACTGCTGCAGGTCGAGGTTGTACTTGCCGACGATGTCGATACCCCGGGTGCGGGTGTCGGCGGCGTTGGTCATGAACTGCGCCCAGGTGTACTGGCCGTAGCCGGCGGCCTGGAGGATCTGCTCGGCCTGGGGCCCGGAAATACCACCGCTGTAGAGCAGGCGATCGCGAATGCTGATCTGGTAGGCGTCGATGGTCACCGAGGCCTGGTCGGTAGGCCGCAGCACCAGGCCGAGGGAAAAGTTGGTGGATTTTTCCGGTTTCAACGGCTGGGCACCCAGTGCCCGCGCCGCCGGGTTGTCGGCGGGCAGCATGCGGGTCAGCACCGGGTTACCGCTGGAGTCGACGTTGGTGGTGGTGGTCCAGGAGGTGCCGATCTGGCCCAGGGTCGGGGCGCGATAGGCGTTGTTCACCGTGGCCCGCAGACCGACCCGTGGGGTGAAGTCATAGCGCGCCGAGACCTTGCCGGTGGTGGCCGAACCGAAGTCCGAATAGTGCTCGGTGCGCCCGGCCAGGCCGAACTGGAATTTGTCGGTGAGCTGGTTTTCCAGGCCGAAATACACCCCGCCGACATTGCGGCTGTAGGTTCCGGCATCGTCCGGCGTCAGGCCCGAAGCCTGCACCGCACCGACCTGGACATCGTTGATACCACCAAACGAGTAAGAGTCGGCATCACCCGCCTCCAGGCGATAACGCTCGTTGCGGTAGGCAACACCGGCGGAAACCGTCAGCGGATGTTTGGACCAATCCACGTCCAGGTCCTTGGCGTAATCCAGGGTCAGGTTGGTCTGTTCGTTGATCAGCGTGGCGACATTGAAGCGGGTCGGGCTGGCCGCGCCGAAGCTCGGGTTGACCGTGTCGAACGCGGTTTCGTCATGGGTATCGCGACCGTAGGTGGCGCTCAGGTCGAAGCGCCCCAGGCTCGCATCCTCGTAGCGCGAGCCGACGGTCAGCGCACCGTCCTCATAGCGATAGCGGTACTTGGGAATGGTGCCGTTGGGGTAGATCGCCGCCACGTTGTTCGGGTTGCCCGCCAGCAGCGGCGGCGTGTTGTTGACCGAGGTGTCCTGGCCGAAGGTGGCAAAGCTGTAGAGCCGCCATTGCTCGCTCAGGCCGATCTCGGCGTTGGCCGCCAGGTTGTACTTGTCGCGTCCGGCGCCGCCCCAGCGCGGGTCCTGGGTCTGGCCGTTGGCCTGGTAGCTGTCGCCGATATCATCGGGTTTGTTGTTCAGGGTGTTGAAGCTCAGGGTCAGGAAACCATCCCCCGGCAGGCCTACGCCATACCAGCCGTCGGTAGCCTTGGAGAAACCGTCGCCCTGGGCGAATTTTCCCAGCTGGGTATTGATCTCACCGCCGCTGTCGCGCTCCTTGAGCACGATATTGATCACCCCGGCGATGGCGTCGGAGCCGTATTGCGCCGAGGCGCCGTCGCGCAGCACTTCGACATGGTCGATGGCGCTGATCGGAATCATGTCCAGGTCCACCGGCTGCGCGCCCACGAAAGGCACGCCGCCGGAGATGTTCACCACCGCCGAGGCATGCCGGCGCTTGCCGTTGATCAGCACCAGGGTCTGGTCCGGGGCCAACCCGCGCAAGGACGCGCCCTTGGGATCCTGGCCACGGGTCGCACTCTGGTTCTGCGGAAAGTTGAAGGACGGCAGCAGTTGGAACAAGGCCTGGTTGAGGCTGGTGGCACCGGTCTGCTTGAGTTCCTCGGCATTGATCACATCCACCGGCGCAGTGCTGGTCAGGGCCGTGGCATCGCTGCGCCGCGTGCCGATGGCGACCACGCGGTCGAGGGTCGGCGCGGCGGCATCGCTGTTCCGCGCAGCGGCCTTGGCGGTGCTGGCGGCCTGGCTCGAAGCGGCGCCCTCCTTGATGATGAACGCGCCTTCGGGGCTGACCTGCAATTGCAGGCCGGTCCCGCGCAGGGCTTCGTTCACCGCCTGCTGGGCCGACAGGGAACCGTCCACCTGGGCCGACGAGTAGTTGCTCAGTTGCGGCGTGAAGGAAATCACCTGGCCGCTTTGCCGGCTGATATTAAGCAGCACCTCGTCCAGCGGACCGGGGGCGAGGTGATATTCCTGCCGGGCTTCCTCGGCACCGTAGGCACAGGTGAGAAACAGCCCGGCCAAGGGTGCGATGGCGAAACGGCGCAGTGAACGGCGTGCTGCTGTGTTGGTGTTGTACGGACGCAAAGTGATTCCCCCCATGGAATCGAACAGCGCTGCTCCCTCGGCAGCGCTTACGGGAGTGATGTGCAATGGCCAAGGAAAAACTTGCAGACCCTTTGGTTATGGCCTTAGAACCAACCGCCTAGGCCGGGCTCAAGGTCACCCACAGTTCGGTGTGCCGGGCGATGCGAATCGGCAAGGTGCGGGCCAGGGTGTCGAGGACCTGCTGCGGGTTGTCCAGCCGGAACAGGCCGCTGACGCGCAGTTGCGCGATGGCCGGGTCGAGTCTCAACACACCCGGGCGATAGGGACGCAAGGCCTCGATCACCTCGGCCAGGGCGGCATCGCGCACTTCCAGCAGTCCGTCGACCCAAGCCGTGGCATCCATGCGACTGGGCAGGATCGGGCCGAATTGATAGCGGTCGTAGGACACCTCGTGGCCGCTCGGCAATTGCAGGTATTCACCGGCCGGTCCGTGGATTTCCAGCGCGCCGCTGAGCGCGACGACATGGCCGCTGCCGGCCCTTTCGCGCACCTGCAAGCGATTGCCATAGGCGTGCACTCGCGCCTGGGCGGTCTGCACGACAAACGGCCGGGCCGCATCATTGGCGACCTGAGCCAGCAGTTCGCCGTCCAACAGACGGAGTTGCCGCTGCCGGGGGCTGAAATCGATATCGGCGGCACTTTGCGCATTGAGCTGCAAGCGGCTGCCATCCGGCAGTTCCAGGCTGCGGCGCTCGGCGGTGCCGGTGCGCAAGTCGGCGCTCAGTTCGGCCAGCGGCAGGCCG
>Ga0302153_10001304_pt1 | contig 12144 bp, 10 predicted proteins | sample I_Bog_N2_2_FD_192429 | JGI IMG/M metagenome (GOLD analysis project Ga0302153, IMG submission 192429) | Peat permafrost microbial communities from Stordalen Mire near Abisko, Sweden - I_Bog_N2_2 | ecosystem: Environmental > Terrestrial > Soil > Wetlands > Peat | place: Sweden: Abisko, Stordalen... | reverse complement strand
GGCCTGTGGATTGGCGGCCATCATCGCAGCCAGAGCGCCGGAGACGTTCCCCACCGGCGGATGCGGCACCGCCAGCGCCTCCGGAGCGCCCGGCACCGGAACTGGCACGATGGGCAGCCACGCCGATGGGCCGTGCGAGAAGGCGACGATCGGCGGCAGCGACGAACGCAGGTCCGTGCCATAGCGGCCACTGGTCGTGAAGTGGACGCCGGCCAGCACGGCCGCGAAGACCACCAGCCCACCGAGCGCATTGAGGGGAAACTTGTTCAATTCGCTCATCAGAAGTTGCCGTAGACGAAACCGGCTGCGCCCCTTCCCGAGAGAACCTCGATCAGCAGGACGGCCCCGGCCAGCACCGCGCCCTGAGCCACCACCTGGAGCAGCGCCGGCCACTCCGCGAAGAGGCTGACCACCTTCTCAAACCACTTCGCCGGGATCGCGTGCGCCAGCACCCCGGCCAGCAGCACGTAGATCATGGGGCGGGAGATGTTGTCCACCGTCCAGGAGCCGGAGCCGATGCGCTGCAGGACAAGCTGCGCGGTCTTCAGGTCGGGAGCGCGGAAGTAGATCCAGGTCAGGCAGACGAACTGGAAGGTGAGGAAGATGCTCAGCCAGCGCAGAGCGACGTTGGGCCGGGGCTTGCCGAACTGCTTGTTGCGGGTGAGCTGGAAGAGGCGTGTGACAGAGAGCCCCACACCATGCAACAGGCCCCAGACGACGAACGTCCAGCCGATACCGTGCCAGAGGCCGCCGATGAGGAAGACGAGGATGGGATAGAGATAGGGAGCTCCCTTCCAGCGGTAGGCGTTGGGAAGGGAGGAATAAACGTAGTCGCGCAGCCAGTTGGAGAAGGTGATGTGCCAGCGCTTCCAGAAGTCGGGGATGGAGACCGAGCGGTAGGGGCGGTTGAAGTTTTCCGGCACCTTGAGGCCGAGCAGCAGGCTGACGCCCATGGCGATGTCCGTGTAGCCCGAAAAGTCATAGTAGATCTGGAGGGCATAGGCGTAGACGCCGATCAGCACCTCCGCCCCGCTGTAGAGGGTGGGGGTGTCAAAGATGCGGTTGACGACGTTGTCGCCGAGGTAGTCGGCGATGAGCATCTTCTTCATCAGGCCGGAGGAGATGAGCAGGAAGGCCCGGGCCGTGCCGGAGCGGTCCAGCGCCAGCGGCCGGCGAAGCTGCTGGAGGAGGTCCGAGACCCGGTTGATGGGCCCGGCCACGATCACCGTAAATAAGGTGGTGGCCGTGAGGTGGCTTATATAGCTGCGGGTTCCTTCTTTCGTCCCGCGATAGAGGTCAATCGTGTAGGTAAGTGATTGAAAACAATAAAACGAGAGGCTGAGCGGGAAGACCCAGCGATCCAGGTCGCCAAGCGCCAGCGGCAGGCTCTTGGAGGCGGCCAGCAGGCCGATGTTGATGAAAAGACTCAGGCTGACCAGCAGCAGGCGGGGCCGGCGGCGCTCCCGGGGGATGGCCTGCAGGCCCAGGCCGATGAGGAAGTCCGAGGACGCGGCGGCCAGCAGCAGGATGGGGTAAAACCACGCAAAACGGGCCAAAAAGAAGAAATTGGCCGCCAACAGCACGATCAGCCGGCCCGAGGGCCAGCGGTAGAAGGCCCAGCAGAGGGCGATGGCGATACCGGCAAAGGCAAAAAATGCCGGGCTGAGGGGCAGCATAGTGGGGCTCCACGAGGGAATTGCATCTCATCCTTACACGGCGGCCTATTTTCAGGCCTCCGGGGAGAGAAAATTATTTACGGTGTATCCCGCTTGTCAAGAGGCAGATTTCGGTTTTTATCCCGTATTTTCAGGTATTTACAGTCTGAGGATAAAAGGGGGCTCAGGACAGGCTCCCGAGGCCCCTGTTGACGGGTTGACAAACACCCCTGGCTATGGGTGCCGGAGGGTCGATTTAAGGGTCAAAAACGGTTGATTTACTGGGGATTTTCTATACTTAAGGCATGGTTATTTTGAACAAAAATCTGAATAGAACAACGCAAGTCCTGAACACGATTCAACCCATCCGAGTGGCCCTTTTACTGACGGTTCTGACGATCCTTATAGCGATCAGCGCCGTGGCAGTAAGAGCGGCCGAGTCCTCCCTCCGGGCGACCCCGGTGAAACCAACCCACGGCGCCGCCATGGCCATCAACTCCGCTGCTGTGGCCACCTCCCAGCCGGTGCTGCCTGCTCCCGCGCCTGCGAACGTCGTAGCAGCCCATAACACCCATGTAATCAATATGATGAGCGGCAATGCCAGCTGGTATGGCAGCGTCCTGCAGGGTCATCGGACGGCCAGCGGCGTGATCTTTGACGAGCACCAGCTCACCGCCGCCCACCGCACCCTGCCCTTCGGCACGATGGTCCGGGTCACGGATCTGCGCAGCCACCGCAGCGTCATCGTTAAGATTACCGACCGCGGGGTGCTGTTCTCCGACCGGGCGATCGACCTGTCCTATGCCGCAGCCAGTGAGCTGGGCATGGTGAAGGACGGCGTCCACCCGGTCCGGCTAACCGTGGTTCCCAAGAATGACCCCAGCCTGGCAGAGTGGACAGCGGTTCCAACGGGAGTTCCCGTCAGTACCCAGGGCCGCGCTGAGTAACCGGCCACAACACCGTAACTGATTGATATGGAAAGCGATGGGGGCGAAGAGATTCGCCTCCATCGCCGTTTTTCGTCTGTCTGCGGCTCCGGATAGGGGGAGCCGAAGCCGCGCTTGGCCGCACGCAGGCCGAAGTTATGATGGGACATGCCCGTGCCTGGAATGTCCCGCAGATCACAGCTGCTGATGGCCTATGCCATACGTCCGACGGTAGTCGCGGGCTTTTTTGTCTATGTGGCATTTCTGCTGACGCTGGTGTTGCAGCACGTCATCGCCTATCCATTCGTCTTCCTCTTCATCGGCGCGATCATGGGAAGCTCCTGGTTCGGCGGGAGAATCGCAGGCTATCTTTCGGTCCTGCTCTCGACCTGGATCATCACCTACTTCTTTGTCCCCCCGGTCTTCTCGATGACGGTCGACGCCCGGGCCAGGAGCTACCTGCTGGCGTTCTTCCTCTGCGCGGTGGCCATCAGCTGGGTGAGCTCGGGCCGAAAGCTCGCGGAGGACGCGATCCTGCGCGCCCGGGACGAACTGGAAGAGCGGGTATTGGAGCGAACTGCGGAGATTCGGCGCTCCAATGAAGAGATTGTGGAGAGCGAGCGGCGGCTGCGTCTGCTGACCGAAGCCATACCCCAGCAGATCTGGCGGGCTACGACTGATGGCATGGTGGAGTACTGCAACCAGCATCTGCTGGACTACGTCGGCCTGACGACCGAACAGATGCAGGGCAGTCAGTTCGTCTCCGTGATTCATCCCGACGACCGCGAGGCGTTCCGGGAGTCCTGGGAGGAAGCGTTGCGCCGAGGCAACACATTGGACGGCGAGTGGAGAATCCGTGGAGCGGATGGGCACTACCGCTGGTTCCTGATTCGCAGCATTCCGCAATACTCTTCCACGGGCGAGATCGCCCGCTGGTATGGGACGCACATTGACATCGAGGAGCGCCACCGGGCGGAGCAGGCGCTGGTTCATGCGCAGTTCGAGCTCTCACAGCAGGCGCACACCATGGGCATGGCAGAGCTGGCGGCATCGATCGCGCATGAACTCAACCAGCCGATGACGGCGATTGTGACCCACGCCTACGCCTGCCGCGAGTGGCTGGCCGAGGACTCCGCGAACCTGGAGCGGGCGCGGTCGACCGCAGCGAAGATGATCCAGGAGAGCACCCGCGCCAGCGCCGTCGTCGCACGGATTCGTTCGCTCTTTCAGGGCGGTGAGTCCGTGCGGGAGAGCGTGGACATCAACCGGCTGGTGCGCAATCTGGTGAACCTGCTGCGCGATGAGGCGATCCATCGCGATGTGCTGGTGCGCACCAGACTGGCGGCGAACCTTCCCCGCACAATCGGCGACTCGGTGCAGATTCAGCAGGTGCTGCTGAACCTCGCGATGAACGGCATGGATGCGGTGGCCGAGATGGAGACTCCGCGCGAGTTGTTTATCGGCACAGAGTTCAAGGCGCCGGCTGAGCTATTGATACGCGTGGAAGACTGCGGTGCCGGGATAGACCCGCAGACGGCGGCGAGGATCTTTGATCCGTTCTTCACGACGAAGCCGCACGGCGTGGGGCTGGGGCTCTCCATCAGCCGCTCCATCGTGGAGGCGCATGACGGACACCTGTGGGCCACGCCGCGCGCGAACGGCGGAACTTCGTTCCAATTTACGATCCCGGTGGTGTCATGAACCTGAAACACCATGCCCAGGATGCAACCGTGTTCATCGTGGATGACGATGCGGCGGTCTGCGAGGCGATAAGCAATCTGCTGGAGTCCAAGGGTATGCCGTCGCAATGCTTCGGCTCATCGGAGGAGTTCCTGAGCAATTGGAACGAAGAGATGGCCGGCTGCCTGGTTCTCGATGTGCGGCTGCCGGGCATGACCGGAGTGGAGTTCCAGGGAAGGCTCGCGCAGTCGGGCGTGAACATCCCCATCATCTTCATGACGGCGCACGGCGACATCCCGATGGTGCGCAAGGTGATGAAGGCCGGAGCCATTGAGTTCCTGACCAAGCCGTTTCAACAGGAAGAGTTGTTGCATGCGATCGATCAGGCGCTGGAGTTTGACCGCCAACGCCGTCTCGCTCAAGACTCCTCACGCGCAGTCCGGTCACGCTATGAATCGCTGACGATGCGCGAGCGAGAGGTGATGGCGATGGTGACTTCCGGGATGCTGAATAAGCAGGTAGCCATGGATCTCAACCTAAGTGAGATCACCGTGAAGCAGCACCGCGGCCGCGTGATGGAGAAGATGCGTGCGGACTCACTCGCTGAGTTGGTGCGCATGGCGGACATGCTGCAGAAGTTTTCTCCATCTTCATCACGGCAATATCCGTGATCAATATCCGTAATGGATTCGCGAACGATACACGATGGATCGTGCTTTGCGCTGCTCCCTCCGATACATACCAACGTATGATGGACGGCCCCATCGCGGGATGCTAACTTCACAAATAACCTGTACCAAGTTTGAAAGCCAGCGTGGAAGCAGTCTCCATCCATGCTTCGCATCACCGGCAGCGGAAAGCCCGCTGTCGCTGCGCTGAATTGTGTCTTCGCTATCGGTTCGAGAAGTCACACGGGTCCCAAGCATTCGCCCAAATCTCAAGGAGAACAAAAATAATGAGCATAAGTGCCACCGTAACCCTCTTTCTGAGCATGGTAGCTATGTGTTTCATCTTCATGACCATGCGAAGGTTCCTGGCAGAGAAGCGCAAGCTCGCACCAGCCGGCGGCAGGCTCGCACGCTGGGCCGAGCGGCTGAAGAGCCGCGAGTGGCGGCGCTACGGCCTGGTGCTGGCTACCGGCAAACTTGCCGGCCTTGCGGTTCTGGGCGGCATTATCTATTACTTCAATCCCGGCTTGTTCGGTCACAGGGTCTTTGCGGCCGATGCGGTGCTCAAGGGCAACGACATCGTCAATCCTGTGAACACTGCCTGGACGCTGATCGCTGCGTTCCTCGTCTTTGGAATGCAGGTCGGCTTCACGATGCTGGAGGCAGGCTTCTGCCGCTCGCGTGAGACGGTGAATGTGTTGATGGAGTGCATCGTAGACACCTGCCTCTGCGGTCTTCTCTTCTACGCCATCGGCTTCGCCTTCATGTTCAGCCACGGCAACGGCTTCATCGGCTACCACTGGTTCTTCCTGCAGGGAGCGCCTGAGACCTATGAGACCACCGGCGTATCTTTCCTCGCCCTGTGGATCTTCCAGTTCGCGTTTGCGGATACGTGCTCCACGATTACGTCCGGCGCCATGATCGGCCGCACGGCATTCGTCGGCGACCTTATCTACAGCGTGGGCGTCTCCGGCTTTATCTATCCCATCATCGGCCACTGGGCCTGGGGTCCAGACGGCTTCCTGGCCACCATGGGCTCGGCTGGCTACTTTCTGCCGAACCTCGGTCAGAGCTTCCATGACTTCGCCGGCTCGACCGTCGTTCATACCATCGGTGGAGTGATCGCGCTCGCCGGCTCCATCGTTCTGGGACCACGGCTCGGTCGCACATTCAAGCGCGACGGCGGCGGGCCCATGCTGCCACACGATCTCACCATCGCCTCAGCCGGTGGCCTGATCCTGTGGTTTGGCTGGTATGGCTTCAACCCAGGCAGCACGCTCTCCGCGATGGACTTCGTGGGCATCGGCCGCATCTCGGCAAACACGACGCTCGCGGCCTGCGCAGCCGGCATGACAGCCATGTTTACCGCTTACCTGATCTGTAAGAAGTGGGACGTCAGCTTTACGGTCAACGGTTTTCTCGCCGGTCTGGTCGCCATTACCTGCCCCTGCTACTGGGTCAGCCCGACGGGTGCGATTATTCTGGGCGGCATCGCCGGCGTGATCGTCGTCGGTGGCGTGGAACTGCTGGAGTGGCTCCGCATTGACGACCCAATCGGCGCGGTGCCGGTCCACGGCATCTGCGGCATCTGGGGCACATTGTCACTGGGCCTGTTCGCTGCAGGCAAGTACGGTGCCACTGGACCGCTCGGTCCGGACAATAGCGCACCGCTGACTGGCGTCTTCTACGGCGGCGGTTTCACGCTGCTCAAGGCACAGACCATCGGCAGCGCCACCATCACCATCGCCACTTTTGTTGTGTCCCTGGTGATGATGTATGCGGTGCATGCGATGGGCCTGCTGCGCGTGTCGAAGGAGGGCGAACTCGAAGGCCTCGATCTGCACGAGCACGGCATCTCAGCCTATCCCGAGTACGTCATCACGTCGCTCGGCGCTTCGTCCGGTTCAACGCCGCTCTCCGGCGACTGAGAACCCGGCGCAGGCATGGAGGTCCATTATTTGCCTCCATGCCTGCCCCTCGCACCCACATTCGTGCAACATGATTAAGTTCCGCAGCTCAAACAGGGATCGACAGGAGGCAATATGACCAAGGTAGAGGCGATCATCAGGCCGAACAGGTTTGAACAGGTGAAGGATGCGCTGTCCGCCATCGGAGTCGCAGGCATGACCGTGTCCGAGGTAAGAGGACACGGCCGGCAAAAGGGCCACACAGAAAACTATCGCGGGCGCGAGTATGACGTCAGCCTGCTCCCCAAGATTCGAGTGGAAGCCGTAGTGGATGACGATCGCGTCGAGAAGGTGATTGAGACGATCATCGAGCACGCCGCCACCGGCCAGATCGGCGATGGAAAGATCTTCCTCTACAAGGCCGAGGACGCCATTCGCATACGAAATCGAGAGCGGGGAGACATCGCTCTGTAACAACCAACAGATTCGGTTCTGTTGGCACCCTCCGCAGCTCCCGCCTGCCTGGCACGCGCCAGGGGGCGGGGGTTTTTTTGCGCGAAAGCAGACGCTCGACTGGGTAGAGCTTGGTCTTTGTAATGGTCGGGGCGCTCAGATTCGAACTGAGGACCCCCTGCTCCCAAAGCAGGTGCGCTACCAGGCTGCGCCACGCCCCGAACTCTTCTATCCTATCGCAATCCTGAAGTTTCGCCGCCTCACCAGATCGGCATCGAATGCAATCCCAGCCCGTTCAGGATCGCATCGCCGAAGCACATCAGCACCACGAACGGCAGCATCGCCAGCGTCATCAAACCGAGCGCCAGCAGCCCCATGAACAGCCAGTCGCGCCACGTATCGCGGCGGCCGGTCAGCAGCGTGCGCTCCAGGAGATGATAGTTGCGCCGGTTGGCGCGCCAGGCAATGTCAAACAAGTCGCCCAGCACCGGCACAGCTCCCACCAGCACCTCGATCCCAACATTGACCACCATCCGAAGAATCGTAATCAGTGGCGCGCCGCGCACGTAGGCGGCCAGCACGATGATGCAGCTCGCAATCCCGCCCAGCGCATCGCCGATACCGGGTACAAGCCCCACAATGCCGTCCAGGCCAAAGCGAATCTGCGTTCCCGGGATGCGGAACCACGTATCCAGCACCCGCGAGAGCAGGTCGAGGTTCTCATCGCGAAAAGCGCCGCCCGCACCAAAGCGCGCCTTCACCTGCTCATCGTCTGCCAGGGGCGGCAGAATCTCGGGCTCTGGAACCACGCTCATCTCGCCTGCCCTTCCGCCGCTTCCGGCGCTTCGTTCCGCTCTCTCTGGATGCTACAATCAAGAACGATACGGCGGCTATAGTTCAGTGGCAGAACGCCGCTCTGTGGCAGCGGATGTCGTGGGTTCGAACCCCACTAGCCGCCCCAATCCTCCCCAGCAATCTCATCCCCAGCACGCGCTGGCGCTACGCGTCAGTTTGGATTGCACAGCGAGACCTGATTGCCTCCAGCCTCCCAGAATCTGCCCGGTGCTTCCCCGCGGAAGACCTCGAACAAGCTCAGCGTTGTCACGACGAACGCCAACGCGGCGCGCAAACTCTTCGCCGGAACCTCCGGCTGGGCCTACCCTACCTGGAAGCCCGGCTTCTACCCAGCCGATGTTCCTGCCCGCGCCTTCCTCGGCTACTATGCCGGGCAACTCAACTCCGTCGAAGTGAACTACACCTTCCGCAAGCTCCCCTCGCCCGCACAATTGCAGGGTTGGTTGGACACCACACCACCCGGCTTCAGCTTCAGCTTCAAAGCTCCGCAGCGCATCACACACTTCCAGCGACTGCGCGAGTCTGATATTGCGGTCGCCGAATTTATTACTTCACTTGAGCCTGCGCGCACAGCCGGCAAGCTCGGCCTACTGCTCTTCCAGCTTCCACCCAACTTCACCGCCAACCATGCACGCCTCGACACCTTCCTCGATATTCCTGGGCTAGCCAATCTCCAGACTGCCTTTGAGTTCCGCCATGCGAGTTGGTTCAGCGATGACACCTACAGCATCCTGCGCCGCCATAATGCGGCGCTGTGCGTCGCCGAATCCGACGATCTCCAAACACCCGATGTCGCCACCGCCAACTTCCTTTGCTATCGCCTGCGATGCACCGGCGGATATTCCGAAAAACAGATTGCAGCCTTCGTACAGCGGTTCGCAAGTCTGGCTAAGGAATCGGAACTCTATGTCTATTTCAGGCATGAAGACGAGCCCACCGGCGCACTCAACGCGGTCGCGCTGCTCCAGGCCGCAGGCAAACTCGAAGCAGGCGTGCGCGAGTGACTACTGGTGCCCAGCCCGCATGCTCCCCTGCACCATGGCCCGACGGATATGCTCCGTTTCATCCCTGGCTGGGCATCACCAACGGCCACGCGCAGACCATCCTCGGCAACGCCCTTCCGCGCCGCCATCATCTCCCTGCGCCGGTAGACCAGCTCGTAGAGGTGGCGCCAGCGCACGGACGCCAGATCTCCAGCCAGGTCCTCTGCCAGTGCCACTGGCAGCCGTCCGCAATACGCGCGACGCAGCCAACGGCGATCCTGCTCCATGGGCTTGAGGGTTCCTCGCATTCCCAGTACGTCCTGGGCAACGCCGACAAGCTGTGGCGCGCCGGATGCAACGTCATCCGCATGAACATGCGCAACTGCGGCGGCCACAACCAGCAGATGACAGCCCTTACGCCCACGCTCTATCACTCCGGCCTGTCGTCTGACGTCGATCACGTGTTGCGATTCTTCCTCGCCGCCGAGGGCCTGCAATCAGTCGCGCTCATCGGCTACTCCATGGGCGCGAATATGGTCCTCAAGCTGGCCGGAGAGCTGGGCGCTGCTGCTCCGCCGCAGTTGCACTCGGTCGTCGGCGTCTCGCCGGCGGTAGACCTCGCCGAATCCGCGGATGCTCTGCACACCGGCTTCAACCGTTTCTACGAGTTCCGTTTTCTGCGCTCCCTGCTCAAGCGCTTCCGCCGCAAGGTCATGCTGTTTCCGCGCGCCTTCGATCCCAGCCGGGCCGATGGCGTCTCCTCCATACGCGAGTTCGACGACCGCATCACGGCGCTCTACTCCGGCTTCAGCTCCGCGGACGACTACTACTACCGCGCCGCCGCCGCGCGCGTGCTGGATCGCATCGCCGTGCCGACGCTGCTGCTCCACGCGTGCGACGACCCCTTCATTCGCTTCACCCCAGAGACGCGCGCCAAAATCGCCGCCAACCCGAATATCACGCTGCTTGAAACCGCGCACGGTGGCCACTGCGCCTTCCTCGCTACGCGCAGCCCCGGCAACGACGGCTACTGGGCCGAGCTCACTGCATTACAGTTCGTCCTTGCCCATGCCTGACGTATCCTAAGGAGATGCTCTCCGAATGGTCCGCCGAGTGCTCCCACGATGCCCCCACACTCGTCGTGCCGTGGTCCGACCCCAACGGCAACGCCCACTTCATCGACCTCCGCGTCAATCCCTACGATCTCGCTGAGATCCCCGAGGCCGAGCAGCATCCCGCGCTCGCCCGCGCTCTGCGCTCGCTCAACTCCACGCGCTCGCCGTTCCTGACCGCCAAGTGCGATGCCTGGCAACTCACGCCCGCAGACCACTCCGAGCAGATGGAATCCCTCGCGCTCGAACTCCTGCTCGACCCCACAGAGACCAGGGCCGGCTTTGCCAGCTACATCGATCTGCTCTGGCGCGAACGCTCGGTCTTTGCCTCCGCGCACCAGCAACAGGACCGTCTGGACCGCATCAGCCGCCGCGCGCAGCGGCTGCCGCACCGCGAAGCGGCGCTCGAGTGCGTCCTTCGCCCAGCGCTGCTCGACCTGAACGGCCCGCTCGAAGGCTTCAGCGTCTCGCTCTACGTCACCGCGCTCGGCCCCGAAGCTGCAACCGCCCACCGCCGCTGGGAGTTAGCACTCGAAGACGTGGTCGCCATGCTGCGTGGAAGGGACCTCGAACCGGCCCGCGGCTCCGCTACAATCGATGCAGCGGACGCCTATCCCCTGCGCGTTCGCCATCTCGGCTAGAGCGTGCCGTTCTGCGAAGCCGATATGTGGGCGAGTAGCTCAATTGGATAGAGCACGGACCTTCTAAGTCCGGGGTTGCAGGTTCGATCCCTGCCTCGCCTACCATCACCGTAGCGCCCAAGGAGCACCGCCCGTGTCGGATGTACGGATTCTCTCCGTTCGTGTTGTTGACGTTCGCTTTCCAACCTCGCGGGCCAGCATTGGCTCTGACGCCGTCAATAAGGACCCCGACTACTCCGCCGCGTACTGCATCCTCTCCACGGACTCCGCCCTCGAAGGCCACGGCCTCACCTTCACCCTCGGCCGCGGCACCGAGCTCTGCGTGCTGGCGCTTGAGTACCTCGCCCAGTTCGTCAACGGCCGCACACTCCGCTCCATCACCGAAGACTTCGTCGCCTTCACCCGCCAGCTCATCGGCGAGACCCAGTTCCGCTGGCTCGGCCCGGAGAAAGGCGTCATCCACCTGGCCTGCGGCGCGCTCATCAACGCCGTCTGGGACCTCTACGCCAAGGTCGAAGGCAAGCCGCTCTGGCAACTGCTCGCCGAGATGCCGCCCGAGCAACTCATCTCGCTCATCGACTTCCGCTACATAGACGACGCCCTCACCCCGGATGAAGCCCTCGACATTCTCGCCGCCAGCCAGCCCACCATGCAGCAGCGGCTGCGGCTGCTTGAAGCCGAAGGCTACCCCGCCTACACTACCTCCGCCGGCTGGTTCGGCTTCTCCGATGACAAGATTCGCCGCCTCTGCCGCGAGGCGCTCGCCGAGGGCTGGACGCACTTCAAGCTCAAAGTTGGCGGCGACCCGGCCGACGACCTCCGCCGCGGCCGCATCGTGCGCGAGGAGATCGGCCCGGACAACAAGCTTATGGTCGACGCCAACCAGAAGTGGGGCGTGCTGGAGGCCATCGAGCGCACCCGCGCGCTCGCCTCGCTCAACCCCTGGTGGATGGAGGAGCCCACCAGCCCGGACGACATCCTCGGCCACGCCCGTATCCGCCGCGAGGCCGCGCCCACACGCATCGCTACCGGCGAGCACTGCCACAACCGCGTAATGTTCAAGCAGCTCCTGCAGGCGGGCGCCATTGACGTCTGCCAGATTGACGCCTGCCGCGTCGCCGGCGTGAATGAGAATCTCGCCATTCTATTGATGGCAGCGAAGTTCGGTGTCCCGGTCTGCCCGCACGCTGGCGGCGTCGGCCTCTGCGAGTACGTTCAGCACCTAGCCATCTTCGACTACCTTCTCGTCTCCACCACGCTGCAC
>Ga0302153_10001271_pt1 | contig 12300 bp, 9 predicted proteins | sample I_Bog_N2_2_FD_192429 | JGI IMG/M metagenome (GOLD analysis project Ga0302153, IMG submission 192429) | Peat permafrost microbial communities from Stordalen Mire near Abisko, Sweden - I_Bog_N2_2 | ecosystem: Environmental > Terrestrial > Soil > Wetlands > Peat | place: Sweden: Abisko, Stordalen... | reverse complement strand
GCCGTGAAGGCGGGTGACAAGATCCAAGTCGTGGTGCCCCCACAGACGCTGTTGATCGAGAACCCCCTGGCGCTTACCTACACCGTACTCCAGAATCCGGCCGCCGTGGCGTTTTACAAGTTCCTGTTTTCGGTCCAAGGTCAGAACATCTTCGCGTCGCTCGGCTACCGTTCGGTGCTGAAGTCCGTGTGGGCGGACACCAACACGAACTTCCCCGAGTTCCAAACCAAGACCAAGCTACTGACGGTTGTCGATCTCAGTGGTTACGGTTGGCCGACGATCGACCCCGAGTTTTTCGGCTCTGCCGTGACGTTCCCGAAGAACGACTCAACGCATCCATCGGCGGGCATCGTGACCTATCTGGAGCAATTTGCCGGTCAAGCCTCTTAATACGTCCGAGCTCTCGAGCGACCGGCCGCCACCCACGTGGCGGCCGGTTCGCCGCGTGCGCGCGCACGAGGACCCACGTACCTACCTAGCCAAGGGTGTCGCAGTGGGCTACCTCAGTCTGCTGGTGCTGATCCCGATGGCGGCACTTCTTAACAACGCCTTCAGTCACGGACTGGGGGCCTTTTGGGATGCCGCCACGAGCACCGAGTCACTCGACGCCATGAAACTGACCGTCACCTGTTCACTCTTTGCCGCGGCCTTCAATGCCGTCGCGGGAACCGCGACGGCCTACGTACTCGTTCGCGACCGCTTCCCTGGGCGCGGTGTGCTCAACGCGATCATTGACTTGCCGTTCGCGTTGCCCACGGTCGTGGCCGGCGTGACGTTCTACACCCTCTACGGACCGCATTCGCCCTTTCACGTCAACATCACCGGCACCTGGGTGGGTATCACCGTCGCGATCATGTTCGTGACGCTGCCGTTCTCGGTGCGCGCGGTCCAGCCGGTGCTCGAGTCACTCACCGTCGACGCCGAGGACGCCGCCGCGACCCTGGGAGCGTCGTCGGCTCGAGTCTTTCGAACGGTGACCTTGCCCGCCATCCTCCCGTCGCTGTTGACCGGCACGGGTCTCGCCTTCGCGAGAGCGTTGGGCGAGTACGGCTCAGTGGTCTTTATCTCGAACAACCTGCCCTACCGCTCGGAGGTGTCGAGTTCGTACGTCTATTCGCTGGTCTCCCAGGGCAACGACCCCGGCGCGGCCGCCGTGGCGCTGTTTCTGCTCGTCGGTGCCCTGGCGGTCTTGATCGCCAGCAACGTCGTCGCGCGACGACTCGCGTTGAGGCGAGGATGAGGCGCTCCTCACTCGTCCTGCGGATCGTCGTGATTGGCTACGTGGGCGCACTGCTCGCTCTGCCGCTGGGCTTCGTCTTCCAACAGGCGTTCAGCCACGGCTGGGCCCAGCTGTGGGCGGCGTTGCACGACCACGCCATGGACCTCGCGATCATTCTGACGGCGAAGGTCGCGATCCTGGCTGTTCCGCTCAACGTGCTGTTCGGCGTGGGCGCGTCGCTGTGGATCGTTCGCCACCCTTCGAAGGTGAGCCGAGTACTCGACGTCGTGATCGACGTGCCGCTGGCCCTGTCGCCAATCATCGTCGGACTGGTCCTCGAGTTGGCCTACGCCCAGAACGGTTGGTTTGGTTCGGCCTTCGCCGCGATGGGACTACGGGTGATGTTTTCCTATCCCGCGATCGTGCTGGCGTCGGTGTTCGTTTCGCTGCCCCTCGTCTCGCGCCAGGTGATTCCACTCTTGCGCGAGATCGGCGACCACCAGGAACAGACCGCCGCGACCCTGGGTGCCAAGCCGACGAGGATCTTCTTCACCATCACGTTGCGTTCAATCGCCTGGGCGGCGGCCTACGGGGTCACGCTTACCCTGGCGCGCGTGATCGGCGAGTACGGCGCGGTCTTGATCGTCTCGGGCAATATCGCGTTGATCACCCAGACCCTCACCCTCAACATCGGGGCCAACTTCGAGAGTTTCAACAGCTACCAAGGATTCGTCGGGGCGCTGCTACTCGCCCTCGTGTCAGTCCTGGTCCTCACCGTCATTGGCGTCTCGCGCCACCGACTCGAAAGGAAACGTCATGGCAGTTTCGTATAGCGGGGTCACCAAGTCCTATCGGGGTCGACTCGTCCTCGACGGCATCAGCGACGTGGTGAACGAGGGAGAGCTGACTGCGTTGCTCGGACCCTCGGGTTCGGGCAAGTCCACGCTGCTCAAGATCATCGCGGGGCTCACCCCACTCGACAGTGGGCGAGTCTCGCTCGCGGGCAAGGACGTCACCAACACGCCCGCGCGTGACCGGCACATCGGTTTCTGCTTTCAGGACTACGCGCCGTTTCGTCACCTCTCGTTGCGCGAGAACATTGCCTACGGCTTGAAGGTCCAGCACGTGGCCCGGGCGCAACGTCGCGAGCAGGTCGACGAACTACTTCGTCTGGTGCGTCTCGAGGACTACGCCGACCAGTACCCGCACCAATTGTCAGGCGGCCAACGTCAGCGCATGGCGCTCGCGCGAGCCCTGGCGATCAAGCCCGACGTGCTGTTGCTCGACGAACCATTCGCGGCCCTCGACGCGCAGGTACGCGCCGAACTGCGCAGTTGGGTCCGTTCGTTACAGCAAGAACTCGGTATCACCACCATTTTGGTCACCCACGACCAGGTGGAGGCCATGGAGATCGCTGACCGTCTGGTGATCTTGAATGAGGGTCGTATCGAGCAGGCGGGGCGGCCCCCGTTCGTCTACGACCACCCCGCGACCGAATTCGTCGCGTCCTTCCTCGGACCGATCACGTCACTGGGCGACATCGCGTACCGGCCCCACGAACTCGAGCTTGTCGGCGTCAGCGACGCGGCGGAAACCCTCGAGGTGCGCGAGGTGGTGCGCTTGGGCTTCGAGGTGCGGGTGATCCTGACCAACCCCAAGGGCTCGACGACCTGGGTGCAATTAACACACGACCAGGTAAAACAGATCAACCCTCGAGTGGGTCAGCGATTCGGCGTACGCGTGCGCTCGACGCTCGCCATTCCGGCAGCGACGGCCGCAGAGCCCGCGACACCGCGCGAGACGTCGCACCACGAGGGCTCGCACTAGCTCTTCGCGAGCACCGGGCGAAGAGCCTCGAGCGTCGAGGGATTGTCGATCGTCGACGGCACGGGAAGGTTGACACCGTCGGCCATGGCGCGCATGGACTTGCGCAGCACCTTACCCGAACGAGTTTTGGGCAACGCACCGATCACGTCGACTTGGCGTAGACAGACGACGGCGCCGAGCTGGTCGCGAACGAGTTGGACGAGTTCGGCACTCACGACTTCGTGATCGCGTTCGACCCCCGCCTTCAGCACCACGAGTCCTCGCGGTACCTGACCCTTGAGGTCATCGGCGACACCGATGACCGCGCATTCAGCGACGTCGGGGTGTGACGCGAGGATCTCCTCGACTTCGCCCGTCGAGAGTCGGTGGCCGGCCACGTTGATGACGTCGTCGACCCGGCCCATGACGAAGAGGTAACCGTCCTCGTCGAAGTGACCGCCGTCGCCGGTCAGATAAAAGCCGGGCGACTGTCGCAGGTACGTGTCAAAGAACTTGTCGTCGTCACCCCAGACTCGCGACATGCAACCTGGCGGCAGGGGAGTGCGAATCATGATGAGGCCTTCACGACCGTGAGGAACCTCGACACCGCTTTCGTCGAAGATTCGCACGTCAAAACCTGGCACGGGCACTGTCGGTGAGCCGGCCTTAGCCACCATGGGTTCGAGACCCATCAGATTCGAGGCAATGGGCCAGCCCGTCTCGGTCTGCCACCAGTGATCGATCACCGGCACCTCGAGTAGTTCGCTCGCCCAGGTGTAGGTCTCGGGATCGAGCCGCTCACCCGCCAGAAAGAGGTAGCGCAACTTCGAGAGATCGTACTTGGCGAACAGTGAACCCTCGGGATCCTCGCGCTTGATGGCGCGAAAGCCCGTGGGGGCGGTGAAGAACGTCTTAACGCCGTATTCGCTGAGCACGCGCCAGTACGCGCCTGCGTCGGGCGTGCCGACGGGTTTACCCTCGTAGAGCACCGTGGTACAACCCGCGAGCAACGGGGCGTAGACGATGTAACTGTGACCCACGACCCATCCGACGTCCGACGCCGCCCAGAACACTTCGCCGGGTTTGGTGTCGTAGATGTTGGTCATGCTCCAGTGCAGGGCCACCGCGTGGCCCCCAGTGTCGCGCACGACGCCCTTCGGACGACCCGTGGTGCCCGAGGTGTAGAGGATGTAGAGCGGATCGTCACCGCGCACGTTCGCGCAGTCCACCGGGGTGGCCCGCTCCATAGCTTCGAGCCAATCGACGTCGCGGCCGGGATTGAGCATCGCGTGTGCTTGAGGTCGCTGGTAGATCACCGCGTGCGAGGGTTGGTGGTGGGCCTGCATAAGGGCCGCGTCGAGCAGCGGTTTGTACTCAATAACTCGACTGCCCTCGATGCCACAAGAGGCCGAGACGACCACTTTGGGTGTGGCGTCGTCGATGCGCAGGGCCAACTCGTGCGAGGCGAACCCGCCGAAGACCACCGAGTGCACCGCGCCTAACCGGGCACACGCGAGCATGGCGATGACCGCCTGGGGGATCATCGGCATGTAGATCACGACGCGGTCACCCTTGACGACCCCGAGGTCGAACAAGACACCAGCGAAGCACGCGACCTCGTCGCGAAGGCGGCGATAAGTGTACGACAACTTGGTCTTGGACACGGGGCTGTCGTAGATCAGTGCCAACTGTTCACCGCGACCGTCACGAACGTGCCGATCGAGCGCATTAAAGCAAGTGTTGAGTTCGCCGTCGGGGAACCACGAGTAGATGGGAGCCCTCGTATCGTCCAGCACGACCGTTGGTTCTCGATACCAATCGATGCCCTTGGCCGCCTCGCCCCAAAATACGTCAGGATCCTTGATGCTGCGTTCCCACGCGCTCGTGTAGTCGCCCATTGTTCCCCCGGTCGTGAAGTCGGCACCTTGCCCGGGAAAAGTCTGTTCGCCGACCCGGGTATTTTCATCGTCCCGATGAGGGTCTTTGGTCACAATTTCGAGTCCGGCCGTGACGGAACGCGTTCCAGTGGTTCTTGGGTCACTTCGTTGCTTGTGAACCCTGATTAGAGGTGGCGCGGCACCTCGGGTTCCTCGAGGGCCCTCTCGGCGAGGGTAAGCAGCGCGGCGGCGTTAGTCGAGCCAGGCACTGCAGTGGCCACGCCAACGCGGCCGACGACGTTTACCGAGAAACCGCTGAGGCGAAAACTATCGGCCGTGATGCCGCCCACGTTCTGTGCCAGGACTTGGACCTCTGACTCGGAGGCGACACGAGTCGCGGCGGCGAAGTGGTCGCCGCCGAGCCGCGTGAAAGCGACCCCGTCACCGAGGCGATGCTGGGCCCGTCGAGCGATGATCCAGAGCAGCTCGTCGGCGGTCGCGTAGCCAATGGTGTCGTTAACGCCCGCGAAGTCCACGATGTCGAGGGTCACCATGCCAACCAAACCGTCGTGTCCGTCAGCGAGCAACCCTTCGACGTGTTTTATGAAAAGTGGCAGGGTCGAAAGACCCGTGACCACGTCCACGTCGTCGGGATTGAGGACCACTTTCGAAAGGTCACCCTTGGCCACCAGGATGTCGACCACCGCCAAGACCAGTCCCAGACTGGCGAGGACCATCGCGGCTTCGTCGACACCGGTCACGATGAGGTAGCTCACCAGAACCGCGACACAGATCGAGGCCGACCAGACCAACGCCCAGCTGAGGTCGTGGTCGAGCGGACGCTTGCGTCGCAGGGCCCCTGACCTGCGGCGGTTCACGGCCGTCGCGGCGAGGGCGACCATCCAGAGCCCGATCACCCAGGTAGCGTTGAGAATAGTGCGCGAGACGAACGTGCCCGACACGCTCTGGTTGAAGTACACCACGTCGCCGAAGACGAACCACGCCACGGCCGCGAGAAGCAACGTTACGGGCACGTTGGGCTGATAGCCGTAGGGGGCGAGGCTCGAGACGAGTAGGACTAACAGGACTAGGTTGCCCACCGGGTAGGCATCAGCAATCAACACGTGCCAGAAGGACCCGGTCGCTGAGAACACCGGTCCAAACCACAAGAGTGCGGCTAGTGCGGTCACCGCGACGCCGACCACGAGGCCCTCGATGCGCACGGCGCCGCGCACTCGTCCGGTATTGCTTTGGGTAAGAATGACCACGCCCGCCACCAACAGCAAGTACGAAACGAAGTACACGTAGTCACTGGACGCCGGCACCGGGGTCGGCACGAGATTCTGATCATGGAAGGAGTAGATAAGGTCACCCGCCATGTGGACCAGCACGCCGAGGCTGATGAACAACCAGGGAGCGCGTTGGGCGGGCCAGCGCCACGCGCACAGGATCATCGCGATGACCGGGATCGTCTCGGCGACGGTGTAGACCCCTCCGTCCCAGAAGGTGTTAAAACCACTCGGGCGCGAGACTGCGATGGTCGACACGCAGTAGGCGAGCACGAACAGACCGATGACCGAGTGCAACCAGATATCGCGTCGCCACAGGGCGAAGGGGAGCGACGTCACCTTTCGCGCCGGCGCGCGATGAATCGAAATCACGGGCCGCCCACTGTTGTCCATCAGCACCCGCCTTCCCCGCTACCGAGGGATCCAGGCTCGTCGCACGCCCACCTATCCCGTTGTCTTCTCCAAAAACTACTCCTCCGCTGGCCCAGAGGGCCCTCGGTGCGACCGCAACCTCGTGGTGACAAACTAAAGCGTGAACGGTAAAGCGGGCGATCAGGCGGGCCCCGAGAAGTGGCCGCGACCCGTTCGCCTTTTGGCCGGCGTCGTCAGCCTCGGACCATTCGCCCGACACGTTCCCACGCTCGCACGCGTGGCGCTCAGCGTTGGGATCATCACGTCGATCGGGCTGCTGCTCGTCTCGGGCGCTCCTCCGGGACCACGACTCGTCATGCAAGCGCCGTACAACCCACCAGTGAACATCGCGCCCAACCCCGATTTCCTCGTTTCGGGTAATTGCACCGGGAGTACGGGTGCCTACACGTGCGCAAACCCCTGCATCAGCGCTGACCTGACCTTCCCGACCTTCAGCAGTAATCCCGCCTGCACCGCCTACGCCTTGGCCGCCATCAACAACGCGCGCGCCCAGGAAAACGTGGCGCCGATGGTCCTACCCACCAATTGGGACAGCCTGAGCGTTCCCGAGCAGATGTTGGTGGTCACGGACCTTGAACGCGTGGCGCGTGGGTACCCGCCCTATCTGGGCCTGAATCCAGCACTGAACCGCGAAGCAATGACCGCAGCGTCGAGTGACGGGGACCCGGGGTTGGCCAACGGCTTCGCCACCGGCTACGACGCCCTTGGTCTGAGCGCCTTCGGCGGTTCCTGGGTCGGGGGTTGGAACGTCCTCGTGGGTGATTACATAATGTTCTACGCCGACGGGTGGGGTGGCGTCACCGGCACCGCAAACGTCGCGTGCGTTTCGCCCACCTCGTACGGATGTTGGGCCCACCGTGACGAGATCCTTGGCAACGCGCCACACTTCAACGACGGGGTGAGTCTCTGGTGCGCCACCTGTGAGATGGGCGCGGGTTACGCCGTAGTGCGCGGCAACTCCTCTTACACCCAACTCATCGAACTTCCCGCGGGTAAGCCCCCCGTCATGTCCTTCACGTGGCAGAGCGAGTTGTCCTATTTCCCGGCGGGCGCCGTTGGTACGGTCAAGACCATTTCGCTCGCGCGCGCCTCGTTCCAGAACTCGTCGTTGAAGCTCGTCTGGTCGGTGGGTGGCGTTCAAAACGTGTCGCTTGCCGTCATCTACACCTTCGCCGGATCCTCGTGCGAGCAGATCGGCAGGGCGGTGGCCTTTCGCTACGTGGCGACTTTCAACATTCGCCGCAGCACGGTGACGATTGCGGGGGCGAACTTCTCGGCTCGTATCCCGTACTCGGCGGTGGCGCAGCTCTACTCACCCGGCGGTACGTTCACCTCGGAGTGCGTGCCCATCGGAAGAAAGTGACGCCGGGCTAAGCGCGACGAGTGGCGCGGGTGAAGCGAACTGTCATCGTATGCGAAAAACAAGCATCGCCCGATACCACCGGATGCCAGGTCAAGGCCGCGCTCCCTGGGCCTCGGCCCGCGCCCACGTGTAGTAGAGCCCCGACGGCGCGCTCGATACCTGGACGATCAACTCCGCGTACGAGCTGAAGCCGTCGCCGCCGCCCGCGTTGACGAAGCCACCGCCCATCACGAGAGCGCACTTGGCGCCGGGGCACGGCAGGCGCGAAGCGTTGGCGAGCACGTTGTCGCGGTGCCCCCAACAGCCCGACGCCCCGAGGCTCGTGCAGTCGTAGTTATCGGTCAAGCGACCCGCCCAGCCGTCGTCGTACATCCAGACGTAGTTCGCGTCCAGCGTGCTAATCGCTCCCGCCCAGTTGGCGACGAAGCCACCAGTTGCGCCGGGGTAGTCCGACGCGCTCGCCAACTGCGGATCCTGGCGAGCGACGGCTCCCTGCTGGGCGAACTGGTCGAGACGAGCCGAGACCCCCACGACGGGCGCCTCGCCCCGACTCACGCGCTCGACGTCGACCAACACCAGCATCTGCTCCGATGCGTTCAGACGCTTGAAATTGCTCGGCAGGCTGACCGGTCCCAAACCCTCGGCGCTCTGGGCCCGGTTCGTGGCCGCCAGTTCGTCCTTGAGACACGCGTCATACGAGGCTCGGGGCATCAACCGACCCGAATGGGACCAGGTCCAGCACGGCGGGAGTGGACCGTTGACTTCGTAGGACTTGTTGTTCACGATCGAGTACGCCGGCACGGCGCTCACGTTGGCGGCGGGATTGTTCGGCGGCACGACCCCGGCCGCTCCCGCGAGTGCGGGTTCGAGAATCGCGATGAGGCCGAACACGACCACGGCAACGGACCATCGAGTGCGCACGCTGCCTCCGGTTAGATAAAGCCGTTCAGCGAGGGTCGTCGAACGGACTCCAGATTAGGCGCCGCGACACAGCGAAACCGCCATCCTTGGTCGGGCTGGGGAGATTTGAACTCCCGATCTCTCGGCCCCCAGCCGAGCGCTCTAGACCAAACTAAGCCACAGCCCGCGAACGTTCAATGCTAGCGCCGCTACCTTCAGGCCCCCGGGCGGTGGGCGCCGTGGGCCTGGTCGGGATTGGTCAGCCACGCCCGCGCCTCGCACAGGAACGCAATGGTCTCGCCAGTCGCCTTCGCCTTGATCGCGTCGATGATGCGTTCGTCGAGCGCTTCGAGAAGTTCCGTTTTTGGCACGCTATTCCTTTCTACGCTCCACCCGCCACGGCGGAGACCACTTCGACCCGGTCACCCGAGACGACACTTCGCTCGGACCATTCACCCCGACGGACGATCTCGCCGTTGAGCGCCACTGCGACGCCACGCGTCTCGATGTTCATGCTCGACAGCAACGTCGCGATAGTGACGTCCTGGGCATCGACGGGTTGGCCGTTGAACGTGATCACGGGTTCTCTTGGATAAAGTGAAGGGCCTCGAGTGCCGCGAGCGGGGCCAGCGTGACGCCGTGTCGGTAATGGCCCGAGATCCAGGCCCAGCGAGACGCCCCGAGGACCTCGAAGAACGGTTCCAGGTCGGGACTCGCGGGGCGAAGCCCGAGGCGGTGCTCGAGCACGTGCGCGTTCTCGAGCGCCGGCACCACGTCGAGAGCGTCACGCAGGAGTCGTTGTAGCTCGCCAACCTCCAGCACGGGTTCGTGTCGTTCCTCGGCGGTCGCGCCGAGCACGCAGTAGCCACCGGGTCGACTCACCATGTAAAACGCGCGCCCACGCACGAGGGCCCGCACGGTGGCCACGTCGCTGCGGTCGGGACCGAGCACGCGCACCGTCACCCCGCGCACCGGGCGTACCGCGTTGCCCGCGCTCGACGACAGGCCTGACGGAAGTCCCGACGAGCCGGTCGTGACCAATCCCCACTCGGCGACGAACTCGCCCGAAGCGCTGAAGGCCCGCACGTGATCCGGAGCGAAGCCCACTCGCGTCACCAGGTCGGTGATGGTCTTAGCTCCCAGGAGGTCCAAGGCGGTCTGGAGCACGCGCACCGCCTGGTCGGGATCGAGCCAAGCGTCACCATCGATGTACACACCTTCGCTGATGCGAGGGCTCAGACCCTCGAACTGCTCGGGCGACTGCGCACGTTCGAGCGGTTCGAGGGTCGCGCCAAAACTGTGCGCGACTTGGGCGTACTGGTCGATCAATCGACGGTCACTGGCGTCCCATCCCACGAGCAGGGTGCCTCGTTCGACGATGTCGAGCTCTTCACCGGTGACGTCCTTCAGTTCGGCCGCTAATTCGCGCCACGACGCCAAGGCTCCCAGTTGAAGGTGATAATTTGCTTCCTCGCCCGGCGCGATCTCGGCGCTCGGGGCGATCATGCCCGCGGCCGCCCAGGTGGCACCACGCGCGGGCGAAGGGTCGAGCAAGGTCACCGGGTGACCGGCTCGTGCGAGTCGAAAGGCGCTGGTGAGCCCGATGATGCCGGCGCCCACCACGAGGACGCTGTCGCGTTGTGCGTTCACCCCACCAGCGTAGGTCTCGCTAGACGGAGGAATTTCGTTATAGTTGTGGTGGGTCAGCGTTGCCCCGCAAGGAAACGCTATGACAGACAGACTCTCTCTCTACGACCCCGCGTTCGAGCATGACGCCTGCGGCGTCGGCATGGTGGCGGACCTCACCGCTACGGCGACGCACGCCACGGTGAGTGACGCCCTGACCATCCTGGAGAACCTCGAGCATCGCGGCGCCACTGGTTCGGACGTCGATTCGGGCGACGGCGCGGGTCTGTTGATCCAGATGCCCGATTCCTTCATTCGCGCGATCTTCGGTCCGGTGGTGCCCGAGGCCGGTCAGTACGGCGTCGCCTTTTGGATGATTCCGCGCCACCTGGACCTCGCGAGCACCCGCAGCGAGATCGGCGGGGTACTCGAGGCGGTGGGCCTCACGAGCCTCGCCTGGCGCGACGTACCAGTCAACTCCTCGATACTCGGTCCCACCTCGGCCCAAAGCGAGCCGCTGTTCATCCAGCAACTCATCGCCGCCAAGGGCCCCGAGGTCCACTTGGAACACTCGATGTTCGCCGCGCGCAAGGTGCTCGAACACCGACTGGACATCTACGCCGCCTCGTGCTCGCCGAACGTTCTGATCTACAAGGGGATGCTCTCGTCGCCGCAGCTACGCCAGTACTTCGAGGACCTGCGCGACGAACGACTCACCTCGGCCATCGCGGTCGTACACAGTCGCTTCTCCACCAACGTTTTGCCCCGCTGGGACCTCGCCCAACCCTTCCGCTACATCGCGCACAACGGCGAGATCAATACCGTGCGCGGGAACCGCAACTGGATGACCGCGCGCGAGACCACGCTCGAGAGTGAACTACTGGCCCTGCCGGTGGGGGAGTTGACCCCGATTATCACCGAGGACATGAGCGACTCGGCGAGCTTCGACGAGGTGGTCGAGCTCTTGGTGCAGTCGGGGCGATCGCTGCCGCACGCCGTGTTGATGATGATCCCCGAGGCCTGGGAGCGTTCGACCGCGATGAGCGCCGAGCGTCGTGACTTCTACCGCTACCACGCCGCACTCATGGAACCGTGGGACGGCCCGGCGTCGGTGACGTTTTGTGACGGTAAGGTGGTGGGCGCGGTTCTGGACCGCAACGGCCTTCGTCCCGCGCGCTATTGGGTCACCAAAGACCAACGCGTGATCTTCGCTAGCGAGGTCGGCGTGCTGCCGGTCGAGCCCTCCAACATCGAACAAAAGGGTCGCCTCCAACCCGGTCGAGTGTTCTTGGTCGACATCGAACAAGGGCGCATCATCGACGACGAGGAAATGAAGAGTTCGCTCGCCGCGAAGGCCCCCTACGGCGAGTGGCTCGAGCAACAGCAGGTGTCCCTCGACGAACTCGAGGCGCGTCCGATGCTCGTCGCGAGTCACGCGTCGATCCTGCGCCACCAGAAGAACTTCGGGTTCAGCGAAGAAGACCTGCGGTTGATCATCCGCCACATGGCCCAGGTGGGCGAGGAGCCCATTGGTTCGATGGGTTCGGACGCCACGCTGCCCGCGCTCTCGCACCAACACCGCTCGCTCTTTGACTATTTCACGCAATTGTTCGCCCAGGTCACGAATCCGCCCCTCGACGCGATTCGCGAGGAACTTGTCACTTCGACGCGCGTCGCGATCGGTGGTGAGGAGAACCTGCTCGCCGAGACCGCCGAGCACGCGCACCAGATCGTCCTGCCGTCACCGGTGCTCTCGACCGACGAACTCGCCAAGATCCGCTACATACA
>Ga0302153_10001257_pt1 | contig 12386 bp, 10 predicted proteins | sample I_Bog_N2_2_FD_192429 | JGI IMG/M metagenome (GOLD analysis project Ga0302153, IMG submission 192429) | Peat permafrost microbial communities from Stordalen Mire near Abisko, Sweden - I_Bog_N2_2 | ecosystem: Environmental > Terrestrial > Soil > Wetlands > Peat | place: Sweden: Abisko, Stordalen... | reverse complement strand
GGGTTTTTTCATTATCTACGTCCGTAATTTTCACTAACCTGACACAAATTTCACTTTGAGTGTCACCCTACAATCTCACACATCAATATTCCGAGCAATCAACGCATTGCTCTCGATAAACGCGCGACGCGGTTCGACGTTGTCGCCCATCAGCGTGGTGAACACATCGTCGGCGCCAATCGCGTCTTCGATCTTCACTTTCAGCAAACGGCGCACGGTCGGGTCCATGGTGGTGTCCCACAGCTGTTCGGCGTTCATTTCGCCCAGACCTTTGTAGCGCTGGATCGCCATGCCCTTTTTGGCATCGGCCAGCAGCCAGTCGAGCGCCTGACCAAACTCGGTCACCGGGCGCACGGTTTCGCCGCGACGCACGAAGGCGCCTTCGCCCAACAGCCCGCGCAGCAGGTCGCCGGTTTTGGCCAGTTCCTGATAATCGCTGGAGTCGAGGAAGTCCTGGTCGAGCACCGAGACCATCACGTTGCCGTGCAGCTTGCGGATGATCTTGATCATCCAGCCGTCGTTCTTGGTGTCGTGCATCAGCTCTAGTTCCAGCGATTCGGCTGAAATGTGGGCGTTGAGCTGCTCCAGGGTGGAACGCGCGCTTTGCTCGGTTTCCAGCGACAGATGTTGTACCTTGAGCATGGCTTCTTGCAGCATCGGGTCGATCACCCGGCTTTCGCGCTCAATCACTGAACGCGCGAGCAGGAATTGACGCGCTACCGTGCCCAGGGTTTCGCCGGTCAGCGGTTCGGCGCCTTCCGACGGAATCAACTCGGCTTTATCCAGTGCCAGTTGCAGCAGGTACTGGTCAAGCTCGTAGTCATCCTTCAGATAGCGTTCTTGCTTACCGTGCTTGGCCTTGTACAGCGGCGGCTGAGCAATGTAGATATGGCCGCGTTCCACCAGCTCCGGCATTTGACGATAGAAGAAGGTCAACAGCAGGGTACGGATGTGCGCGCCGTCGACGTCGGCATCGGTCATTAAGATGATGCGGTGATAGCGCAGTTTGTCCGGGAAGTATTCTTCCTTGCCGATACCGCAACCGAGCGCGGTGATCAGTGTGGCGATTTCCTGGCTTTGCAGTAGCTTGTCGAAGCGGGCTTTTTCTACGTTGAGGATCTTACCCTTCAACGGCAAAATCGCCTGGAATTTCCGGTCGCGGCCTTGCTTGGCTGAGCCACCGGCGGAGTCCCCTTCGACTAGGTACAGTTCGCACAGCGCGGGGTTCTTTTCCTGGCAGTCGGCCAGTTTGCACGGCAGCCCCAGGCCATCCATGATGCCTTTGCGGCGGGTGATTTCACGCGCCTTGCGCGCGGCTTCGCGCGCGCGCGCCGCGTCGACGATCTTGCCGCAGATGATTTTGGCGTCGACCGGATTTTCCAGCAAAAAGCTCTTGAGCGCGTCGCCGACGATTTCATTCACCACCGGGCCGATTTCGCTGGAGACCAGCTTGTCTTTGGTCTGGCTGGAGAATTTCGGGTCGGGTATTTTAACCGACAGCACGCAGGTCAAGCCTTCGCGCATGTCGTCGCCACTGGTTTCGACCTTGGCTTTTTTCGCGGTGTCGGTGCTTTCGATGTAGTTGTTCAGCGTGCGCGTCATCACCTGGCGCAGTGCGGTCAGGTGGCTGCCACCGTCGCGCTGCGGGATGTTGTTGGTGAAGCACTGTACCGATTCCTGATAGGAGTCGTTCCATTGCATCGCCACTTCGGCGCTCATGCCGTCTTTTTCGCCCAAGGAGTAAAAAATCTTGGGGTGCAGAACCGACTTGTTGCGGTTGGAGTATTCGACGAAACCGGCCACACCGCCGGTGTAGGCGAAGTTCTCTTCTTTGCCGTTGCGCTTGTCGACCAGGGTGATCGCCACGCCATTGTTCAAGAACGACAGTTCGCGGATGCGCTTGGCCAGAATTTCGAAGTGGAATTCTACCGTGCCAAACACTTCGGGCGAGGCGTGAAAATGCACTTCGGTACCGCGATGGGTGGAGTGCCCGGTCACGGTTAGCGGCGCCACGGCCACGCCGTCGCGGAATTCCATTTCGTGCACTTTGCCGTCGCGCCAAACTTTGAGGCGCAGCCAGTTGGACAGGGCATTGACTACCGACACGCCAACGCCATGCAGGCCGCCGGAGATTTTGTAGCTGTTGCTGTCAAACTTACCGCCAGCATGCAAGATGGTCATGATCACTTCGGCGGCGGAGCGGCCTTCTTCCGGGTGGATGTCGGTCGGTATGCCACGACCGTTATCTTCCACCGAGATGGAGTTGTCGGGGTGGATGATCACGCGGATGGTATCGCAGTGGCCGGCAAGCGCTTCGTCGATGGCGTTATCCAGCACTTCGAACACCATGTGGTGCAGGCCGCTGCCGTCTTGTGTGTCGCCGATGTACATGCCCGGACGTTTGCGAACCGCATCCAAACCTTTAAGAACTTTGATGCTATCCGCGCCGTATTCCTGTTCGCTCATAAAACCTTCTTCTTCGTGTGGCAGGTGATGCAGGGGGGGCGCCCCTGCTCGGTTCTTGCGCAGGTTTAGATGCGCATCGGCATCACGATGTATTTGAAGTCGCTGACGTCTGGAATGGTAAACAGCGCGCTGCGGCTGGCATCGCCAAATGCCAATTGCAGGGTGTCGGCCGGTAGGTTGGTCAGCACGTCCAGCAAGTAATTAATGTTGAAGCCGATTTCCAGGGTGCCGCCATCAAAGCCGATTTCCAGTTCTTCTTCGGCTTCCTCCTGTTCACTGTTGGTGCACAGAATCGACAGCGCGCCAGGCTTCAGCACCAGACGCACACCACGGAATTTTTCGTTGGCCAGAATCGCCGCGCGTTGCAGCGCGTGCAAGAAGGTCAGACGTTCGATCAAGAAGATTTTTTCGTTATCGAGCGGAATCACCCGGTTGTAGTCGGGGAATTTACCGTCGACCACTTTGCTGATGATCACGGTCGAACCAAAGGTAAAGCGCACTTGGTTGGCCAGCACTTCGATGGTGATTTGATCGTCGCTGTCGGCCAGCAGTTTGTACAGTTCCAGCACGGTTTTGCGCGGCAGAATCACTTCGGACTTGGGTAGCGCGGCATCCACCTGGGCCGATGAGAACGCCAGACGGTGACCGTCGGTGGAGATCAGGCGCACCTGGTTGTTCTCGGTCTGCATCAGCAGGCCGTTGAGGTAGTAGCGAATGTCCTGCACCGCCATCGCGTATTGCACTTGCGAGATCAGGCGCTTGAGTTCGCGTTGCGACAGGCTGAAGGTGGCTTCGGCCTGGCCATTGACCGGCAGCAGCGGAAAATCTTCCGCCGGCAGGGTTTGCAGATTAAAGCGCGATTTGCCGGCTTTCAGGGTCAGGCGGCCGTCTTGCTGCTCGAGCGTGACCTGTGCCTTATCGGGGATGGCGCGCAGGATGTCCTGCAGCTTCTTGGCCGATGTGGTCAGACGGAAATCTTCGCCCGGCAACGCTTCCGCGCTGGCCGTGGTGATTTGAATCTCCAGATCGGTGGCGAGAAAGCCGACGGTGGCGCCGTTCTTTTCAATCAAAACGTTGGAAAGAATAGGCAGCGTATGGCGGCGTTCGACAATACCGGTCACCGCTAGCAGCGGTTTTAGCAGGGCATCGCGTTCGGCTTGCAGAATCAGCATGTTCCGGACTCCCGAAGAGGAACGAAGTGAAAATTAGTCATCAAAATTAATTACGCAACATCGATAACAAAGTATCGTAATCGTAAGCAATATCAGCGTCATTGGCGCGCATCTCGGCAATTGTCTTGCAGGCATGCAACACCGTGGTGTGGTCGCGCCCGCCGAAGGCATCGCCGATATTCGGCAAGCTCAGCTGGGTGATTTCCTTGGCCAGGGCCATGGCGATCTGGCGTGGCCGGGCAATGTCGCGACTGCGCTTTTTAGAGTGCATGTCGGACAGCTTAATTTTGAAATAGTCGGCGACGGTTTTCTGAATCGCGTCCACCGTCACCTGGCGGTTACCCGCGGCCAGAATGTCTTTCAGCGCTTCTTTGACCAGTTCCATTGTAATGGTTTGGTTGGTGAAGCGGGCGTAGGCCACCACGCGTTTGAGCGCGCCTTCAAGTTCTCGCACATTGGAACGCATGTTCTGCGCGATAAAAAAAGCCACCGTATGGTCCAGCTTGATGCTATCGGCCTCAGCCTTTTTCATCAAAATCGCCACGCGCATTTCCAGTTCCGGCGGCTGAACTTCTACCGTCAGACCCCATGAAAAGCGCGAGATCAGGCGTTCTTCCATGCCTTCGATCTGCTTGGGGTAGGTGTCGCAAGTCATGATCACTTGCTTGCCGCCTTCAATCAGCGCGTTGAACGCATAAAAAAATTCTTCCTGCGTGCGGTTTTTGCCGGAAAAAAACTGAATATCATCGATCAGCAACAGATCGAGCGAGTGGTAATAGCGTTTGAACTCGTCAAAAGCCTTGTGCTGATAGGCTCGCATAATGTCGGCCACATAGCGCTCGGCATGGATATAACGAATCCGCGCCTGCGGGGTCTTGTGGTAGACGTGGTTGCCAATCGCTTGAATCAAGTGAGTCTTGCCCAGGCCAACGCCGCCATACACAAACAGCGGGTTATAGGCCGGGTCGCCCGGGTTGTCGGCAATCTGGGCGGCGGCGGCGCGCGCCAGCTGGTTACCTTTACCGGTGACCAGCGTGTCGAAAGTGAATGCCGGGTTTAGCCGGGTGCTTTCGTGTCCGGCGCCAATCACCTTGACCGCGGCGGCCTGCTTGGCCTGGGTGATGGGCGAAGCCGGCGCGCTGGCGTTGGTGGCGTGAACCGGGGTCGAGGCCTGCGGCGTTGAGCTCTTGGGAGCGCGCATTTGCGCGGCGCCCAGGCGCAGTTCCACCGGAACTTCACCCATCAGTTCCACGCCGATCTCTTCAATGCGTCCAAGAAAGCGATCTTTGATGAACTGCATGATGAAGCGGTTGGGCGCCAGCAGGGCCACGCCTTCTTCCGTCGCTTCGGCAGTCAGCGGCTTAATCCATGTATTGAACTGCTGTGACGACAGTTCGGCCTCAAGGCGAGCGAGGCATAGCGGCCAGAATTGATCCAGTTCGGTCATTAACGTTTACGCAGTAATAAAGCAAAATCCCGCCGTGATCCACAAGGGGGACGGCGGCGGGAACTCCCGGCGCTAACGGTGCCAAGAGCGAAATTCGGTAAGGGTACGGAGTGCCCGGCGGTCGCTGGCCTCAGGGGCGAGGGTGACTGCTGCGAACCGGTGAGCGCTATAATTTTTAGCATTCTAAAGGTTTTTGCCAAAGTTATCCACAGGTAGCGGAAAAATTAGCGGTTGACAAGAGGGGCTGATTATTGTCAAATTTCACGTTTATTTCCGTTTCGAATAGGAACACCGCATTATGAAGCGTACTTATCAGCCCTCCACTACGCGTCGCAAACGCACCCACGGCTTTCTGGTTCGCTCGAGGACCCGCGGTGGCCGCGCCGTTTTGGCCGCTCGTCGCGCCAAGGGTCGCAAGCGTTTGGCTGTTTGACCCTCTTGGGCTACAGCTTTCGCCGCACGCACCGGCTTCTAAAAACGGATGATTTTTCATCCGTTTTTGGTATGCGGCAAGCGCGCAGCAATGCTTTCTTTCAGGTGTACGCCCGGCCAAACGACCTGGGCCACAGCCGTCTCGGACTGGTTGTGGGTAAAAAGGTCGCAAAGCGGGCGGTTCGCCGCAACTATATCAAGCGTACCGTGCGCGAATGGTTCCGGCTGAACCAGCATCAGCTGGGTAGCATGGATTATGTCGTGCGCGCAAAATTGATTATTTCTCGCGACGATTATCTTGAAGCTGTCACCGCCTTGTCGGCTCTCTTTGCTAAACTAGCCCGATGTCGCGCATCCTCGTCTTCCTGATCCGGTTTTATCAGCTGGCGCTTAGCCCATGGCTCGCGCCACGGTGCCGCTATATGCCCACCTGTTCCAGCTATGCGATCGAAGCAGTGAAGAAGCACGGTGCCTGCAAGGGCTCAAGGCTGGCGGCAAAACGAATTGCCCGCTGTCACCCCTGGGGTGGTAGCGGCTATGACCCGGTTCCCTAACTTTCCGGTAAAGAAGATGGATTCCAAGCGACTGATCATTTTTATCGTGCTGTCCATGGGCATTTTGTTGCTATGGCAGCAGTATTTCGCGCCCAAGCCGCAACCGCAGCAAGTTGCGGTGCAGACTCAGGGCGCTTCGGCCTCGGCTTCGACCTCCGCGTCCGGCCAGCCCATCTCGGTGGGTGAAGTGGCTAAGCTTAGCCATGGCCAACGCATCAGCATCAACACCGATGTGTTGCATGCGGAAGTCGACACGTTGGGCGGCGATCTGCGCGAGCTCGATTTGCTGAAGCATGATTCCACCGTGGATGCGCGTGAGGCGTTCACGCTGTTGTCTGATCGTAACGGCCAAGTGTATGTGGCGCAGACCGGTCTGGTGTCTAGCGCCAATCCGGCGTTGCCGACCCACAAGACCCTGTTCACCGCGGCGCAGACCAGCTATCAAATGGTTGGCGACACCCTTGAAGTTAAGTTGACCGCACCCGACGCCAACGGCGTCAAGGTGAGCAAGACTTATGTATTCAAGCGTGGCTCTTACGATATTGGCGTGCGTTACGACATCAGCAATGGCGGCGCGACTCCGCTGGCGCCGATGGCCTATTTCCGTTTGCTGCGCGATGGCAAGGCTCCGGCGGGTGAAACCCGTTTCGCCAATACCTTCACCGGCCCGGCGGTTTATACCCAAGAGTCCAAGTTCCAAAAGGTGAAGTTTGCCGATCTGGACAAGGGCAAGGGTGATTACGCCAAGAATGGCGCCGATGGCTGGATTGGCATGCTGCAGCATTACTTCATGGCCGCATGGATCATGAAGCCGCTGAATGGCCAGAATGTGTGCGATGCCGCCACGGCCTGCCATTTCGAGATGGATGCCGCCAATGGGCTGTATTCGGCCGCCGCCAAGGTTGATCTCAAGCCGATCATGCCTGGGTCCAGCCTGTCTCTGACCGTGCCGCTGTATGCTGGTCCGGAAGAGTACAGCACCATCACCAAGGTGGCAGAGGGTATGGAGTACGCCAAAGACTACGGCATGCTGTATATCTTTGCCTCGCCGCTGTTCTGGCTGCTGACCAAGCTGCACGGCCTGGTGTCCAACTGGGGCTGGTCGATTGTATTGTTGACCCTGATCATCAAGGCGGTGTTCTATCCGTTGACCGCTGCGTCCTACCGCTCCATGGGTAAGATGAAAGCCCTGTCGCCGCGTCTGGAGCGTTTGAAAGCGCAACATGGCGACGACCGGGCTAAGTTCCAGCAAGCCGTGATGGAAATGTACAAGGCGGAAAAGGTCAACCCATTGGGTGGCTGCCTGCCGATGGTGATTCAGATTCCGGTGTTCATTGGTCTGTACTGGGCATTACTGGCTTCGGTCGAGCTGCGCCAAGCGCCGTTTGTATTGTGGATTCATGACCTGGCTCGCCCTGATCCGTTCTACGTGTTACCGGTGCTGATGGCGATTACCATGTTCGCGCAGACGTTCCTGAATCCGCCGCCGACCGATCCGATGCAGGCCAAGATGATGAAGGTAATGCCGCTGGCGTTCTCGGCGATGTTCTTCTTCTTCCCGGCGGGTCTGGTGCTCTACTATGTACTCAACAGCCTGTTGTCGATTACACAGCAGTGGTATATCAACCGTCAGATCGAACAGGCCAAGAAGCTGGTTGACCAGCACTGACCCGATTGGTTTTAGTTGACGATCAGCCCGACCGCTCGCGGTTGGGCTTTTTTCCGTTTAGCGGGGTTACTCATGTCCATCGCCTATAGTCCTGTCACCATCTGCGCTATTGCCACCGCGCCCGGCCGCGGCGGTGTCGGGGTGATCCGTCTGTCGGGCCGCGACCTATTGCCCCTGGCCGCGGTGTTGACCGCCGGCAAGGTGCCCAAGCCGCGCTATGCGCTGTATACCGATTTTCTGGCGGCTGACGGCGTGGCCATTGATAACGGCCTGCTACTGTATTTTCCGGCGCCACATTCGTTTACGGGTGAAGATGTGCTGGAGCTGCAGGGGCACGGTGGCCCGGTGGTGATGAAAATGCTACTGACCCGCTGCGTCGAACTCGGCGCGCGCCTGGCGCAGCCGGGGGAATTCAGCAAGCGGGCCTTTCTGAACGATAAGCTGGATTTGGCGCAAGCGGAAAGCGTGGCCGATCTGATTGACGCCGCCAGCGAATCCGCCGCGCGCAGCGCGCTGAAGTCGCTCAAGGGCGCGTTCTCCAGCGAGATTCATCAACTGACCGACGCGCTGATCACCCTGCGCATGCTAGTGGAAGCCACGCTGGATTTTCCTGAAGAGGATATCGATTTTCTTAAGGCCGCTGATGCTCTGGGCCAGTTGGAGCGCTTGCGCGAGCGCCTGTGCGAGGTGCAGAACACCGCGCGCCAGGGGGCGATTCTGCGTGAAGGGATGCATGTGGTGCTGGTGGGTTTGCCTAACGTCGGCAAATCCAGCCTGATGAATGCCTTGGCCGGCGATGAGGTGGCGATTGTTACCGAGATTGCCGGTACCACGCGCGATGCCTTGCGCGAAGAAATTGTGCTCGATGGGGTGCCGATGCACATCATCGATACCGCGGGTTTGCGCGCGACCGAAGACAAGGTCGAGCAAATCGGCATCGAGCGCACTTGGCAGGCGCTGGCCAAGGCTGATCTGGCCTTGGTGCTGGTGGATAGCCGCGCCGGTATCGGCACGGATCTGCAAGAGATTTTGATCCGTCTGCCTGTCGGACTGCCGCGCGTGTTTGTGTTCAATAAAATTGATCTGGCGGCGGGTGAACCGGCGCGCAACGAAGTCGCTGGTCACCCGGCGGTGCATCTTTCGGCCAAGACCCATCGCGGTATCGATCTGCTCAAAAGTCTGTTGCTGAGTATGATCGGTTTTAGCGCCGGCGCCGAAGGGGTTTATCTGGCGCGCGCGCGCCATGTGGATGCGATTGTGCGCGCCGCCGATCACCTCGATCGGGCGGCGGCCGACTGGCTGCAAGTGGAACTGTTCGCCGAAGAGCTGCGTCTGGCGCAAAACGCGCTATCGGAAATCACCGGCGAATTTACCCCCGACGACTTGCTTGGTGTGATTTTTAGCCGGTTTTGCATCGGCAAGTAAGCCCCGTTCCAACCGCGTCCAGCGCTGTCCTGCTTGCGCAGGAGCTCGACCAAATCACTGAGCGCGTTCGGTGGCTACTTGTCGATCGCGCATCAGTTGGCGCAGTAACACCGGCTCGGTGTCGATGGTGCGTTGGCGGTTTTTTTGAAATATGAGGACAATCTTCGCCGCAAGTTAAGATCGTGTTGCAACTTTGCATATAGCCGAATTTAAGTCCTATTTAATTACTCCAAATAAAAATGCGTATATCTTTGAGGCAGAAAATAATTCATGTTTGCGAAAGCAAAATCAGGGAGAAGGGGGAAAACGTTGGCTTGTCATTTTATGCGTTCTTCGCTAACAAAAATGACGACCCAGAGCTTTTGATGGAGGTCGCGAAATGGTGGATTCAAACGCATAAATTGGATCATTTCGAAAAGGCATTGAAGGTAAAACAGTTGGTTGAACAAATTGTTTCGTAGGCGCGGCAATCAATGGTATTTAGCCTTACATTCCCAACGTCGCGTACGCTTATGAGCGGCGATTGTCAAAGGTGTTGAGATAATTTTGCGATTTAAGCAGCCAATAAATTCTCGGTTTTTTCCTGCACAATCGGTCGGTCTGGATTGAGCTGAACCGCATCGTTCCAGGCCCAATTTCGCGTCTCTCCGTGCCACCGTTCTGGCCGTGCGGCACGGGCTGCTTGATAGACCTGATGGCGCTTCGACAGCAAGGTTTTATCCAGCCCTTGGTGACGCTGAGCCGGTGTCACGAATTGGATGCCGCTGTGGCGGTGGGTATGGCAATACCAGTCAATGAAACGCTTCACCCATTGTCGGGCTTCATCGAGCGAGATAAAGCCTTTGCGCGGCCAGGCGGGCCAATACTTCAGTGTGCGAAATATGGCCTCGGCATAGGGATTATCATTACTTACACGAGGCCGACTAAAGGACGATGTAATGCCCAGCGCTTCCATCTTGGCTTTCAGCGTATAGCTCTTCATTGGCGCGCCATTGTCCGAATGCAGCACCAGCGGTTTCATGACGCAGCGTTGCGCCAGCACACTGCGCTGCAACAGGTCCGCCGCCAAGTCGCCGGTCTCTTCCTCGTGCACCTCCCAGCCCACCGGGTAACGGCTGAACAGGTCTTCAAACAGATAGAGCTTGTAGTACTGGCCCTTGACGCGGCTCGGCAGCCAGGTCACGTCCCACATCCACACCTGGTTAGGTGCGGTGGCGGTAAAGCTGGTCGGTTTGGCTTTGCGCACAGCCTTGGCGGCGCGTCCCCGATGCTGTACCAGCCCCGCCGCGCGCAGCACCCGGTACATGGTGGATTCGGAGGCGACATAGCGGCCTTCATCCGCCAGGATAGGCACGATCTGGCTCGGCGGCACGCTGTCGAAGCGAGGGCTGTTGCACAGCGCCAGCACTGCCTGCCGCTCAGTAACGCCAAGCTTGTTGGCGGGCTCCGGTCGATCCACCAGAGGACGCTGGTCGGGGCTGACGACGCCTTCTTGCTGCCAGCGATACCAGCTATGCACCGAGATGCCGACCACCGCGCAAGAACGGTACAGTGAAGCGCCATCATTGCAGGCTTGCTGGACCCAACCGGTGAGCTGCTCGCGGTGTGCCAGCAGGGTCAATCGTCCTCGTTGTCGCCCCAAAGGGCGCGTACTTTTTTTTGTAGTAGAAGTAATGCAGCTGCCTCCGCCAGAGCCTTGTCTTTGCGCTGGACTTCGCGCTCCAAACGTTTGATCTGCTTGCTCTGCAGCTTATTTAACTTAGCTCCGGCGGCATCCGTGGGTTCGCCCTCGGCATGCGCCTGAATCGAGATCTCGCGCCACTGTTTGACCTGTTCCGGAAACAGCCCTTTGGCACGGCAATATTCGCTTAGCTCGATCTCCGACAAAGCAGCGGTTTCCAGAACAACGGCGAATTTAGTTTGCGCTGACCAATTCTCACTACTGCGATCATGTTCGGGCACGGGGCGACCTTGTTTACGAAGCTGAATCCGCCAATTGTATAGCGTTGCTTCGGAGATCCCTTCTCTTTGTGCCAACTCCCGAATGCTGGGCGGATGCGGGGCAAGCATTTTGTTCAGAATGGCGTCTTTACGGGCCTGGGGTAAACGCGACATGGTGGAATTCCGGCCCCCCTGGATTGAGTATGAAATCCCTGAAAAGGGATCATCTCAACTACCCTGACACAGGGGGCATCCCTGACAGTCAAAAATACAAGCGGTTGCAACTATAACGATATGAAGTACGGAACAACACCATTTCCTCTGATTCTTGGTATAGATTGTTTGACTTTTCATTTTGAACTATGCTGATTCCATCCTGTCTCTGACCGTAGGAGGCACAGGTGGGGCAACATATTACAATCATACAGAGCAACGTTTCCTGATTGTTGTAGTGGGCATCTGTGCTAGTATGGCGTGTTTATCTGTGTCAAATTTAGGCAGCGCGAAGGTGCTGCTTTGCTACTCGTTGGGAGTGTTCGCATGACAGCCAAAGTAAAATACTTATGGAGTGGTTGCATCCCGAGCATCCATGAAGCTGCCATGGATGCTCTTGATGCTGTACCGTTTGTGTTCGTCATTGCCCCGCAGACGGACTACAACAGTCTCTTTTCTCACAGCGCCAATGAGCTGAACCTGAAGTCATGGACACGTACGGCTGACCAGATGAGATCTGCGTTTCTTAAAGTTGAATCAGACTATCCCGATGTCAGGAAAAAACTTGGAAAAACAGCATGAGTCTGACGGAGATTTGGCCCTCTCCCTGAAAGAACATACTGTAGATGATGCCCCCATTAGCACTAGTCTTGCGCCGGATCAGAGCGAAGAGCCGCTTGATGGAGCATCCGCTGAATTGATTCAAATTCCTGTTGAAACAGTAGAGAAAATCACTCGCCAAGTTATGCTGGCGGTTCGCCACGAATTTCACTCTGGCCCAATGCCATCTCCGAAACAGTTAACGCAATATAATGATGCCTTGCCTGGTACTGCATTGATCATAAGAGATGAGTTTATCGCCAATGGACAACATACTCGCATATGTGAAACTACGGCGCTCAGAGGGGCAATAGAAAAAGACAAGCGAGCGCAATGGATGGCTTTTGTTTTAGTACTTGTTGGAATGAGCTTTGCGTTGATCTTGGCTTTGTCAAATCATGAGACGACTGCGTGCATCATAGCTGGATCAGTGCTTGTTGGTATCGCTGCAGCATTCCTGAATAGGC
>Ga0302153_10001241_pt1 | contig 12502 bp, 10 predicted proteins | sample I_Bog_N2_2_FD_192429 | JGI IMG/M metagenome (GOLD analysis project Ga0302153, IMG submission 192429) | Peat permafrost microbial communities from Stordalen Mire near Abisko, Sweden - I_Bog_N2_2 | ecosystem: Environmental > Terrestrial > Soil > Wetlands > Peat | place: Sweden: Abisko, Stordalen... | reverse complement strand
TCAACACCGACCGGGCGCTGGTCGCGAAGGTGAACTACCGCGACGCCGCGAAGTCGCTGGACTACATCTTCATGATGACCTACGACTTCTACGGCAGCTGGACGAAGGGCACCGGCAACCACGCGGCGCTGCGAGCGAGCGGGCCGGACGCGGGCGACGGGCTGGACGCCGCGGTGAAGACGATGACCGCCGCCGGCGTGCCTGCGGGCAAGCTGGTGGCCGGCGTCGCGATGTACGGCCGCGGCTTCACCGGCGTCGCCAGCCGGGCCGCGGGCGCGGGCTTCAGCGGCGCGCCGCACTCCGGCACCTATCCGGCCCCCGAGGGCGCGAGCGACTACCGCGAGCTCGCCCCACGCTACATCGACCGCAACGGCCGCGGCCTGCACGGCTACCAGGCGATCTTCGATCCGCAGACGCAGTCCTGGAACCTGTACAACGCCCGCAGCGGGCTGTTCATGGGCTACGACGACCCGCGCACGGTGCTCGCCAAGGGGGCGTTCGTGCGCCAGGCCGGGCTGGCCGGCGTGTTCGCCTGGGAGCTGTCGCAGGACAACGGCGACATCCTCAACGCGATGAACTTCGGCGTGGGCAACGCGATCCTTCAGCCCTGAAACAGCGGCGCGAGCTCGCGCCGCGCCGCATCGATGAACGCCCGCGTGCGCATGGGCAGCAGACGCGCGTGCGGGTAGACGATGCTCACCGGCTGGCGCGGCGGCTCGAACGGCGCCAGCACGATGCGCAGGCGCCGCGCGTGCACCGCCTCCTGTACCTGGTACGAGAAGAACTGGCCGAAGCCCGCGCCCTGTTCGCAGGCGAGCAGCGCCGCGCCGGCGTGGTTGAAATCCAAAGGGCCATCGACAGGCACGTGCAGCTTGCGGCCCGCGTCCTGGAAGGCCCAGCCGGGCCGCACGGGCGTGGCCAGGCGGATGCACGGCTGCGTGCGCAGCTCGGCCGGGTGCTGCGGCGTGCCGTGGCGGCGCAGGAACGCCGGGCTCGCGACGACCACGTGGCGCACGTCGCCGAGCCGCAGCGCGACCAGCGACGAATCCTCCAGCGCGCCGATGCGGACGCCCGCGTCCATGCCTTCGTCCACCAGGTCGACGAAGCGGTCGAGCAACTGCACGCTGCAGCGGATGCCCGGATTGGCGGCGACGAAGCGCGTGACGAAGTCGGCCACCACGCGCTGGCCCAGCAGCACCGGCGCCGTGACGACGAGCTGCCCGCGCGGGGACTGCACCTCGTCGGCCAGACTGGCGTCGGCCTCGGCCACGGCGGCGAGGATGTCGCGGCTGCGCGCCAGGTACTGCAGGCCTTCCTGCGTCAGCGCGATGCGCCGCGTGGTGCGCTGGAACAGGCGCGCGCCGAGCTCGGCCTCCAGCGCCGCGAGGCTGCGCACCACGGCCGGCAGCGACAGGCCCAGCGCCGCGGCGGCCGCGGTGAGGCTGCCGTCGTCGGCGATCTGCACGAAGATCTTGATGGCGCGAAGCTTGTCCATGCCGGCATATTAAATCGCTGGACGCAGCAAAGTACTGCATCGGACATTGTTTACTGCGGCTGGCGGCGGCGCGATGATGCGGGTTCTCTCACATCGGAGGACCTTGTGGCCGGTACTCAACACCTGTGGCTGTTCATCGTCTCGGGGCTGCTGCTCAACATCACGCCCGGGCCGGATTCGCTGTTCATCATGGCGCGCGCCACGCAGGGCTGGCGCGCGGGCTTCGTGGCGTGCTGGGGCATCGGCACCGGCGTGTTCGTGCACGTGTTCGCCGCGGCGCTGGGGTTGTCCGCGTTGCTCGCCACTTCGGCCACCGCGTTTGCCGTGGTCAAGGTCGTCGGCGCGGGCTACCTCGTGTGGATCGGCATCGGCATGCTGCGCCAGCGGGCGCGTGACGGCGAGCCCGTGTCCGTGGAGGCTGTTCCGCGCGTCATCCGCTACCGCGACATCTTGCGCCAGGGCTTCCTCACCAATGCGCTGAACCCGAAGGTGGCGCTGTTCTTCCTCGCCTTCGTGCCGCAGTTCATCGCGCCGGACGCCGCGTCCAAGCCGCTGGCCTTCATCGCGCTGGGCGCGATCTTCGACGTCAACGGCATGCTGTGGTGCCATTCGCTGGCGCTGTTCACGGCGTTCGCCAGCAGCCGCCTGAAGGTGGGCACGTCGGTCGGCCTGTGGCTCAACCGCACGATGGGCGCGGTGTTCGTCGCGCTGGGCGCCAGGCTCGCGCTGGCCTCGCGTTGAGGCGGCCATGGCGCAAGCGCACACCGCACTGATCCGCTGGCAGCGGATCGACGCCGACTTCCCCGGCAAGCGCTACAGCCGCGCCCACACCTGGAGCTTCGACGGCGGCGCCGTCGTGCCCGCGTCGTCGTCGCCGCACGTGGTGCCGCTGCCGATGTCCGACGCGAGCGCGGTCGATCCGGAAGAGGCCTTCGTCGCATCGCTGGCCAGCTGCCACATGCTGTGGTTCCTGGACATCGCCTCGCGCGCCGGCTATGCCGTCGAAAGCTACGAGGACGCAGCCGACGGCCGCATGGGCCGCAACGCGGCCGGCAAGCTGGTGGTGGACGTCGTCACGCTGCGCCCGCGCACGCGTTTCGCGGGCTCGCGCGTGCCCGACGCGGCCGCGCTGGCGGCGCTGCACCACGAGGCGCACGAGGAATGCTTCCTGGCGAACTCGGTGCGGTGCGAGATCCGCTGCGAGCCCGTCCTGGAATGAAAGAAGGCGCGACCCGCGTCGCGCCCTTCGAGTCGCAGGCGTCGTCTCTCAGCCGATGCGCTTGTCGCTCTCGCCGTCGAACAGGTGCGTGGCCTCGGCCGACCACTTCACATGCACCGCCTCGCCCACCTTGGTGCTCAGGTAGCCCGGCACGCGCAGCGTGAGCAGGCCCACGGCGGTCTCCACGGTGGCGTAGGTTTCCGGGCCGGTGGGTTCCGTGAAGCGCAGCGTTCCCGGCACGCCGTCGGCGGACAGTTGCGCGGCCTCGGGGCGCAGCCCGTAGGTGAGCTTGCCGGCCGAGTTCTTCTGCAGCGACTCGCGCTGCGCGGCGGTCAGCGGCAGGTCCATGCCGTTGGCCGCGGCGCCGGTGGCGCTGCGGACGGCGGGGATCATGTTCATCGCGGGCGAGCCGATGAACTCGGCGACGAAGCGCGTGGCCGGGCGGGCATAGATGTCCTCGGGCGTGCCGAACTGCAGCACCAGGCCTTCCTTCATCACCGCGATGCGGTCGCCCAGCGTCATGGCCTCGACCTGGTCGTGGGTGACGTAGACCGTGGTGGTCTTGGTGCGCTGGTGCAGCAGCTTGATCTCGGCGCGCATTTCCACGCGCAGCTTGGCGTCGAGGTTGGACAGCGGCTCGTCGAACAGGAACAGCTTCGGGTCGCGCGCGAGTGCCCGGCCCATGGCCACGCGCTGGCGCTGGCCGCCGGAGAGCTGGCCGGGCTTGCGGCCCAGCAACGGCACGATCTGCAGCATCTTGGCCACGCGTTGCACGGCCTCGTCGCGCTTGGCCTTGGGCACCTTGCGCATCTCGAGCCCGAACGCGATGTTCTGGGCCACGTTCATGTTCGGGTAGAGCGCGTAGCTCTGGAACACCATCGCGATGTCGCGATCCTTGGGCGGCAGCCAGGTGACGTCGCGGTCCCCGATGGAGATCGTGCCGGCGCTCGGGGCATCCAGCCCGGCGATCATGTTCAGCAGTGTCGACTTGCCGCAGCCCGAGGGCCCGACAAGGATCAGGAATTCGCCCGCCTGAACGTCGATGTCGATGCCCTTGAGGATCTCGACATTCCCGAAAGTCTTGCGTACGTTGGCGATCGTCAGCGCACCCATCTCATCATCCCTTCACCGCGCCGGCCGTCAGGCCGCGCACGAAATACTTGCCAGCAACAACGTAGACGAACAGGGTCGGCAGCGCAGCGATCAGCGCTGCAGCCATGTCCACGTTGTATTCCTTGACCGAACTGGTCGTGTTCGCGAGATTGTTCAGGCCGACGGTGATCGGCTTGGAATCCGCGCCCGAGAAGACCACCCCGTACAGGAAGTCGTTCCAGATGTTCGTGAACTGCCAGATCAGCGTCACCACCAGGATCGGCGTGGACAGCGGCAGCACCACGCGCCACAGGATGCGCCAGAAGCCGGCGCCGTCCAGCATGGCGGCCTTGATCAGCTCGTCGGGCAGGCCCACGTAGTAGTTGCGGAAGAACAGCGTGGTGGACGGGATGCCCGCCAGCACGTGCATCACGATCAGGCCCACGATGGAGCTGGCGATGCCGAAATAGCCCAGCACCTGGCTCATCGGCAGCAGCACGACCTGCATGGGCATGAACACCCCGAACAGCAGCATCGCGAACATCACCTCGCTGCCGCGGAAGCGCCACTTCGACAGCACGTAGCCGTTGATGCAGCCGATCGTCGTGGAGATCGCCACGGCGGGCACCACCATGTAGACGCTGTTCATGAAGTAGGGCTTCAGCCCGCCGCAATCTGTGCCGGTGCAGGCCTGGTCCCAGGCCTTGTTCCACGAGCCGAAGTTCAGGCTGGTGGGCAGCGACAGCAGGCTGCCGCCGCGGATCTGGTCCATGTCCTTCAGCGACGTGACGATCATCACGTAGAGCGGCGTCAGGAACCAGATCGCGAAGAGGATCAGGACCGTCCAGAGAATGACCCGATGCCAGGTCAGGGAACGTGGCGACATGGAACTCACTTCTTGGTCCTCAGTTCCGAATACAGGTAGGGCACGACGATGGCCGCCACCATGCACAGCATGATCGTGGCGCTCGCGGCGCCCATGGCCACCTGGCCGCGCGAGAACGACATCGCGTACATGAAGGTGGCCGGAAGGTCGGTGGAATAGCCCGGGCCGCCGGAGGTGAGCGCGATCACGAGGTCGAAGCTCTTGATCGACAGGTGGCTCACCACCATCAGCGTGGAGAAGAACACCGGCCGCAGCGACGGCACGACGATGCGCCAGTAGATGCGCGGCAGGCTGGCGCCGTCGATCTGCGCGGCCTTGATGATGGAGTCGTCGATGCCGCGCAGGCCGGCCAGGAACAGGGCCATCACGAAGCCCGAAGCCTGCCAGATGCCGGCGATGACGACGCAGTAGATCGCGTGCTGGTCATCGACCAGCCAGTCGAAATGGAAGTTGGGGAAGCCCCAGCTCTGCACGAGGTGCTCGATGCCCAGGCCGGGGTTGAGGATCCATTTCCAGGCGGTGCCGGTGACGATGAACGAGATCGCCATCGGGTACAGGTAGACGGTGCGCAGCACGCCTTCTGCGCGGATCTTCTGGTCGAGCAGGATCGCCAGCAGCAGGCCGAGGGCCATCGCGCCGCCGATGAACAGCACGCCGAAGATCAGCATGTTCTTCAGCGCCACGTGGAAGCGGTCGTTGTCGAACAGGTCGGCGTAGTTGGAGAACCCGACGAAGTCGTAGTTCGGCAGCATGTGCGACGCGGACAGCGACAGGTAGCCGTTCCACGCGATCAGGCCGTAGATGAAGAAGAACGACAGCAGGAAGCTGGGCGCGACGACCAGCTTCGGGAGCCAGGAAGCGCTGGGGACTTTGGATCGGGACATGAAACGGCGAGGCTTTCTTGAAGCACAAAAAGCGCCACGCGCGCTTTACCACGCGTGGCGAATGCCCTAAGAGGAGAAAAAGCGGATCGTCGGGCGGACGATCACTTCGTCTTGGAAGCCTTCAGGATCTCTGCCTGCGCGTCCTTGGCCGTTTCCTTGTCGTCGTTCCAGAACTTGCTGACGGCGTCCTTGATGGCGCCTTCGGCGGCCGGCGGGACGGCCATGCCGTGGGCGATCGAGGGCAGCAGGGTGTTGCCCTTGGACGCGGCCACGAAGTCCTTGGACGATTCCTTCGCGCAGTCGTCGAACTTGTCGAGCTTGACGTCCAGGCGAACCGGGATCGAGCCCTTGTTCAGGTTGAACAGCTCCTGGAACGACGGGGACATGATCGCCTTGGCCAGGTCCTTCTGGGCCGGAACGTTGGCTTGATCCTTCAGCTTGAACATCGCGAACGAGTCGATGTTGAAGGTGTAGTTCTTGCCAGAACCCGGGGCCGGCGAGCAGACGAAGTCCTTGCCCGGGACCTTGCCCGCGGCCAGGAACTCGCCCTTGGCCCAGTCGCCCATCAACTGCATGCCGGCTTCGCCCTTGATGACCATCGCCGTCGCCAGGTTCCAGTCACGTCCAGGCGAGTTCTTGTCGGTGTAGCCGTGGATCTTCTTGAAGGTCTCGAGGACCTTGATCATCGTCGGGCTGCTGATCGCGGCGGGTTCGAGCTTGACCAGGGCGTTGCGATAGAAATCCGTGCCGCCGACGCTGACGGCAACGTCTTCGAACACCGTGAAGTCCTGCCAGTTCTGGCCGCCGTGCGCCAGGGGAATGATGCCTGCGGCCTTGAGCTTGTCACCGGCGACGAAGAACTCGTCCCAGTTCGTCGGGATCTTGGCACCGGCCTTCTTGAATGCGTCCGGATTGGACCACAGCCAGTTCACCCGGTGCACGTTGACCGGCGCCGCGATGTAGTGGCCCTGGTACTTCATGATGTTGGCGACGACCGGGGGCAGGACGGAGTCCCACTTCTCGGCTTTTGCCACGTCGTCGATGTTGGCGAGCACGCCTTCGGCGGCCCACTCTTGAAGGGCCGGGCCCTTGATCTGCGCCGCGGCCGGGGCGTTGCCCGAGATCACGCGCGACTTCAGCACCGTCATGGCCGAATCGCCGCCGCCGCCGGCGACCGCGAAGTCCTTCCACGTGTGGCCTTCGGCCTCCATCGTCTTCTTCAGTTCGGCGGCGGCCTTGGCCTCGCCGCCCGAGGTCCACCAGTGCAGGACTTCGAGTTCGTCGGCCTGGACGGCGTTGGCGCCGAGGATCGCGGCGACGGCGATGACGGTCAGGCGCGGCAGTGCGCTGAAATGCTTGGACATGTTTTTGTCTCCGTACAGATATTCGTGGATTTGCAGTTTTGCAATGGTGCGCCGCGACCGGGTGCGGTCGCGGCGGGGATTACACGAGGATCAGAACCAGATCTCGACCTGGGCGCCGTAGGACACGGCGCTGGTCTTGTTCGACACGAAGCCGTAGTTGTTGGTGGTGTCGGCGGCGGCGGCCTTGTTGTAGTCCGCGTACGTCACGTACAGGCGCAGCTCCGGACGCTTCCAGAAGTCCGGGCCGGTCGACAGCGCCGGGCCCACGGTGATCTTGGTGACGTTTTCCGACGCGCTGCCGTCCGGCTTGAGGCTGGAGTAGCCGATTTCCGTCAGCCACTTCAGGTTCTTGGTGATGCCCCACGAGCCGCGGCCACCCACGGTCCAGTAGCTCGACGACACCGCCGTCGACAGCGCGGAGACCGGCGCCGCCGTGTCGGGTGCCTTGTTGTGCTGGTACATCGCGATGGCCTGGCCGCCGAACGCGCCGATCTGCCACGACGGGCTTTCCACCAGGCGCCAGACCTTGTAGCCCGAGCCGTGGGCGCCGTTGTCGCTGATGCCCTGGTTGATGTCGGTGGAGCCGTCGGCGTACTGCACCCAGATGTGGTTGCCGCCGCCGAAGAACTTGTCCTGCACGTGCTCGACGTTGAAGCCGTAGCCGCTCTGGCCCTTGGTGCCCCCTTGCGAGTCGCCCTTGGAGAGCGTGGCCACCAGGCGCAGCTTGCCGTCCGGGTTCACGGGGATGTCGTAGAGCTGGGCGTGGATGCGGCCCACGCCGTTGTTGCCGGCGGTGGTGTTGAGCACGCCGTCGACCTCCACGGCCGGGCTGTCGGCCTTGTAGCCGGAGAAGCCGAACTTGCCGAAGCCCACGTCGATGTTCTCGACGCCGGCGCCCACGCCCGACATGTTGGTGAAGAAGGTGTCGACGATGTGCACGTCGTCACGGTCGCGGCGCTTGCCCATCCAGAACAGGGCTTGCGGGGCGATGTCCACGCCCTTCATCTCGACGTAGGCCTGCTCGACGCCGAAGTTGTTGGCAGGGGTGCCCTGGTCGGACTCCGTAGCGGGGCTGTAGTAGTTGGTCATCAGCACGGCGTTGAAGTCCACGCCGTCGGCCTTCATGGCCTGGGCGAGCTGGAACTCGCCGTAGAAGTCGCACTCGTTGCCGAGGCGGTACTTCAGCTCGCCGATGCCGAAGCACTGGCGCGACTTGCCAGAAACGTCGGTGGCCGCGGGGCCGCCGCGCATGTAGCCGGTCCAGTCCACGGCGTGCGCGGCGTTGGCTGCGAAAAGGGCGAATGCGGCAGCGGCGACGAGCCGGGGTGCCGGGCGCGAGGCTCGGGTGTTTTGCATGTGTGTCTCCTGCTTTTGCGCTCACGCGAGCGCGTTGTAGTTTCGCTAGCCGCGACCTGGATGCCGGCCAACGTTAAGAAGCTTAATCAGCCATTAATATTAAATTAATGAGGGTTTTCGCGTAGAGCACGTCGAAGTGTCAGTTTGGTGCAACGGTTGGGCTGAAACTCCACTGCAGTGCACAAAAAGCACCATGGATGGGCGAGCAAGGCTTCAACGCGACCGTACTGGGCCCTGGCGATCCGTGAACGTCTCCCCCCTAGATTGACGTCAGCTGAATGGCTGTGGCGTTGCCCAAAGGTCGCAGCGGGCTGTAAAGGGACGCAACGAGACGGGACGCGGCTGCGCAACAGGCGTACAAGAATGGCCGCCGTCGCAGCCGCCCGATTCAGCTGCTCAGCGCACCAGGGGCAGCGCGATGCGCACCTGCAGGCCGTGCGGTGCCAGGCTCGACAGCGAGACCTGGCCTGCGTGGCGCTCTGCGATGCTCTTGACGATGGCCAGGCCCAGTCCGCAGCCCGAACCCTCGTGCGTCGCGCGCACGAAACGCTCGAACACCGCGCGATGCAGGTCGGGCGGAATGCCCGGCCCCGTATCGGCCACCTGGACGACGCCGAAGGCTCCGTCGCGCCACACCCCCACCGTCACCTCGGCGGACGGCCCGGCATAGCGGATCGCGTTGTCGATCAGGTTCTGCAGGGCCTCGCGGATGAGCAGGGGATGGCCTTGAACGACCAGCGGCGGGGCCTCGTCGCCGGCCTCGTCCAGGCCCAGGTCGATGGCGGCCTGGAGCGCCTTGGGCACCCACTCGGCCGTGACCTCGCGCGCCAGCTCGCGCAGGTCCACGCGCGACGAGTGCTGCGCCAGCGCCGACTCCGGCTCGGCGCGCGCCAGGCTCAGCAGCTGGTTGACCAGGTGGGCGCTGCGCACCGCGCTCTCGTGCACCCGCTCCAGGCGCTGCTGCTGTGCGGGGTCGGTGGTCTCTTCCAGCGCGAGCTCGGTCTGGCTCTTGAGGCCGGCCAGCGGCGTGCGCAGCTGGTGCGCGGCGTCGTTGACGAAGCGCCGCTGTGCGGCCACGCTCTCGTGCACGGCGGCCAGCAGGTCGTTGAGCGCGCGGGCCAGCGAGCGCAGCTCCTGCGGCGCGGCCTCGATGCGCAAGGGCGCTAGATCGTTCGGCGCGCGATCTTCCACCAGTGCGCGCATGCGGGCCAGCGGCGCGAGGCCCGCTCGGATGCCGGCCCACACGATCATCGTCATCAGCAGGATCAGGCCCGACAGCGGCAGCACGGTATCGCCCAGGATGCTGCGCGCCAGCTCGTCGCGCCGCGCCCGGCCGCGGGCGCTCTGGACCAGGATCAGCTGGCGCGACTTCGCGTCGCCGTAGGCCACGTACAGCGCCGCCACGCGGATCGGCACCCTGTCGACGACCGCGTCGTAGAAATAGGGTTCGCCCAGCTTCGGCGGCCCGTTGAGCTGCGGCGGCGGCAGGTTGCTGCTGCTGCCCAGGATGTACTGCCCGGGCGGCGTGCTGGCCATGTAGTACACGCGGTCGTCCGGATCGGCGTCCATGATGTCGATGGCCGCCTTCGGGAAGTCGATCAACAGGCCGCTGCCCACCGGCTTGATCTGGCGTGCCAGCGAGCGCGTGGACTGCGACAGGCTCGCGTCGATGGCCCGGTTCGCGTAGCGTGCCGCCACGTTGTAGGTGACGAACGCCGCGGCCAGCCACAGCACCAGCTGGGGCAGCAGCAGCCACAGCAGCAGCTGCTTGTGCAGCGACTGGTCGCCGACGACGAAGCGCGTCAGCCGCAGCATCAGCGGGCTGGGCGGGGTCTTCATGCGATCGTGGAACTCAGGCTGGACGCAAGGCTTCGAGGAGGTAGCCCAATCCGCGCACCGTGCGGATGCTCAGGCCCGAGCCCTCGAGCTTGCGGCGCACGCGGTGGATGTAGACCTCGATGGAGTTGTTGCCGCCCGGCTCCGCGCGTTCGCTGTCCCAGGCCTGCGCCACCTCCTCCTTGGTCACGACGCGGTCGCGGCGCGTGAGCAGCAGGTCCAGCAGCGTCCATTCGCGCGGGCTCAGCTCCAGCGGCGCGCCGTCGATGCTGGCGCGGCGCGAGTCGCGTTCGAAGACGAGCGCGCCCATGGCCATCGGCGCGTTGGCCGCCGGCGACGACTGGCTGCGACGCAGCAGCGCGCGCAGCCGTGCCTCGAGTTCGGGGAAGTCGAACGGCTTGGTGAGGTAGTCGTCGGCGCCCGCGTTCAGGCCCGCGACGCGGCTCTGCAGGTCGTCCAGCGCCGTCAGCACCAGCACCGGCAGCTCGGGCTTCTTCTGGCGCACGCGCTGCAGCACGGTGAGGCCGTCGACCATGGGCAGGCCGAGATCGAGGATGCACAGGTCCCACGACTGCTTGAGCAGGAGGAATTCGGCGACGGCGCCGTTGGGCGCATGCTCGATCTCGAAGCCCGCGTGGCGCAGCTGCTCCGTGAGCGCATCGGCCAGGATCGCGTCGTCTTCTGCCAGCAGGAGGTTCATGGACGGCAGCTTAACCCGGCCATCGGCCCCGAACGATTCATGAATACGCGCGGGTTTGCTGCGCGCGCAACGCTCACATGCTGCGTCGGTACTGCCCACCGACCTCGAACAGCGCCCCGGTGATCTGCCCCAGCGAGCACACCCGCACGGCCTCCATCAACACGTCGAACACGTTGGTGTTGGCGATGACCGCGGCCTGCAGCTTTGCGAGCATCGCCGGCGATTCGGCCGCGTGTTCCGCGTGGAAGTCGGCCAGGCGCCTGAGCTGGCTCTGCTTCTCGTCGTCGGTCGAGCGTGCCAGTTCGATCGACTCCATCGGCGCCTCGTTGGGATTGCGGAAGGTGTTGACGCCCACGATCGGGTACTCGCCCGTGTGCTTGAGCATCTCGTAGTGCATGGACTCTTCCTGGATCTTGCCGCGCTGGTAGCCGGTCTCCATCGCGCCGAGCACGCCGCCGCGCTCGGCGATCTTCTCGAATTCGACCAGCACCAGTTCCTCGACCAGCTCGGTGAGCTCCTCGATGACGAACGCGCCCTGGTTCGGGTTCTCGTTCTTGGCCAGGCCCCACTCGCGGTTGATGATCAGCTGGATCGCCATCGCGCGGCGCACGCTTTCTTCGGTCGGCGTGGTGATGGCCTCGTCGAACGCGTTGGTGTGCAGCGAGTTGCAGTTGTCGTAGATCGCGATCAGCGCCTGCAGCGTGGTGCGGATGTCGTTGAACTGGATCTCCTGCGCGTGCAGGCTGCGCCCCGACGTCTGCACGTGGTACTTCAGCTTCTGGCTGCGCTCGTTGGCGCCGTACTTGTCGCGCATCGCCACCGCCCAGATGCGTCGCGCCACGCGGCCCAGGACCGTGTACTCGGGATCCATGCCGTTGGAGAAGAAGAACGACAGGTTCGGCGCGAAGTCGTCGATGTGCATGCCGCGCGCGAGGTACGCCTCGACGAACGTGAAGCCATTCGACAACGTGAACGCGAGCTGGCTGATCGGGTTCGCGCCGGCCTCGGCGATGTGATATCCGCTGATCGACACCGAGTAGAAGTTGCGCACGTTGTGGTGCACGAAGTACTCGGCGACGTCGCCCATCACCTTCAGGCTGAACTCGGTGGAGAAGATGCAGGTGTTCTGGCCCTGGTCTTCCTTGAGGATGTCGGCCTGCACGGTGCCGCGCACGTTGGCGAGCACCCAGTCCTTGATCTTGGCGGACTCGTCGGCAGTGGGCTCGCGGCCGTTGTCGGCCCTGAACTTGTCCAGGTTCTGGTCGACGGCCGTGTTCATGAACATCGCCAGGATCGTCGGCGCCGGGCCGTTGATGGTCATCGACACCGACGTCGTCGGGCTGCACAGGTCGAAGCCCGAGTACAGCACCTTCATGTCCTCCAGCGTGGCGATGCTCACGCCGGAGTTGCCGACCTTGCCGTAGATGTCGGGCCGCGGCGCCGGGTCGGCGCCGTACAGCGTGACCGAGTCGAACGCGGTGGACAGGCGCTTGGCCGGCAGCCCTTCGCTCACGAGCTTGAAGCGGCGATTCGTGCGGAACGCGTCGCCTTCGCCGGCGAACATCCGCGTCGGATCCTCGCCCTCGCGCTTGAACGCGAACACGCCGGCGGTGTACGGGTAGCTGCCGGGCACGTTGTCGAGCATCAGCCATTTGAGGATCTCGCCGTGG
>Ga0302153_10001190_pt1 | contig 12786 bp, 10 predicted proteins | sample I_Bog_N2_2_FD_192429 | JGI IMG/M metagenome (GOLD analysis project Ga0302153, IMG submission 192429) | Peat permafrost microbial communities from Stordalen Mire near Abisko, Sweden - I_Bog_N2_2 | ecosystem: Environmental > Terrestrial > Soil > Wetlands > Peat | place: Sweden: Abisko, Stordalen... | reverse complement strand
GAATGGTTACTGACTTAAGAGCTTATATTATTGATTGTAAACACGTTAGCGATTTGGAAAAGCATGGAAAACAGCAGGGGGGGTGGGGTACGGCCTTTTTTCGCCCTGTCGTGAGCCTGGAGGCCACACCTAAGAACCACTGTACGCCGATCGGGGTTAATTGCATGCAAAAGTCATCGCATTTATTTGACGCCGGCGCGGGAGAGGGTTGATGGCGGCCCACCCTTCGCAAAGGGCGCGAAGAATGGGGCACCCGAGCGCGTTGGATTGACATGCCGGATTGGGCACAAGGCAAAGAAAAACAACGACAAGCATGGGGAAGAACAACGACAAACACGGGAAAGGCAACGACAAGCACGGACCGCGTGTTACCCTGCTTGGTTCCGAGGTGTTCATGCGCCAGCCTGTTGTCTCGTTCGCCGGGGCGGCCACGTCCTGTCTGCGCTTCGCGATTCTTACCGCGTTGCTTGCCTTCACCGCACTTCCGCTGCTGGCGCAGGAGCAGCCAATCCCAGCCGAGCTCCAATTCCTGAACAAGGTGGGCAAGCCGTACCGCATCACCTATGAACCGTGGACCGAATTCCAGATGCCGGGGGGAGACCGGGGAGGCGGCGGGATTGGAAAAGTTGTGCGGGGAAAGCACTGGTCGTTTCCGGTTATCGTTCCCGGCGCGATGACCCAGGACGCGATCTGGGGCGTTATCAAGCCGGCCTTTCTGGCGAACGGTTGGACGACGGTGCATGAGTGGTCGAACGGGGGAATCGAGTTATTTCTTCACTACCAGAAGGGCGGGGTGGAGGCCTGGGCCACAACCGGCCCAGGCGACCCGGAACGTGCGGGAGTGGATATGGTTGAGATTGCGCCGATGCCCTTCACGTTCACGCTGAGGCCGCCAGCGGCCACACCGGAGCCGGTAGACCCGAGCAAGGGCGATTTTCCATGGCTGGGGCCGCTGCCGGGTTCCAAATTCAGAAGCAGCGCGGCGGACCCGGCACCCTTTTATGTGGGCATCAAGGGAGCGCCGGAGCCTGAGCTGGTTGCGACCGGTTCGATCCTCAAGGCGTATTACGCGCCGCCGGATGGACTTTCAAACCAGCTTTTCAGCGTGGCCTATCACGACGCTCTGACCGCGGCCGGCTGGACCATTGTGAATGAATTTGTGGGCTCGGATGTGGCCATATCGGCGCATTTCACGAAGAACGGCCGTAATCTGTGGGCATATCTGCACAAGAATGATACCTACGACATTCGCGTGGCCGACGCCGGCGCGGTGAACAAGGGCATGGGCAGCGATCTGAAGACCAACTGCCATGTGGCTGTCTACGGGGTGCTTTTCGACTTCAACAAGTCGACGCTGCAGGCGGCCAGCGATCCTGTGTTGCAGCAGATTCTGGATTTGATGAAGAAGAATCCCACGCAGAAGATTGAGGTGCAGGGGCACACGGACAACGTGGGCGGCGACGCCTACAATCAGACGCTGTCAGAGGCGCGCGCCAAGGCAATCGTCGGCTGGCTCACGCAGCATGGGATTGCGGGAGATCGGCTGACGGCGAAGGGCTTTGGCAAGACCAGGCCGATAGCGGACAACGCAACCGATGTGGGGAGAGCGAAGAATCGGCGGGTGGAGATTGCCGACCCGAGTTGTGTCGCAAAGCGGTAATTGATGGTGCGTTGGTTGCCAAGTTTCAGCGAAAACCCGCTGAGGATGGCGGGTTTTCGTTGAAGCTTTCGTTTGTCCCCGGGGGGAAGTTTGCGCAAACAGATCCCGATGGCTAACGGTGTTAGTTTTGGACGAGTCCGAAGGAGCGCCAACCAAGCCTGTTGCTCCATCCCCGGTCCCCAAAAGCGAGGGACCGGGGGCACCCTCGACATGATCAGGAGATATTGGCGGGACCGGCACCAACCGCCGAGAGTACTCCAACCGGGAGGTTTGGGCGGTGAGGTGCTTCCGTCCCCGGCGTAATCCCCGCAAGGCTCATCCCTGGGGAGGGATGGGCTATGCGGGGCTAGCGTTGGGCAACGGGCGTCGTCGAACCTGGATGGTGCATGGGGACCTCGATACGCGGATGGACATTGACTCCAGGGTTGTGGAGGCGCGAGGCGGGAAGAGAGAAGGGATGAGGGGTGGGAGGGGGGGCGACTCCGGACCCTTTCGCCAGGGTTGCGGCTTTCTGTTCGGCCTGGAAGCGGTCGGTGACGTCGAGGAGCCGCTGGCCCTCGTATCCGCGACGGCGGGCGACGATGCGGTAGTCGAATTCGAGAGAGGAGACGCCGCCGCCGGACTCGCGGACCTCGAAGGTGGTGGGAGTGTTGTTGATGACGTAGAGGCCCTTGGAATCGCCGCGGGGGGTAAGGAAGACGTGGTAATCGGCGCCGGCTGCGACGATCTCAGAGAAGGCCGGGTCGATGGAGACGACGGCGACGCCGTTGAGGAGGCGGCCGGAGCCGAAGTCCTCCATCCAGTTTTCAGGGGACTGGACGGCGTAGGTTTCCACGGTGCGGGTACCGCTTCCAGCCGAGACCAGGGTTTTGATCTTACCGGTGCAGCTGAGGCTTCCGCCGCTGCCGATGCCGCATGTTCCGCCGTCGGCGCTTTTGGCCATGAAGGTTTTGAAGAGGCCGGTGGTGCCGCCGGAGTAGGCGTTTAAAGCGAAGAGGGTTGGGTAATCGAGGCTGTTGTTGATGAAGACGCCGGCGTGGCTATCGTCGGCGGTTCCCAAGATGCCGACGGCCAAGGCGGGGGAAATGGCGGTGCTGCTGGTATCTGTGTCGCCCCAGACTCCGCCGTGCATGTTGTATTGAGAAAATGAGTTGCTGGTGCCGCTGCTGATGCCGAGGACCCCGGCATTTTGCGCGGATTTGCTAAGGGCGATCGCTTGCACACCGTTTCCGCCGCCTTCGGATTCGACGTAGATGCCGGTTCCCGAGAAAATGGTCGCATTGAGAGCGAGGTTGCTCGCAGCAGTGAACACAGCGGCGGTGCCGCCGGCGTTCGTGACCCAGAGTGCCGGGTAGTCGGCCCCTTTTGTTTGCACTACCGCACCGTATGCGTCGTCAGCGGTGGCAAACAGCGAGACTGGAAGGCCGGTTCCGGCGCCAGAGGTATCGGCCCAGACGCCGGCATTGTAGTAGGGAGTATCCGAGGAAAAGGTGTTGGAATTGAAGCCCGCTATTCCCATGACACCGGCCGAACCCGGCGCGGGGGAGAGAACCTCAGCCTGCACGCCGCGTCCGGTTTCGCTTTCGCCCTGGAGTCCGTAGCCGGTATCGGAATCGCCAAAAGTGCCGACGGAGCCATTGGAGCCCCAGCCGAGAAGGGCCGCATTGCCTGGCCCAGCGGTCTGGTAGGCCTCGAGGTAGCTTTTGAATGTGTTTCCCGTCGCCAGTTGCGGGTAGATGGTGTTCAGTGTGGTTTCAAGCGCGGTGGTGTCGAGGCCGAGAGCCACTGCTCCAGCGGTGGTTGCGGCGGTGATTGGACTGGTGGCGGAGACGCTCTTGATGGCTCCGGGGAATGTCTGGCTTGGAGAAAACGTTATGACTCCGTTGCCGGCAATCGAGAGGACATTGAGGCTGGCGGAGGTGGGGGTGGGCTGATAGTGAAATTCGAGCTGGGCGGCAGGGTTGGCGGTGTTGTTGCCGACGAAGTTGGAGATGATTTTGAAGGTGGAAGTCACCGGCGCTTTCGTCGAGCTGGAGTAGGAGCTGGAGCTGAATTCAATGAGCTGGGAACGCTGTCCGGCGGCGACTGTAGCGTTGGCGAGGATGGGTAAGGAGAGATTGCCGGCGACGTTCGCTGAGCCACCCACATCGAGAGTAGAGGCGGGGGCAACCTGGTTTATGCCGATTTTGGACGCTAGCTGGGTAATCAGAGAGTTGCCCTGGGCGAGTGCGCCGGTCCAGATGGGGATGGTGCCGGTGGTGCCGGAGCCGGAAACGTTGGGGACGAGGTTGGACGCCGGGGTGGGCTGGGGCGCAGTCACGGAACCGGCCTCAGTGAGCTGAGCGAGCTGCGCCTGAGTAACAAATTCAGAGGCTGCGTGGCCAGCGAGCGACTCAGCATCGGCGGACTTCATGGCGTAAGGGACGCTGGAGAGGAGCACACGCTCGGACTCTGGCCCCTGGTCGACGCAGACGGCGAGCCAGCGGGCGGCTCCGCCTGCGAATACGGATTGGGGCAGGCCTGTGGGGCTGGCCGCTCCAAGCAGGACAGAGTATGCGCCGTCTTCGGCGATGGCGACGTGCTGGGTCTCAGCCCAGAGAGGCTCACCGCCCTCAGCGGCAGCGTAGATACGGAAGACGGCCTCGACGGTGTCTCCGGAGCGCGCGGGGAGCTTGGCGGCAAAGCGCACCTGCTGGGGGACGATGAGCGCGGGAGCTGGGGAAACAGAGTCGGGTGTCTGGGAAGGCTCCTGGGCGAAAGCTCTTGAGTGCCCGGCAAGGGCCAGGCAGAGGGAGAGTACTGGCAGAGCCAGAACAATGCGCACCAGGCGGGATGGGGAGGAGCAAACTGACTGTACCGGCAGCATTTTGGCGCCTTTCATTGCGGACCGCTTGCGGGGGTTGGGAGGTGAAAGATGACTCTCGACCGGTGGACGGGGAACGTAGGGGACCCGATTCGAGAGCGAGGAAGTGTTCCGAACACTATAGGTGGTTTTGGGCGAGAAATTGTGACAGAAATTGTGAGCTAGAGAACTCTGGACACCTTTTTGGGCGCAACCAAGCTTCAGAAAACTCCCTTCCTTGGGCGACCAGCTGCGAGATTTGGTGGCGCTGTGGGAGAATATCGGGGCATGAGGACTTTCTTTGTTGCATTGTTGATTTTGGCGGGGGCGGTGTCAGTTGCCCCGGCGCAGAAGCGTCCGTCGGAACGAAACTTGGTGTTGATCGATCAGGATGGGTCGGGGCCGGGTGGGAGTAACCAGATGGCGATGCTGGCGCTTCTTCAGGCGCCGGACGTACAGGTGCTGGGGATCACTATGGTTACCGGCAACGCCTGGCGCGATGAAGAGACGCTGCATACGCTGCGCATGCTTGAGCTGACGGGACATGGGGACGTGCCGGTGGCGCGGGGAGCGGTGTTTCCGCTGGTGAGGACGGAGCGGGAGACGAAGCTGGAGGAGGAACTGACCGGCAAGGTGGCGTGGCTGGGCGCGTGGGGCGAGGGGCAGACGACGCTGGTGGAGACTGCGGGCGGGGTAACGCCGGTGGTGGAAGGGCAGTTCAAGGAGCATGGGCCGTATGCGATTCCGGCGATGGCGGAGGGGCGGCCTACGCTGAAGGCTGTGGACGAGGACGCGGCGCACTTCTTGATTCGGCAGGTGAGGGCGCATCCACACGAGGTGACGATTTATGCGGCGGGGCCGATGACCAACATCGCGCTGGCGATCAGCATCGATCCTGAATTTGCAGGGCTGACGAAGGGGATAGTGATGATGGGCGGGAGCTTGAATCCGGCGACGGAGGACCCGGAGTTTGCCACCAGTCCGCGGCATGAGTTCAATTTCTGGTTTGACCCGGAGGCGGCGCACATTGTGCTGCGGGCAGACTGGCCGCGGGTGGATGTGACGACGGTGGATGTGTCAATCAAGGCGCCGTTTACGCAGGCGATGCTGGACGAGATTAAGAAGTCGCAGACGCCGGCAGCGAAGTATATTGCGGCGTGGAGCCAGGACCGCTATTACCTGTGGGACGAGCTGGCGGCGTGCGCGTGGCTGGAGCCGGGGCTGATTACAAAAGAAAAGCTGGTGTATATGGATGTGGATATCAGCCATGGGCCGGGGTATGGGGACACGCTGACGTGGACGGAGGATTTCAAGCCGGCGACGGGCGTGAGGCTGGTGCATGCGCAGGTGGATGTGGATCTGGCGCGGTTCCAGAAGATGTTTGTGGGGCTGATGACCGAGTGCGGCGGGACAGCCAGCGGTTGCACACCCTGAGGATGTCGGCGAGAGGTCATTTTTTCGAGGTGGTTTGGCGGGTGGGCTGGGCTGTTTCAGCCAGTGCGCGATCGATGGTGCTGTAGAGGTCCTGCTTTGGGTTCATGACCTGGGTAAAGGGCGCGCCTTTGCCGCCGGCGGTAACGATGAAGATGGTTGGGGTGCTTGCGATGCCGGTGCGGCGGGCGAGGTCACTGTCGGCGGCGATTTCCGCGGCGAATTTGCCCTGTGGGTCGATGGCGAAGGGCAGCGCGAGGCTGTGGCTCTGGGCGAACCGCTGCGTGAACTGGTTGAGGGTGTCGGGGTTGTAGATGGAGCTCTGGGCGGCAAACACCTGGTCGCGATACTGGTCGCCAAGCCACTTGTTTTTCTGGTCGAACCAGCGGGCGTCGATCGCGGCGAACTTGCTCCAGTTGTGATAGGGGATGAGGAAGTCGTGGCGGACCCAGGGGATGTGGTACTTGGCCGCGGCAGACATGAGGACGGGGTTGGCGGCGGCGCAGGCGGGGCATTGGAGGTCGTCGAACTCGACAATGGCCACGCGGGCGCCGGCGGGCGGATGGAGCGCGGAGGCGTCGAGGACCTGGATGGGGGTTTGGGCGCGGAGGGGGACAGCGGCGAGAGAAAGGAGGAACGCGAAGGCAAGAATGTAGCGGGAAAGACGGGACATGGTGGTTGGACGGGCGACTGCGGGCGTTGGTACTGGGGAGATTGCGGAAGATTTCACGGTTTTCCCTCGGGGGCTAAAGCCCAGCGTTTATTTTCAGCCACTTGCGGCACCCTTCGACTTCGCTCAGGGCAGGCTATTGAAGCCGTGCCCTTTCAAAACTTCGGCCATTTGTTAGTTTTTCCGCAGCCTGTGAAGCCGTGCGTTTATTTGATTGGCTTTATTGGCCCGGCTGAAGAGGCTGCGAAAAAAGTCGGGTTTTGAGTCAAGATTCACAAAGAACATCCCTCGGGGGCTAAAGCCCAGCGTTTATTTTCAGCCACTTGTGGCACGGCTGAAGCCGTGCCCTTTCAAAACTTCGGCCATTTGGTAGTTTTTCCGCAGCCTGTGAAGCCGTGCCCTTTCAAAACTTCGGCCATTTGGTAGTTTTTCCGCAGCCTGTGAAGCCAGCACCCTTCAACTGAAGCCTGGACCCTTGACTTTGATCCCGCTGATGCAGGATTCAACCCCGCGGCCACTATTTTGTTCCGGATCGGGTGTCGGCGATGGCCTGGTCAAGGAGCTGGAAGAGCTTGGTGCGGTCGACGACTTCAACAAACGGGGCAGTTTTGGTGCTGGCGGTGACCACCCAGATGGTGGGGGTGTGTTCGATGCCGATGCGCTGGCCGAGAGCGTAGTCGGCCTTGACCAGGGAGGCGAGTTTGCCCTGTGGATCGATGGCGAAGGGCATGGCTATGCCTTTGCTCTGGGCGAATTTCGTGGTGAAATCGACGAGAATCTGGAGGCTGGTGATCTGCGGCTGGTTGGAAAAGACGGCGTCACGATACTCGTCGCCGAGGGCTTTGCTTTTCAGGTCAAACCAGCGTGCATTTACGGCGGCGTTGAAGCTCCATGCATGGAACGGGAGCGGGAAGTCGTGGCGCACCCAGGGGATGTGGTACTTGGCGGCGGCCTCTTTAAGCAGCGGGTTGGCGTGGGCGCAGTCTGGGCACTCCAGATCTTCAAATTCGACGATGGCTACCTTAGCTCCGGCGGGCGGACGCAGGGCGGCGGGGTCGTGCACCTGGGTTCCGGGAGCGGGCTGGGAAAACTGGGCCTGGGTGGCGTGGGGGGCGGCGAAGAGTGTGACCAGGGCCAGCGCAAGTGCCAGGCGGATGCCGGCGGGGCTATTTACGACACGGAAGCGGGCGAATTGAAGCATGGCGATGAAAAGACCCCCAGACCTCTATTGTAACGGGATATGCGGAAAAAAGTGGCGTTGGCGCGGGGGCCGTGGTCAGTGGGCGGTGGTCAGGGGGCAGATTTCAGCTTATCTGCCAATGACGATTACGGTGAAGCTGCCCGGTAGGATGGGTGGCCGGGGGCGAGGGTTTTCTGGTGTGGCGGCGGGGCGCGGGCCGAACTCGGCTGTGACGGTGTAGATGCGGTCGGCGCCAGCGTCATAAGCCATGGTGCGGGCTCCGCGCTCGGTGGGCAGGGTTTCGATGGTTGGATAGCCCGGCTTGGATGCGTCGACGACCGAGAGAACTCCTTCGCCGCAGGAGGCGAATGCGAGCTTGTGGGCGGCGTCAAAGCCGGCGGCGTCGGGGCCGTCGCCGATGGTGGGGTTGGCGATGGTTTTGCCGGAGGCAGTGTCGACCACGGCCATCTGCTTGTCGCACACCGGGAAGAGGTGGGCGCCGGCGGCGTCGATAGCCAGGCCGCTGGGGCCTTCGCAACCTGTAAGCGGCCAGTTGGCGGTAATGGCCCTGGTACGCGCGTCGATGCGGATGATGGCGCTTTTGTCTTCGAGGTTGTCGTAGACCAGGCCCTTTCCATCGGCGACGGGGGACTCAGGTCGGCCGGGGAGGGGGACGAGAGCAACAACCTTCCATGTTGCTGCATCAATGACCGCGGCGTCTTTGCTGCGGCCTTCAAAGGCCCAGACTGTCTTGGTAACCGGCTCAAAGACGATTCCGTCGGGGCCCTGGCCGCCGGTGGGGATGGTGGCGACGGAGGCCAGCGTGGTCCGATCAAAAACGACGACCGCATTGGCTGGTGCGCCGTCGGTGATGTAACCGTATTTGCCGGCATCGTCGAGAGCGATTCCGTGGGTGCCGTGCATTCCGGTGATGGCGCCGATCTGCTTACCAGTTACGGCGTCGACCACCAACACCTGGGGCCCGCGGCTGAGGTAGAGCTTGTGGGCGGCTGAGTCGGCGGTCAGGTAATCCCACCAGCCGTCGCCGCCGATTTTCCATTTGTCGAGGACCTTGTAGGGCGATTGCGCAGAGACCTGGCCTGGGGCGAGGAACAGCATACAGGCCGCTGTGGACCAGGCGGCTGAGGCGAGAAGGCGAAGTGTGGTTTGTTTGGACATTTTGGGTCTCCGTGTGAAGATTTGGCGGACTTTCAAGCGGTCCGCGGGTTGGTGTCTTGGGTCATGGGTTCTTGGCGAATCAGGCTCGCGAAATGCAGGTCCTTCGGCTCCGCTGAAAAGCGCTTCGCTCAGGATGACAATTCATTTTCAACCCGCGGAAGTGTCGGACACCAGAAGAGTGTTTCAGGCGGAGATTAAAGCTTGCTGAAGAGGCGGCAATCGACTCTTATGGGGCGAGTGGAAGGCGGACAGTGACGGTGGTTCCCTGGGCGGGCTGCGCGGGATCGGGCTGGCTGGCAATCTGGATTCCGCCCTGGGCCTGCTGGACGATTGCCTTGCAGATGGCCAGGCCAAGGCCAGTGCCGCCGGTGTTGCGGGTACGCGAGGGGTCGCCGCGATAGAAGCGGTCAAAGACGTGGGGCAGGGCTTCGGCCGGAATGCCATCGCCGTGGTCCTGAATTGCCAGGTCGGCAAGGGGAGGGTTCAGGCCGGGTTCACGGGTCACGCGGATCTCCACGGTGGAGCCAGGCGGGCTGTGCTGAAGTGCGTTCAAGAGCAGGTTGGAGACGAGGAGACGGCAATCATCGGCGGGCATGGCGAGGTTGAGAATTGCTTTATCGGGAATCGGGTCAGAGAACGCGATGTTGACATTCCGCAGGGCAGCGATGGTTTCCAACTGGGTGATGACGTGATAGATGCAGTCGTTGAGGTCGGCGGTGGGCGGTTTTTCAGGATGGGAAGATGCTGTTTCGGCGCGGGCCAGGGTGAGCATGTCGGCGACCAGCGATTCGAGGCGAAGCGAATCGGCGAGGCATCGTTCGAGGCCGGCCTGGTACTCCTGCGGCGTGCGGCGCTTCATGTTGAGCAGTTGCAAGGAGGACTTCTGCACGGCAACGGCGGTTTTTAGCTCGTGGGCGGCGTCGCTGACAAAGGTCTTTTGCTGAATAAAGGAGCGCTCTAGCCGCTGCAGCACGCTCTCAATAGCATGGGTGAGCGGAGCGAGTTCCGGCGTGGTGCGGGCAGAAGCCGGCGGCGCGAACTGCCATGAGTCAACCGAGACCTGGGAGGCGAGTGCAGCTAGTTGGCGAAGCGGCAGCAGGCCGCGGTGCAGCAGCCACGCGATGAGCGGGCCGGTGATGAGCAGAAGTGCGAGGCTGCCGCCGGCGTAGAACTCGACTGCGCTGTGGATGATGTGCCAGACGTGGCCAGTCTGCGAGCCGTAAACTACCGTCACCTTGCGAACTTTGCCGCCGCCTTTTTCGCCGGGATCGATGGTGCGGGAACCCTGGATGCGCAACATGCGGTAGTGGTGGCCGTTGGTGGAGACGACTGAGTAATCGCCCCACGGATGGCTGGGCGGTGCGCCGCCATCGGTCTTCCAGTCGGGGGCGTCTTTCCAGTTGCCGGAGCGGCCCAGCAAGCGGCCATTCTCGTCCCAGACCTGGTAAATGTCTTCAGGCGGAACGTGGAGGTCGGCCTGGTCCAGCATTACATTGTCGCCGGGGTCGTTCGCGTCCTGCACTGCGCCGAGAATGGAGTCGGCGCGGCCATGAAGCATGACGTCAAAGGCGTGGAAGTGGATGTGGCGTTCGTAACCGTAAGACAGCACGACCACGAGCACTGAGGAAAGCAATTCAATGGCGAGAACGGCCACGATGAGGCGGAATGCGATGGATCGGGGCTGGATTTGGAATTTCATCGAGGCGACTCGGTGGGTGGGTCGTCTGGCGCTTCTGTGTCTGGCTCGGCGTTGGCAGGAAAGCTTGGGGCCAGGCGGTAGCCGCGACCGCGCATGGTTTCAATAATGGGGTCGGCTTCAGGGAGGGCGGCGTCCAACTTTTTGCGCAGGTTGGAGACGTGGACCTCAATGACGTTGGAGTGGTGCTCCCAGTTGTAGTCGTAAAGGTGCTCAAGCAGTTCGCGCTTGCTGACGATGACGCGGGGGCGGTGGATGAGGTATTCGAGGATGCGGTACTCGGTGGGGGAAAGATCGACGAATGTGCCGTTGCGGCGGACGGTCTGTTCCAGGGTATTGACTTCCATGCCGAGGGTGTTGAGGGTGGGATGCGCGGCGCCCTTTCCTCGTCGGATGAGGGCCTTGGCGCGGGCGATGAGCTCGCCGAGGTCGAAGGGCTTGGCGAGGTAGTCGTCTGCGCCGGCGTTGAGGAGTTGGATGATGGAGTCGGCGCCGTCTTTGGCGGTGAGGATGAGGACCGGGGTGGCGTCGCGGCGGGCGCGGAGGCGCTTGAGCAGGCCGAGGCCGTCGAGCCTGGGCAGCATGAGGTCGAGGATGATGAGGTCGTAGCAGGGATTGGCGGCAAACTCGTCTCCGGCCAGGCCGTCTTCCGCCCAGTCGACGGCGAAGCCGGGGCCGTCGCGGAGGGCGGTGGCCAGATTTTCGGCTAGGCGGGGTTCGTCTTCTACGATCAGGACGCGCATGGGAGTGCTGCTTTCTCTGGGATAAGTATGACTCACTGCAGATTAAGGCAGGCTGAAGCAGCTGCGGTGGGGCGGACGGCGGTGGCGCGCCGCGGTTGAGTGGGGTATCGAGAACAAGTCAGATGAGAGAGTGTGCATCAGGCGAAGACATGAGCCGCCGAGGTTGAGGTATTCAGAAGGGGGACACCTCTGACCGGATTGCCGGTTATCGTTGGCTATTCGGGCAACCCTAGCTGATCGCCCAGCCTGGAGAGCGCATCCTCAATTCTTAGAAGAAGGCCCTCGTCAGTTCCTTCAAGAAAGTCGGCACCGTATTCTTCCAGATCCAGCCGCAGATCACGGAAAGCGTCCAATGGGTTGCTTGAAAATCCTGGGTAGTGGCTCGCATTGCTACGTCCCAACACTGAGCGCATGTATTCCCCATGAGACATCGAACGAGACTTGAGCTGGTATGTGACCATGCCCAGACTGGATCGAAAGTGAAACTCCAGTCTACGCGTCTCTCTCCTGAACTCCGCGCAGGCGAATTGACCACCGCTGCTGTTCCCCGAATCGAGCGCCCTATATGCGAAGCCGTGTCGAAGGAGCAATGGTTTCAGAACGTCGGAGCCAGATTCCAAGATTTCTTTCGCATGGTGACTCATTCAGGCATCCTATAGAGTTCTTAGCTTAGCTCGTTGAGGGATGGCCATAATCTGCACTCATCTTTACTAGTATGCTAGCAATGCATACAATCGATATGGAGGTGCCATCATGCCCAGTTTGACGGTTCGTAATGTTCCCGAAGAGACTCATCGCGCCTTGCGGGTGCGTGCTGCTCTCCATGGGCGCTCTGCCGAGGCTGAGGTTCGCGCCATTCTTGAGGAAACTGTCCGGCCCGCCGGACGCCTGAAAATCGGAAGCGAACTCCATCGCATAGCTCTTGAAATCGGCGGCATGGATGATCTGGATTTTTCCATTGAGCGTAGCGAGTTGCAGGGAGCGGAGTTCGAATGATCGTGCTCGATACCAACGTGCTCTCGGAGCTTTTGAAAATCCAGCCTGAATCGAAAGTTCTTGCTTGGCTGGATGCGCAAGCCGCCGAGACGTTATATATGAGCACGATCAGCTATGCTGAGCTGCGCTTTGGGGTGCTGAAACTGCCTGACGGCAAGCGCAAGAGCGACCTCGCCGCGCAAATCGAGCAAGTATTGGAGTTGTTCAAGGACAAAATGCTGGAGTTCAACGTCAAGGCTGCCGAGGAGTTGGCTCAGATTGGGGCGCGCTGCAAGAAGATGGGTAAACCAGCCACGGCGCCCGACGGCTATATTGCTGCGATTGCCGCGGCGAAAGGATTCTCGGTTGCGACACGGAACGTTGATCACTTCAGGCATACGGGCGTTCCA
>Ga0302153_10001186_pt1 | contig 12811 bp, 10 predicted proteins | sample I_Bog_N2_2_FD_192429 | JGI IMG/M metagenome (GOLD analysis project Ga0302153, IMG submission 192429) | Peat permafrost microbial communities from Stordalen Mire near Abisko, Sweden - I_Bog_N2_2 | ecosystem: Environmental > Terrestrial > Soil > Wetlands > Peat | place: Sweden: Abisko, Stordalen... | reverse complement strand
CGGTCTCGCTCTCGTCGACTCAGTTCAACTTAGGTCGCATCATCGGCCCGGTCTTTGCGGCTGTGGCCTTGGCCCTTGGTTCGGTGGGCGTGTGTTTTGCGATCAACGCTGCGTCGTTCGTCTTCGTGCTGGTGGTCTTCTCCTTCGTGCGCACGCCGCCGCGTCCGCGGCCCACGACCCGGGTCCGCTTCGTCGCCGAGACCATCGCCGGCGCAAAGCGCGCCTGGGGCGTCGCGGGATGTCGCAATCCCATCATCGGCGTCGGCGTGATCGCGCTCGTCGCGAGCCCCTTCATCGCGCTGGTGCCGGCGATGGCCATCATCGTCCTCCACGCCGACACCGCGTGGTTGGTGTCCGCGCAGGGCGTCGGCGCGGTCGCGGGCGCGTTGACGCTGCCCATCGTCGCCAAGCGGACCTCGCGCGTCGCGGTACTGCAGGGTTCGATCTCGGTGCTCGCGCTGGCGCTCTTGTTCTACGCGTTCGCACCCGATCTCGTCGTGGCGCTCGTCGCCCTCGTCGTGTTGGGTGGGGCCTACATGGGGACGCTGACCGGACTGAACACCTCGGTGCAGGTGCACGCCCCGCGCGCCGAGCGCTCTCGGATACTCGCGCTGTACACGCTATCCCTCTCGATTTTTTATCCATTGGGTGCCTTCGTGCAAGCCGACCTCGCCAAGAGCTTCGGCGTGCGTGACGTGACCGCCGTGGGCGCGCTCGTCCTCGGGGCGATCGTGGTGGTGATTCGCCTTGGAGCCCCGGGTTACTGGCGTGCGATGGGTTCTACACCGACGCAGTCGCCGGTATTACTGGCAGACTAGAGCAGTGCCCTTCGTCTCTATTAATCCCACGACCGAACAGGTGGTCCACGAGTTTCCGGTCCACTCACCCGGTGAGGTCGACCAGGCACTGAAGGTCGCCGTGGCCGCCTATCAAGGCTGGCGCGTGGCGTCCTTCGCCGATCGCGCCGAGGTCATGCGGCGCGCGGCCGAGTTGTTAGAGAGCGAGATCCCGGTCGTCGCTGAGCTCATGACGGCCGAGATGGGAAAGACCTTCGCCGCGGCGAAGGGCGAGGCCATGAAGTGCGCGGCGACGATGCGCTACTACGCCGAGCACACCGAATCGATGCTCGAAGAAGTGACGCTACCGACGAACGGTCGTCGCAGTGGCGTCCGCTTTGAGCCGACGGGCGCGATCTTTGCTGTGATGCCCTGGAACTTTCCGCTGTGGCAGGTCGTGCGAATGGCGATCCCGACGATCATGGCGGGCAACGTGGTGCTCTTTAAGCACGCGCCGAACGTCCCGGGATGCGCGAAGTATCTAGAAGACCTCTTTGTCCGCGCAGGATTCGGCCCCGGCGTGTTGACGACACTCTTCGTCGAGATCGACCAAGTGCCCGCGATCATCGCCGACGATCGCGTCGTGGGCGTGACGTTGACGGGTTCGGAGCGCGCGGGTCGTTCCATTGCGCAACTCGCGGGGAAGAACCTGAAAAAGTGTGTGCTCGAGCTCGGGGGATCCGACCCCTTCGTCGTAGCCCGATCGGCGGACCTCGATCTCGCGGTGCCGCTGGCCGTGACCGCGCGGATTCAGAACAATGGCCAGGCGTGTATCGCGGCCAAGCGCTTCATCGTGGTGCGAGAGCGCAGCGAGGAGTTCCTCGAGCGTTTCGTGGCCGAGATGGCCGCGGTGCGGATGGGTGACCCGATGGATCCGGCGACGGCCTTGGGACCGGTCGTCTCCAAGGTCCAGCGCGAGCTCCTCACCGACCAGGTCACGACGTCACTGGCCGCGGGGGCGAAGGCCCTCACTGGCGGCGTTGCCGCCGCGGGCGCGGGCTACTTCTACCCCGCGACGGTGCTGGTCGACGTTCCCCTCGACTCACGCGCGGGCTCTGAGGAACTCTTCGGCCCGGTGGCGGTGGTCGTGGTCGCCGAGGATCTGCGCGACGCGATCGAACGGGCGAACGCCACGCCGTGGGGACTGGGCGGGTCCATCTGGGCCACCGACGAAGCGGAGATCGACCAGGGCCTCGCGGGCCTCGACGTCGGCACGGTCTTCGCCAACGCCATGGTCGCTTCGATGAACGAACTCCCCTTTGGGGGCACGAAGCGTTCGGGTATCGGACGAGAGCTCTCCTTCTTGGGCGCTCGCGAGTTCACCAACGCCAAGTCATTCTTCGTCGCATGACCCAGTACTACTTCGACCACGCCGCTTCGGCGCCGCGCCGTGACGAGGTCACCGACGCCATGGCCCCCTGGCAGCGTGGCGTGGTGGGCAACCCCTCGGGCAGCCACCGCGCGGCGCGCGACGCCCGACGAGCGGTGGAAGAGGCCCGTGACGAAGTGGCGGCGTTCGTCGGCGCCAAGCCCGGCGGCGTGATCTTCACGGCCGGGGGCACCGAGTCGTGCCACCTGGCCATCGCGGGCGTGACGAATCGCCACCGGCGCACCCACGAGCACAGCGAGATCGTGATCTCGCGCGTCGAGCACCACGCCGTGACCGACGCCGCGGAGATGATGGCTCGAGACTTTGAGAACGTCACGGTGCGCTACGTCGAGGTCGACGCCGACGGCGTGGTCGACCTCGATTCGCTCAGCGACGTCGTCTCTTCGCGCAGCGCCCTGGTGAGCGTGATGGCGGTCAATAACGAGACGGGCGTGCGCCAACCGCTCGACGGCGTGAACGCCATCGCCAAATCCTCGGTGCCCGGTGGCGTCGCGACCCACACCGACGCCGTCGCGGCCGCGCCGTGGCTGAGTCTGCCCGTGGTGACCGCGACCACCGATCTGATTTCAATCTGTGCGCACAAACTCGGCGGACCGGTCAACAGCGGGGCGCTCATCGTACGCAACGAGGTGCCCTTCGACGCCGTCACGCCCGGCGGGGGGCAAGAGCGCGGACGTCGCGGCGGGACCGTCGACGTCGCCGCGGCCGTGGGCCTCGCGGTCGCCCTGCGCCTCACCGAGCGCGATCGAGCCGACGTGTACGACCGGGTCTTTGACTACCAGCACAAGTTGAGTGCGGCGCTGAGTTTCTTGCCGGGGTGCGTGATCACGGCGCCCGCCGCGGTGCGCGTGCCCGGCACGGTGCACGTGACCTTTGCGGGCCTCGCCAGCGATGAGGTGCTGTTCTTACTTGACCAAGCGGGCGTCTGCGCGTCGGCGGCAGCCAGTTGTTCCAGTGGCGCGGCGGTCCCGAGTCACGTGCTCGCCGCGATGGGTGTCGACGTCGAGCGAGCGCGAGGTTCGCTGCGCCTTTCGATGGGCGCCGAGACGACGGAGGCGGACGTCGACGCGTTGATCGCGATTCTCTCGTCGGTGGTGTTTCGTCTGCGCGACGAGGTCGCCGTCGCACCGGGACTGAAGGACTAGGCCCGTGAAGGTACTCGTGGCGATGAGTGGGGGCGTGGACTCCTCGGTCGCGGCCGGCTTGTTGCTCGAGGCCGGTCACGACGTGGTCGGGGCGACCTTGAAACTCTGGGGCGGCGCATCGGACTCGGGGTGTTGCTCGGTGGCCGACGTCGATGACGCTCGGCGTGTCGCCCAGACTCTCGGGATCGACCACCACGTCTTTAACTACAGCGAAGAGTTCGAACGCCACGTCGTGGCGCCCTTCGTCGCGGGGCACCTTGCGGGCGCCTCACCGAATCCCTGCATCGAGTGCAATCGACACATCAAGTTCGACTTGCTCTTCGATCGCGCGACTCGCCTGGGATTCGACGCCGTGGCGACCGGGCATCACGCGCAGGTCGAACGTCGTAACGGCCGCCACCTCTTGGTGCGCGGCGCGGATGACCAGAAGGACCAAAGTTACGTCTTGGGGTATCTGCGAGAAGAGCAACTGGCCATGTTGCTCTTGCCCATTGGCCACCTCAAAAAGACCGACGTCCGCGTTGAGGCCGAGCGTCTCGGACTTCGCACGTGGGACAAGCCTGATAGCCAGGACGTCTGTTTCATCGAAGCCTCCAAGGGTCGTGAGGTCTTCTTGCGCCAACGTGCGACCTTGACGACAGCGACCATCGTCGACGCTGTGACCGGCGAGGAACTCGGGACGAGTCACGCGGCCGAGTTGATGACCGTTGGCCAGCGCCGCGGTGTGGTGCCCGGGCGTGACGGCGAGCGTCGCTACGTGTCGCGCGTCGACTTGGCGGCGGGCCGAGTCGAAGTCGGTCGACTCGACGACATTTTGATTTCGGCCGTGGCGCTCGACGCCAGTTCGCTCAGTTTCACCCACGCCGCGCTCGAAGACGGCGCGAGCGTTCTCGCCCAGTGCAGTGCGCACGGACGCGCGCAGGCAGCGACCCTGCGTCACGACGGTCGCTGGTGGCTGGAGTTCGCGGCACCCTCGCGACCCGTTGCGCCGGGCCAGAGCGTGGTGCTGTACCGAGTGGACGATCCGACGGTCGTAGAAGGCGCGGCGATCGTCTCACGCACGTGAGCGACGCCGAGCGCGTTGCGTTCTTGCGCGCGGAGCTCGCGCGCCATAACGAGGCCTACTTCACCAACGACGCGCCCACCATCCCCGACGCCGAGTACGACGCGCTGGCGAGGGAGTTGCGCCGACTCGAAGAACAACACCCCGAACTGCGCGACGAAGGCTCGGTCTCGGGCACCGTCGGTGCACCGCGCGCGCTGGTCTTTGATCCCGTGGAGCACGCCGTGGCGATGTTGAGCTTGGACAACGTCTTTGACGCCGAGGAACTGCGCGCCTGGACCGATCGCGTCGCGAAGTCACTTGAGCTTGACGGGGAGGTCCTTCGCTTCGTCGTCGAGCCGAAGATCGATGGACTGGCGTTGTCGATCGCCTACGAGGACGGCGCCCTCGTGCAGGCGGCCACTCGTGGGGACGGGCGGGTCGGTGAAGATGTCACCGAGAACGTCAGAACGATCAAGAACGTGCCCACGCGACTCGGGGCCGTCGGCCGCTTCGAGGTTCGCGGTGAGGTCTTTCTGGCGAGGGATGACTTCGTCGCGATGAACCGCCAGCAGGTCGCGGCGGGTCTCAAGGAGTTCGCCAACCCCCGCAACGCCGCCGCGGGAAGTCTGCGCCAAAAGAACTCCGCCGTCTCGGCCGCGCGTCCGTTGTCCTTTCTCGCATACCAACTCCTCGACCCCGACGGCCTCCTCGAGGTGACCTACTACAGCGAGACGATCCGCCAGCTGGCCGAGTGGGGCTTTCTCACGGCGGGGGAGTCACGTATCGAAGAAGGCGCGGCCGCCACGATCGAACGCAGCGACTGGTTCCAGTCGCATCGCCACGATCTTCGCTACGACATCGATGGCGCGGTGATCAAGGTCGACGACCTCGCCCAGCGAGAACGTCTGGGCTTCACGAGTCGCGCTCCGCGCTGGGCGATCGCGCGCAAGTTCCCGCCCGAGGAGCGAACAACGCGACTCGTACAGATCGAGGTCTCGATCGGTCGCACGGGGCGGGCCACGCCCTTCGCCGTCCTTGAGCCCGTCGTCGTCGCGGGCTCGACGGTGTCGATGGCGACCCTGCACAACCAAGACCAGGTAGCCGCGAAGGACGTACGGCCCGGGGATCTGGTCATCGTGCGCAAGGCCGGCGACGTCATTCCCGAGGTGGTGGGCGCGGTCGTCGAACCGGGCCGGCGACGCGCCAAGAAGTGGACGTTTCCGGCCACCTGTCCCGAGTGCGGGCACCCGCTCGTTCGTCGCGGCGACGAGAGCGACACGTACTGCGTGAACCCGACGTGTCCGGCGCAGTTGCTCGAACAGATCGTGCACTTCGCGTCGCGCGGGGCACTCGACATTGAAGGACTCGGCGAACAGCGAGTGGCCCAACTGCTCGCCGAGGGGCTGATCAACGACGTGGCCGATCTGTTCAGCCTGCGCGTCTTGGACCTCGAGGGGCTCGAGGGTTGGGGCGAACTCTCGGCGTCGTCGTTGGTACGCGAGTTGGAAAAGGCGAAGAGCGCTCCGTTGAGTCGCGTGCTGGTCGGACTTGGTGTGCGCCACGTGGGACCGGTCGCGGCGCGCGAGCTGGCTCGACGTTTTCCCCACTACGACGAGCTGGCCGGCGCGCCCCTCGAGGTACTCGAGGCGGTCGACGGCATTGGCCCGGTGATCGCCCAATCGATCTATCAGTACGTCAGAGAAGAAGAGTCACGAGCGCGCGTCGAACGCTTCAAGGCGGCGGGGCTGGCACTACGCGAGCCGAACGTCGCCTCGACGCTCGAGGCGACGCTCCTTGGACGCGCGGTCGTGGTGACGGGCGCGGTCGCGGGCTACACGCGCGAAGGGGCCGAGGCGGCGATCGTCGCCCGGGGTGGCACGTCACCGGGTTCGGTGTCGAAAAAGACCTACTGCGTGGTGGTCGGCGAGGCGCCGGGCGCCGCCAAGCTCACCAAAGCCACCGATCTGGGGGTGCCGCTCGTCGCTGCGGTCGAGTTCGAAACGTTGCTCACGACCGGTGCGTGGACGAACACGCTGAACTAGGGCCCCCGGACGGTGTTCGTTAAGTATGGTTTAGCGAATGGCGCCCACCTTCGCTCCCGACTACACCCTGGCGGGGCGATACCGAATCTCGCGTCTCCTCGGTGTCGGGCGCACCGCCGAGGTCTACCTGGCCGAGGACATCTCCCTCCAGCGCAACGTCGTCGTCAAGGTCCTCCTCCCTGACCTCGCCGCGCACGAGTCGATCCGCCGCGCCTTCCGTGACCACATCGTGCGCGCGGCGACCCTCAGCCACCCGCACCTCGCGCGCGTCTACGACGGCGGTCAAGAGCACGGCGCGATCTTCATGATCAGCGAGTACTTGAGCGGGGGCTCGTTAGAGGATGCGCTGCGTGCGGGACGGCGGCTCAGCGTGGATGACGGGGCTCGTCTCGGTCGAGACGCCGGGAGTGCGTTGGCTTACGCCCACGAGCAGGGCTTCGTGCTCGGGGCCCTCTCGCCCTCGAAGATCCTCTTCGACGACGAGGGTCACCTTCGCCTGAGCGACGTCGCGCTCGCCGGCCTCGCGGTGGGGTACCGCGAACGAATGAGTTTGGACGACGCTCGCTACCTCTCGCCCGAGCAGGCGGTCGGCGATCCCGCGGGACCCGAGAGCGACGTCTACGCGCTCGCCCTCATCCTCTTCGAAGCCGTCACGGGGAGCGCCGCGTACGAAGGCACGACTCCGGAGGCGATTCTGCGCGCCCGACTCACGGCGCCACTGCCCGTGCGACTCGAGCTCGGCACGCTCGACATGGTCCTCGCCCAGGCCGCGCTGCCCGACCCACGGTTGCGCCTCGACGCCGAGCAGTTCTCCCAGCGTCTCGGCGCCGTCGTCAGCGACGCGGCGCCCTTGGTGCTGCGCCGCGGCGGGGGTCAGGCGCCACTGCTCGCCGGCTTTTCGCCGAGTGAGCCCCGTGGATCGATCGGCTTTCGAGCGCCATCAGCTGAGCAGATCGTCGGCGCGAGCGCGGGCGCGAGCGCGGACGCCTTCCCGCGGGTCGCTCGCGCTATTGGCGACGGCGGCAGCGGACCGCGCACCCCCGTGGGGCGCACCCCGCGCTTCGATCGCGCGCCCTACGACCTGCCGCGAGCGCCGGGTCAACGACGGGGCTTTCTCTACGCGGCCCTTGCGCTGGTCGTGATTGCCCTCGCCGCCGGCGTCATCTGGAAGGCCGGCGTGTTCACGAAGAGCCACACCGTACCGACGTTGACGGGCCTCAGTCTCACCCAAGCGCAGAGCGCGGTGGCGAGTGACGGCTACACCTTGAGCGTGAGCGAAGTCAACTCCGCGACGGTAGCGAAGAACGAGGTCGTCACCCAGTCGCCGGCCTCAGGCGCGAGCGCCAAATCCGGCGCGATCATCAAGGTGAGCGTCTCCGAGGGCCCCGGGGTCGTCACCGTGCCGACGAACCTGATCGGTCGCGGCTGCGCGGGTGCGGAGAACGAGCTAAGGACCCTCCACGTGAGTGCGACCTGCCCGGCCGCCAACGAGATCGTCTCGTCGAAAACCGCGGGCGAGGTTGCGGGCGTGCTCTATAAGAAAACCGCGAATCCCCTGGTTGTCCCCCGGGGTGCATCGGTCATCCTCGAGCTCTCGAAGGGTCCCGCCACCGGAACGACGACGACGAGCACGACGCTCGCGGGCCAGGGACCACGGGCGATGCCCAACGTCGTCGGTGACAACTACGCCCAGGCCAACGCCGCCATGAAGAAGGCCGTGTTGTACTACACGACCACGGGTCCCGGGAAGGGCACCACCACCTGGACGAAAGTGATCTCCCAGAGTCCGGCGCCGGGGACGATGGTGCCCTATAAGTCGACGGTCACCCTCAACGTCCAGTGACGAAGCAGTGTGAGTTGTGCGAAGCGGCGGTCGTGACGAAGCGGTACTTCGAGGACGAGGTCTGTTGGATCGGGGACTGCGAGATCTGTCTCGTGCCGATGGTCGTGTGGCGCGTGCACGACGCCGAACCCCCCGAGGAGATCAAGGCGCACCTGCACGAGGTGCTGGGTGCCGTCGCCAACGAGGAGTTCGACACTACGCCGTGGACGATCGACGACCACATGCGCAACATCCCCGACCACTACCACGCGCACGCCCGCCCGCCGTACTTCTGGCGGCGCACGCAGCTTTCGCGCTAACGCCCCCTCGGTAGAATTCATCCAACACGTCAACTACGAGGGGGACCCCATGGGAGCACTCGACGGCCGCGTCGCCATTATCACCGGAGCGGGTCGGGGTATCGGTCGCGAGCACGCGCTCCTCTTCGCCGCGGAAGGCGCCAAGGTCGTCGTCAACGACCTCGGCGGCGGGCTCGACGGATCGCCCGATCAGGCCACCCCGGCCGAAGAAGTCGTCGCCGAAATCACCGCCATGGGCGGCAGCGCGGTCGCCAACCACGACAACGTCGCGACGTGGGACGGGGGCGAGCGGCTCATCCAAAGCGCCCTCGATGCGTTCGGTGACCTGCACGTCTTGGTGAACAACGCGGGCATCTTGCGCGACCGGGTCCTGGTGAACCTCTCGGAGGAGGACTGGGATGCCGTGATCAACGTGCACCTCAAGGGTCACTTCGTACCGACGCGCCACGCCGCGACCTACTGGCGCGAGCAGGCCAAGGCCGGCAAGGTCGTCAAGGCGTCGGTGATCAACACCTCCTCGACCTCGGGGTTGCTCGGCAACGTGGGTCAATCGAACTACGGCGCCGCGAAGTCGGGCATCGCGTCCTTCAGCCTCATCATCGCTGAGGAACTTGGCCGATACGGCGTGCGCGTGAACGCCATCGCACCCGCCGCGCGCACCCGCATGACCGAGTCCACGCCGGGACTCTCGGACTACGTGGTCAAACCCCCCGACGCCGCGGTCTTTGACGTGTGGGATCCGGCGAACATCTCACCACTGGTAGCGACCCTCGCCATGGAGGACTGCGCCGCGACGGGACAGGTCTTCTTCGTGCAGGGCGGGACCGTGCGAAAGTTCCAGAACTGGACGATGACCGAGACGCTCGAGAACAACGACCGCTGGTCGGTCAGTGAACTCGCGCGACAGTTGCCCACCTTGCTCTAGTGAGCGACGACGGTTCCCGCGCACGCCTCGATCAGAATGACCCCGAGGAGCGATTCGACGCCGGGATCGATCCGTCGAGTGCGGCCTTCGAGGCGCTCAACGGTGAGGCGGGGAGTGACCTCAGTTGGTTCATGCTCCTCCGTCGGCGTGTGCAGGACCACGCGGTCGCGTCCCCGCGCTACCCCTGGTGGGTGCTGTGGGCACTCCTGGGCGGACTCTTCGCGCTGAACTTCACCTTCACGGTGTTCATCGTCGCCCTACCGACGGTGGCGACCCAGTTTCACACCTCGGTGACGGTCCTCACCTGGACGATGGTGGGCCCACTGCTCGCCTACGGCCTCGCCGCACCGATCCTCGGCAAGACCGGCGACATCTTCGGTCATCGCCGGCTCTACCTCTTTGGGCTGGTCGGCGCGATGGTCGCCGCGCTTCTAACGGCGCTGTCCCACGACGTCGCGATGTTGCTCTTTGCGCGGGCGCTCGATGGGGTCCAGGGCGCCGCGACGGGCACCGCCTCGGGGGCGCTCATCAACACGGTCTTCTCTCGTGAGGAGCGCGTGAAGGCGATGGGGTGGTGGAGCCTCGTCGGCGGTGGGGGACCGGTGATCGGGCTCTCGCTCGGCTCGCCGATCATTGCGGCCTTCGGGTGGCGGGCGCTGTTTTGGAGCCAGTTGGTACTCATCGTGCTGGCCTTTGTCTTCGTGAGCATTGTCTTGCCGCGCAGTCGGGGCGTCGATAACGAGAGCGCCGAAGCGAAGGCGCGGGCGCGCGCGGAGTTCAAACGACTCGACTGGATCGGGAGTTGGTCGCTCTCGATCGCGGTGACGTTGCTGCTGCTCGGACTCTCGGTGGGACCGTCGCTCGGATGGACGAGTGGGCTACCCATCTCAATGTTCGTCCTGAGCGTCGCGACGCTATGGCTGTTCATCTACCGGCTGCGCCACGCCGACAGTCCACTAATCCCTGGGTACTACTTCAAGCGACGCAACTTCGTGATGCCGATGATCGTTCGCGCGTGCGTCAACTTCGCGTACTTCGGAAGTTTCTTTCTCTTCCCACTCTTGATGGAGCAGGGATACGGCTACTCCATCCCGCGCGTCGGCGCGCTCGCGCTCATTCGTCCCCTGGCGCTCGCCCTCTCCTCACCCATCGCCGGCTACGTGGCGATCCGCGTGGGTGAGCGGCGCAGCGCCGTCGCCGGGGCGATCTTTCTCATCGGCTCACTCTCGCTCTTCGCGTCACTGCAGCCGAGCACCGGCGCGTGGTTCGTCGCCATCGCCCTCGCGCTCTCAGGATTGGGCCTCGGCGTCACGATGCCCTCGACGAGTTCACTCATGGCGAATGAGGTGAAGGTCAGCGAGTTCGGCGTGATGTCCGCGGCACAGTTGCTCGCCGTGCAAGTCGGCGAGGTCGTCGGCATCCAAGTCCTCGGCACGGTGCAACAGGCCCTCACTCGGCGACGGCATCTGCTCCACGCGAAACCCGGGGCGGCGTTGCTCGCCACCTACCGACCGTCCTTCGTCATCGGTGCTGGCGTCGCGGTGCTCGGACTCGTCGCGGCGACCTTCGTGCGCTCGATCCCGCGCACTCGCGCCACGAAACGTGCCGAAATCGCCCGGTAGTCTGGGTGTATGAGCGTCAACGTCCAGCCCGGTAGCGAGCCCTTCAGCCACCTCGGTGATCCCCACGGGGTCCTCGTGTTGCACGGTTTCACCGGCAATCCGGCCTCCATGCGTTCGATCGCCGAGCGCTGCGCGGAGGCGGGCTACAGCGTTGAGTTACCTCGTCTGGCGGGACACGGCACCAGCGTCGAGGACTTGATGACCACCACCTGGCGGGACTGGTTGAGCGACGCCGAACGGGCTTACGACGAACTCGCCGTGCGCTGTGACGCGGTCGCGGTGGTGGGCCTATCAATGGGCGGCGGTCTCGCCGCGCGCGTGGCGGAGTTGCGCCCGGTCGCCGGGTGCGTGTTCATCAACCCACTCGTCAAGCCCCCACCGGTTGAGTTCACCGAGGGGATCGACGCGCTGCTCGCGAGCGGTATGACGAGTTTCGATTCGATCGGTTCGGACATCAAGCGCGACGGTGGCGTCGAAAATTCCTACGCCGCCACGCCGCTGGTCCCCCTGAAGAGCCTGTTCGCGGGTATTGCGACGGTGAGCGAGGACCTCGCCCGCATCGGATCGCCGAGCCTGGTGATCGTCTCTCGCGAGGACCACGTCATCACCTGGGATCGGGCTGATGAGTTCATCGAGAAAGTCACCGGACCCGTCGAGCGCGTCTGGCTGGACGATTCGTTTCACGTCGCGACGATTGACAACGACCAAGCGCTCGTCGAGTCTGTAACGCTGGACTTTCTCGCGCGAGTCTTTGCCTGATGGCCCCCGCGCTTCGACGTGAGGACGTCGCGAAGGTCGCCGCCCTGGCGCGTTTGACCTTGAGTGAGGACGAACTCGATACCTTCACCGACCAACTCTCTCAAGTCCTCGAGCACGCCAAGGACATCGAGGCGCTCGACCTAGAGGGCGTCGCGGCGACGGCGCATCCTTTCGGACTCGTGAACGTCGTGCGTGAGGACGTGCTGCGACCCTCCCTCGCGCGAGACGAGGTGCTGGCGATGGCCCCCGACGCGGAGGACGGTCGCTTCGCGGTGCCGCGCATCATGGGTGAGGCGCCGTGACGAGCGCGACGCAGATCGCGCGCGACGTTCGTGCGGGCACGACCAGCGCGGCCGCCCAGCTCGAGACGTCGTTGGCGGCGATTCGCGCCGGCAACGAGGAGTTGAACGTGTTTCTCCACGTCGACGAAGAGGGCGCCCGGGCCGCGGCGAAACGCGTCGATGAGCGCGTCGGCGCCGGCGACGACCCCGGCGCACTGGCTGGCGTGCCCATCGCGCTGAAGGACAACCTCTGCCAGCGCGGCGTACCCACGACGGCCGGATCAAAAATTCTGGCGGGGTGGCGACCGCCCTACAGCGCCACCGTCATCGACCGACTACTGGGTGCCGGCGCGGTGCCGGTGGGTAAGACCAACATGGATGAGTTCGCCATGGGTTCGTCCACCGAAACCTCGGCCTACGGTCCGACGCGCAACCCGCGCAACCCCGAGCGGGTACCCGGTGGCTCCTCGGGGGGCTCGGCCGCGGCGGTCGCCTCAATGATGACGCCGCTCTCGCTCGGCTCCGATACGGGGGGCTCGATCCGTCAGCCCGCGGCGCTGTGTGGCATCGTCGGGGTGAAGCCCACCTACGGACTCGTGTCGCGTTATGGACTCATCGCCTTCG
>Ga0302153_10001179_pt1 | contig 12873 bp, 8 predicted proteins | sample I_Bog_N2_2_FD_192429 | JGI IMG/M metagenome (GOLD analysis project Ga0302153, IMG submission 192429) | Peat permafrost microbial communities from Stordalen Mire near Abisko, Sweden - I_Bog_N2_2 | ecosystem: Environmental > Terrestrial > Soil > Wetlands > Peat | place: Sweden: Abisko, Stordalen... | reverse complement strand
GCCTGTAACTTTCAACATGTTGATTACACTGCGCTGGCGCTCCTGCATTGCCTGATAATGCCTGAGGATAGTGTCCAACTCATCAAGTGTAGGGCGTCGACTTCTTTCCCGGCTTTTCATGTTGTAACCGAGGCTGCGCAGAACTTTCCGTGCATCTGGCATAGCATGCGGATCAACCTGATAGCCCCATGCCGGACGGGCAATTGATAATACCGCCCCGAGGTGGGCTAGGTCGTTGCCGGCGGTCTGAGGCTTTACCCCACCACCTTCCGACCCCATTCGCCAAAGCGCGAAGTCCACCAGTTGCTGACTGCTGATGTCAGCATCAACCAATTTGCCGAAGTACGTCCCCGCTATTGCATTCAGCGTGGCTCGCTTCGTTTTCCCCAACGGCTTGGCCTTCTCTATTTCATCCAGGTAACGGGTGATCATGTCCTCGACCGTGACGCCCTTTCGGTTCGCCCGCTCGATCGCACCTGGCTCATCCAGTTCCGCCCCACGCTTCCGCGTCCAGGCCTGCGCCGCCTGTTTCCGGGCGAAGGTCTGGCTCTCTTGATAGACTTGCACTCCGTCGCGCTTGATGCGGATCTGAGCCGTGTAGCTCACAGACCCATCCGCCAGTTTTCTTGCCCTGATAGTCGCCATATCGAAAGTGGTACGCGTCAGTTTTGAAGTGGTACATCGTACCACCGAGATTCAAAAAACGCCCGAAAACACCCCAAAACACGCCGAAAACACGTAGAGCAAAATGGTACAAAAAACCGCTACAAGCCCAGTAAACACAAGGCCTACAGTGTCTAGGCGCTTCAGCGTTGCGCCCATGATGGATTGGACTGATAGACATTGCCGGTTCTTCCTACGCCTGCTCTCCAAGCACACCCTGCTCTACACCGAAATGGTCACCACTGGCGCCATCCTCCACGGCGACCATGAGCGTTTCCTGCGTCACAACGAAGCCGAGCACCCACTGGCCCTGCAACTGGGCGGCAGCGTGCCGGCCGACCTCGCCGCCTGCGCCCGTATGGCCCAGGACGCTGGTTACGACGAAGTGAACCTCAACGTCGGCTGCCCCAGCGACCGTGTGCAGAACAATATGATCGGTGCCTGCCTGATGGGGCACCCCGAGCTGGTGGCCGATTGCGTGAAAGCCATGCGTGATGCGGTGTCGATTCCAGTCACGGTCAAACACCGCATCGGTATCAACGGCCGTGATAGCTACGCCGAACTCTGCGATTTCGTCGGTAAAGTGCAGGAAGCCGGTTGCCGCAGTTTCACCGTGCATGCGCGGATTGCGATTCTGGAAGGGCTGTCGCCGAAGGAGAACCGGGATATTCCTCCACTGCGGTATGACGTGGCGGCTCAGTTGAAGCGGGACTTTCCAGGGCTGGAAATCATCCTCAACGGTGGGATCAAGACACTGGAGCAGTGCCACGAGCATTTGCAGACGTTTGATGGGGTGATGCTGGGCCGTGAGGCGTATCACAACCCGTATCTGCTGGCTGAGGTGGATCGGCAGTTGTTTGGCAGTGAGGCGCCGGTGATTTCACGGGCTGAGGCGCTGGTGCAGTTGCGGCCTTATGTGGCGGCGCATATTGCGGATGGTGGTGCGATGCACCATATCACCCGGCATGTGCTGGGGCTGGGTACCGGCTTTCCGGGAGCGCGGCGGTTTCGGCAGTTGTTGTCGGTGGATATTCACAAGGCCAAGGATCCGCTGGCATTGCTGGATCAGGCTGGGGAGTTGTTGGAGGGGCGGTAACGCGATCGGCTAGGGACCGCGTTATCGTTCTTCGCGGGCAAGCTCCGCTCCCACAGGGGACCGCGTAGGACCGTATTGTCGTTTATCGCCGGTTCAAGCCGGCTCTAGGTTCGAGAGAAGCGCAAAAAGGGCGGCACCTGGGAAGGTGCCGCCCTTTTTTGTACGCGCGTGGCGTCAATCGGTCAGGAACGCTCCAGCGCATTCACCAGGTCGTGAAAGGCTTCGCGGTTCGAGTCGTTCAGGCCCATCAGGATCTTGTGCGCTTCCAGCACCTTGACCCGCACCACCTCTTCCGACTGGTCCTGCGATGGCAGGTCGGTCAGGCAATCCGTGCACGGGATCGGATGGTTGACGATGTTGAAGACCTGGTCGAAACCCATGGACTGCAACAACCGGGTGATGTCGTCGTGGGTGGTGACCACGGTCGGCAACAAGCCCACCTTCTGCCGCGACAGGATCGACAGCTTGGCCAGCAAACCCAGCGTGGTGCTGTCGATGCTGCGGGTTTCCGTCAGGTCGATCACGATCGCCGAAAAGTTCAGCGCCGTGAAGATCCTTTCAATTGTTGCATCCAACGCTGAACAGAGGGTCAGGCGAACTTCACCGACAAACTTCAGAACGAAGGTGCCATCCTGCTCGGCGAACTGGATTCTACCGGTACTCATCAAATGTTCCTGCTCAACACTAACAGGGCGATATCATCCGGCATCTCCCCTAGCGTGGCCAATCCAAAGACCTGGCGCAAGCCATCCAGGCTGCCCCCGGCTGTTTTTACCAGTTCAGGTAAAGCAGCCTCTTTCTCTTTGAGTGTATCTTGCTTCAAAAGGTCCAGAATGCCATCAGACATCAGCGTCAAGCTGAACGCCGGCGGCAACTCCAGGATGTGATCTTCATAGGTGGCCTCGTTGAACAAGCCCACCGGCAAACCACGCCCTTCCAGGTAACGAACGCTGTCCGGGGTGTAGAGCACCGGCAACGGCAAATGCCCGCCAATGCTGTAGGTCAGCAAGCCGGTTTCTTCATCGATCACGCCGCCGACCATGGTCACGTGCTTGCCCAGCTTGCAGTTGATCAGGCCGCGGTTGATATGACCCAGCACTTGCGACGGGGTGAATTCCGGCAAGGTGCCGTTGCGCTTGGATTCGAACAGCAGGCGGGTGGTCATGAATTTCAGCAGCACGGTGACAAACGCCGACGACGCGCCATGGCCGGACACGTCCGCCAGGTAGAACGCCACGCGGCGCTCATCGACGCGGAAGTAGTCGACGAAATCGCCCGACAGGTACAACGACGGAATGATCTGGTGCGCGAACTGGAAGTCGTCGATGCTCCACGGGCTGGTCGGCAGCATGTTCATCTGCACCTGGCGACCGGCGTTCTGGTCTTCCTGGAGCAGGTGCAGGCTGGCTTCGAGCTCGCGGTTGGCGGTTTCCAGCTTCTCGCGGTAGCGCTGGTTCTCCAGCAGCAGGCGCGCACGATCCAGCGCCCGGCGCACGGAGTGCTCCAGGACGGCGAGGTCCTCAAGGGGCTTGATCAGGTAGTCGGCAGCGCCCAGGCGCAACGCTTCGACAGCGTCGTTCATGACGCCCGCGCCGGACACCACGATAACGGGCGTCTGCGGCGACAGGTCGGTCACCTGACGAATCAGCTCGAGGCCGCCCATCTGGGGCATGCGCAGGTCGCAGATCACCAGATCAGGCTTGGACTGCTCGAATACCTCAAGACCCTGTAAGCCATTACCGGCCTGCAGGACGCTGAATCCGCTGTCTTCCAAGTAGGCCGCAAGGCTTGCACGCACTACTTCGTCGTCATCAATTATCAGCAGCGTGGCACTGGTTTTTTGCATGTGGGCAAACGGCGCCAGAATTAGGTTGGCGTAGACAGCAAGGCAACGTGCCCGACTCGTACTACTGGATTCGCTTTCTAGCCTCTCTGTCCCGAATCGGGTCGGACGATCACGTCCGGTGCATCGGTATCAGAGGTGCCCTTCTAAGGCGCAGACGGTACTCCCATCCGCCGGGCGTTTCAAGCTCATGCCGATGGTCGCTTGACGTCTTTACACCTCAAATCACCGGGAGTTATAAGAACAGTGCAAACCACAACGGAATCGAAGGACTGAAGTTATGAGCCGAACCGATCAGGACTATAGTGAAAAGCGTGATTACATCCGCATGCGCGTCGACGCCGACGTCACGTTGATCCACGCCGGACTGGAGATTTCCGCCACCTGCCTGGACCTCTCGAGCAGCGGCATGCAGATCGCCGCGCCACGGGCCTTCAAGGCCGGCGACCAGTTGCTGGTGCGTATTGACTCCGATCACCCGGCGCTCAAGGGCCTGGAGGCCGAGACGGAGGTGGTCTGGGTCCATGACGAGGGCGGCGGCCAGCGGCTGGGGTTGCAGATACTCAAGATGAATTGAGGCCCGGCGGATACGAAAAAGGCGACCCCTTGAGGTCGCCTTTTTCATTTACCCGGTGAAAACTAGAAATCGTCTACAACCTTGCCGTCCTTGACCTTGAACTCGCGGTTCTGCAGGTAGGCGTTGCGGATGAAGATGTATTTGTCGCCGGTGATCAGCTTCTCGCTCGACAACAGGCTGGTGCGCACGTCGATGATGTCCGCGCCAAACGCGATGTTACGCGCCGGAATGTCGTTCATGTAGCGATAGGGTTCGGTGTAGGTGTCGATGTACAGCGAAGGCGCGTCACGCAAGGTGCTCGGGCCGAAGAACGGGATGACCACGTACGGACCGCTGCCCACGCCCCAGTGTCCCAGGGTCTGGCCGAAGTCTTCGTCGTTACGCTGCAGCCCCATTTTGGTGCCGACATCGAAGAAACCCGCAACCCCGAAGATGGTGTTGAAGAAGATCCGCGAGGTGTCCACGCCCGCCGCGTGCGGCTTGAGCTGCAACACGTCGTTGGCGAGGTTTTTCACGTCGCCCAGGTTGCGGAACATGTTGTGGATGCCGTCGACCACGAACTGCGGCGTCACCGCCTGGTAACCCTGGGCCAGTGGTTTCAGTGCGTAGGTGTCGAGCACATCGTTGAACTTGAAGATAGGGCGGTTGACGCTCTCCCACGGATCTTCGTCTGCCGCCTGTGCGGCAAATGGCACCAGCGCAACGCTGGCACACAGGGACAGTTGAGCTAGACGATTGATCCAGCGCATAAAAAGAACTCCTTGGATAAAACGGGGCTGAGCAACCGGGCCCTCGAAAAGCGGCCAGTATAAAGCGGATAACTTCGATTAGGCAGTCTGGTCGAGACAAGTCCTACAAAGATTTACAGATTCAGGGCGCGGGGTCCCCGTCATCCAACTGTCATGGCGGTGTCTTAACCTGCGGAGTCATTTCAGGGACGTTGCCATGCCATTACCCGCTGCCGTACCGCTGCCCGCGCCCACCGCCCTGCTCTTCGGCTTGACCGGTTGCCTGGTGGATTTCGGCGCCCGCGCCCGCCCTCACCTGGACCCGGGCGAGCACAACCACGCGACACCGGGTGCACTGGACGTCCTCCAAGGCCTACAGCAACGCGGTGTACCTTGTGTCTGGCTGGATGAATTGCCCCACACGATCAGCCAACCCCTCGCCGCAACCCTGCCGAGTTGGGTCAAGGCCTCCCTCACCCCCGCCAATTGCGCCCAATGGCCGGCGCCCAACGCCTGCTGGCATGCGCTGATGACCCTCGGCGTGGGCCAACTGGACGGCTGCGTGCTGGTCAGCGGCGAACCCCGCCTGCTGCAATCGGGCCTGAATGCCGGGCTCTGGACCATCGGCCTGGCTTCCTGCGGGCCCTTGTGCGGCCTGTCGCCCGTGGAATGGCAGGCGCTGCCGCAAAAGGAACGGGAGCGCAAACGCGGCAAGGCCACCGTCGAGCTGTTCGGCCTGGGCGTGCACTCGGTGATCGATCACCTGGGCGAACTGTCGACCTGCCTGGACGATATCGCCCTGCGCCGGCTCAAGGGCGAGAAGCCCTGACACGGCGATCTTGATCAAGGTCATGCAGGCCGCGCGCGAGTGGATTACTCTGACATCAGGTACAGACCTTTATCGCCACATGGCGGTCTATGTGCCAGAGATTATCCAAAGAGGAAGCACCACAATGCCTGCCCGCGAACTGCAAGACCAACTCAATACCCTGCGCGAGCAACTGGAGCAGAATCCACCTCTCTCACCGGAAGAGCGTGAACACCTGCACGTGCTGATGCAGCAGATCGACGCACAAATCAAACTGGAAACCTCCACCCAGGACGCCAACCTGGCGGATGGCGTCAACCTCGCCGTGGAGCGCTTCGAGCTCGAACACCCGGCCATCGCCGTGACCTTGCGCAGTATCGTGCAAACCCTGGGCAATATCGGTATCTGAACAGGGCTACGCACCAACCCGTCCCCTGCGAGACAGCCGAAACTGTTTTCCTGGGGCGGGTTTCACAGGTCTGAACTCTCGGGCATCTGAGAACGGTCCAGCGCTCGCTGGGTAATCCGTACCTCCCCGGCTTTTCGCTGACGATCGATCTCTTCGAGCGCCCGTTCATACACCGTATCGTCCATTTCCCGGCCGATGGGAATGTCCGCCGCGGCGATACCCAAGACACTTGCCCCCTGCCACACCGTCGCGGTCCAAGTGGCGATTTCCGGCGGCGAGGCTTGCGGCTGCCGTGCCAGCTCCTCCAGCGCCTCACGCAGTTCTTCCAGGGTTTGCAACTGCTCCTGTGCAACAGCCCCGTGGCGCTGCGTCTCGGGCAGGGTCTTCAGGTAATCCTTCCAGACCGGTTGTTCAAGCAGCAGCTCGACCTGTCTGCCCGGCACTGTCTCGGCCGCCAGGATCCGATCACCCGCTTCCCGGGTCATCTCCCGGGTGACGTTGCTGCTCCCCCGATACAGCATGGACAAAGGTTGCCAAGGGAGCATCAGGCGCACAGCGAGATCGACACGGTAGGCCAGGTAGATCTCGACTTCATCGACATGGGGCCAGCGTTCATCGGCGGCCTCGGCGGCCACACGCCCTGCGGCCTCGATGTCGGCCTCGCTCTGGTGACGCTCACGCGCCGCGGCCATGGCCTGCGCCCTGGCATCCTCGATGCGGGCGGCCCTGGCAATCTCCTGGCTGGAGGTTTCGACTTTGGAGATATCGTTCAGTTGCGCCAACCGCGAGCGTCCCCGGGCCAAGGCCAGGTACGCCGCTTCCCTGGCATCGCCCACCAGTTGATCCGCCTCGTAGAGCAATACCTCGCCGCCCAACCGGCTGAACACCTCGGTAAACCCATCGGCACAGGTGTCCAGGTCGGTCGTCCAGTCGAACAGGATCTGGCGCAAGCGGGTGCTGGCAGTCGCCGCCTCGATCATTCGCCAGACGCGCCGGCTCAACTGCCCCCGGTATTCGATGCGATAGTCCGCCGAGGAACGCAGTGCGGCAATCGACTCGAGGAAGGTTCCGCTCCCAGGCTCCTGGGCCACCAGGTCCCACAACGCCCTTTTGCGCTCCTGCTCCTCAATCGAAAAACTGCTGTCCAGCCAGTTTTCCACGAAAGGCGTCAGCTTCGGCACCCCCTGTTCCGGGGCGTCGATGTCCCCCGGCAAGGCGAAACGTATCGAGGGTCGATCAATGAAGCGGGCAATCATATAGCGCGTCGTGTCATCAAACGGATTACCGTAAAGCAATACCGTTCGCATCCTGCGACTGCTCAGGCTGAAAAAGCTCCAGGGGATGGAGGTCAATTGGTTTCCCTGCAAATCCAGCACCGCCAGGTCGAGCAGTTCCAGCGCCCCGGTCGGCCAGGCGGACAAGCCGGTACGCTGCAACTGGAGCCCTTGCAGCTGGAGCATGCCCCTGGCGCTGAACAGCCCCAGGGGGTTGCCGTCCAGGTTCAGGCGCCTCAGGCGCGTCATACTGCGCAATTGCTGCCCCAGCAACGGGGTCCAGACGATCCGGTTGTCGTTGAGCTGCAACCTGCGCAGCTCCCCCATCCCACCAAGGCTTGAAGGCAACTGCGTCAGCCTGCCCCCGGTGATCTGCAACTCACGCAGCTTGGGAAACCGCTTGAGAAAGGCATCGAAGTCACGGCGCTCCCGACGTCCGACCACCGCCAGCTTCAATGAGACCACATGCTCGAAACTGCCCTCTTCCAGTTCAGGCAGCTTCAGCAGGTGCTCCCTCGACAGGTCAAGCTCATACCCCAGCGGTTGGCCGTTGGCATCGAGCACAAGCTCTGACTCTCGGCGCCAGCACTTTTTTATCCGCTCCACTACCCGTGCCTTGGAAGCCCTGCCGACCAGCCAATTACCGACTCCGCCACTGCCATGCTCATACTCACTGTCGATGCGCCAGTATTCGAGCATCAGTTTCAGTTTGTGGTACTCGACCTGCTGCTTCTTGAGGACCTTCAGGAACGCCTTGTCATCCAGCCCTTCAAGGGACAGGAACCGGCGAACCGTCTCCAGGTCCTTGCCGGGATAAAGCTTGTCCACCAGCAGCCGCAAATGGCTCGGCGATACGGCCTGCGTACTCTTCACCCCACCGAGCGGATAACCGAATCGCCCGTCGCTCAAACGCATGGGCGAGCTGAATCCGGGCTTGATCGCTTGTATGTTCAGCAACGCACGAACGCGCGCGCGCGACAGCATCAGGCGGCTCACCACCGCCCGCTTGAACAGCTGCGGGCGGGTGCTGCGCGAGAAGCCGAGTGCCCGCAGTTCGTTATCCGGCAGAGCCTGCAATAACGCCACCTGGAGGTTGCCAGGCCGGTCCTGCCCTTCAATCTCATAACCTCCCGACTTGCGCACCAACTCCAGGGGGGCTTCGGATGAGGTCGTCCCCAGACTGTCGACCAGGCGTCGCCCACCCGGGGCCAGCGCGGAAGGCTCATACAACTCGATGCGCAGGCCGTTCGACCAGCCCGGCAGGTTTTCCAGTGAATGCAGGAACAGCCGGTCACTGTCCAGGCTGACCGATGACTCGATGAAAAGCCCTTCATAGGCCCGCGCGATACGGACCTGTTGCGCATACCAGCGACTCTCCTCCGCCAAGCGCAGCGGCACCCTCCCCGCTTCCAGCGACGCGACTTCATAGCCGTTGGCCGCGCTGACCAACTCATCGGCAATTACCGTCGGCAAGATGGACCTGTCTTGCTTGAACAAGGCGACAAAGGCATTTCGCGAGCGGGTACGAAACTCGTAATAGGCCTCGAACAGCGCACTGCGCTGGTTCTGCGCCTCGGCGGCAAGCCGCCGGTTCAACGCCGACAGCTGTTCCGCGCGGCTCAACCGCGCCTCACCCGGCCGACGCCCGAGCAAGATATTGACGTCGTCAGGGTCAAGCCCCTGCAACACCACGTTCAGCAGTTCGGCGTCACGTATCTGGGCTTCGCTGACGATCACCACCGGCAACCCCGCGTTAGCCACCGGGCCATATTCCTTCAACACCCGCCCCTCGCGATTGACGAAGCGCAAGACCTTGGTCGGCGGCCACAAGGCCTCCAGCAACTGTTCCTGGATACGCCAATCGACAACGCCGCCATTGGTGGTACCAGTCTCGATAAACCGCTGGATATCCGCATCGACCCTGAAGCGCTCCACCGTATCGCTCAGCAGCGCCGGCCGGCTTGTCTGGTCCAGGTAGATCGGACGCAACTGATCGGCCTCCACGCCGCTGATGGTCATGATGCGAGTCGCCTGCTCCGGGGAAAAGTCCGCCAGGTCAGGCCCCAGGCGTTTGAACAGCGTGAATGCGTCCCAGCGCAACGGCTCCTCCAACTCATGGGTCCAGGCGCCTGAACCGTTATGGCTGAACAACGGCGAATAGGTCGCCCGGGTGGGATGCTCGGCGCGAAACTCATGGCTGACGCGACTGGGCTTGAGCTTGTAGTAGTCGCCGTCCAGATCCAGGAAAGTATTGCCATTGCGCAGGTGCAGTCCTGATTCGTCAGGCTTGAGTCCCTCGGGCAAGGCCGGCTGATGTCGATAGGGCGCCAAGTCGGCTTTCCATAACCGGTCTCCCCCATCCGGCAGCTTGACCCGCTTGAGGGAGTCAATAAAAGCCGCCGCTTCGTCGTCGCGCGCCAAGACCTGCATGAAGGCACCGAGCTCCAGGTTCAGCACCACACCGAGAAACACCAGCACGGCCTGCTTCTTGTCGCTGTGTTCCCATTCTTCGATCCCCTCGTAAAGCTGGACCATCATCTGGGCACCGGCCACCGTCAGCATCGCCTCACCGAGTCCGGGCACGAAAAACAGCAGATTGACACCCCAGTCCAGAAAGGCATGCCAGCGAGCGCTACGGGCCTTCTTGTCTTCCGCGTCCGTCGATACCGCCAGCATCCGGGCATCATCGAGCATCTTGTCGGTGTGCTGCACATAAAGCTCGAAGAAGGGATCTCCGGTTATTTGCGCGAGCTGGAGTTGCAGGCGCGCCTGCTCATCGGGCGCACGCCGGCGCGTCTCGGTACTCAAGGGATTCAGGCGCTCGTTCAACGCGGTGAAAAACACCGGTTGCGTGCGCAAATGGAGGTAGCGTCGAAACTCCTGCAGATAACCCTGGTCGCGCAACCTGCGCCTGAGGTCATCCTCGAAGGCCGCCAGGCTGGAATACTGCTTGAGCGCCTGCTCGGAATCGCCGGACAGGTACACCACACAAGGACAAGACTCGCGGGCGGCCGCGACATCGAAACGGATCAGCAGTACGCCCTTGAGCAAGGCACCGCGATAGCCGCTTTCGGGAATACGTACATCGAGCATCTTGAGCTCATGAAACTGCACGGCGTGCAGGCTCCAGAGAGGGCTTGAACTTCCGCCAACCCATTGCTTGAGCATCCGGTAAGCCGAGTCGTCGATATGCCCTTTCATCACGGCGATATCGGCCTGGAGCGCCAATTCGGAGACCTCGTGGGCCACGAACAATCGACGAAACTCATCGTCGCGTTGCCCGGAAGCACTCTTGCGCAACAGAAAAGACTCAATATGTTCTTTATATTTCCCGCCCAGATCCAGCTCACGGCATAACCGCGCAAACGCCCGTGGCGTAAACGCCTTCAGCAAGACACCTTGACCCTTGCGAAGTATCTGCGAGCCTCGATCGAAGCCAAAGTAAGTCGTTTCACTTTCTTCGAAGTTCTGCAAGGCAGCCTGTAACAGCGTCTGTTGTGTGAGCGTTTGCTGATACGGCGTGGAGGGCGTTTGTGCCGCCAGGATATGCACATGCCTGAGCTGGTCTTCATACACATCCAGGCCCGTGCCGAACTCATTGTCCAGGGCACGTTGCAAGCGCGGTGCGGCAAAGTCCTCCGGGCTCTGCAAGCCCTCCAGATAAGCGCTCAAATCGGCTTTGTTCGCCTGATTGCGGCGCATGTTGTCCACATAGGAACTACGGGGTTCGAAGGGCGCGTCCTTCAGCCAGTCCGGCAGTCGGCTTTTCACCAGGGTGAAATATTCTTCCCCCTCAACAGCCACTGCAACATCCGATGTTTCAAGCGCGGAAACAGCCATTTCCAAAAAACCTTAAATAACTTAAACACCCTTATACTAATCTTCATCCACGCGATAAAAAGTTAAAATAATCAATCGCTTCCTCTACTTTCCAATCTACATTACTTACCCATGACATATCTATTAACGCCCTTCAACAGTTCAACCCGTGAACGGTTTTTCGGTTGATCACAGCACGCTTATAAAACCGCAAACATTCTTATATCGCCCCCACAAAAAAGCCCCGACTCTCACGAGCCGGGGCTTTTGGTTACCACTTGCTTCAGGCTATCAAAGCACCGGTTGGCCGCTCAATGCCAGGTCCATCAGCTCACGGTTGGCTACCGCGTACATGGCGTAGTCGGTGCCGCTGGCGGCACGGATTTCCACCAGCATCGAACGCCAGCGCTCGGCCATGCTCGCGTTGCGCTCAAGCCACAGCGCCACGCGGGCTTCCATGTCTTGCGGCGCGTCGGCCAGTTTCAGCACCGAGATGGTGATCGCACGTTGCTGCCAGTCCACATCGTCGCGGAAGGTTTCGCGAGCCTGGGCCTGCCAGTTGTTGCTCACGCGCAGGTCGCTGATCTGTTGGGAGTACCAGGTCAGGTCCAGCTCACTGCCCACCGCGAAGTAGGCCTTGGCCACTTCGGCGGCATCGTGGCCGGAAACGTCGGCGGCTTCGATGATCGGCAACAGGGTGTACAGGTGCGTGGTACCCGCCACCATACGCGCCAGCAACTCCGGCACACCGGCCTGGACGTAGGCCTGGTAACGGGCCTGCCAGACTTCACGGGTCGGGCCTTCCAGCAGTTCGTCGAGCTTGAGGCCCAACGCCGCCAGGTGCGGACCGAAGTGCGCGACATCACGGGCAGCATCCTGCTCGTTGCGACGGCTGCGCAGGAACCAGCGCGTGGCACGACGGCCCAGGCGCATCAGTTCATCCATCAGCTCCAGTTGCGTCTCGGCCGACACCTTGTAATCCAGGGCCTCGATCTGACGGAACCAGTGCGGGAGGTGGAAGATGTCACGCACGATCACATAGGCACCGGCCACGTTCGCCGGGCTCATGCCGGTGGACTCCTTCAGGCGCTGCACGAAGGTGATGCCCATGTGGTTGACCAGGTCGTTGGCGATCTGGGTGCTGACGATCTCGCGCTTGAGGCGGTGACGGCGCATGGCGTCGGCGAACTTGCTCACCAGCATCGGTGGGAACGCGGTTTCCATGTCACGGGTCAGGTACTCGTCGTCCGGAACCTTGGACTCGAGCAACGCCGCCTTGAGGTCGATCTTGCTGTAGGAGATCAGCACCGACAGCTCGGCACGGGTCAGGCCTTGGCCTGCCGCGACGCGCTCGACCAGTTGCTCTTCCGACGGCAGGAACTCGATGGCACGGTCCAGCTTGCCACGGGCTTCCAGATCGCTCATCAGGCGCTTGTACTCGGCGATCCGCTCGACTGCGCGACGGGCCGCCAGGGACAGGGCCTGGGTCTGCTTGTAGTTGTTGCCGAGGACCAGGCCGCCGACTTCGTCGGTCATGCTGCCCAGCAGCTGGTTACGCTGCTTCTCGGTCATATCGCCGGCCTGCACCACTTCGTTGAGCAGGATCTTGATATTCACTTCGTGGTCGGAGCAGTCCACGCCACCGGCGTTGTCGAT
>Ga0302153_10001168_pt1 | contig 12926 bp, 7 predicted proteins | sample I_Bog_N2_2_FD_192429 | JGI IMG/M metagenome (GOLD analysis project Ga0302153, IMG submission 192429) | Peat permafrost microbial communities from Stordalen Mire near Abisko, Sweden - I_Bog_N2_2 | ecosystem: Environmental > Terrestrial > Soil > Wetlands > Peat | place: Sweden: Abisko, Stordalen... | reverse complement strand
GGTGAATATCCCCCTGAGCGTTGGCGACGTGACGCAGGAGGTCCACGTCTCTGCCGATGCTGCGATGGTCGAGACCCAGGACACGTCCATCTCGGAGGTGGTCGACCAGCGGCGCATCGTCGATCTGCCGCTGAATGGACGACAGGTGACGGATCTGATCCTGCAGTCAGGCGGCGCGGCGCAGCCCCCGAACTCCGCCAGCCGCGACGTCACGACCCACGATTACGTGAACTCGGTCGCCATCTCCGTCTCGGGCGGACAGATCAACGGCAACAACTATCTGCTGGACGGCGGCGACAACAACGACTCGCACTCCAACATCAATATGCCGTTCCCGTTCCCCGACGCCCTGCAGGAGTACAGCGTGCAGACCAGCGGCATCTCGGCGCGGTTCGGGCTGCACCCCGGCTCGGTGGTGAACGTGGTCACCAAGTCCGGCGGCAACCACTTCCACGGCGACGTCTTTGAATTTCTGCGCAACGGCGACTTCAACGCGCGCAACTACTTTGCGACCTCGCAGGACACTCTGCACCGCAACCAGTACGGTGGCACCATCGGCGGGCCGGTACGCAAAGACAAGATCTTCGTCTTTGGCGGATACCAGGGGACAAGCAACCGCACGGCGCCGCCCAGCACTATCTCGTATGTCCCGACAGCGGCGGTGCTGGCGGGTGATTTCAGCGTGGTGGACGGCGCCGGCTGCCAGTCCAGCGGAAAGGCAAAGCAGCTCAAGAACCCCGCCACGAATATGAACTACACAAACGACTTCATCAATCCCGCTACCTTTGTCGCACCGGCCACGTCGCTGGCGAAGCTGTTGCCGGTATCCACCGATCCGTGCGGCAAGCTGGTCTATGGAGTCCCCAACCCAAGCAACGAGTACCAGTACCTGGGTCGCGTGGACTGGACGCAAAGCGCGAAGAACAACGTCTTCGCCCGCTACTTCATCCTGGATTACTCCAACCCCGCGGTCTATACCAACAACATCCTTACGCTGGCTCACTCCACTCTGCTCCAGCGTTCGCAGTCGCTGGTGCTGGGCGACCAGTACATACTCACGCAAAATGTCATCAACTCCTTCCACTTTACGTACGGAAGGCTGGCGGTGAACCGCACAAACCCGGCCAACATGCCGAGCCCGACCAGCCTGGGCGTGAACATGTACAGCCAGGTGCCGAACTTCATCAACACGGGAATCTCGAACTACTTCACCGTGGGCGGCGGCTCCAATGCTCCGGCGCGTTTCATCCGCAACCAGTTTCAATTTGCGGACGACGTGGACTGGATCAGAGGGCGCAGCCACTACAGCTTCGGATTTGAGGCCATCTCCGGCCAGATGTATCAGAACAATGTGAGCAACGGCAACGGAGGCTTCACCTTCAACGGTACGCTGACCGGGGATGCGCTGGCCGACTTCCTGACAGGTAATCTGGACACGTTTACCGACTCAGACTCGCAGATCAGCAATCTGCACCAGAACTACTTCGGGGCCTACGGTGAAGACGATATTCAGGTCAACAAGAAGCTGAATGTCCACGTGGGCGTGCGCTGGGAGCCGTCCCTTCCGGAGACGGACAAGTACTTCGCGGGCAGCCACTTCTCCCTGCCGAGTTACACTGCGGGCACGAAGTCCGTCGTGTTCAACAATGCGCCTCCAGGGCTGTTTTTCTACGGCGACAATGGAATTCCCAAAGGCTATGCGCACGGCAGCTATGACGACTTTGCTCCGCGCGTGGGGCTGGCTTGGGACCCGCGCGGCAAAGGGCAGGAGAGCCTTCGGGCCTCCTACGGCATCTTCTTCGACGCGCCCGAGTCCTTCACGGACAGCGCCTTTGGCGCCGCTCCGCCGTGGGGCAACTCCATCTCGCTTACCGCGCCGGCGGGCGGATTTGTGAATCCGTTCCAGGCGTATCCGGGAGGCAACCCGTTCCCGCTGCCTTTCCCGCCCAACGCGGCCGCGAAGTTCAATGCTGGCGGCGCCTACGCCAATCTGCCCCTGAACCTGCACCACATGTATATGGAGCAGTGGGACCTGAGCCTCGAGAAGCAACTGGGCAGCGACTGGGTGGTCTCGGCGAGCTACGTGGGCAACAAGGGAACCCACCTGCGCGCCGGCACGGAAGAGAATCCGGCGGTCTATATTCCGGGGAACTCAACCACGGCGAATACCCAGGCGCGCCGCACCTTCAGCCAGATCAACGCGGTGAACGGCGCCGCATTTTCGACCATGACCTTCATGGACGATGGCGTGAATACGAGCTACAACGCGCTGCGGCTCTCCGCGAAACACCGCCTGAACCACGGCTATAGTCTGCTGTTTGTCTACACATACTCCCACTGCCTGCAGGACACGGAGACGCTGGCCAACAAGCTGCAAGGCAACACCGAATCCGACCCCTATAACAAGAACGCCGACCACGGTGCGTGCGACTACGACCTGCGCCACAATCTCGTATCGTCGCTGGTGTACCAGGGATTCAACTTCAAGAACCGCATCCTGGACGTGGTGGCGGGCGGATGGTCGCCGGCTTTCCTCTTCTCTTACTACAACGGGTATCCCTTCAGTCCCACCGCTGGAACAGACGTCTCCCTCTCCGGCGTAGGTCTGGACCGCCCGAACCCCGTCGCCAATGTCAGTCCTTACGTCAGGAATAGACAAACCCTGGTGTGGCTCAATCCGGCAGCCTTCGCCAACGCCAGCCCCGGGACCTTCGGCACGGCCGGAATGAACTCGCTGCTCGGACCACACTATGTGGACGCTGACGCCAATCTGACCAAGAACTTCAAGATCCACGAGGAACAGACCTTCCAGTTGCGCTTTGAGTTCTTCAACGTCTTCAACCACACCAACTTCTCGGCTCCGGTGGCTTCGCTGAACTCGGCGAGCTTCGGCAAGATTCAGTCTTCCAACCCGGCACGTATCATTCAAATCGCAGCCAAGTACACGTTCTAACCCCTCAAGGAGACTTACCCCATGCATTCGATCCTGGATCGCAGAAGCTTTATCCGGCTGTGCTCAGCCGCCGCAGCGTTCATGAGCAGGGCCGGCCACGCCCAGGTCGCCCCGGCCAGACCGGCACGCCGCGGAAACCGGGAGGCGGTGAACAACCGCAAGAACTTCGTCGCGATCCAGGTCCGCGGCTTCGGTTGGGTGGACGAGGGCGTGGACGCCGTGCTGGATAACATTCAGCAGAAGGGCGACGTCAACACGGTCTGGGCCTACACCTTCGGATATGGCGAGACGCGCTTGAAGGCGACCCTGCCCGACCATGGCAAGCCCGGCACCTCCGTCACCGGCGGCGCGTTCTATGACTATGATCCGAAGTACTTTCAGAACACGATCCTGAAGGACTTTCGTTCCTCCGAGTATGGCAGTTTCAACGTCATCGAAGCGGCCGCAGCCAAGGCCAAGGCACGAGGCATGGACTTCTTCGCCTGGGACCTGAATAACGCCGGCCCGGCACTCCCGCGCCTCATCCCGAACTATGGTGAGATTACCGAGATCGACGTCAATGGGCGTCGTACGCCCAGTCCGTGCTTCAATCATCCGGACTACCAGGCCTTCCTGCGTGGCAAGGTCGAGAGCCTTTTGCTGGGCTATCCCAGTGAGATTGACGGCATCGCCTGGGGCTCGGAACGTGTGGGGCCTCTGGACGGCATGCTCGGCGGTGGAGAGGGCGTTGGTGTGTGCTTCTGCCAGTTCTGCCAGGCGAAGGGCCGCGCGCTGGGCATCTCGGTCGGCCGCGCTCAGGCGGGGTTCCGCGAACTCTCGCAGTTGTTCCAGGCGGCCAACACGCCGCGGCCTGCGGACGGTTACTTCGTCTCCTTCTGGAGGATTCTGCTCAAGTATCCCGAGATACTGAGCTGGGAGTCGCTGTGGAGTGACAGCTTCCAGGCGGTGCAGGCGGACCTGTACGGGCTGGCGAAGTCGATTGCGCCGCAAAAACCCTTCGGCTTCCACATCCTGCAGACCGTGACCTTCAGCCCGTTCTATCGCGCGGAGGAAGACTACGCCAAGCGAAGGACCACGGCGGACTTCCTGAAGATCGCGACCTACAACAACGCTGGCGGTCCACGCATGGCCACCTATGTGAACGATCTGGGCCACACCATCTTCCGCGACGCCGCGCCGAAAGATTTCCTCGAGCTCTACTACAAGATCATGGGCATTCAGGAGGCCCCCTTCGATCAGTTGGCGTCCACCGGCCTGTCGCCAGACTACGTCGCACAGGAGACCAAGCGGGCGCTCGCTGCGGTCGGAGGCGACGTGAAGATCTATCCAGGAATCGACATCGACGTGCCGACACTCTCGCGCGACCCGAATGTGACGGACAAGAAGACTAAGCCGGACGACGTGAAAGCCGCGCTCAGGGCCGCATTCGGCGCCGGCGCGGACGGCGTGGTGCTGTCGCGCGAGTACGTGGAGATGTGGCTCGCCAACCTCACCGCAGCGGGCGATACGCTCCGCGATATCTTTGCAAAGTCGAACACCTGACGCGAGTGGACGTTTGCGGAGCAGAGATTCAAAGCTGGACTACAAGCGGTGGGCCAGGTCTGTCATGCACGCAAGTCCATTCCCAGGGGATGGAAGGAGCTGGGCCTTACCCAGGGGGAGATCGACCCGATGTGGAAGCAGAATCCGTCTCATCTTTCACGCTGGATGAGCGCCGCCGATGTCCCAAGGAGCCGTGATGCGAATCGTTGACCTGCGTGAATTGACGGCGCCGATCTCGAGCCCCATCGCCAACGCGTACATCGACTTTTCCAGGATGACCTGTTCGCTGGTCGCTGTTGTCACGGATGTCGTGCGCGACGGCAAGCCTGTCATCGGGTACGGATTCAACTCCAACGGACGCTATGGCCAGGGCGGGCTCATCCGTGAGCGCTTCTTTCCCCGCCTGCTGGAGGCAGACCCGTCTGCTCTGCAAAACGACGCAGGCGACAACCTCGACCCGCAGCGCATTTGGAGTGCGCTGATGCGCAACGAGAAACCCGGCGGCCACGGCGAGCGCAGTGTTGCAGTAGGCACCATCGACATGGCGGTGTGGGACGCCGTCGCGAAGATTGCGGGTAAGCCGCTCTTCCGACTGCTCGCGGAGCGGCACGGCGTGCAGCCGGACCCGCGCGTCTTTGTCTACGCCGCCGGTGGTTACTACTACCCCGGCAAGGACCTCTCCGCCCTGCGTGCGGAGATGCGCGGCTATCTGCAGCGCGGCTACACCGTGGTGAAGATGAAGATCGGCGGCGCTCCCATCGCTGAAGATCGCGAGCGCATTGAAGCCGTACTCGCGGAGATCGGCTGCGACGCCCAGCTCGCCGTGGACGCCAACGGCCGCTTCAACCTGGAGACCGCGATCGCCTACGCCAAGATGCTGCGCGACTATCCGCTGTTTTGGTATGAGGAGGCTGGAGACCCGCTCGACTACGCACTCCAAGCGGCGTTGGCGGAGTTCTACCCCGGCCCCATGGCCACTGGCGAAAATCTCTTCAGCCATCAGGACGCGCGCAACCTGCTGCGCTACGGCGGCATGAGGTCGGACCGCGATTGGCTGCAGTTCGACTGCGCGCTGTCTTATGGTTTGGTTGAATATCTGCGGACCTTGCAGGAGCTCAGGACCGCCGGCTGGTCGCCGCGCCGCTGCATTCCCCACGGCGGCCACCAGATGTCTCTCAACATCGCCGCCGGTCTTGGGCTGGGCGGCAATGAAAGCTACCCCGACCTCTTTCAACCCTTCGGCGGATTCCCAGACGGGGTCCGCGTCGAGGGCGGCTTCATCACCATGCCCGATCTGCCCGGTATAGGCTTCGAGGGCAAAGCTGATTTAATCCGCGTGATGCGGAATCTTGCGGAGTAACCACATGATGCCCGGGAAAGATACCGCCGCAGCCACCCCCACAACCCGCCGCTCTCTGCTGGGGCCTTTGTGGTTGCAGGTGCTGATTGCCATCGTGCTCGGAATCTTAGCGGGCGTGTTCTTTCCGCACCAGGCAGTCGCGCTTAAGCCGCTGGGCGACGGCTTCGTCCGGCTGATTCGTATGACGCTCGCTCCGGTGATCTTCGGCAGCGTCGTTGTCGGCATCGCCCGCATGGGCGACCTCAAGGAGGTGGGCCGCGTCGGCGCCAAGTCGCTCATCTATTTTGAGGTCGTCTCCACGGTCTCGCTGCTGATGGGATTGATTGCCATCAACCTGCTGCACCCCGGACGCGGCATGAACATCGATCCGGCCACCCTCGACGTCCAGGCCATCGCCAGCTACACCGCAACGGCCCAGCATCTCAGCCTCACCGGCTTCCTGATGAACATTATTCCGTCCAGCATCGGAGACGCTTTCGTCAGCGGGAATATCCTCCAGATTATTCTCTTCAGCGTGCTCTTCGGGCTGGCGCTCTCGCAGTTTAGGGAGACGGCGCGGCCTCTGGTCAACATGATTGACCTCTTTCTCCGCGGTTTCTTTGGCATCGTGCGCTTTGTCATGCGTCTGGCGCCGCTAGGGGCATTTGGCGCAATGGCCTACACCATCGGTCAGTATGGTCTGCGCAGCCTCAAGCCCCTGGCCATGTTCACCGCCGAGGTGTGGATCGTATCCATCATCTTCGTGTTTGTGGTGCTGGGCGCGATCGCGCGCCTCGCAGGATTCAGCCTGCTCAAACTACTGCGCTACTTCCGCGAGGAGATCCTCATCACGCTCGGCACATCCTCTTCGGAGGCCGTTATGTCTCCGCTGATTCTCAAGCTGGAGCAGCTCGGATGTGAGCGGTCCATCGTCGGCATGGTCATGCCCGCGGGGTATACGTTCAACGCTGGGGGAACGGCAATCTATCTCGGCATGGGAGCCATCTTCATCGCGCAGGCCACGAACACGCATCTCAGCCTTCGAGATCAGATTGTGGTCCTGATGGTGCTGTTGCTCACCTCCAAGGGATCTGCCGGAGTCGCCGGCGCCGGATTCGTTACGCTGGCCGCAACTCTCGGCGCAATGCACCAGATTCCCGCTGCCGGTCTGGTGCTGCTGCTGGGGGTGGAGCAGTTCACCAACGCCGCGCGCGCCGTCGTTAACATCATCGGCAACGGAGTCGCGACGATCGTCATCGCCAAGTGGGAGAATGCCTTCGACGATCATCGGGCAGAGATCATCTTCAACAGCGATTCAGCGAACCCCGAAGCCCTCTCGCCCGCGGCAATCCTGCATGATCCGTTGAAGCCGATGCTCGATCCGCTCGAATAATGCTCTGGCTTTCATCCCTGGAGGAACGCCCGTCATGCTGTATCGAATTCGGCCAACCACCAATCTCTGGACGACGTTGCTTGCCACATCCATATGGCTTGCCTGCACAACGCCGTCCGTCGCTGCCGCGCTGAGTGCTTCGATCGATGTCGCGCAGTTGAAGAGTCCGGTGCTTCGCCGTCCCATACCGGACCGCTTAGTCGTGCTCACCTTCGACGATGCGCCAGTCACGCAGGCGACCTTCGCTGCTCCCATCCTGCGCAAGTATAAGTTCGGTGCAACCTTCTTCATCTGCGAGTTTCCCCCCAACTTCGCGGACAAGACCAAATACATGTCCTGGCAGCAGATCCAGCATCTCGACCGGATGGGCTTCGAGATCGGCAACCACACTGCTTTTCACACTCACGTCAGCAAGATGAACCGGCAGCAGCTTGAGGACTCGCTCTCGTATATCGAAGAGAAGTGCAAGCAATGGGGAATCCGCAAGCCGACCACCTTCGCGTATCCCGGCTATGACGCGGACTCCAAGGATCTGGATGTCCTTACTGAACGTGGATACATCTTTGCCCGCGCTGGCCGCGAGGTCCCTTACGACCCTCTCGCCGACAATGCCTTGCTCGTCCCCGGCATCGACGCCTATGGAACCGATCCGCATAAAATTCTGGACGCAATCCAACAGGCGCATGACGGCAAGATCGTCATCCTTACGATCCATGGAATTCCAGACTACGAGCATCCGTGGGTGACGACACCCCCGGAACTCTTCCAGCAATATATGGAGTTTCTTCACAAGAACCATTACAGGGTGATAGCCATGCGCGACCTGGCCCGATACATAGATCCAGCTCAGGCGATACTCGTGCACAAGTAAGTTCGCGGACAACATTCGCCAGGGTTCTGACCCCACCGACCGCCGCCCGGCGTCAATCAGCAGGATCACTCCTATCGCACTACTCTTACCGCCAGCGCGAAACATCTGAGATTCGGGTCGAGACCTAAACTAGTCGCTCTCGGAGCCATCCATATGGATGCGGGCATTATGAACTGCGGAAATAAATCTGCGTGCGAGTTCATGGATACGGTAGGCTTGCCGCTCCTGCAACGCCCGCTGCGGCATCAGTTCTAACCCTATGCCAATGGACGATGCGCCCGCGAAGATGAAGTTGGCCGCAGTGACTTTTTCTTGAAACAACACTGATGCCAAAGGGCTGCTCTCCCAATTGCCCCGGACATCAACGGACGAGGCCGTGCCTCAATGGACGCGAAAGCAGCAAGAAACCCTTATTTCCCGGGGTCATTGGGACTTCTTGGGATGAGTTGGGATGGGGGATGGTGGCCAGAGACGGGATCGAACCGCCGACGCCGGCCTTTTCAGGGCCGCGCTCTACCACTGAGCTATCTGGCCTTGGCACTGCAACTCCAGCCGGGCGGCCAAGTCCGCCCTGCCGTGTCGTTTCGAATCGCCTGCCTGTGGAGGGATTTGACCTGCTGCGCTACCGCGCCTGGTCCTCGAGAACGTCCCGCTTAGTATAACAAGACCTCGCCATGCGCCAACTCGCGCCGGTAGGACCATTTGGCATCGCCGCGATTCGCAGTATGCTGGAACATCCAGAGTTCCATGCGTCTCCCATGCAGGCAGAGGGCCCACTTCCATGACGTTTCCAACGGTCGAACGCAGCAAGCCGGTAAAGTTCCTGGCCGCGCTCGTCCTCATCATCCTGTTCGGCGCAGTCCCGCTGATCCTGGCGCACCTCAACGCCGGCCCGGACTACTCCTTCTCGCGCTCCGCCGGCGAAGCTCGCGCCGAACGCGCCTTCGGGATCGCACGCGGCCTCGGCGAGCCCCGCCTCTATGCCTTCCTGCGCAACATGCCCAAGGGCGCGGACCTCCACATGCACCTCTCCGGCGCCATCTACGCTGAGACCTTTATCGACGAGGCCGCTCGTGAAGGCTTTTGCGTAGCTCTCGCGGATCCCGGCAAGCCCGCGGTTCCGCAAAGCCAGGACGCGCTCACCTTCGTTGCGCCGCAGAACAAGAAGCCCGGCGCCTGCGCCAAGGGCCAGCTTCCCGTCTCCGCCGCCGTCAACAACCAACAGCTCTACGACGACCTGATCGACAGCCTCTCCATGCGCGCCTTCGTCCCCGTCTCGGGCATCGACGGCCATGACCAGTTCTTCAGCACTTTCGCGCGCTTCAGCGGCCTCCAGGGTGTGGGTGGCGAGTGGCTCAACGAGGTCGCCACCCGCGCCGCCGCGCAGAACGAGCAGTACCTCGAGATCATGCAGACGCCCACGTTCACCAACGCGGCGAAACTTGGCAATCAACTCGGCTGGCCAGCCGGCGCCGAACGCAGCATCACGTCTCAACAACTCGCCAGACTCCGCGATGCTCTGCTCGCCGCGGGCCTGCGCGATGAAGTCCCGGTCGACATCAAGGAGTTCGCCGACGCCAAGGCCCAGCGCAACGCCATCGAACACTGTCCCGCTACGTGCGATCCGCAGCAGCACAACGCCTGCTCGGTCGATATTCACTGGCTCTACCAGGTTCTGCGCGGCTTTCCGCCGCAACAGGTCTTTGCCCAGACCGTTCTCGGCTTCGAGGTCGCCTCAGCCGACCCCGATGTCGTCGGCATCAACTTCGTGATGCCTGAAGACGGTCGCGTCTCCATGCGTGACTACCATCTCCAGATGCAGATGCTCGACTACCTGCACTCCGTCTATCCACAGGTACACATCAGTCTGCACGCGGGCGAGCTCACTCCCGGCATGGTGCCCCCCGACGGCCTCCGCTTCCACATCCGCGAAGCCGTCGAGCTCGGCCACGCCGAGCGCATCGGCCACGGCATCGACATCGGCGAAGAGGACGACGCCACTGGCCTTCTGCGCGAGATGGCGCAGAGGAACATCATGGTCGAGATCAACCTCACCTCCAACGACGTCATCCTCGGCGTCAAGGGCGACGAGCATCCGCTCGCCATGTATATGGCCGCGCACGTTCCCGTCGCGCTCTCCACCGATGACGAAGGCGTCTCCCGCATCGACCTCACCCATGAGTATGTTCGCGGCGTCGAGGAGCAGGGCCTCGACTACGCCGACCTCAAGCGCATGGCGCGCACCTCGCTGGAGCACGCCTTCCTTCCCGGCGCCAGCCTCTGGGCCGCTCCCACTCGAGTCACGCGCGGCATCCAGGTATTCAACCGCCGCGTCTCCGTCTGCGCCGCGCCGGTTGAGCCGGACCAGCTTCCCCCGGGCCCCTGCCGCGACTTCCTCCAGAAGAGCGAGCGCGCCACCCAGCAGTACGAGCTCGAACGCCGCTTCGCTGTCTTTGAGGACAACATCCGCTAGGCCTCCCCCCACGCTGCTACACTTCTCTCGCAGCCATCCGTTCAGGAGTTCGACCTTGGTCAAACGCATTCTCTTCGCCCTGCTCCAGTTCTTCGCCTTCTGCGCGCTCTTTATGGTGGGCGGCTATTGGGACATCGTTCGTCTTCTCATCGAACTCCGCGTACCGTCCCTGAATGTGATTCCCCTGTGGAAGATCAGCAACATTACGGCAACCCATGACCTCGTCGCGAACGGCATCGTCTTTGCCGCCGTCCTGCTCGTGATCCTGCTGGTCTGGCAGGCCGTGCGCAAGACCCTTAGAACCTCGGCGCCCCTCACGCTGGTCGCCTTCGCCGCCGCCGCCTTGATCTGCTTCGCCTGCAAAGTTGGCCTCCCGCCGGCCTCTTCCTGACACTTCTGCGGAGCGCCTGATTTTTTGACCATATCCACTTTCCGTGCATGCTCGTGGAAAACCGCGCCCTCCCTCTTGATTCTTGGTAAACTGCAGATACGCATAAAACCTCCGGCCAGACAGCGTAACCCGCTGACCGCGAGGGGTTTTTCAGGCTCCATTGCCGCTCTTCTACTTTTTGCTGCAAAGGCCCACGCTGGGTCCAGAAAAGGACGTTCCCTCCTCGATGAACCATCCTGCCCTCGATCTGGCTGACCGCAAGATAGCCTACTTCTCCATGGAGATCGCCCTCTCCAAGGCCCTGCCTACCTACTCGGGTGGCTTGGGCGTGCTCGCGGGTGACACCCTCCGCTCCGCCGCCGATACCGGTGCCTCCATGGTTGCCGTCTCGCTCGTCCACCGCCGCGGCTACTTCCAGCAGCACCTGGACGCAGTCGGCCAGCAGACCGAGTCAGACGTCGTCTGGCACCCAGAGACCCTGCCCCCCGCCGGCCGCATCATCCAACTCCAGCTCCAGGGCCGCGAGATCACCCTCCGCGCGTGGCGCTTTGACGTTGTGGGCGTTACAGGCCACGTCATTCCTGTCTTTCTGCTCGACTCTGACGTGGATGGCAACGACCCCTGGGACCGCCGCCTCACCGACCACCTCTACGGTGGCGACACCTACTACCGCCTCTGTCAGGAGGCCATCCTCGGCCTCGGCGGCATCCACCTGCTCCACGCCCTCGGCTGCCAGCCCGAGGTCTGCCACATGAATGAGGGCCACGCCTCGCTGCTGGCCGTCGGCCTGCTCGAAGCCCGCCTCACACCCGCGCCGCTCTCCGAGGCCACCGAAGAAGACGCCGACGCCATCGCCCAGCAGTGCGTCTTCACCACCCACACCCCGGTCCCCGCCGGGCATGACCAGTTCGGCCTCGACCAGATGCAGCAGGTCCTCGGCCACGAGCGCGCCTCGGTCATTGAGCGCTTCGGCGCGCTCCACAACAACCTGCTCAACATGACCTACCTCGCCCTGCGCTTCTCGCGCTACGTTAATGGCGTGGCCATGCAGCACGGCAAGGTCTCGCAGGCTATGTTTCCGCAGGTGCACGTTCATGCCATCACCAACGGCGTCCATGCAGCGACCTGGCTCTCTCCGCACTTCCAGCAGCTCTTTGACAAGGAAATCCCCGACTGGCGGCACGACAACAACTACCTGCGCTCGGTCTACGGCATCGACCCCGCGACGATTGAAGCCACCCACCGGCTCGGCCAGCAGCGTCTCTTCGCGACCGTCAAGCAGCGCACCGGCGTCGAGCTCGACCCCGACGTGCTCACTCTCGGCTTCGCCCGCCGCGTCGCCACCTACAAGCGCGCCACGCTGCTCTTCCACTCGCCGGAACGCCTCGTCGAGATAGCCGAGCGCATCGGCGGACTTCAGATCCTGTACGCCGGCAAGTCCCATCCCGCCGATAACGCCGGCAAGGCGCTCATCCGCGAGGTCTTCGCCGACGCGGAGAAGCTGAACAGCTCCTCCCTCAAGATCATCTACCTCGAGAACTACGACTGGGATCTCGGCGAGCAGCTCACCGGCGGCGTCGACGTCTGGCTCAACACGCCCCTGCGCCCCTATGAGGCCTCCGGCACCAGCGGAATGAAGGCCGCGCTCAACGGAGTGCCCAGCCTCAGTGTCCTCGACGGCTGGTGGATCGAGGGCTGCGCAGAAAACATCACCGGCTGGGCCATCCCCGACGGCGACGACGAAACCTCCGAGGCGGACGCCCTCTACCGCAAGCTCGAGCACAGCATCGCTCCGTGCTTTGCCGACAAGGCCTGTTGGGCCGAGCTCCGCCGTCACTGCATTGCGATGAACGGCTCGTTCTTCAACACCCACCGTATGCTCGGCCAGTACGTAGCCAACGCCTACTTCCCGCTGGCCTCGTCCATCGCAGTCACCGACCAGGTCATCGTCGACGACTAGGTCC
>Ga0302153_10001156_pt1 | contig 13011 bp, 10 predicted proteins | sample I_Bog_N2_2_FD_192429 | JGI IMG/M metagenome (GOLD analysis project Ga0302153, IMG submission 192429) | Peat permafrost microbial communities from Stordalen Mire near Abisko, Sweden - I_Bog_N2_2 | ecosystem: Environmental > Terrestrial > Soil > Wetlands > Peat | place: Sweden: Abisko, Stordalen... | reverse complement strand
TTTCCGATGGCTGCGTATGCAGGAAGGCGGCGGCTCTCGCCTCCGCCATGCAGGATCAGCCTCTGGTCTTCAGCCAACCATTCAAAGAGGGGTTTGCGGGTGCGTTTTGAGCTGTTGGCCCAAGCTTGCACCAGAAGATTGATCGTGCCTCCGCCAGAGCCCAAGCGGCCGGAGCGGGGATCCGCCCCGACGTAGACATCCGCTCCGCCGGCAATCTCACTAAGTCGTTCACCCCAGAGCTCTTGCCCTGCTGCGGACTTGATGAAATCTCGCAAGTGCGGGGGTACCGAGAGCAACACGCTACTCATAAAATGGGATCAGAAAATTTCGGCCCAGAGCCAAAAGAAGCAAGGTTTCATTCAGCTCCCTCAAAATCCCCCTGCTGCCTTTCATCGTAATATTCTAGCTAGGAGCAGGTTATGCAGCAGCAAATCGGGTGACTTCATCGTCGGAGGCTATACTGCCAATCGAAATATTTGATTACAGAAAGAGGGCGAAAGGTGGTATCATCCGTACCGAGTTGAAAAACTCCATTGCTATCGTCTGCTTTTTCATGGCCTGCCTCTCGGGCTGCTACGGCTGGCAGGACGACGTCACGCTCCACGGCGTCGCCTTCCAGAAGGCCAGCGTCGACGAACACGGTTTCGTCATCGGCCGCATCGCCGGGGACATGATCGTATCCGGGCGGCCCTGCGCCAAGGGTTGGCTCCACCTGCACCCAAATGGAATTCCCGCCGGCTTTACTGCGGCGAAGGATTTCACGCTGGGCCGTTTCACGATTCCCGCAGGAACGTGGGTCTTCCAGAATCCGGATGGGGTGATCACCGTCTGCGCCTTCCCGCGCGACGTCGAGATCCAGGGGCACCTCTGTCGCGGCGGCATGGGCGGATCGGAGGGCGTGCAGGCGGCGTTCTATCCGAGCGGAGCCTTGAAACAGTTCTTCGTGCGCGAGCCCGATCGCATCGACGGGATCCTTTGCGAGACCAAGCTGGTCAAGCCGGGAATCGAACTTTACGAGGACGGGCATCTGCGCAGCGCGATCTTGGCGGAGGATTGCACGGTGGACGGACACCCATTCCATAAGGGCGACCCCATACGGCTCACCCCGACAGGGCATCTGGCAACTTGAGGCTATCTTTGTTGGTCTAACTTAGGCATTCGACTGGCGAACCTATTGCCTCTCGATTTGGGGCCATTCTTGCTTTGTCTGCCTATTGAGTCTCCAATCACCAAAATGGGCCGCGCGAACAACCTTTCCCGCTGGGCCGCGTCGTGCCTCTGATGGGGCACTCCGCTCCACCTTGATCGATGAAATCATCCGCCTTGAGACAATCGCTGACGCCGGAGCCCGTCTGCGGAGGGTCGGGAGCTCTGTTGCTATCAGCATTGGCACTTGTCCTGTCGTTGGATTTGGCAGGTTGTTCATCGAAAATGGACTGGTCGAAGGAACCCGTGCCGGTGTCTGTATCTGCTGCGAATTATTCCCAGCTTTCCGACGAGGACTTATATAATCGGGTCATTATTGATCCAATAAATGCCCACCCGGAGCCCCCGGCTGTTGCAAAGCCAACCAGGCCATTTTATTACCTCCTCCTGCCCGGCGAGGTTTATCCAAGTGACGTCGCGCTTGGGACTGTCTACCGCGAGCTCGAGAGTGCGCTCGAGAAAAGAGGCTACTTCAACGCGATCTACCAGAAAACACCTGCGAACACTCAGCCTAAGGTCGATTACCTGCTGCGTGTTCATTTCGGAGAACGCCCATGGCTGACCCCGATAGTGAGGACGGACAGGGTGACCTGGGGAGATGACGGCCTCGTGGCCAACAGGCATAAAATGAACCTGCTAAGCGTGAGCGGTTCGTCTTATGATCCGCGTGTCGGGTTGAGCACCGAGGAGGTTATGCGCCTCAACGGGATGTTTGCGTCTTCAATCGCCAATTTTGGACTCGGCTCGGGACAGAGCTTTGGCCTTTTCGCGCCAGCGTCGCTCTGGGGCAGCTTTGGATCGAACAAACAGCTATGGCGGGACTTCGGAGAGGAAGACCAGGAGTCTCAGAATTTTTACCTGTTCGTCGTCGAGGCATTCAAATTGGACGATGTCACGGTCATGAGGAAGAGGGCGCCTTGCATCTGGGCCACATTTATCGCTGTGCCCTCTGACCGGGATATGAAATTCTCAAGTGTGCTGCGCTCCATGATTCAGACGGCCACGCCTTACTTTGGGGAAACAACGCACGGTCTTCAGGCCTATGAGGTACCGCATGGAAAGGTTTTCCTCGGAACCCCTGTCGAAGTGCCCGGGGCCGAGAAAGAACCCTTTCCTAGAGAATAGGACCCTCTGAGGTTCGACGCGAAGGGGCGGGAGCCTTTAAGGGATAGAGGGATGCCGATTATGTAGCGTCCCCTGTGAAGCGATGCACCAATACTGAGTAATTCCTCTACCCACCTACATCCCAACTAAAGAGTCCTTTGGGCTGCATTCTAAATGGAACCCAATCGTGAGCGACAGACCGACCCATTCGAGATTTACCGACCCCGAAACGGTCAATCCTCCGGATTCCCAGGTGTGAACAAGACGCGGGTTGTTTGGAATGCCGTCGTTACTTTTCCGATCAGTTTAGAATTCCTGGCGGAAGATCCCTGAGACCGCATCGAACATTTTTTCCAGTATCGACCGGTCCTTGAAATCCGCCCGCGTCATCAGTCGGGAAAGGCTTTTGTCATTCTCGAAAACTGCGGTCTGCGTTGCCGCAAACACTTCGTCGTAGATGTTAAGATTTGCTTCGTCGTTCAATCGGAATGATCGATTGTCAAAATTCGTCGAGCCCACCGACACCCAGACACCGTCCACGATTAAGACCTTGCAATGATAGAGAGAGGGTTGGAATTCATAAATGAGCACTCCGGCGTCGAGCAACCTCACCCAACGCGAGCGGCTGGCTCCCTGTACAATTTCCGAATCGGTGTGGGGGCCGGGCAGAATAATTTCGATCTTCACGCCGCGCTTTTCAGCCGTAATCAGCGTTTCAATCGCAAGATCGTCCGGCACGAAGTAGGCGGCCTGAAGGCGGATGCTTTTCTTGGCCGACGCGATGGACAGCAGATACATCAGCCGAACGCTTTCGCTGCCCTCATCGGGGGAGCTCTTGAATACCTGAGCGCGCGAGGGGCCAATCTGGGTCAATTCGGGATAATACTCCCTGCCAAAGAGCACACGGGCTTGGGTCTTCATCCAATTGTCGCCAAATGCTGCCTGCATCTGTGCCACCGCCGGGCCTTCGATTTTGTACTGTGAGTCGCGCCAGTGATCCTCGGCGGTGCCGTTCCCGGTCCACGAGTCGGCAATGCCGACCCCGCCGGTGAATCCGATCCGGCCGTCCACGATCAGCAGCTTGCGGTGGGTGCGATTATTCAGGCGGGACAAATTATACCAGCGAAGAGGATGGTAGCGTTCTACCTCGACGCCTGCGGCCTTCATCGCCGTTAGGTACCTTTCATCGATCTTATTCGAGCCCAGCCAGTCCAGCAATACCCGGACCTTCACGCCGGCCTGCGCCCGCCCGCACAAAGCATCCGAGAATTGTTGGCCGATGTTTCCCGACCAATATATATAGGTTTCAAACGTGATCGATTCCCGGGCGCCGCGAATCGCCTCAAGCATGGAAGGAAATATTTGATCACCGTTTTGCAAAGCAGTCACCCGGTTACCGGGCACGATCGCGGGGCCAAGCAACTGGCTCATGCTTCGGAGGAACTGGGGGTCGTCGACGGCAAATTGGTGCGTCAGCTCGTAGCGAATTTGCCTTTCTCCCTGTCCGGGTGTGCCGGTAAAGAAGACCACAATGCTTGAAACAAGTCCGACAATGAGAATTGAACAAAAGAGCCGTCGGAAGGTTCGAACCCGGTTTTCCGCCCTGTGAGGCGGTGCGCTAATTGTTCTCAACCCCGCGAACACTATAGCGTGAAGGGCTGGGGCGCTATGGGGTCAAGGCCCCAACCGTGGAACCGGTGATCAGAAAACGGGTCGGCCGAGTAAGGCGCTCTCACGTCGCTGGAAAACAACAACCAAGGCTCTGAACGCAGGTAAAACCCCATGACATATCGGTCCTTCTGGTTCATCTGGCCTATTTTAGGTGCGTTTCTTCCTGGATTGCGCGCGGGGGCGCCTCCGTTGCTTGCGAGGGCGATCGAGCAGTGGGTCGCCGGCCGGGAAGACCTTGCTTTCACGCAGCAGACGCGGTTTTTCGTCGACGATGGCAAAGTGAAGAAGGAGCGGGTCGAGCGTTATGATCCGTCCCTGCCCGACAGCCAGCGCTGGCGGCTGATCGAGGTCGATGGCCAGCCCGCTACGGATGAAGAACGAAAGAAATGGGAGTCCAGTAAGAATCGGAATCCGAGAAGGAAGGTCGTCAAATCGCCCGCTGAATATCTCGACCTTGACAATGCAAAACTGGTGGAGAGCACGCCCACGAGTGCACGCTTTGAAATCGGTTTGCGTCCAGTGGCGATGCGTCTGTTAGCGGTCGAAAGAATCGTAGTCACTATCACGGTCGACAAGGAGAGCGGCAGCGTTGCGCGCATATCAGCAACATTGCGCCAACCCATTAACGTGCTGTTGGGGCTGGCTCGGATCACCGACTTGGATATCGACGTCCACATCGAGCCGGTGGACAAAGGATCTGCCGAAAGGTCCGGCGAGGTTCAAAACGGCAGCACTGCCCGCGTGACGATGTCCAAACTGGGAAATCCGATGGAATACAATTGGAGCGATTTCAAACGAGTCGCGTCTTATGGTAAGCCGAAAGAGCTTTAATGAAAATGGTGGACCCAATCAGGGTCCATCCTTCCCCTATGAGGGAAGATTCTGTTTCGCGTTTGTTTCGCATCCCGAGGGATGTTTTCGGGATTTCTCGGCAGATTCCTGTAGCACCCGATCACTGATGCCTGGTTCCGGCTTGACCCTCTGACAAAAAGCAGCGTTATTACATCCGTACCCACATTCACTATGGTCCTCGAACTCAAATTGCGCAAAGTAGGCAACTCCGTCGGCGTCGTCCTGCCAAAGGAAGCGCTGGCCAGGTTGAACTCAGGAGAGGGAGACACGGTCGTCCTCACAGATTCGCCGGACGGCAGCTTCCGGCTGGCATCCGATCAAGCTGATTTCGGAAGGCAGATGAAAGTGGCCGAGGGGATAATCGGACGGTATCGCAACGCTCTCCGAGAACTGGCCAAATGACCGAGCCTGTTTGGGTTTTGCCGGAGGCTGTACGGGCCCTCCATGAACGCCTGTTGTCTGAATTTGGCGGAGCTTCCGGAGTACGCGACGAAGGAATGCTAGAATCGGCCCTTTCGCGTCCTGGTAATCAATTCTCGTACGGTTCGCCAACGATTCATGAGTTGGCAGCGGCTTACGCGTTTGGCTTGGTTCGCAACCATCCGTTTGTCGACGGGAACAAACGAATCGGATTTGCAACGGCCATACTTTTTCTCGAGATCAATGGATATCGGTTTTCGGCCGGCGAGGTCGATGTGACCGTGCAAACTCTGGCGCTGGCCGCTCACGAACTAGACGAAGGTGGTTATGCAGCTTGGCTAACGAAAAACTCGGCGCCGGTCCGAAAGCATTCAAAGAAGACGCCCGGGAAGTCGTAACGATTGCGCACAGAGTTAGTGGGTACCATCTACCAAAGGATATGTCCCCCTAATGCGGATGTTTCGCCCGGGGGGCGAATCCTCCCGCAACTTATGGCAGCGCCATCTTGTGTGCATGAGTGCCCGCCCCTTCACCGAACCCGAATACCTCACTCTCTCCCAGCACTTCGCCTCCGCCCACCGCACGCGTGACCGGCTGCTCCTGATCCTGGGCTGCGCTACGGGGTACCGGATCCAGGAGCTGCTTTCGCTGACTGTCGGCCAGGTCTGGGACGGTGCCGATGTCGTCCGTGAAATCACCGTAGCACGCAAGGACCTCAAAGGGGGGCGGGGGAAAATACGTACGGGCTGTCAAAGGCCGCAGGGTGCCCCTTTCCGAGGCAGTGCGGGGTGCCGTGCTGGACCACCTGACGGCGATCGGCCCTGGAGAGGCCGACCGGTTTCAGTTCGCCACCGGCCGGAGCCACGACGCCGGCATGAACCGCTCCCAAGCCTTCCGGGTGCTGGTGGACGCCTGCACCGCTTTCGGGATCGATACGACCCGCGTTTCGACGCACAGCTTGAGGAAGACCTTCGTCGGCCGCTGCTGCGCCGCATCCGGCTGCGACCTCATCAAAACCCAGCGCGCCGTCCGCCAATCCTCGCCGATCACGATCGCCCGCTATCTGGAAACGGACACCGCCGACCTGGACCGCCTGGTCCTTACCCTTGCCGCCTAAGCCCCTCCCTCCACACCCGCCACGCACCGTTACGCGTATATTGGTGCCTCGAGTCAACGCGACTTAGGTACGTTGCCGGAACTCGGGATTCGGCTCGACTAGAAACTGCCGGAAGTTGGGGTTCGCGCGCCACTTGGATGCCATCATGTCGACCGCACAGGAAGTCCAGGGGATAGCTTGGAACGAGGCAGACGCCCGTCCCAAGCATGTTTTTATAGGCGCAATAAATGCCTATATAACAGCAAATATTGGCTTGGCTGCCGCTGCAACCAGGGATACGATACCTGCACCCCGCAGCAGTAATCCCCAAGTGCCCCGCTGCGAAAATTAGCGTGCGCATACTCTCACCGGCCATGTCCGTGTTTGTTGCCGTTACCATCGACCGATGGTTTCAGAAGGGCAGCGGCTTTGCTGAGTCAGGGCTGCAGCGGGAACGGAAAAATCGGCGGGATGCCGCCCGAAAAGGACCTTATTTCACGTGGGAGGGGGCATGAAAGCCGACAAGCCCGGGAACGGAAGTGATGCTGCATTGCCGGCAGCGGAGCACCGTACCCATGGGTTGAACAATCTGCCGGCAGTCGCCGCCGTCACGGAGACTAACGCGATGATCCCTATCAGTCGGCTGCGCATGGCGATGGCGATGCTGCCTCCCTTGGGCGCCTTGGCCCTCCAATGGATGTTTTGGTCCTACATTCAGCCATACGTTTGGTTTCTCTTTTATCCGGCGGTATTCTTTAGCTCTTGGATCGGCGGCCTGCGGGGAGGTCTCGCGGCAACTTTCATTTCCACTTCTCTTGTCGTCTTTTTCTTTATCCCGCCGGAATATTCCTTCGCGGTGGAAAACCCGAAAACCATTCCGTCGATCGTGATGTTTACGGGCATGGGCTTATTGTTCAGCCATTTCCATGGCCGACTAAGGCAATCAAGACAGCTCGCGATCGCGGCCTTGGCGTCTGCAAGTTCCGCCAACAACCTTCTCGAAACACGGGTCCGCGAGCGCACTGAAGCACTGCGAGAGAGCGAAGAGTTGTTTTCAAAGGCGTTTCGCCTGAGTCCCGACTTGGTGGTCATTGTGCGTGTGGCAGACTACACGGTTGTACGGGCCAACGAGGCACTTTGCCGCCTGTGGGGCAGCACGCCGGAGGAGGTCATTGGGAATCCGACCAAGAAGTACACTAACTGGCTGCACGACGAGGAACGGCTGACCTTCTTGCGGACATTGCAGGCCAAGGGCGAATACCTGGGCTATGAGACAACGCTCCGAATGGGCGACGGGCGGCTGGTCCCGTTCAGCATATCATCGCGGGGAATCACACTCAACGGTCAAGACTGCATCATGATCGTTATGCGCGACATCACGGAGCGACGGGTGGCCGAAGCGGCCTCCCGGACAATCTCGGCAATTGTAGAGTCGTCCGATGATGCGATCATCGGAAAGGACCTGAACGGCATTGTCACGAGCTGGAACCAAGGGGCGGAAAAAATGTTCGGTTACATTGCAACCGAAATGATAGGCACCTCGATCCTGCGTATCATTCCGCCTGAACGGCGAGCCGAAGAGGAGAGTATCATTGACCAGATCGGACGGGGAAAGAGCGTGCGCCATTTCGAAACCGTGCGCGTAATAAAGAACGGCCAGCTTGTGGACATTTCTGTCACGATCTCGCCGATCAAGGATGCCGGCGGCCGGGTGGTGGGTGCATCCAAGGTCGCGCGCGACATCTCGGAACGAAAGCGGGCGGAGGCGGCGCTGCTGGCGAGCAAGGCACAATTGGACGCGGCCATTGCAAGCATGACTGACGCCATTTTCATTTCCGATTCCGAAGGGAAATTCATCGAATTCAACGAGGCCTTCGCGACGTTTCACAAGTTTAAGAGCAAGGAGGAATGCGCTAAGACCTTCGCTGAGTACCCCGCGTTCCTGGAAGTCTTTATGGCAAATGGGGAACCGGCGCCTTTGGCGCAGTGGGCGGTTCCGAGAGCCTTGCGGGGCGAAATGGCCAAGAACGCCGAGTACACCCTGCGCCGAAAGGACACAGGAGAAACATGGGTGGGAAGCTACAGTTTCGCTCCTATCCGAGACAGGAACGGCGCGATCGTCGGGTCGGTGGTCGCTGGTCGCGACATTACCGAGCAAAAGCAGGCGGATGCGGCTTTGTGCGACAGCAATGCGAGGTTTTCCAGTATCTTCAACCTTAGTCCGGTGGCCACGTCGCTTTCCACCGTCAAGGAAGGCCGGTATCTGGATGTGAACGACGGGTTCCTGAAGATGTTTCAAATGTCACGCGACGAAGTAGTCGGGCATACGGTCTTTGAATTGAATACCTGGGTCGATCTGCGGCAGCGGGAGGCTCTGTTTTCAAAGCTCAAGGAGCGCGGGGTAGTCAATAATTTCGAAATGAGTCTGCGCGCAAAATCGGGCCAGGTCATCGAGATGCTATGGTCCGGCACGCAGATCGTTATCGACGGGGAAAGCTGCTTGCTGGGCTCGTCGCTAGACATTACGGAGCGCAAGAAGGCCGAGGAGAAGATTCAAGAGCTCAACACCGAACTGGAGCAGCGCGTGATCGAACGCACTGGCCAGCTCGAAGCCACCAATACCGAGTTGCGCCACAGCCAGGCCGAGCTCAAAAGCCTCTTCGAGTCGCTGCCGGGCCTTTACTTGGTGTTCACACCGGATCTCACGATCGTTGCAGCAAGTGACGCCTACCTGAAGGCCACCTTAACCACGCGCGAGAGCATTCTCGGTCGTAAGCTTTTTGAGGTGCTTCCGGACAACCCGGACGATCCCGGAACAAAGGCTGTAGCAAACATGCAGGCCTCCATCGACCGTGTGCTTAAAAACGCCGCTTCCGACACCATGGCGATTGCAAAACATGATGTCCGTCGTCCTGACGGCTCGTTTGAGGAACGCTACTGGAGCCCGGTCAACTCGCCCATGTTCGGAGCGGGTCGCCGGATAAAATATATTATCCATCGCGTGGAGGAGGTCACCGATTTCGTGAGACACAAATCGCGGCTTTCCGGCGGTCCTGCGGAATTGAGCGCTCGGGAGCAGCAAATGGCGGCCGAGATATTCCAAAACGCGCAGAAGCTGGCGGCATCCAACGAGCAGCTCGAGTCCGCAAACAAGGAACTAGAGGCATTCTCCTACTCAGTGTCGCACGATCTGCGCGCTCCGCTCCGCGCTGTGGATGGCTTTTCTCAGGCGGTGTTGGAGGATTTTGGGCCGAAGCTGCCCGCCGAGGGCCTACGCCAGCTTCAGGTGATCCGCGAGAGCGCCCAACGCATGGGCCAATTAATAGACGACCTGCTGTCGTTCTCGCGCCTGAGCAGGCAGCCTCTAAGCATGCAACGCGTGGAGACCGAGGCGCTGGTGCGCGCGGTGCTTGCCGATATGAATACCGACTGCGCGGGACGGAAGATTGAGATCAGCATCGGGACGCTGGCACCATGCGAGGGAGATCCGACGCTGCTAAAGCAAGTCTGGATCAATCTGCTATCGAATGCCCTGAAATACACGCGCAAACGTGAACATGCCGTCGTTGAAATCGGCTGCATGGAGAAGCAGGGGGAGTATGTCTATTTTGTTCGCGATAACGGGACCGGTTTTGACATGCAATATACCCACAAGCTGTTTGGCGTTTTCCAGCGGCTACACCGCGCGGAGGAATTTGAAGGCACGGGCGTCGGCTTGGCCATCGTGCAACGGGTCATCCACCGGCACGGTGGACGCGTATGGGCCGAGGCGGCCATGGATCGAGGCGCGACTTTCTATTTTACCCTGAGAGCAGAGACCGAATCATGAAAGAATCAAATGTGGTGGAAATTTTACTGGTCGAAGACGGCCCGCAGGACGTCGAGTTGGCGCTACGTGCCCTGAAGAAGGCGAACTTGGCCAATAACATTCACGTGGCCCGCGATGGCGTGGAAGCGCTCGATTTCATCTTCGGCAAAGGGGAGCATGCCGGACGCAATCTATCGCATGGGCCTAAGGTGATCCTACTCGACCTAAAGCTGCCAAGGATTGACGGGCTGGAGGTGCTTAAACGCATCAAAGGCGACCCGCGCACCAGAGTCATTCCGGTCGTCGTCCTCACATCGTCGAAGGAGCAGCGCGATGTAGTGGAGAGCTACAAGCTCGGCGTGAACAGCTATATAGTGAAACCGGTTAATTTTGAGAGCTTCGCCGCCGCTGTGCATGACCTGGGCATGTATTGGCTACTCCTCAACCAAGAGCCGCACCTGGAAGGATAGGCCATGCCACAACCCCTCAAAGTACTGATTGCCGAGGACAATTCTGCCGACGCCGAACTGGTGGTGCGTGAACTGCGCCGTTCCGGGTTCGAGCCCGACTGGCAGCGGGTGGACACCGAAGCGGAGTATCGCGAGCGGCTCCACAGTGAGCTTGATCTCGTGCTTTCGGACTACGTGATGCCTCAATTCAGCGGACTCCGCGCATTGGAATTGCTGAAACAGCGTGGACTGGACATTCCGTTTATCATCGTATCCGGCACCATTGGTGAAGACACCGCTGTGGCCGCAATGAAGCAGGGGGCCGCTGACTATCTGCTCAAGGACCGGCTGGCGCGCTTGGGCGCTGCCGTGACTAACGCGCTGGCCGAGAGTCGGTTGCGCCGAGAGCGACGGCAGGCAGACGAGGCTCTCAGAGTCGCGCATGCCCATTTGAGCGAATTGCTAGAGCATAGCCCGGCGGCGCTCTATGTGGTGAGATTTGCCCGCGGGAAAATTGTCTCGCACTTGGTCAGCGAGAACATCACCACGGTGTTGGGCTTCACGGTCGCGGAGGCATCGGGCTTCGATTGGTGGGTCGGCCAATTGCACCCGGATGATCGCGATCATGTCGTGACCAGCATAACCGATGCGCTCGCGGACGGCACAAGTTATCTGGAATACCGGTTGCGCCACAAGGACGGGCACTATCGCTGGATCAACGACTCCCGGCGCCTGATCCGAGATGCATCCGGTGCGCCGGCCGAGATGATTGGCGTATTGACGGACATCACGGAGCGCAAGAGAGCGGAGGAAACAGTGCGGCAGGCAACGGTACACGTGGCACGAGACCGGAGAAAACAGGTGATAACTGAGCTTGCGATTCTCGTCACTGCGACGGCGTCAATTTACGCGTTCGGGACCCGGTTTAGCTGGTTTGAAGCCGCCGCGAGGTGGGAAGCAGAGCGCGACATTCTGAAGTTGGACGCGACGTTTCTCGCTGCTGCTTTCTTTGTAGTGGGGCTCACATTCTTTGCGTTTCGACGCTGGCAGGAGTCGGAATCTGAGCTGACGAGCCGCCAGCAAACGCAGGCGGCATTGGGCCTGTTACACAATGAGCTGGGCCGGCAGGTCAAGCAGCGCACCGAGGAATTGGGCAACGCGAATCTGTCGCTGCGCGAGAGCGAGGAGCGTTACCGGCTGCTGTTCGATCGCAATCCGTTCCCGATGTGGCTCTACGACCTTGAGACACTGCGGTTCCTGGCGGTCAACGAATCCGCGTTGCAGCAATACGGCTACACGCACGAGGAATTCCTCGGAATGACGATAAAGGGAATCCACCTCCCGGAGGATGTTGGCAAGTTGCTGGGGTCTATCGAGCATGGGGACACCGAAAACAAGAAATTCATCGAATGGAGGCACCGTAGGAAAGACGGTACAGTCATTCATACGGAAGTTTCCGCGCGACCGCTGCAACTTGCCGGCCACACGGTGCGGCTGGTCCTAGCGGCTGATGTTACCGAGAAAAAGCTGCTCCAGGAACAGTTTCTCCACGCGCAGCGGCTGGAAAGCCTCGGCATGCTCGCTGCGGGCATAGCGCACGACCTCAACAATGTGCTCGCTCCAATCGTGTTTGCTGCGCCGCTGCTGCGAATGAACGCCACTGATCCCCATGATTTGAAGATTCTCGATACACTCGAAAGCAGCGCCAAGCGTGGCGCCGGGCTCGTGAGACAGATCCTCGGCTTTGCGCACAGCACCACCGGCGAGTTCCAGCTCACGCAGGTGAACCACTTGATACAGGACATCATCCAACTCATGGAGGAAACATTCCCAAAATCCATCCGGATTGAACGAAAAATACGAGCCGACGCCTGGCCGGTACGTGGCAATCCCACACAGATTCACCAGGTGCTGCTCAATCTCTGTGTCAACGCCCGCGACGCGATGCCGCAAGGCGGCACGCTGCGCATCGGTGTGACCAACTGCAAGCTCGACAAGGAGCAAGCCCTCGCGTTGCCCGGCCTTCAGCCAGGTGAATGGCTCGTCGTCGAAGTCGCCGATACTGGTACAGGCATTACGCCTGATACGCTTACAAGAATCTGGGAACCGTTCTTCACAACCAAGGGCGCCGGTAAGGGCACCGGTCTTGGTCTCTCCACTGTGCGCGGGATCGTCGCCAGCCACAGCGGCTTTATAGACGTGCAGTCTAGAGTTGGCAACGGCACGGCGTTCACAGTCTACCTACCGGCAGCTAGAGACGTAGACAAGAGCGAAACGGTGGCGCGCGTCGACATGCCGCGACCGGGAAACGGTGAATTGATCCTCGTGGTTGATGACGAGGAGCCGGTGCGCGAACTCACCGCCAGAATCCTCACAAAATACGGCTACCGGGTGGTGACGGCGTG
>Ga0302153_10001149_pt1 | contig 13097 bp, 9 predicted proteins | sample I_Bog_N2_2_FD_192429 | JGI IMG/M metagenome (GOLD analysis project Ga0302153, IMG submission 192429) | Peat permafrost microbial communities from Stordalen Mire near Abisko, Sweden - I_Bog_N2_2 | ecosystem: Environmental > Terrestrial > Soil > Wetlands > Peat | place: Sweden: Abisko, Stordalen... | reverse complement strand
CCTCGGTAAAGGACGATACGGGGCGTTGGCGGTGGGGGGCGGCGCGCTGAGCGCCGCCCCGTTGCTAGTCGGTGCGCTGACTACCGTGCCGTTGGTCACCGGTGCGTTGAGCGCGGTGCCTTTGCTGGCGGGCGCGCTGATGACCACGGTGTTGGTCACCGGTGCGCTGAGCGCGGTGCCTTTGCTGGCCGGTGTGCTGACGACCACGGCGTTGGTCACCGGTGCGTTGAGCGCGGTGCCTTTGCTGGCGGGCGCGCTGACTACCGCACCCTTGGTCATAGGTGCGCTGGCCGGAACCGAGGTGGAGGCGGGCGACGCGCGGTTCGGCGCCTTGCCTTCCAGGTTGCCATCCAATAGCCGTTCGCCGAACGTCGCGTGGCCAATGGTGTCGGTCGGCAGCGGCGGGTTAGGGGCTAGCGCCTTGACCAGGTGCGGGGTGACGATGAACACCAGTTCGGAGCGGTCCTGCTGGTATTGCGTGCTGCGGAACAAGGCGCCAAGGATCGGGATATTACTCAGGCCGGGTATTGCCTTCAGATCCCCTTTGTCTTTTTCTTTGATCAGGCCGCTGATCGCGTAGCTTTGTCCGTCGTAGATCTGGATCGTGGTCGAAGCGCTGCGCGTGGTAATCAGCGGCATGACGGTGACGCTATCGGTCTGACCGCTCACCATTGAGACCCCATCCTGCGACAGTTCAGAGACTTCCGGCGCCACTTCCAGGTTGATGCGGCCGTTTTCCAGCACGGTGGGGGTGAAATTGAGTTTGACCCCATATTCTTCTTTTTCCATGGTGACCGACGCCATATTTCCCAGGCCCTGCACCACCGGGATATACACGCGCCCGCCGGCGAGAAAGCTGGCTTTCTGACCGCTCACCGCCATCAGGTTGGGCTCGGCGAGTAGCCGCACCAGCCCGTCGTTTTTTTGCGCGTCCACCGAGCCGTTGCCAACCCGCAGGCTGCCGTTGGCTGAGATAAATTTAGTCAGCAGCTGGATGTTGGTGCCGCCCGCGCTGGCGCTGCCGGTGCTGAAATTAACGCCGAACTGTTCGAGCACGGTTTTGGACACTTCCGCCACCTTGACTTCCAGCAGCACCTGCTGCGGCGCGGCCACGCTCAGCATATTGATAATGCGCGTGGCCGCCTTGGCGGCATCGCCGCCGCCCTTAGCGCCCTTGTCGACTTCGCCGGGACTGGCGGCGGCGCGGTTGTCGTTATTGGAGACGAAGCGTAGCGCCAGCTCGACCACGCGCTGGGCCTTGACGGCATCCGCCACCGAGCCGGAGAGCACCAGGGTGTCGGCGACCGACTTGACGTGGATGTTGGTTTCTTCCGGCATCAACGTCTTCAGTGCTTCGAGCAGCCCGGCGGTGTCGGCGCTGACCACAATGTCGAACACGCCGCATTCGCCTTGAGTGCTTTGCACAATCATATTGGTCGAGCCGATCGCCGTGCCTTGCAGGTACAGCGCCTTGGGCGACAAATGGGTCACGCGCACCACCGCCGGGTTGCCGAGGGTGCGGGTCTTCATCGGCGCCGACAATTCCAGCAGGGTGGACTTGCCCAGTGGCACCGCGACGCTGCGTTCGGCCACCACAGTGCCGCGACATACCGAGGCGCTGTTGGCATTGGCGGCTTTGGGCTTGGGCGCGACACTGGCGGGGGCCGACGCCTGGGCCGGAGTCGATGCCGGGGCTGGAGCCTGCGGGGGGTAGACAATGCGTCCCTCCCAGCTCGGTATTTGGCGAGTGACGTCAAACGAAGCAGCGCTGGCCGGGGTGAGCAACAGCGGCAACAGGCCGAGGATCAGCGCGCAACTGAGCGGCGGGCGCGGGGCGCGGGGGCGTATCTTCATGGTTTTAAGCTCTTCACTTTCTCGGCGGCTTACCAGCATGCGCGGCCGGGCTGGCTGCCGGTTAGGGTGCGAATGCAGTGGGTTGGCGCGGCCTGGCGTGTCTTGGCGCGGGGCGCGGAGGCTTCTTGCGGCTTCAGCAGCGACTTGTCGGTGGAGCCTGGGGTGACGAGTGGCTGACTGTCCATCTGATTCCGCAGCACCAGCGACAAGGTGCCGATACTGCGCGCCAGGTCGACTTTCTCGGCCTGTTCCGGTGTGACCTGCAGGGTGACCGCATTTACCACTTTGGGCGCGGTGCCCTCGCGACTGGCTTCTTGCGCGATCGCCAGCACCAGAATCTTTTCCAGCACGATCTTGGAGATGCTGCGAAATGGCAGGTCGGCCTGGGCGCGCGCTCCGCTTGGCGCGCGCGGTTCGGTATTGACGATAATGTCGACATAATTGCCCGGCAGGGCGAAGCCGGCGACGCCGACCACGTCGTTGACGCGCACCGTCATCGCGCGGCTACCCGAGGCAATCACGGTGGCCAAACCGCCGGCGGAACCCGGTGGGTAGAGCAGCGCGTCGCGCACGAGATCGTTGGCGCTCAGGCTTTGTTTGAGCACGCGCCCTTCGGCGCTTTTGAGATCGCGCAGCGTGCCTTCCGGCACGTTGGCGGCGGGCCAGTCGATCAGCTTGAGCGAGGCAGCCGCCAGCGTCTGGCCGAACGGCATGGCCTGGGTCACCACCACGACCTTGACGGTTTTGTTCTCGGCGGGGGACATCATGGAGGACAGCGCGACCACCGCCAGCAAGGCCAGCAGCGCCGCGATACCCAACATGATGATGGGGCGTAAATTTCTCATTTCATTCTCATCATTTTCAGAAAAGTTAGGTGTGATTTCCTGCAGGCCGAGCCACTGCCTTTAGCGCCACGGACGCCAAGGTCCGAACGACGGCTAGGGGTTCAGTAGCAATAGATAAACCGCGGTGATGGCGATCGGCACGGCGTAGGGAATCGATCCGGTGGTCGCCACCGAGGCGGCGAACAACTGTTTCGCATCACTGTGTTGTCGGCTGACGAGCGCGGTGGTCAGCATCAGACGAATATTGTTGAAACCGGCGCGCAACTGGCGGCGCCAGAGCAGTGCGAGCAGCGCGCACACGCCACCAAAAGCATAGGTAAACAACGAGAAACGCAGCATGTCCAGCGGACCCAGCAGCGCGCCTATCGCCATCATCAATTTCACATCGCCGGCGCCCATCATGCGCAGCCAGTAGCCGGGTAAAAATAGCGCCAGGCCGACGGCGGCGCCGGCGGACCAGGCGCCGAGCCCTGGCAGCGCGCCGTTGCTGGCGAACTGGATCGGCAATGCCACGGTGATGCCGGCGGCGACCAGCCAGTTGGGAATCCGGCGCGCGCGCAGATCGGTTACGGTCGCGATCCCGGCCAAGAGCAGGATCACGATCGAATTGATTGAGAGAGGGAGGTTCATGGTGCTGTGTTTCCTGGCGAGGGAGTCTTGACGATAGGTGGGCGGCCCGCCACCAGTAGGCGGTGGCCTTCTGGTGGTGGCGCTTCCAGGTGTTTAGACCGTTTTACTTTAAGATCAAGGCACGATTAGCTTGCCAGCGACTTGATTGAAGGTGTCTGTAAGCTTGCCACCGAGGGTGGTCAGACCGGCAATGGCCGCAACGGCCACCAGCGCGGCCAACAGGCCGTATTCGATCATGGTGACGCCATCTTCATTGCGGATGAATTGTTGCAGAGCTGCTTTCATGTATAACTTCCTTTCAGTATTGGAAACCGTTGCGAACGGGCGAACCTGGTGCTGGTCAGACGAGCGCGCATTCGGTGTGGCTGGATGACGCTGTCTCGGCTGGAAAGCACTGGGGCACGGACAAATATTCGCCTAGCGCTAGTGGTTGAACCATAGGAGGAATCTTAATCAACAATTTGCTTATAGAATGACGCTATGGATGGTCCCGAACCGGGTGGCCGCGTGGCGAACAGTCTCAAGCGAGGTTGTGCTGTAAGTTGTTGGTATTAATAATTATTTTGATGATTTAGGGCTGGGGTGGGATCCCGTTAATCAGGGAATGTTGCGCACGGTTTTGCTCGGAAGCTGTCAGGGTTTCGTCCTGGCCGCTGGAGTGGGTAAATAGTCAATGTGAATAAATAATCAGATGAACTCAGATGCATAGCGCGGGAAAGCTAGATGGCGTAATGACACGCCCGGTGATGACGTCATGATTGGTGCAAAATGGTTAGTCGTTAAAAATACAGTTGCAGCAGCACCACCCCGGCGACCAGGCCAGCGAACAAACCGATAAAGGTCGGTAGGCAGCGCAGGGCGAGCTGGCGTCCGCCGAGGGTGGCGATCAGTCCGAATTTGAACAGGGTGTTGGCGCCGACCGCCACCGCGATGGCGGTGGCGGTGGAACTGACTTCAAAGCGGTGCAGATTAAACAGGTTGAGTACCGTGAGGACAATGGCGTCGACTTCGTTGGCGCCGGAAATCACCGCGACGGTATACACCCCGGTTTTGCCGAACTCGGCGTTCAACCAGGCGGCGCAGATCATGACAAAAGCGAACACCGCGGCAAAGCTCAGCGCCAATTTGAGATCCGCCGGGTTGCTCAGCGCGAGTACCGGCTGCGATGTGGAGTCTTTCTGGCGCCGATAGCGCAGCAGGGTGACGGCCAGACCCGCCACCAGACCGGGCAGCATCACCAGTGTCACTTGGGGTAAAGCCGCCGGCGCCAGCGCGGCGGTAAACAGCATCATGCGCGCGTTGAGCACCAGGTTGGCCAACTGGATCACGGTGCCGGCCAGCGGCGTGGATTCAGGGGTGGCGCGCGCTTGGCGCGAATAAATCAAACTGGTGACCGTAGAGGACACCAGGCCGCCCAGCAGGCCGAGCAGCGGACCGCCGACACGCTCGCCCAGCATGCGCACCGAAAGATAGCCCACCTGTCCCAAGCCAACAATCAGCACCACCATCACCCACACATTGTGCGGATTGAACGCCTGGTATGGACCAAAGGCGCGGTTGGGCAGCAAGGGCAATACAATGAAGGTCAGGGTGCCGAATTGCAGCAGTGAATACAGATCGCGCCGGTCGAGTTTCTGGGTGATGCCGGTGAGCTCGGGTTTCAGATAGAGCAGGCCGGTAACGATGATGGCGCTGGCGACCGCCAGTGGGGTGTAGCCGTAAAACACCGCGATGCCGAGGCAATACACCACCAAGAGCGCCGCCAGGGTGGTGGTGTGGGGATCGCTGTTTTCATCGACACGATGCGCGCCCGGTAGAAAACCAAACGCGGTGACCACCAGCAGACCGGCAATCGGCATCGCCGCCATGCCGGCATTGTGGCCAAGCATGGCGCACAGGGTGCCGAGTAGCGCGGCCAGCGGAAAGGTGCGAATGCCGGCCATCACATGGCGTTTGCGCTCGCGCTCGATGCCCACCAATAGCCCGATGCCCAGGCTGATGGCCAACATCGGCAAAATCTCGAACGGCATTCCCTTGACATTGAACCAGGCCGAAAGATCAAAGCCGTTCATCACGCCTCCCGATTTTTATTGTGAGCGCTCGTCGTTAACGTGAAACAGCGCGTCGATGGCGGGGGCTGGTCGCACCCCCCGTCATCCTAGCTCGTCGTACCCCCCGTCATCCTCGCTCGCCGTACCCCCCGTCATCCTCGCTCGCCGTACCCCCCGTCATCCTCGCTCGAAGAGCGGGGATCCAGCGAACTTGCGGCATGGCGGGCGAAACCCCTGGATCTCCACGCTGCGCGTGAAGATGACGACTGGGGACCGGCCGCGTGAAGATCCAGACGGGGGCGCTCGACGCGCCATGCTGTGCCGCGCTTAAAGCGAGTTCAGCCGCGCGCTAATCGCCGCGCCTATGCCATCCGCGTCCAGTCCGCATCCCGCCAATAGCAGGGCGGGGTCGCCGTGTTCAATATAGCTGTCCGGCAGGCCGATTTGCAGTACCGGGCACTGACAACCCATTTGCTCCATGGCTTCGACACAGGCGGAGCCAGCGCCGCCCATCACCACATTTTCTTCCACCGTGACAATCAGCTCATGGCTGCGCGCCAGGCTGGCGATCAGCTCGCGATCCAGTGGTTTGACAAAGCGCATGTCGGCGACACTGGCGTCAAAAGCTTCCGCGGCTTTGAGCGCCGGGGCCAGCATGCTGCCAAAAGCCAAAATCGCCACGCGACCCTGGCCTTGGCGGCGCATCACCCCGCGACCCACTGGCAACACGCTCATCACGCCTTCGACCTTGGCGCCGCAGCCGCTGCCGCGCGGGTAGCGCACCGCCGAGGGGGTGTCCAGCGTGAACGCGGTATATAGCAATTGGCGGCATTCGTTTTCGTCCGAAGGCGTCATCACCGTCATATTCGGAATGCAGCGCAAGAAGGAAATATCGAATGCGCCGGCATGGGTCGGGCCATCGGCGCCCACCAGCCCGGCGCGATCAATCGCAAACACCACCGGTAGGTTTTGCAGCGCGACGTCGTGAATCAGCTGATCGTAGGCGCGTTGCAAAAAGGTCGAGTAAATCGCCACCACCGGCTTCATGCCATCACAGGCCAGGCCGGCGGCAAAGGTCACCGCGTGCTGTTCGGCAATGCCGACGTCGAAGTAACGTTGGGGGAATTCTTTGGCGAATCGCACCATGCCCGAGCCTTCGCGCATCGCCGGGGTGATGGCGACCAGACGCGAGTCCAGCGCGGCCATGTCACACAGCCAGTCGCCAAAGATCTGGGTATAACTGGGCTTGGCGTCTTTTTTGCCGCCGCTGAGCCCATTGGCCGGATCGAAGCGGGTGACGCCGTGATAGGCCACCGGATCGTTTTCCGCCAGTTTGTAGCCCTGACCCTTCTTGGTCACGATATGCAAAAACTGCGGTCCCTTGAGCCCTTTGATATTGCTCAGGGTATCCACCAGCACGTTCAGGTCGTGGCCGTCGATCGGGCCGATATAGTTGAAACCAAATTCTTCGAACATCGTCCCCGGGGTAAACATGCCCTTGACGTGTTCTTCGACCTTGCTGGCGATTTCGCGCATCGGCGGCACCATGCCGAGCACCTTGCTCGAGCTGTTGCGCACCGCGGTGTAAAAGCGGCCGGAGAGCAGACGGGCGAAGTAATGGCTGAGCGCGCCGACATTCGGCGAAATCGACATATCGTTGTCGTTCAGTATCACCAACAGGTCGGCATCGATATCGCCGGCATTGTTGAGCGCTTCAAACGCCATGCCGGCGGTCATGGCGCCATCGCCGATCACCGCAATGCTTTTGCGCGCGATGCCCTGACACTTGGCCGCCACCGCCATGCCCAGCGCGGCGCCGATCGAGGTCGACGAGTGCCCGACGCCGAAGGTGTCGTATTCTGATTCTTCGCGCTTGGGAAAGCCGGCCAGGCCCCCTTGCTGGCGCATGCTGTGCATGCGCGTGCGCCGTTCAGTCAGAATTTTGTGCGGGTAGGTCTGATGCCCGACATCCCAGACCAGCCGGTCGTGCGGGGTATCAAACACATAATGCAACGCAACCGTCAGTTCAATGCTGCCCAGATTGGATGCCAGATGACCGCCGGTCTGGCTGACCGATTCAAGCAGGAACTGGCGCAATTCGCTGGCCAGTTCGGGCAGTTGCGCGCGTGTCAGGCGCTTCAGATCAGCGGGGGTGTCTATGGTTTCAAGCAACGGATACATAATTATTCAGTGCGTTCAGAACGACCGGTCGACGATGTAGTCGGCCAGGTCTTTCAGTCGTTGTGCGGCAGGGCCGAAACCTTGCAGGGCGTCAAAGCCTTCGTCGCGCAGTTCGGCGGCGAAACGCTTGGCGGCGGAAAAACCCATCAGGCTGACATAGGTCGGCTTGTCTTGCGCGGCGTCCTTGCCGGCGGTCTTGCCCAGCGTCGCGGTATCGGCTTCGCAGTCGAGCACGTCGTCCACCACCTGAAACGCCAGGCCGATGCGCTTGGCGAAATGATCCAGATTGGCGGTTTGCGTGGCGTCTAGCCCCTGGCCGGCCATGGCGCCCAACAGCACCGAGGCGCGAATCAGCGCGCCGGTTTTCAGTAGGTGCATGTATTCCAGCTCGGGCAAGGACAGGGTTTGGCCGACGCCGGCCAAATCGATCGCCTGGCCACCGGCCATGCCGCCGTGCCCGGCGGCGTGCGCCAGCGTGCGTACCATAATCAGTTGCGTGGCGGGGGCGACATTGGCCAGCGGGGTCGCCAACAGTTCGAACGCCAGGGTTTGCAGGGCGTCGCCGACCAGTAGCGCGTTGGCTTCGCCAAACGCCACGTGACACGTGGGCTTGCCACGGCGCAGGACATCGTTGTCCATGCACGGCATGTCATCGTGCACCAGCGAATAGGCGTGAATCATTTCCAGCGCGGCGCCGATGCGATACAACACCTGGCTGTCGGCGCCCACCAACTCGCCGGCGGCGCAGACCAACAGCGGACGCACGCGTTTGCCGACTTCCAGCGTGGCGTAGCGCATTGCCTGATTCAGCGCGCGCGGCTCGCTCGCCGCTGGCGGTAGACAGTGTTCCAGGGTCGACTCAAGCTGCTGCTGAATCGAGGTCATCCAGCCGACAAACGATTCAGCCGCCATTCGCGAGCTCCAATGGCTTGAGTTGATCGTTTTCCAGCACCTTGAGTTGCTCTTCGGCGCTGGATAGTTTGCCCTGACAGAATTTCAGCAGTTCTATACCGTCTTTATAAGCTGTGAGTGCGGCTTCCAGCGGCATATCGCCGCCTTCCATTGCCTGGATGATGCTCTCCAGGTCGCTCAAAGCCGATTCGAAACTGGCTGGCGTCTTGGCGGTTTTGGCCATGGCGTTCCCTAAACAATGCGCGGGTTGGGAGGCTTCCCGGGTAATTATGACATCCGGGCGAAGCTAAAGCGCTCTATTTTATGCCGTTCCCCGGAGCTATGCCAGACACGCAGTGATTTTGTTGGGGCGCGCCATGCCGATCAGACGCGGCGCGTGACACACAATGAAGCCAAAATTGAGCCGCCGAGCAGAACAAACACCACCAGCAACGACCAGATGGCCGAAATGTGCAGCCAGTGCGCCAGCAGCATTTTGAGCCCGATATAGCACAGCACCAGCGCCAGACCGACTTTCAATAGATGGAAACGCTCGATCATGCCCGCCAGCAGAAAATACAGCGCGCGCAGGCCGAGAATCGCCAGAATGTTGGAGGTCAAGACGATGAAGGGGTCGAGGGTGACGGCGAAAATCGCTGGGATACTGTCCACCGCGAACACCACATCCGACAGTTCGATCATCACCAGACACAAGAATAGCGGCGTGGCGTAGAGCAAGCCCTGATGACGCACAAAAAACTGTTCGCCCTGGCCCGCGTCGCGGATGCGCATTTTGCGCTGCAGCCAGGCTAGTAAATGGTTGCTGGACAGATCGCTGTCCGGCTCGCCGCCCTTGAGCATTTTTATGCCGGTATACAGCAAAAACGCGCCGAACAGATACAGTACCCAGGCAAATTCGGCGACCAGCAGCGCGCCGAGCGAGACCATCAGCGCGCGCAGCACAATGGCGCCAAGCACGCCGTACAGCAGCACGCGGCGTTGTTGCTCCGGCGGCACGCGGAAGTAGCTGAAAATCAGCAGGAAGACAAAAATATTGTCTACCGCCAGGGCTTTTTCAATCACATAGCCGGTGAAAAACTCCAGGGTTTTTTGGCGCGCGATATCCGGACCGAACGCCGCGTCGCGCGCCAGCCACCACCACAACCCGACGCCAAACGCCACCGCCACGCTGATCCAGACACAGGACCAGCCGAGCGCTTCGCGCGCGCCGACGCGGTGCGCGCCGCGTTGCTTGAGCGCCAGCATATCGATGGCGATCATCAATAACACGATGGCGAAAAAAAAGGCGTAGAAAGAAAACGAACCGGCCGATGGCGCGGGTGAGCCCATGTGATGCCCTCTGGAATAGGGTGCGAATCAAGTCGCGATTAATGATGCGAATGCCATCAGACCTGGTGTCTGACTCTAGGTTCAGTTTAGCCGGGAATTTGTCGCTATTGGTCGCGGTGGATTCCTTTGCCGCGCGCGGATTCGGTTCTGGCGCCGAAACCGGTTATAATCTGGCACACTTTCCGAATCGAACTCTGCATAAAGTCATCCATGGAACTCGCCAAAAGCTTTGAACCAGGCGACATCGAACGCCGTTGGTATCAACACTGGGAAAACGCCGGCTACTTCAAGCCGAGCATGGACCTCGCTCAGCCGTCCTTCAGCATTCAGTTGCCGCCACCTAATGTGACCGGCACGCTGCATATGGGACACGCCTTCAACCAGACCATTATGGATGGTCTGACGCGTTATTACCGCATGAAAGGGCATAATACCCTATGGGTGCCGGGCACCGACCATGCTGGTATCGCCACCCAGATCGTGGTGGAGCGTCAACTGGCCGAGCAGGGGATTAAACGCCATGACCTGGGGCGCGACGCGTTCATTGAAAAAGTCTGGCAGTGGAAAGAAGTCTCCGGCGGCACGATTACCGGGCAAATGCGCCGGGTCGGCTGCTCGGTCGACTGGACCCGCGAATACTTCACCATGGACGACACGCGCGCCGAGGTGGTGACCGAAGTGTTCGTGCGCCTGTTTGAGCAAGGGTTGATCTATCGCGGCAAGCGTTTGGTCAACTGGGATCCCAAATTGGGCACCGCGGTGTCCGATCTGGAAGTCGAATCGGTGGAAGAAGATGGCCAGATGTGGCACATCCGCTACCCGATTGTCGGCAGTCAAGACTCGGTTGTCGTGGCCACCACCCGGCCAGAAACCATGCTGGGCGACGTGGCGGTCGCGGTAAACCCGACGGATGAACGCTATGCGCATCTGATCGGCAAACAGCTGGAACTGCCGCTGACCGGGCGTCAGATCCCGGTGATCGCCGACGACTATGTCGATGCCGCCTTCGGCACGGGCTGCGTCAAAATCACCCCGGCGCACGATTTTAACGACTATCAGGTCGGCAAGCGCCACGGCACGCAACTGATTGGCGTGCTGACCCTGCAAGCCACCATGTGCGCCGAGGCTGAAGTTTGGGGCTATGAAGGCGAGCGCTTTGAGTCTATCGCCTTGCCGGCGGCCTATGCCGGTCTGGACCGACTGGACGCGCGCAAACTGCTGGTGGCCGATCTCAAGAGCCAGGGCTTCCTGGTTGAGGTCAAGCCGCATAAATTGATGGTGCCGCGCGGCGACCGTACCGGTTCGGTGATTGAGCCGATGCTGACCGATCAGTGGTTTGTGGCCATGACCCGGGTCGGCGCTGGCGACGAAACCGGCAAATCGATCACCCAAAAGGCGATCGACGCGGTGGAAAGTGGTGAAGTGCGCTTTGTGCCGGAGCAATGGGTTAACACCTACAACCAGTGGATGAAAAACATTCAGGACTGGTGCATCTCGCGGCAACTGTGGTGGGGCCATCAGATTCCGGCCTGGTATGACGCCGACGGCAAGATCTACGTGGCGCGCGACGAAGCCGAAGCCCTCAAGCAGTCGGGTGGCAAGCCGCTGACGCGCGACGCCGACGTGCTCGACACCTGGTTCTCCTCGGCGCTGGTTCCGTTCTCGACCCTGGGCTGGCCGGCCGACACCGCCGAACTGCAAGCGTTCGTGCCGTCGAATGTGCTGGTCACCGGCTACGAGATTATTTTCTTCTGGGTGGCGCGCATGATCATGATGACCACCCACTTCATGGGCAAAGTGCCATTCAAGGATGTTTACATCCACGGCATTGTGCGCGACCACGAAGGCAAGAAAATGTCCAAGTCCGAGGGCAATGTGATCGATCCGGTGGATCTGATCGATGGCATTGACCTGGAACGCCTGGTGGAAAAACGCACCACCGGCCTGCGCCGTCCGGAAAAAGCGCCGCAAATCGCCACCTCAACGCGCAAGTTGTTTCCTGAAGGCATTCCGTCCTATGGCACCGACGCGCTGCGTTTTACCATGGCCAGCTACGCCTCGCTCGGGCGCTCGGTCAACTTCGACTTCAAGCGCTGCGAAGGTTACCGCAACTTCTGCAACAAGCTGTGGAACGCCACGCGCTTTGTAATGATGAACCTGGATGGCAAAGACTGCGGCCAGGACGAAACCCAGGCGCTGACCTATAGCTTTGCCGACCGCTGGATTATCGGCCGTCTGCAACAGGCTGAACTGCAAGTCACCGAAGCGCTGGAAACCTATCGCTTCGACCTGGCGGCGCAGGCGGTGTACGAGTTCATCTGGAACGAGTACTGCGACTGGTATCTGGAACTGGCCAAGGTGCAATTGCAGCGCGGCGACGAAGCCGAGCAACGCGCCACGCGCCGCACTCTGGTGCGCGTGCTGGAAGTGGCCCTGCGTCTGACCCACCCGCTGATGCCGTTCATCACCGAAGAGTTGTGGCAAACCGTGGCGCCGCTGGCCAACGCCAAGAGCGGCGACTCGATCATGATGGCCGCCTGGCCGCTGGCCCAAGTCGAAAAAATCGACCCGGTCGCCGACGCCAACATGAGCACGCTCAAGGAGCTAGTGAACGCGGTGCGCAACCTGCGCGGCGAGATGGGATTGTCGCCGGCGCAAAAAGCTCCGCTGTTTATCGAGGGCGACGCCGCGCGTCTCGACGTGTACCTGCCTTATCTCAAGCCGCTGGCCAAGCTGTCGGACGCCAGCGTGATCGTCAAACTGCCGGAAGACGACTCCCCGGTGGCGATCTGCGGCGAAGCGCGCATGATGCTCAAGGTGGAAATCGACCGCGCCGCCGAACTGGCGCGTTTGACCAAGGATCAGGGCAAGGCCGAGGCCGAACTCGCCAAGCTGCTGGCCAAGCTGGAAAAGCCGGGCTACGTCGATAAGGCGCCGGCGCATCTGGTGGAACGCGACCGCGCGCAACAGGCCGATCTGACTGATCGACTGGCCAAAATCGCGGCCCAGTTGAGTAAGTTAGGCTAAACGCCCCAGCGCGCGACCCCAAACCCGCGCCCACCCGTTATCCGGGTCGGCGCGGGTTTTTTCTGAGCATCAGTTGAATCATCGCGAACAGGCGATGAAACAGATATTGACATCCTCCCCCACCTCTCGCTTACGCTCACCGGCCTCGAGGCCGGGAAGGAGGGGGATTCCTACGGCGCTATACGCGGGTCTGTATAGTCGCTTCGGTGGGTTCCTGGCCCAACGCCCCGACTTCAGGCGAAGTCTCTGCACAGGCTAACCGGACGTG
>Ga0302153_10001124_pt1 | contig 13295 bp, 17 predicted proteins | sample I_Bog_N2_2_FD_192429 | JGI IMG/M metagenome (GOLD analysis project Ga0302153, IMG submission 192429) | Peat permafrost microbial communities from Stordalen Mire near Abisko, Sweden - I_Bog_N2_2 | ecosystem: Environmental > Terrestrial > Soil > Wetlands > Peat | place: Sweden: Abisko, Stordalen... | reverse complement strand
GAAACACGCGAATGGACGGGGCACGGCGCACCACTGCGTGGAGCAGACGCTCGCGGGAGGCTCGCACGGGCGTACTGCGTCCCACCCATTCGCTGAAAAACGCGAATGGATGGGGCACGGCGCACCGCTGCGTGGAGCAGACGCTCGCGGGAGGCTCGCACGGGCGTACTGCTTCCCACCCATTCGCTGAAAAACGCGAATGGATGGGGCACCGGGCATCCTGACACCGGGCGCGTCGAATGCGGTCTTTTCGCAGGGGCTAAAGCCCATGTCAGTTTTGGTGTACTTTCGGCACGACTGAAGTCATGCCCTGACACAAAGCCTCCTGCGTTGCCGACTTGGAGCCACCTCTGTGGCTGGACAAACGTTCAATCGATGCGCGGCGATGCTCACCAATGCGTGGGTTTCGCGTCTGTTCGAATGCGGACATCTTTTATCTCCCGGAGTGCGGTTTCAATGGCAACGGAAGCGGTGAGCTATCGCATTTCGCCGGTTGCAGGCGCGGCTGCCTTGGTGTGGCCAGGCGTGGGGCAGGTACAATCGACCCCAGGTATGAGTGCAACGGCCGCAACAGACGGGACGGGACCGAAGGGCAGGGGCCACGACGGGGCCGGGCTGACCCGCGCGGAGCAGCAGGCTCAGGCGCGCGCGCCGGAGATGGAGCTGATCCGCGAGGCGCAGTCGGGATCGCGGGCGGCCTTCGATGCGCTGGTGCGGCAGTACGAGCACCAGGTTCTGCGGCTGGCCTTGCATCTGACGGGCAGCGAGCACGACGCCGAGGATATTTATCAGGAAGCGTTTTTGAAGGCGTACCGGTACATCGGAAACTTCCGCTTCGAGTGTTCGTTTTATACGTGGATTTACCGGATTGTGACCAACCTCTGCCTGGATCAACTGCGGCGGAAGAAGACGCGGCGGGAAGATCACGCGGTGATCGTGGACCACTCCGGCGACGAGATCGATCTGCTGGCGTCAGTCTCCGACGACCGGTCGTTTTCGAATCCGGCGAAGGAGCTGGATAGGAAAGTGCTGGGGCAGCGGATCCAGGTGGCGCTGGAGAAGCTGACGCCGCGGGAGCGGATGGTTTTTGAACTGAAGCATTACCAGGGTCTCCGCCTGCGCACCATCGGAGAGATGCTGAACACCACGGAAGAGACCGCCAAGAATACGCTCTTCCGGGCGACCAAGAAGTTGCGGGCACAGTTGGCGGAGTTGAGATAGCTGCTAGCTTTTAGCTTCCAGCTCTCAGCTCGTCTTGAGAGATGCGAAGCGCATGAATTGACCCGGTGAGCTGGAAGGCAGGAGTTGAACGGCGGTGGGCAGTAACCAAGAGCTAAAGGCTAGGAGCTAAAGGCTAAGGGCTCGTTTTTGCGGGACTTTTTTGAGGCTGGAAGGACGTAGCGATGAATTGCGAGCTTGCACACGAGCGGATAGTGACGGGGGAATACGGCGAACTGCCCGACGAGCAGGTCCATGAGTTGGATCGGCACCTGGCCGGCTGCGCAGTATGCCAGAAGGAGCGGGAACAACTGCGGGCGCTGAAGGTGCTGGCGGATGCGTATCCTGTTCTGGAGCCGGCGGCCAACCTGGTGGCGCGTTCCCGGTTGCAACTGGAAGAAGCGCTGGATGCGATCCCACCGAAGCGGTGGTATGAACGCCTGGGCCAGCGGATGATGAATAACTTTGCCAGCCTGCAGGCTGCGCCGGTGGCGGCATGTTTGCTGCTGGTGGCGGGCGCCGGGGTGGGCAGTTTGAGCGGCTACGAGGTTGCGCAGAATCGTGCGGCGCGCACGGCGTCCCAGGCAGGCGCTACGGCTGCTGCGGCGAACGCGGCAGGGAGTGGGCAGGTTGCGCCGGCGGAGATCTCCAACATATCGAGCATTGTGCGCCAGCCCAACAGCGAGATGGTGGAAGTGCGCTACAACCAGGTGGTTCCGCAGCGAATGCAGGGTTCGCTGGACGATCCGGCGATCCGGCAGTTGCTGATGCTGGCCAGCGAGAACTCGGCTTCGACCGGGGTTCGCGACGACTCGGTGGGACTGCTGGCGGCCGAATGCCGCGCCGGGCACGGTTGCCAGGCGGCAGGCATTCGCGATGCGCTGATGGTAGCGCTGCGCTATGACAGGAACGCGGGCGTGCGCGAGAAGGCGTTGCGGGGGCTGGAGCCCTATGTGGCCGAAGATGTGCGGGTGCGGGATGCGGTGCTGGAGGCGCTCTTGAATGACAGCGACCCGCGCATTCGCACCGAGGCGATCAATATTTTGGGACCGGTGGAAGCGGATACCAGCGTGCAGCAGGTGCTGCACACGGTGGCCAATTCAGACCAGAGCCCACAGATCCGGACCGTTTCGAGACAGGTATTGAGACGGGCGCCGGAGATTCAGTAAACGAGCTGTACATTCCAGTGACTGCGCCGTCTGAGCCAGAGAGCGCGGGCTGGAAATTGAAGGAACAACGGGAGAAACGACAATGAACCATTTTTCGAGGCCGTATCGCAGTATTGGGATCGTGACGATTGGAGTGGGAGCCTGGCTGGCTCTGGCTTCTCCGGGTGTGAGGGCACAAGCGGCAGGAATGATCGAAGTCCTGCAGGATTCGGGCCCGATGCTTCTGCATTCTTCCGCTTCGCAGGGCTACCTGGGCGTGGATTTTGTGGACGTGGACCAGGAAAAAGCCCAGTCGCTCAAGCTGAAGGAAGTGCGCGGGGCGGTGATCACGCTCATTGACCATGACGCGCCGGCGGGACAGGCCGGTATGCGCGTGAACGACGTGGTGATCCAGCTCAACGGGCAGAATGTGGAGGGCGCCGAGCAACTGAAGCGGATGCTCAAGGAGATTCCTCCGGGCCACAAGGTGAGCATCGAGGTCAGCCGCGACGGCAACGTGCAGACCATGGCCGTGGAACTTGTGGACCACCGCGTGCTGGGCCACGATATCTGGAAGAAGATCGGGCACGACGGGGACGATGCGGCGCCGTCGACGCTGGGAATGCTGACCGGGACGGGCGACGCCTCGGCGCCCAGCGTGTTCAAGATGCCGATCTTCGGCAGCACGCTGAATGTGGGCGCGATGGTGGAACCGCTGACCTCGCAGATGGCCGATTACCTGGGCGTGCCGAATGGGCTGATGGTGAAGCAGGTGGCGCGCAAGAGCGAAGCGGCCGCGGCGGGGCTGAAGGCATTCGACGTGATCCTGAAGGTGGGAAGCGATGCCATTTCGACCTCGGCCGATTGGGAGCGCGCGCTGCACGCCAACACGGGAAAGCCGGTGCAGGTGACCATTCTGCGCGACCGCAAGCAGCAGACGCTGACGCTGCAGGTGGATTCCAAGCACAAGACCGGACTGCTGGAAAAGCAGAAACCGATTGGCGATCAGAGCCGCACGCTGACGCCGGAGCTGGATCGGAACCTGGATTAGCAAGTCAGCAAGCTAGCGAAAAAGCCCCGCGATTGCGGGGCTTTTTCTGTTCGCAGGTCAGCTTTTGCGTGGACGTTCCAGGGCGATGCGGTCCCAGTTGCCTAATGTTGCGCCGGCTTCGTAGGTGGTTTGGCAGAAGTCGAGCAGGGCGGCGGCGGGGGACGGTGCGGTGCGGACATCGTCGTACATGAGGAGGAATTCGCCGAGCTGGGGGTTGTAGCTGGCGGATGCGGGGCGGACCTGGGCCGTCTTGAAGCCTTCGGGCTCGGGGACGGTGTAGGAGTAGAAGGCTGCGCCGCGAATGTCTCCGCCGCCGGGCCAGAAGCCAACGCTGCTCACCTCGTGTGAATAGGCTTCGCGGGTCATGGCGTCGGCGCCGGGGCGGCCGGGCGCGCGGCGGCCTGAGAAGCGGCTGACGGCCAGGTCGAAGCTGCCCCAGAAGAAGTGGACGGGGCTGGACTTGCCCTGGAACTCGGAACGGAACTGCTGGAAGACGGTGTCGACCGCGAGCAGGATGCGCCAGAAGCGCTCGACCGCCGCGGGATCGTAGGAGGCGTGGACGCGGTCCTCGTCGAATGGAATGGGGTTGGGGATTTCGACGGGCATGCGCCAGATTTTTACTTCGATTCCTGCCTCATGAAGCATGGCCATCACGTCGTGGTAGAAGTTGGCTACCGGGCGCGGGGAGAGCGGGAGGGTTTTCAGCACGCCGTCGCAGGTTTCGAGGACAAGCTGGTGGCGGAGGAAATCAAACCAGATCTCGAAGGACGAGCCGCCGTAGGGGATGCGCGAGGTGGTGAGGCCGTTCGCGGTGACGTAGAGCGGGACGTTCCACCAGTGATTGACGATGGGCGTGAGGGCCAGGCGGATCTTGCCGACGATTTGCGTGACCATGTGCAGCGTGGCGAGAGTGTCCTGCCAGTCGTCGAGAGGGAGCGCGGGCCAGCGATCGGGGGAAGACGGCATGGTTTGGATTGTAATTACTTTGGGCGCGGCGGACCATTGCATGGAGCGGACCATTGCATGGAGCGGACCATTGCATGGAGCAGAGGCTCGCGGAAGGGTCGCGCTGGCGCGCTGCTCCCCGCCCATTCCGCAGAAAAAGGCGGAATGGATGGGGCACCCAGACTTGAAGTTGGGAGAGAGCGGGATTGGGGTGGGCCAGGCGCCTACGCTGCGCTCAGAATGTGACAGAAGGGGTGGGGCGCTCGCCTTCAGGGAGGGGCGGCGCAACGCGGCCTGGGGGTGCGATCTTTCGGCCAGAGGCCACAGAGGCGGGACGTGGGTCACGCGGCCGGGCGATCACTTGAGCGAGGCTGAAGACGCAGACGGAGCGGTGTATTTGGAGTTCGCCGCGGGCGCGCTCCATCTCGACAAAGTCATAGGCGGCAAGCCTGGAGGTGACGCTGGCATACAAGGACGAACGAGCCCTGATGCACTCGGTGTTCCAACCTTCAAAAGTTCGTTCGAGACGCTTACAGACTAGACAAGCGATAACTTCCCCCTCCGGCCATTGGCCGACATGTCGTAAGTGAGATTGGGGCTGCTTCAGCGCGCCAGGAGTTGATGCTCGGCGTGGAGCCAGTCGTGCACGTCATTGCCGGGTTGGCTGCCGCGGCTTTGATAGATATGAAATGCGCGCTCCCGAATGCTTTCCCGCGAAGCGGAGAGTTGCGGCGCCGCTGACTTACTGGCAGGCGAGGTCTTGGCTTTTGACGGTTTTGTAACTTTGGAAACTGGCTGGGAAGCTATCTTGGAAACTGGCTTGGACACTATCATGGGGGACCCTCTCAGATAGGAAGGGCTAAGAGATAAGGTACTTCAGAGTAACTGCCTTAGTTCAGAGAGCCTGAAAGGGGAGAAGTGACTCGACCCTAAGTTGATGTTATTCCTCTGTAAGGTCGGAGTCAACCACCTGCGGTGGGGCAGACGCTCGCGGGAGGCTCGCCATTGCATGGAGCAGACGCTCGCGGGAGGCTCGCCATTGCATGGAGCAGACGCTCGCGGGAGGCTCGCCATTGCATGGAGCAGACGCTCGCGGGAGGCTCGCCATTGCATGGAGCAGACGCTCGCGGGAGGCTCGCTCCGGCTTACTGCCTGGAGAGCGCCCTGCAATGATTGTGCGCCAAATGGTCCTAATTATCGGCAAAACGGCGGGAAGTTTTTTGGGGTGGTTTTGTGCGGGTTGTGAGCGAAGGGCCCGGGCCTGAAGGCCGACTCCTGATTGCATGTCGATTTCAGGGGCCTGGAAGGCCCCTGCTCCTTCCGTACCACCTGCGGTGGTCAGGGGAATCGGTTGTCGATGTCGGCGGTGAGCAATTTCAGGAGCTCTTCGGCGGCGCGGACGGCGTCTTTGGCTTCTACGTCGCTGATGATGGCGATGCCGTAGAAGGAGTCGTTGCGCTTGCGGCGCATGCGATCAAAGAGAGCGAATAACGGAGCGTGAGCGGGGTCGAGATGCTTTTCAGCGAATTCGATGATGGCCTAATTGGGCGCGGGGCCGCTGGCCGTGGCTGAGCATGAGCGCCAGGCATCCCTTGAGCATGGCCTGATAGGCCGTTTGATAGGCGGTTTCCTCTTCGATAAGGAGATTTTTTCGGGCCGCGACGGCCTTCTTGCGCGCATCAGCCAAGAACTGCCGCACCTGCTTGATGTCGATTTTCTGCGGCCTCGTCGCCATGAGCAATCAACTCTACACGATTGCCGTTCCAGATGTCGGTGACGAAGGGGTCGGCTTTGCGGAGGCGGCGCTTCAGTTCCTGCGGGGTAAAGACGGTCGAGTTGATTTCGCGGCGGAGGGTTTTCTCGGCCCGGCGGAGTTGGACTGCAAGCTGGGCTTGGTCGGGTTCGCCGATGAGGAGGAGGTCGATGTCGCTGGAGGCGTCGGCTTCATTTTTTGCAAAAGACCCGAAGAGCCACGCTTGCCGTATGCCGGGGACGGATTGGAGGGCATGGCGCAGTTCCGGCTCAATGCCGATGGAGCCCTGGAGCAGGGCGAAGACGGGCTTGAGGTAGGGGTAGTCGCGATTGATGCTGTAGTAGAGCTGGCGGCCCTCGGTTTCAGCGCGGAGCAGGCCTTCGCGCGCCAGGCGGGCGAGCTCGCGGGAGACGTTGGTGGAGTCCGCGGCGAGCGCGACGGCGAGCTGGCGGACGTAGATGCGCGCGGAACGGTTGACGTAGAAGAACGTCAGAAGCTTGCGGCGGAGGTCGGAGCGGAGGGAGATCATTGCAGTATTATTCTACTGCATTTGCAGTAGAAAGTTACTGCAATCATGAAGGGCTCGATGGGGCGAGGTTCGTGCGATCCCGGCCTTCGATAGAAAGAATCGAAGGCTGGAGCACCCAGATTTGAGGCTGGGAGGGAGCGGGATTGGGGTGGGCACGCCAAGAGGAGGGGCCGGGCGCGCGATATTACTTTTTGGGGAGCCCGCCAGGTAAATTGGTGTCTAGGCGGAGGGACGGGGGCGGGACATAAAGACCAGCGGACGCCCGTAGACCGGGCCGCTCAAAGCGTCCACGGTGCTGTGAGTGATGTCTTCAAACTGCCCGAGTTTGCTCGTCCATTTCCCATTGGGCAGTTGCAACGCCGCGTGCGTAGGGACAGACGTCCCGTCCTGCGCTTTATGTCCAAAAATCGCGATCTTTTCAGCCCCATCTTCGAAAGATTCGCTCATGCAAATCTTATAACCGACGTGCTGGAACGCTTTGACGAAGCAATCTACGGTCACCTCTCGCTCCGCGAGGGGCCAGTAGCCAATTCCCAGTGGGTCAGGCCACCACCACCGGGTGTTTATTTTGGCAGCCCAAGCGATGCAGTTGTATCTCCTGGTCGCGGGGCTCGTTAATTCGCAGTTCAGGTCATTTAACGCGGGGAATTCATGTCGCGGCCAGCTACCCAGCATAGTTCTTAATCTCGCCCCAGGTAATCCAAGCCCTGGCCATCGCCAGGAAATCGCCCTGATCTTCAGGCTTCACGGGATTTTCGCCAGTCATCATCCGTAGTGCCCAAAACCATTGGTCCGGTTCATCGCCTTCCGCCTTAAGTTGTGCAAGTATTGCGGGGACCGCGCTTTCGCCCATACCGATGATTCGTTGGTATGGTTCTAGCATTGACATTTCTGTGATGGAGGAAGTCGCGCCGCATCTGGCTTTCCACTCCCTCCTCAATTCTTGAAATTGAGCCCATTGCTTGGCTGTTGAATCAACGACCAATTTGCATTCGCTCGTCCGAGAAACCACAGCAATCCCTGAACACACGGTTTGTGCATTCGCATTTGCTTCGCTCGCAGGGTACAGCCAAATGACCGTTGTCAATACCAGCGAAAAGCAGGCCTTCACAGGAGCCGCAACTCGTTTGACCTTCATTTTCAATGCACCTTTCCGGACTTCGGTTTGCGTAAATTGTCGGGTGCAGAGGCAATCACCAATACTTGACCAGCTTTTACGGCGTACATGGGGTTATCTTCAGGATCGAATTCGCCCTCAATCCGAACAGCGGAGAATACTGTCGGTTTGAGGCGCAGTACGGAACCATCCTCCAACGTAATCTCAGACCAACGTTCCGTTGATTCCCTAACGCCCACTTCGTAGCCGTCCCGGAGCGGACTAGCTGGAGTGGGGAACGGTATCCTTATTTTCCGACCTGGCATCGGGTTCTCCTGTTCTTGTTTGTGGAGGGCTCCACGGCCAAAGCATAACAGCTCCCTTTCATTATCGGCGGGGGCCGAAGTAAGTTTAATTTTTGCCCATCGTGCCAAAACAGCATTCCTCGCGCTCGCTTTTCTCTGGTCGGGAGTCATGTTGGCGGCACGTGCAGGCCCACCCTTGCGGCCGCCCTTCCTGCCTAGCGCAACAGCATACGCGTTTTTCTTGCTTTTTTCCATGCCTTTATTATACTTGAGCGGTCTGGAATAGAAAGTGCCTGTCCGATGACGATGTGATTCAATAGTAGAGATGGGTGTGGCTAAGAGAGATACGGTGCGGGGGCGGGCGATTGCGGCTCGCAGGAAAGCTCGCGAGTACGCGATGGTGGCGCGGGCGCTGGCGTCTACGTCGCACCCGGTGCTGGCGCAGATTGTGCCGATGCGGTTTTGCAACCTTAGCTGCACCTACTGCAACGAGTTCGATAAGGTTTCGCCACCTGTCCCGCTGGACGAAATGCTGCGGCGGATTGACCACCTGGGACGGCTGGGGACGGCCATGATCGGGATTTCGGGCGGGGAGCCGCTGACGCATCCCGATTTGGACGACATTATCCGGCGGATGCGCAAGACGGGCGCGATTGCCGGGATGATCACGAATGGGTATCTGCTGAACGTCGAGAGGATTGAGCGGCTGAACCGGGCCGGGCTGGACCACATGCAGATCTCGATCGATAACCTGGAGCCGGACGAGGTTTCAAAGAAGAGCCTTAAAGTCCTGGACAAGAAGCTGCAGATGCTGGCCGATCATGCCGAGTTTCACGTGAATATCAATTCGGTGGTGGGCGGGGGATTTAAAAATCCACAGGATGCGCTGGTGATTGGGCGTCGGGCGCTGGAGCTGGGGTTTGAGTCGACGATCGGGATTATTCACGATGGGAGCGGGCAACTGAAGCCGCTGAAGCCGGCAGAGGCGCAGGTCTACTTCGAGATGACGAATCGGAAAAAGACCAACTACGCGCAGTTTGACAAGTTTCAGAAGGCGATTGCCGAGGGGCAGCCGAACGACTGGCGGTGCAGGGCGGGGTCGCGGTATTTATACATATGTGAAGACGGGTTGGTGCACTATTGCAGCCAGCAGCGCGGGTTTCCGGGCGTGCCTTTGGCCGAATATACGACCGCGGACGTGAAGCGGGAGTTTTTGACGGCGAAGAGCTGCGCGCCGAATTGCACGATTGGGTGCGTGCACCGGATCAGCCATATCGACCACTGGAGAGCGCCGCAGACTAGCACGATTTCGCCGGGGATGGACGGGGCTGGGGCGGAGCTGGTGAAGATACAGATTTAGGGACTAGGGACTAGGGAACAGGGAATAGGGATTAGGGATTAGAAAGACACGGTGGGCCGCGGTTTGCGGGTAGATTGGAACGTCGTTCGGCAGGGGCTGAAGCCCCTTCTCTCTCATTTTTGGGCGTATTTTCGGCATGACTGAAGTCATACCCTGATACAGTGCGCGTCCATGGCGGATTCGCGCAGGCGGCGCTTGGATTGCGCGGGTTCGCGTTGCCTAGTTCCGCTTCCGCTTCTTCATCAACGCAAAAAGAGAGAAGGCCAGAATGGCCGCAAATGCACACCAGGCCAGCAGAATCTTAATCGGAAACGGGTGGCTGACGGGTGTTGGGGGCTGGCCGGCAGTTGGCATTGCGGCTGGGCTTGAGGCTGGCGTGGAGGCTACGGGCTGGGTGGGTGCGGTGATGGGTGCGGAGTTGGAGGCGCTGGGCTGGGTTGCGGGTCCAGCGGCTGCGGGTTCTGGGGTTGGGGCGGAGCTGGCGGGACTGGGGGAGCCGGTGTCGGCGAGGGCCTGGTCGATTACGGTGTAGAGCTGCTCGGCGGGGCGCTGGACTTCAATGTAGGGGCGGGTCTTGCTGGTGGTGACGACGAAGACGGTGGGGGTGTGCTCAATGCCGAGGCGGATGCCGAGCTCGCTGTCCGTCTTGACCTGGGCGAGGAGCTTGCCCTGGGGGTCGATGGCGAAGGGGAGCGCGACGTGGTGGGCGGCGGCGAATTTTTCAGTGAACTGGCGGAGCAGGTCGGGGTTGTTGTAGAGGGTGGGCTGGGCGGCGAAGACGGCGTCGCGATACTGGAGGCCGAGGGTGCGGGACTGGAGGTCGAACCAGAGGGCGTTGGTGGCGGCGATGGGGCTCCAGGCGTGGGCGGGGATGAGGAAGTCGTGGCGGACGAGGGGGATTTTGTACTTGGCGGCGGCGGCTTCAACGATGGGCGTGGTGGTGGCGCAGACAGGGCATTCCATGTCGACGAATTCGACGATGGCTACGCGCGCGCCGGGGGGCGGATGAAGCGCTGAGGCGTCATGGACCTGGGTGGGCGGCGCGTTGAATTGGGCGTGAGCGGCTGCCGCGGCGAGGAGGAGCAGGACGGCGGGGAATGTGCGCCGGAATGGGGAAGTGGGTCTGGGCATGATGGTTGGACGGCTCACCTTGGGACATTGTAGCGTCCGACTGCACAAAAGCCGGTATGGCAGATTGGCGAGTTAGCGTCCGCTGCGCGGACATGGCGAGTTGGCAAGTTAGCGGGGATTTACTGGGTATAGGCTTCATGGTTCGCGCCCATCCCGGGAAGAAACAAAATGTAAATTCAACAAAACAAGGAGTCTTCATGGAGTTCCAGGGACTCCCGCCCATCGGACAAAAACAAAAACGTCCGATGGATGGGGCACAGTTTCATACCCCGTGGGTCGGCAATGCCGGTGGGGAAGTAAAAAGCGCGAAGGATGGGGCAACCCTTGCGGTGGGGCAGACGCTCGATATCCGCTCGCACAGACGACTACTTTGATTTGCCGGCGGTTTCGGCGAGGGCTTCGTCGATGAGCTGGTAGAGCTTGGTGCGGTCGACCACTTCAACGAAGGGCGCGCCCTTGGTGTTGTTGGCGGTGACGACCCAGATGGTGGGGGTGTGCTCGATGCCGATGCGCTGGCCGAGCGCGTAGTCGGCCTTGACCTCGGCGATGAGTTTGCCCTGGGGATCGAGGGCGAAGGGGAGCGAGATTTTGTGGTCGGTGGCGAACTTTGCGGTAAAGGTGGCCAGGATTTCAGGGCTGGTGATGGAGGGCTGGTTAGCGAAGACGGCGTCGCGGTATTCGTCGCCGAGTGCTTTGGATTTTAGGTCGAACCAGCGGGCGTTGACGGCGGCCAAGGTGCTCCAGTTATGGAAGGGGAGGGGGAAGTCGTGGCGTACCCAGGGGATGTGGTAGGTGGCGGCGGCCTGCTTGAGGATGGGATTGGCGCGTCCGCAGTCGGGGCACTCGAGGTCTTCAAACTCGACGATGGCCACGCGGGCGCCGGCGGGGGGACGGAGCGCGGCGGGGTCGTGGACCTGGGTTCCTGGTGGCGGCGCGGCGAACTGGGCGTGGGCGGCTGACGCGGACAGAAGCACGGCGAGGGCCAGGGCTGGGACAATCAGGGCTGAAATTCGGGCAAGGCGAGGCAAGAAAGGCATAGTGGTTGGACGGCTCCCTAGCTGACATTGTAACGGGAGAGACGGAAATTGCCGATAAGGCTATTGGCGATCGCGTTTGCGGGCGGCGATCCATTGACGCCATTTGTAATCGGCGAAGAGGGAGCCGGCGATGACGACAGCGACAACGATGGCGAGAAGGACTTTCATGGTGCTCTCAGGATCGCACGGACGGGTCGGGGTAGGATCGGGAGGGCTGAGGCGATTGAGCAGATCGGGCATGCGGCGCGTCGAAGAACTGTGGAAATCGAGTTCCAAATTGAAATATGTTGGTCATTGCTGTACAGAAAAGGGTTTTTGCACTGGATTTCGTTGACCCTTTACGGGACAGTTTGTTACCCTTTTCAGACACGTCCCTGCCAAGTAGTGCTGGACCTGTACCGAATCGCGGGCCGAGTCCGGCCCTTATGCCCTGCGCTTTTATGAGTACTCGGCGAATTGCGGCCCTGGCGGTTTCAGGGATGAGAGGCAAAGATGCTGCGCAAACGCTATTACATTCTTTTCGTAGCCAGAGATGAAGACGGGCGGATCCGCAAGATTCCCCTGCCTCTGCGCTACGCCTACGGATTTGTTGCCGCGGCGCTGGTGGGAGCATTCACCATTGTCGGCCTGGCCGGTTCGTATACAAGGATGTTGCTCAAGACGGAAAGTTTCAACCAGGTGCGAGAAGAGCGGGAGAATCTGCGCAAGGGCTATAAGCAAATGGCCCAGATTGCGCATGACCGCGATGTACAAGTGGCTTCGCTGGGAGCCCTGGCAAGTGAAGTGACCGCGCTCTACGGGCTGAAGCAGAACCGCTTGGTGGCGTCCGCCCCGAAGGCTGCGGCCAGCGCCGCGCTGGCGCCCGCGGCTTCGGCGCTTGCGGTCTCCGACGATCTGAATCAGCAGCAGGTGAAGCAATCCATCGACCAGTTATATGCCCTGCGGACCCAGGCGCTTTCCGGCCAGGTCTCGCGGGCCCTGGAAGGCGGGCTTACGCCCAGTTTTGCCGGCGACTGGACGGTTTTTGCCGATGCGCCATCCATCTGGCCGGTTGAGGGCCGCGTAGGTTCGAGCTTTGGCGAGCGCGAAGATCCCTTTAACGGAGAAGGAAAATTCCACTCCGGCATCGATATTGAAGCGCCTTACGGCACGCCGGTGCGGGCATCCGCCGATGGCGAGGCAACCGGGATTTCAGAGGGCGCGGGGTATGGGCGGCAGGTGGTGCTGAGCCACGGCCACGACCTGCTGACGGTCTACGGACATCTCTCGGCGATCGCGGTGCTGCCGGGCCAGCATGTGGTGCGCGGCCAGGTGATCGGCTACGTGGGCCAATCAGGCCACGCGACCGGCCCGCACCTGCACTATGAAGTGCGCGTGCACAATGTTCCCGTGAATCCGCACAAGTATCTGCGCAGCACCTATGAACAGGTGGCTAATCTGGACGCGGATCTTGCGCCGCCGGGGAAGAAATAGAATCGGGATTTTTGGAATGCTGAGCGAATCCGCGGGAAATGTGCAGGGGCTAAAGCCCTTTCTCTCATTTTCAACTGCTTATGGCACGACCGAACAGGCTGCGGAAAAAGGCCTGGTTTTGGGCGAAACTCGGCAAAAGCATTCCTCAGGGGCTGAAGTCCTTGTTGATTTAATTGGCTTTATGCCGGGGATAAATCCCCGGCCTACCGCCCGAACGAGTTTTTCCGCAAGCTGTGAAGTCGTGCCGCT
>Ga0302153_10001120_pt1 | contig 13318 bp, 14 predicted proteins | sample I_Bog_N2_2_FD_192429 | JGI IMG/M metagenome (GOLD analysis project Ga0302153, IMG submission 192429) | Peat permafrost microbial communities from Stordalen Mire near Abisko, Sweden - I_Bog_N2_2 | ecosystem: Environmental > Terrestrial > Soil > Wetlands > Peat | place: Sweden: Abisko, Stordalen... | reverse complement strand
GAGTGACTCGATTCTGAGCCTTCTTCGAAATTCCGAACTTGGTCTGTATCAACGGACCCCTCTATAAGCGGTTTGAGCCGTTGGCGAAACATCTCCATTTCACTCATTGTCCGGCTTTTTTCCATTACTCGCTTTTGGACGTTGTTTGACTGGGCGGCGAGCCGGTCAGCGTTGCGGGGAGGATTCCCTGGGGCGTGACGGCGTGGGATAAGGGAGTAGGGATCCCTTCGGCTTCGCTCAGGGCACGCTCTTCGACTCCGCATGGGCTTCACTTCGTGAGCCCATGCTCCGCTCAGGATGGCAACCGGGGTGTGGCGAGCTCGCTTAGCGACTCTTTGTACGGGGCGCGAGCGATGCCGCGTTCGGTGATGATGGCGGCTATGTATTTTGCGGGGGTTACGTCGAACGCCGGATTCTCGATCCCGACTCCGTCGGGCGTCATCTGCCGGCCACCGATGTGCGTGACTTCTTTTTTGTTGCGCTGCTCGATGGGAATTTTGCTGCCGTCGGGCGTGGCTAGATCGACCGTAGAAATCGGCGCGGCGACGTAGAACGGGATGCCGTGCTCTTTGGCAAGAATGGCTACGGTGTAGGTGCCGATTTTGTTGGCGACGTCTCCGTTGGCGGCGATGCGGTCGGCGCCGACTACGATGGCTCCGATTTTGCCTTGCTGCATCATGACTCCGGCCATGTTGTCGGAGATGACGGTGGTGGGGATGCCGTCTTTCATCAGCTCCCATGCAGTGAGGCGCGAGCCTTGCAGAAAAGGGCGCGTCTCGTCGGCATAGACGTGAATCTTTTTGCCTGCTTCGACGGCGGCGCGGATGACTCCCAGGGCGGTGCCGTAACCGGCGGTCGCGAGCGCTCCGGCATTGCAGTGGGTGAGGACGCCGCCGGTTGACGGCATTAGCGTGGCGCCGTGGCGGCCCATGGCCTGGTTGGCGGCGATATCTTCGGCGTGCATGCGCTGGGACTCTTCGATCATTACTTGCTGGGCTTGCCGGATTTCGGCGATGGTGCGCGGGCGGAGGGATTCAAACTTCTCTGTCATGCGGCGGATCGCCCAGAATAGGTTGACGGCGGTGGGGCGCGTTTGGCGGATCGCTTCGCAAATCTGGTCAAAATCTTTCTTGAGATCGGCGGCATTCGTGGCTTTGGAATTCTTCACGCCGAGTGCTATGCCCATGGCTGCAGCAACACCAATGGCGGGGGCTCCGCGGACGACCATGTTGCGGATCACATCGGCGACCTGCTGGTGGGTGGTGCAGGTTACGTACACTTCTTCGGTGGGCAGCTTCGTCTGGTCGATGAAGACTACGCCGGATTCGGTCCATTCCAGGGTTTGGATCATGAGTCAGTCGTCAGTCGTTGGTCGTTGGTCGTTCGTCGTTGGTCGTTGGTGTTAGCCTTCGTCGCCGGGGTTCACGCGGCTTACTCGGCCACGCATAGCTGCTTTTCCAGATTATCGGATAATCGGGACCTGCGGGGCGGCGTCTTCAGGCAGAATGCCTCGAAGGCGCGGATCGTCGGCCACTTCGATCGCCCGCTTGTAGGGACGGAAGCCGCACTTCCTGTAGAAGCTCAGCGCTGTCGGACCGTCCAGCGTGCAGGTGTGCAACCAGACCCGCTTCGTTGCGTCGGTCCATGCCCGATCAAGCAACTCGGTCATGAACGACCGTGCGAGCCCTTTTCCAATCGCCTCCGACAATAACGCAAAGCTGACAAGCTCTACGTTTGGCGGCTGCGAACGATCCAGTTCGGCCATCCCGATCTCGCTTCCCTCGCGCTCGGCCACAAAGATTTCGGTGGTGGAGCAATCCAACACCGCCGCCAGTTGTTCGTCGGTCATCTTCAACCGGCTGAACCAAAGCCATTGCCCACCGGCGCGCCGGAACAACGCCCGATACCAGTCGAGGCCGGGATTCCGTACCCGCCGCAACCGCACTTCACTCGATAGAATCCTGCTCGATGAAACGTCACCCGGCGTGGGCCGTTCGAGCATCTCAAGGTACGTCACGACCGACGCGATCTTTCGCGCGGCTACGTCTGTGTAACCGTCGGGAATCATCTCGCAGCGCTGGCCTCAAGTTGCCGGATGTGCTCGCCGCGCACATCGTTGGCGGTGAAAACTGAGATGAACGGAGCAGGGGCGGCGGCTTTTTCCACGCTGGGGCGGCCGCCTGCATCCTCGCGCTCGACCAGGCACATCGCGCCGACGACTTTGAAGCCAAACTCGCGGGCGGCTCCGATGGCCTGCACGGTAGAGGCGCCGGTGGTGCAAACGTCGTCCACAATGACAACGCGCGCGCCGTTTTGACGGAAGCCTTCGATGCGCTGGCCGGTACCGTGTTTCTTCTCGGCTTTGCGGACGAGGAAGCCGTGGAGCGTTCCGCTGGTGACGGCGACGGCGACCACGATGGGGTCGGCGCCCATGGTGAGTCCTCCGATGGCGTCGGCGTGCCAGGCTTGGGCGCGCATTTCATCGAGAAAGACCTGGCCGACCAGTTGCGCGCCGCGGGCATCGAGCGTGGTGGTGCGGCAATCGATGTAATAGTCGCTGGTGCCGCCGGAGGACAACTGGAATTCGCCGAGGCGAAACGATTTCCGCGCCAGCAGTTGCAACAGCTCCTGTCGTGCAGTGGACATGCATTTCTACGATAGCACGGCCTCAACCGCGCGGAGGCGACTCAACGGGCGCTGCGCCGAATTGCGGGTGGCTCAGACGCGCGGGGGCGATGCAATACGCGGATGGTATAATCCAAGTTTGTCCCCACACCGCCGTGGGCAGTGGGCGCGTAGCTCAATTGGCAGAGCAACTGACTCTTAATCAGTAGGTTGTAGGTTCGATTCCTACCGCGCTCACCATCTTTTCAAGCACTTGCCGGAGTTGATGTTTCGGGTGTGCCGTAAAGTGTGCCGTAACTCAATCCGGCTACGCCCGTTTCTCTACTGCTGTGTCTTGATCGAGCGCAGCGCGCACGATCTCTAGTTCGGGATGTTGATACTGCATCGCAGTCTTCACATCCCTGTGGCCCATGGTTCTCATGACTGCCGCCAGATTTCCGGTTCTCTTCAGAAGCCGGGTGCCGTAATCATGCCGCCCACAATAGAGGACAAGATCTTCGGGTAGCCCAGCCTTGACTCTGGCTTCGCGAAATCTCTTCGCCATTGTGGTGAGGTGAGCCGACTCGGAGCGCTTCGATGGGAAAACCCATCCTTCACGCTTTTCTCCACACCGCTGTTTAAGAACGTCAAAGACGCGATTGCTCATCGGTACGCGCCTCCTTCCTTCTTCGGTCTTACTGTCCGGCACGAAGATCACGCGGGTTTCCCAATCCAGGTTCTCGATGCGCATCCGGTAAAGCTCTCTCGTTCCGCATGCCCGTATCGCGCATCAAGATGATGATGTCCTGGAAAAGTTGAAGGCTGCGTTTCCGCCAATTGCAGGCAGCGGCGCCCATCAACAATTTCTTTTCCGCTTCATCGTCAAGCCTGAGTGAACGTCCGTACTCCTTCATCAGTTTGAGTTTCGGAGCGTGGCGAATCAGTGTCCACTCCTCCGCCTTGTGCAGCATCCTTCTTAACGTTCTCAGCGCGCAATTGGCATTTGAGGACGCGCCCGAAAACCGCAACGTTTCGATAACGTCCCTGGTGATCTGATCCAATCGCATATTCACGATGGTTGTCGTCTTGATGAGTCGCCAGCCATCGCGGTAGTAGGTTTTGGTTTTGTCTTCCAGTCTGACCTTGTCCAGCCATTCCAGGAAGCGCCGGGAAAACTACCGACCAGATCGCTTGTCATCTCTTACACCCGACGCGACCCGAGGAAAGGCTCGAGGTGCAATCGCCATTGCCTGTGCGCCATTGGTTGTCTTGCGGCCATCGATCTGGCAGGGTCAACGGTTCGAACCGAACCTGCTGCTCAAGCCTCTTGTGGTCGCCTTCAATTTCGGTTCAGCAGTTCGTTTTCGATTGCTCCTGTAACGCCTCATTGCTGCAGCAGCCTGGCATCGGTTGGAGCAGTAGAACTGCTTCGCCCGTCTGCGCGCGAAATCTTTGTCGCACTTCTGACAGATTGCCCATCCTCCTGATGTACCGTAGCTCCATATCGCCGACGCATACAAAGCAGTCACAATGTCGGGGCAATAGAGCCCCGGAACAAGTTTCTTTGCGACATCCGTCCACCAAACAACGAATCGCGCCTTGCTCAATCCCTCCGTAAGTGCTTCCGAAACTGCAAAGGCGACCGTTTTGCACGCTCCCCTGATGGTGGTGCTCCACGCCGCCGTCCCGTCACCGTCTTCTGCCGCCGTATCGACGCGGCGGGGACTGGATTGATGAACCGAAGGCGCGCCTACAAGGGGTGTGCAAGAGACAGTTGCAATATCTATCGTCACTCGCGCGCGGTTTCGTCGGCCATCGGAAGCCGGTCTGAACGACAGTTTTCCTGTACGCGTCGCCTCTTCCTCGGGAAGCCAGCCTCCAGGGCTCAAACGGTCCAGAAGAGCGGGCAGTTCTTTCAGTGTTTCTTCTGCATTTGAGGTAATGACCGGTGACAAGTCTCCGGCATTGAGGCGATCTAACAGAGAGAAAAATTCGCGCAGCCGACTCCAATCCGCTTCGTTGATAACGCCGTGTTCCCTCTCGATTTCCCGGCGCTGTTTGGGATTTCCCAAGTTCCTCACAACCGATGGGTCTAAGCGTCGAACTGCGGTTGCAGGCTTGCCGCTCTGAACCGCCGAGGGAACGAGTCCCTCAGCCTTTTCAGGGCTGGAATCAATCAACACCGGAATCCGTCGTTCCGGCATCGCGAGGTGCGTTATGGCCTTGTTATGGTTATGGCTTCCCATGTCTTGCCATCACTATCGATTCTTTATAGCGTAGGGGGTAGGCAAAGGCAAGATGGTAGACAATTCCAGAAAAGGAAGACGAGCAATATGGACAGAGAAAAGACTGCGAAAGTTACGAGCCAATCGGAGGGTGCAGGCGTTCCAAGACTTGATATGCAACAGCGCGTTGTTCGACAGCACTTCGTCTCCGCTGGCTACCTGGCACGCTTCACTCTTGAGGGTGAGCGCGATTCATTGTTCTATGTCTTTTCGCCCGACGGTAGCCCCATGCGCGAAGCCATTCCCGATAGTGTCGGCTTTGAACGGCACTATCATGATGTGGACGTCCCGGGGTTCCGTCCGGACCATCTTGAAAAATTCTTCCAGGAATTCGAGGGACCAGCTTGTGCGCTCTTTAGAACGCTTTCGGCCAATCCAGGACGCTCTTTGCTCACCGAAGAGGAGAGGGAGACGGTAGCCTCGTTCGTAGCAGTGCAGGCAGCTCGTATACCTCAGGGCAAGAATAAGTACGAAAGGCTGGTTATTGACAGCCGCCGTGCGTTTGTGGAAGAGATGGCATGCTCGCCAGAATTTTTCAATAAAGCGATGGCTGCGGCACAAAGATATGGAGTCGAAATTGATTCCGCCGACCAAAGACGGCTGCTTGAAGCAATACGGGGCGGACACATCGTTCCACAAGTGCATAAAACGGAAACATCTGTTGGCATTTTGCGCTTGGCTTATGCCATCGCGGACCAATTGGATGGAATGCATTATTCACTTCTGTATTCCGATGGTCCAGATTGGTATGTATGTTCTGACTATCCTGTTGGATTGTTCTACTCGCTTACCGTCTCAGAGGACCCGCTTGAACACCAAAAAGCCATCGAATGGCCTACGCTTTCCCCATTTAAAAGCCCAATATTCATGCCACTCGCTTATAACGTTGCGATAGCGATCCACCGGTCCGAAAACATACCTACCGCACTTCGAGCGGATCGGCGAATGGTCGCACGAGTCAATACCGTCGTTGTCGGCTACTCGCAGCGATTCATCTGCTCGCCATCACTGGATTTTACGTGCGTCCTCCCAAATAGACAGTTAGGGAATGCAAAGGACACTATCGCAGCTCTACAGCGTTTTCGAGAATCCGAGGGAGACTGATTCGACGGCGCAAATTTCATCTGAGTTTCGGTCACAGGTAGCGGTATGCACAAGTCTCTGAAATTCCGGGCCCATAATTTTTCTGCTCAGACTTTAGCTGATCCGCCGTGCTGCGCGGCGCGCAGATCCTCATGGTCGAAGGCCGATGCCATGCGGTCTATTTCGGTTTTGTTCAGACCATGCCGTGCGGCTTCGGCGCGCCACTTCGAGACAGCCTTGCCGACGTGTTTTGCTATGTCGCGCGCCCTCCCAGCGTCCAGTTCGAAATATCCCGCTACCTCTATCGCCAGCGCGAGCGAGGCCGTGTTGTCGTCTTCGTTGATCGCGGTGCTGAGAATGCGCGGTTTGATGTCGGTTGGGACCGGGTTGAGGTCGTAAGCGGGCGACAGGCGCCAGCCCGCCTGGCCTTCGTACAGAAAGCCGTGATTGCGTAGGTGGTCGTCGGTGTTGGAGATCAGTATGTTGAAAACCAGCCGCCGCCACAACGCCTCCATGTCGGCTTGCGGCGCGGCGCCGTGCTGGCGCAGCGCGTCAACAATTTCCAGATAGCTTCGAGTTTCTTTGTCTTTCGATCCGAGCATGCTCATCGCGGAGAGGAACGGGATACGCCGTTCGCCGTCGCGGTCGAAGCGTCGCAGGAGGAGTACAGACTTGCCGGCGATGTTTTCGACACGGAATTTGGGAACGGGGATGCCAGATTTCTGCGCGAGGGACAGTGCGACCGCCTCCCAGACCACCGTGTTGATTTCATCGTCCTTGCGTGGGAATTTCGCGATGGCGAGATGGCCGTCCTTTTCCCTGACGGAAGCCTTGGGCCTCGCGCCGCCAAGAGAAGAGCCGGGCGCGAACAGCATGCGCAGTTCCTCCTCGGTGTCTTTCTCTTCCATCACATGTTCGGCCGCGGAGAGCAGTCTCGGGAGCTCGATCAGCGGGGGGATGCGCTTGACACCCTCCTCCCGCACGAAGGGTCCGCCTTCTTTATCCGCGAAGCGCAGCGCGCCCTGACGGGCCTCGTCGTCCACCAGCATCAGGAAGTCGATTTCCTGGAGCGTGCGCGGCGCCCCGCCCTCGCGCTCCGCGCGCCTACGTTCCATGCGGCGCATGAGCGCCCGCCCCCAACGGTCGGGCGCGGAGTCGCCGATGGCGCCGAACATTGGCGTGTCTGCGGGCGTGTGAAACGGGCCGGGACCAACCTGCAGGGCTGGCTCCATAGAGAATCGCGCAGGATTTTCCAGCCATGTCTTGTCGTATTCGAAGGTGGCGCTTTCCTTGTTCTTGCGCGTGCGGGCCCACAGACGCCCCATCAGGTGCGGGACGCCGTCGAGATCCACGTATACGAGAGCCTCTTTGTCCATCACTTGTCTTTCGTGCGTTTCGTTCTGTGCGCCACTCGAATGCGCTGGGGCAGGTTTTCTTCTTCGAGTTGCAGGCCCACGGGATCGTTCTTCGGCGCGGCGAGATCGCCCAGCCGGTCCGCCAAGCCCAGCACAAAAAGGACCGTGGCGTATATCCCGATTGCGACGCCGGGATCGCCCTTTTCAACCTTGACGAGGGTCGTGCGGCTGATCGAGGCGCGCTGAGCCGCGATGGCCGCCGGGATGCGTCGTCGCCGCCGGGCGTCCCGGATGTCGCGGCCGAGCTTGCGCAGGGCATGCCTTACCGGGAGTGGCGTGACGACGGATGATCGGCTGGTCCTCATATTTAGTGTCCAGAGTAATGGTCTCTAATAGCTTTAATGTACATTATTATGAACGTTATGTCAATCTCGCCGATTCCTTGGATGGCATCTTGGAACAGATCGCCTGAATTTCCTTGAACATGCTTTCGATCTTCGAACGATCCAGCGAGAGAAGTTCTGTGCTGATGGCCTCCTTGACTAGGCTTCCCAGTCCCAGACTTAGCGTCAGGAACTTCTCCGGAGAGTGATACGAGCAGGTCCGCTGCTGTTGCGCGGGGATCTTCCTCCCGAGCGCGAGCAGGAATATGAAGCCAAAGAAATAGAACCAGTAGCTCCGGTAGCCAGTCCCGGCATCGGCACGGGGCATCAGCGCCATCGGATAGACCTTCTTGTACGGCCACACCGCCACGGTGACGACGACATCCTCTGGCAGTTTGCCTCGTCCGAGCAAGAAGGCGCGGATCACCTTCTCCTGCCGGCCAAGATACAGTTTCGGAGGCTGACCCCCTTCGACTGCGCTCCAACACCGGGTCCCACGCCAGAAGATGCTCAACGCAAAATAGACGAGCTTCGCGATGTCCACTTCTGGAATGCTCGCTTGCGGGAACAAGAGATCATTGCCACTCGCTATCGGCGCCTTCGAATTCAATAAGGTGTGAAGCCAGAACGGATCGCCGTAGTTCTGCGAAATCTTGTTCAGAATCCACGCCTCGCCGCCCTTATTGAACCGCTCCTCGCAGGTACCGCAAAATTTGTAGTCCCGGACCTGCAGTGAGCTTTGTTTAGCCTTACCACCCGAAAGGAGGACCGGATTTGGATTCTTCAGGTCGCTCGCACGCATCTTCTTATACCCACTCTTTGGCAAGTAATGGCTATCGTGCAGATCGGCGACGGCACGGCAAAGCTCGCATTTACCTCGCTTCATCGTGCCTCCTTAGTTTCTTCACGGATTTCTTCTCCATTGTACGATTTAGAGAAAGCCTTACGATCACACCTACACCTCCCGGCAAAATCCTATCCAGACACGCTTGCCATCATGGTTGTGGTCTTCACGTAGAAGGGAAGGAACCGTAGCTGTTGTAACCCGCGTTTCCGATCACCGTGTTCAATGAGTCAAATGGCTTGTTCTCGCTTGCTATCGAGTTTTTCTGGAACAAATCGCGAGTTCCGCGTACAGTTTTGGTCATGCCGCGATACATCGCTGCGTTAGTGATCATTGCAGCCGTCACCATTTCAGGTGCCTGGGCTTCGGGCCAGCAGAGCGTAGCGAGTGGCGCTCGGAGCGACGGCCCAGTCACCGGTTCCACACACACTGAACGCCTTGGGACGGTTCAATGGTCATATCACTTTGACCACAACGCACTGAAAGACGCTAAGCTTGTGGGGCGTGATCTTGTGGCCTTAACTGAATCGGGCAATCTGGTTCGCTTCGATGCAGAGACGCTCGCGATCACCGCACACCAGGTAGTTCCGGGCCGAGGGATCGCAGTCGCCCATGGGGACTCTGGCAAGCTACTAATCGGGGCAGAAGACGGTCAGATATACGAACTGACGTCGGACACATTCACGCTAGCCCTTGTGACAAAAGCTGCCGGCCGAGTAGTTTGGCTTAGCAGTGGTAAGACAATTGGAAAGGCTCATTCAATTGTGGCTCTCATCGATGCTCGCGCAGATGTAATGCCGTGGCCAGGCGAACCGTTTAAGGCATATGAGACACGATCCGCGCGGATTGAACGGCAAGTAATAAATCCTCTCAGGGTTCTGATCTCCGCTGGAGGGACCTCCAAATACATTCCTTTTAAGCAAGGGAGCTTCGCCACGCCGACCGCCTTTATGCTGGACGATTCTGGCCGACTGTGGATGGGGGCGGATAAAGGTGAATGGGGCGGGCAATATTCGTACATGGAACTTCGTACCGGAAACATTCACAATTTTGACACCGGCTCGGGAGTCCTCGGCTTCTTAAAGGCACGAGACGGTCGTGTGCTGGCGTATGGCGGCATGTCACATATGGGGATGGAGTCCGGGTTCATCGCAGACGTTAGCAAGAAATCCGCTCTTTACCTTCGTGAGTTTACAAACCGTCCCAAAACAGAGCTCCCAGAGACTACAAAGCGTGTTCTCGACCAAGGGAAGGCTGGGCGGCCAGCAGAGCTTGAGGGGGCACCACGGGGCGCAGTCGACCTCGTCATTGAAGATAACGTTAGCGACGGGTTTTGGGTGTTGTCCGCGCACGATGTTTACCGTTGTGATCGCGACTTCGCTAAATGGGAAAAAGTCGCAGACTTCGGAGGCCGATGGTCAGGGGGTAGGAACTACTCGGTCGGTAACACGCCGACTATTCGGCGAGTGCTTGCAACTAGCGCGGATCACCCTGACTTGATTGCCGTATCGGCTCGCGACGGCCTGGCGCGGCTCGCGAATGGGAAAATTGAGCACGTCCAAGTACGGGGTCAGATTGAGTCTTCGATAATCGAAGTCTGGCCCACTTCCATAGGCATCGTTTTCTTGAACGACGACGACTCACACACTGGCTGGCGACTTGATGACGATGGGTGGCAGCGACTTCGATTCGTTCCCGACGAACGACCATCCGACACATACACATACGCGTCTTGGAGCTTCGCGGAGCCAATTCTTGACGATCACGGTATCGTGGCCTATTTCGGTACCAACAGTACCCCTGGGGAGCGCGGATTCCTCAAAGTTGGCGACCAGCTAAAAGCTGCTGTACTACAGACGTGGACTGACGAAAGCAGTTTCTACGGCAGCTCTATTTTGGGAACATCTGACGGCACGATGCTGGAGGTATCCGACGATGGACTTCGCCGATGGACTGGGAAGGAATGGGAATCAGCGGGCAGTCATTCCGGTTCCGATACAGACCGACGCAGGTTATTGAAAGCTCGGAGCTACATCCCGCTCAGCAATCGAGGGGCGAGAGCGGTGTTCCTAGATGCTGAGCTTGGCGATCTGCTTGGCTTGACTAAATCGGAAAAAGGCTACGACCTGCGACCGCTCACAACGGCGAAAGGATCGGCACCCGCCGGGATATTCGACGCGATCGCAGATCACGACGGTTATCTGCTTGCTGCGACGGCTTCAGAACTCGTCAGATTCAACCCTGAAAGCGGTGAACGACAGGTCATTCCGTCTCCAAATGCGACCGAGGAATTCAAGACCATCGTTCGCGATAGCGCAGGAAGAATCTGGACAGCAGGGGAGCTGCTGTACGTGTCGTTCGATGAAGGGAAACATTGGTCTGTCGTTCGGATGCCAATGCTAAGCCCAACATACATCAAGCGGATTCGGGAAGTCAGTCCCGGTACTCTCGCCATTGCACTTCATGATCGTGGGGTGGTATTCGTGAGACTGCAAAAGTAGCCATCATGTTTATGCTGGTGTGCCCGCCCAAGAAAGGGGCTTGCTGTCGCGAAATCGGCATCGTGCTCATTGACCGGATCGTAAAGGCTGGCACTATCTGCGGCATGTTTATTCGATCGTCAAAAAAGCACAGTACTGCCCACACATCATGGCTCACAGCCCTCTGACACAGTTCGGTGTAGTGACCGCAAAACTGTCGCTCATTTTTTTCACTTTCCTGCTCGTTGGTTCTTGTTCCAGCCGTATCGCGCAGGAAGTTACTGGCAAAACGGTCGAAGTGCCGCACTTTGCGATTGCAGTCAAGCTATCCGACCAGGCGGAGAAACGCCTTCACAGCATTGGCGAGTCGGTGCTCGTTATCGCCTATTTCGACGGAGATGCGTTGCCGGGCCAAGGCAAGTATAACCCGCCCAACAGAGATGTCTTTCTAGGCAATGATCAGAAGTTGGTCGACCAAAACAGTGTGGCGAGATTTGACGATAGCAGAGTGCCGTTAAGTGATTGGAAACGGCTCTCTGACAAGAATTTCTTCATCACGATCAATACAGTTTCCGCGCGAAAGGCGGATAAGAACAATCTGCTGGAATGTGACGACCCTATTAGCCGCAGAATCGAATCGTTTAGAGGTAAGACCATTGAGGTTCGATGCAAGTTAATCGCTGAGCCCCTTTCTCCTGCCAAATAACTATTGATAAATCGCTGTGTCGCTCAGCGTGCTGCGCACGACTTCGAGCGCGCGCTAACTTGCTGCTTTCTCAATCAAGCCTGGGTTCGGCGGAATGAATAGTCTTCGGGCTGCCCATTTCAGAATCCGCCAGCCCACGGCGGCCCCGGCGAGGATCGTGAACAGCCACAGCAGGATCGTGGGCAGATAGAACACAAACGTCGTCATCGAGGCAGCGTACTCACCGAACCCTTCGAGGCCCTCGCGCGCGGCGATCTTCAGCTGATACAGCGGACGCCAATTGAGGCCGAAAACTTGGGCGGCGGCTTCAGCTCGCAGAGTGATGTTGATAGCTACGGTTTCAACTTGCTTCGACAGCGCCTCGAATTCTGCTTGCCTTTCCTCGATCGCTCCGCGGACTTCGTTCAGTTTATCGCTCACTTCGAGCGTGTCCTTCACGGTCGCAGCCTTACGCAGGATTCCGAGATACTGTTGTTCCTGAGCCCGTAGGTTGCGCAGGCGTGCTTCCTGGTCGACATATTGTTTGGTGACGTCTTGGGCGTCGATGCTTTCGCTTTCTACGCGCAAGCTGAGCTTTCGGATCTGGGCCCGGACTTCGTCGAACCTTTCTGCCGGCACGCGAATACTGAGTGAGGCGCTGGTCGCGTCCGCGCCGCCGTTAACGTTAGAGGCCACGAGGAATCCTCCTGCACCTTGCGCAATCTGTATGATTTTCTCGGCAGTTTCGGCCGGAGTCTTGACGATGAGGCCAAGGGATTCCGTCCGGACTAGCTTGCGGTCCTCCGACGTGCCTTCCTCTCCGCCGGCACGTCCTCCTGAAACTGTCATGAGAGAGGCGGGTGCAACGACGGCACGGTCCACGGGAACGCCTCCAACAATGCCTTTTTGAAGGTAGGCTTCGGATCGGAAGTGCGGAAAAATTGAGGTTTGTCGCCAAAGCGAGATTGGCTCCCAACCAACACCACCGCTGATGGCGGCAAGGCCGGACGCCTTCTGAGAGGCGATGCCTCGCGCCTGGTCACGGGGTTGAATGACTCCCAAGTAGAGTGCGACCACTCCGGCCGTAATAAGCCAGCCTGTTTTCAGAGCCGTTCTGCTTTTGGTGAAGAACACTCCCCAGCGGATGACCATGCGGCCTCCTATGTAGAGAAATAGACACGAGCGGCAATGCCGTTGTTCCCGCGGGCTCTTGATAGCCAGCTTCCGAGCGCCATCACCTGATTTGAGCGGTTATCATGTTCATGCACCTATGAGCGAGAACTGGAAGCCCTACCTCTGTAACGTCAACGGAAAGATCGCATCGATTTTCGTCGATCTGGGGCTCCGGGAGTCGGTGCCGATAGGGTCGAAACCTTGGCTGCTGTGGACGTGGGTCCACTTTCAATCGCCACGAGCCGATGGCCTGTCCGACAGCAAAGAAGCTCCCACACTCTACAAAATCGAGGACGTCCTAAACTTGTGCGTAGCCCGTGCCTGCACGGCGATACCCTGCGGAAGAATTACCACAGAAGGACGACGTGAGTTCTACTTCAATGGCGAGACCAAGGATGGTTTTCGTAACGCCGTCGGACAGGCACT
>Ga0302153_10001113_pt1 | contig 13357 bp, 10 predicted proteins | sample I_Bog_N2_2_FD_192429 | JGI IMG/M metagenome (GOLD analysis project Ga0302153, IMG submission 192429) | Peat permafrost microbial communities from Stordalen Mire near Abisko, Sweden - I_Bog_N2_2 | ecosystem: Environmental > Terrestrial > Soil > Wetlands > Peat | place: Sweden: Abisko, Stordalen... | reverse complement strand
TCGCTGTTGCTGCTGTGGAGCCGCCTGGCGCTGCGGTTGCGGAGCTGCCTGCCGCTGCTGTTGTTGCTGCGGTGCCGCTTGATGCTGTTGCGGTGCTTGCCGCTGCTGTTGTTGCGGAGCCTGCCGCTGAAGTTCCGCCTGCCGCTGTTGCTGCGGAGCCACCTGGCGCTGCTGTTGCGGAGCCTGCCTCTGCTGCGGAGCCGCCTGACCGCGATTCGGCTGATTTTGGCTTGCCTGACTACGGTTCGTCTGAATCTGGTTCGCCTGGTTGCGATTCGGCTGATTCTGATTCGCCTGGCTGCGGCCCGGTGCGGCGCCCTGAGCCGGCTGCGCGGAATTCGGACGCGTCTCTGCCCCGTTGCGCTGCTGCGCCTCCGCTTGATTGCGCGCCTGCACTGCCGCGGGAGCCCTCACATTGCGATCGGCCGCAAGCGGCTGCTGGACGGCCAAACTGGCCGGGCGACCGTGGTTGACGTTGGCAAACTGCGCCCGGTTGGTGCTGGCCGCGTGTTCATTCTGGATCTGCGCCCGCATGGGCGCGGCATGAGTCTCATGGCGAGCCGCCAGCTCCGCTGGTCTGGCGCGCACTTGCAGCCCGCCCTGTCCGCCGTTGTAGCTCACACGCACGCCGCCGCCTCGATCCCCGCCCATCGGACGGTCATACACGTTGCGCACAACCGACACATTCACATTATTGTAGGAGCGGTTGTAGTTGAAGTGTCCGCCGCCCCAGTAGCCGCCCTGGTAGCCGATGCCCACATAGCCAAAGCCGTAATCCACGCCGCCATAGTAGCCGATGTGCGGACCCCAATACCCGCGGTAAAACCCATAGTGGTGATTGTGATAGCCCCAGTAGCCGGGGGTCCACAGCGCGCCCTCGTAGGGAGCCTCCACCCAACTGCCGGGAACCCAGTAATAACCGCCTTGGCCCCAGGCCCAGTAGCCGGGAGTCCAAAGATAATCGTCGCCGGGAGCCTGCGGCTGGTCGTAGTCGGGCAAGGGCGGAGGCGGCTGATCGGCGTATTCCACTGGCTGTGCGCCATACCCTGGATCGTCTGAACCCTGGTCATAGGTGCTGCCCGCATCGGGCGCGGCGCTCTGCTGGGCGGTGTACACAGCGGCGGGTGCGACGTTTGCATTGACTGGCGCCAGGTTGGCCGATGCCGGGTCCGCGCCCTGATCCTGCGCACCCGTCTGGTCGGAGCCTGCGGCAACCTGATTCTGACCGTGAGGGCAGCCGGCGATGAACAGCACTGCCGCCGCGCCAAGCAACGAATAAACCCCAACTCTACGCAAATAATTCATTTCATTCTCCAATCAACAAAATTGTAATGGGAGAATGTGGGCAGATCAGTCCTCTATTGAACACTTTTTTCAGGGATTCTCAGCGCCGCGCACCCGGCGGCTGCGACCGTCCGTGGTTGTTCTCGGGTGGCGTCGTCACCGGCCTGCGCTCCGGGCGCGGTTTCACAATCTGTTGGCAGAGCAGGGAATCCTGGCCCCGCGCCAATTCCGGCGCGGCAGCCTGCGCTTGGCAGAGCCGCTGCTTCTCGAGCTCGGCCTCCTTGCCGCTCAGCAGTTCGGTCCGCTCCAGATTGCTGAAGGGGTCCAGATCGTAGCGGAAGAGGCTGTCCTCCGATTTGGCCTTGCCTCGGTCGCTCAGGCCGCGGTCGATGTGGTTCCATGTGCCCATCCACTGCCGCCCATTCGGCTCGGTCAGCAGCGCATACACCTGCGTCAGATCGAGCCCCGGCGCCAGATTCGCGCTCCAGACAGGCGCCGTCTGCGAGCCGCGCCGCCACCGCGCCGCCCACATATGCTGGGAAAAGTCGTAGTGAAACGCGGTAAAAAATGTGGTGGCTGCGCACTCGCGGCAATCGTCGTAGAGAGCGCCCATCTCGCGCGGCTGGCCGTCTGCCACCAGCAGCCAATCCAGCAGCCGCAGATTCGTGCCCCGCAGCAGCGGCGTGCGGTCGTGCGTCGTCAGCGAGGCGCTCCACACCGTAAAGCTGTCAGTCTCCGGCGGTGACTGCGGGCTCGCGCGCTTCGTCGTAATCACCAGCGCCGCGTCGTACTCGACGCCGATCTCGCGAATCGCCGTCCAATCCTCCACCACCAGCGAGCGCGTCACCCAGGTGACAATGTCGTGATCGGCTCCGGAGGGGCCGTGAAAATCGATCCAGCGAAAGTTCTCCGGCGTCTGCTGCGCGCACGCTTGCGCGGCGGCAAAAAGCACTGCCGCGATCAAGCCACAAAAGAGCGAAGTGAAAACCGGCCGCATGAATTTAGGTATAGCAGACCAGGTATAGCTGAGAGGTGCAGCTCCCCCAGCTCCGGCAGTCAGGAGCTGGGAGATTGGAAGACGGGTCTTAGGCCGCTCTCCGCCGCCGCAGGAATCCGGCCAGCCCAGCCAGCCCCGTGCCCAGCATCAGGATCGAAGACGGCTCCGGCGTCGTGGCCTCTTCCAAATCCTGGGCCACTATGGCGTCTGCCGTCGTTGTCGGGTGAAAGCCGTCCCAGAAAAGATACTGGCTGGGGTCGGAGCAGACCGACGAACCATTGAAACACGGGTCCGTCACATCGGTCAGCCCGTAGGCCGAGGGGTCGTTGACGATCTGATGCATCAGGCCGAAGATGTCAACGTAGGTTGCCCCGGCGGGAAGAGTGGCCTGTAACTGGGTGTTGAAGGCCTCGGCGTAATCCGTTGCCGCGACGCTGCCATAGTAATCGGGCGTCAATCCAAGGTCGGGCATTCCCGGCACCAGAATATGCGTTGCGCCATCGGCCTCGAGCGTAGAGACGATGGTATCGATATTCGCCACGGCGCCGGCCGTCGAGCCGCCGGTAAGAAAATCATTGGCCCCGCCCCAGACGACAAACAATGCGGTGGACGGACTCAACGCCGGCAGTGAAGAACTCGAAGCGCCCAGTTCGACCAGCATTCCCGGCAGGCCATACGTGCCGGCGCTGGTCGGCGTGCCGCCGTCGACATAGTTTCCTATGCCGGAGGTTGCTCCGCCATAGGCAAAGTCAACCAGCGGTGCGCCCAGCGCCGCTGCCAGTTGCTCCACCGCGACAGGTCCGTTGGAAAAACGGCCGTCATAATACGGCGGAGAGGGCGGCTCCACGCCGCCAGTAGCACTGTATAGATTCCCGTTGTCCGAAAGGCTGTCGCCGTAGACGATCACCGACGAAAAAGAATCGGCGCGGGCCATCGCGCTTAAAGACAGCAGCAGGAGGAAGACAAATGCTGCGAAGATTGAGTTTTTGCGTAATTTCACGAGGATCTCCTTGTGAAGGGGGAATGGGAACTGCGTTAGGGAAATGCGAACTCTGACCTGTCGAAGTTTCTCGAACCGGGAAACACTACTGCGATGTATCGCTTTTATAAACCGTGCTTTGCAGCGCTGTCAAGGACGAATCCCGTGGGCTCATTCAGATGCGCCGCGAAGACGGCTTGGCTCACCGCCGCTTTCGAACCGACTCCATCGAATCACGCGGTAGGTAAGAATATCAAATCTAAAGTCCCAGCTTGCCCCAAAGCGCATCGACTCTAGCCTTGGTCTCGCGGTCCATCTCGATCATCGCGGGCCAGGGGCGCTCGAAGCCTTCAGCCTTCCACTTCCGTGTCGCGTCGATGCCCATCTTGCTGCCGTAGTTGGGCAGGCGGCTGGCGTGGTCGAGCGAATCGATGGGGCCCAGCGTGAATTGAATATCCCGCTCCGGGTCGATGTTGTTGGTTGCGCGCAGCACCACCTCGGCCACATTCTGCACGTCGCAGTCCTCGTCCACCACCACGATGATCTTGGTGAACATCGCCTGGCCCAGCGACCAGATGGCATTCATCACCTTGCGCGCCTGGCCGGGATAACTCTTGCGGATCGATACCAGCATCAAGTTATGAAAGACGCCCTCGACGGGCAGGTTGATATCGACGATCTCCGGTATCTGCATCTTCATCGCGGGCAGGAAGATGCGCTCGACCGCCTTGCCCATCCATGCGTCCTCCATCGGCGGCTTGCCCACAATCGTCGCCGCGTAGATGGGATTCTTGCGATGCGTGACGCACGTCAGATGGAAGACCGGATACTGGTCGGCAAGCGTGTAGAAGCCTGTGTGGTCACCGAAAGGTCCCTCAGCGCGCAGTTCCCCTAACTCGACGTACCCCTCCAAAACAATCTCCGCGTGAGCGGGAACCTGCAAGTCAACGGTCTCGCACTGCACGATCTCGACCGGCGAGCCGCGCAGGAAGCCGGCGATCAGATACTCCTCGACCTCCGGCGGCGCGGGCACGATTGCCGCGAAGGTCGTCGCCGGGTCGGTGCCGATGGCGACCGCGACTTCCAGCCGCTCACCCTTCAGCTTGCCTAGCGCCACCTGCGGCAGTCCGCCAATCGGGCCGTCGGGAATGGCGCAAGCGCCGCCGGCGGATTCGGCCATCGCCGCCACCATTGCCGTGAGCGGGCCTTCAGTCGAGTGCGTGGCCGCCGCTGCGCGCATCGCATTGCGATAGTGCTCAGCGGCGACCTTCTGCCGCTGCCAATGCATTCCCGTCGTCTGCCCGTCGTAGACCTGCATCCGATACATTCCCACGTTGCGCTTGCCCGAACCCCCTCCTCTTCCAGGATCGCGGGTAACCACGCAAGGCAGCGTGATAAAGCGGCCGCCGTCCTGCGGCCAGCACTTGAGAATGGGAAAGTAATTCAGGCTGAATCCTTCGCGCCGGATCATCTCCTTGCAGGGCGCATCCTTGGCGCTCACCGTCTTGGGAAAGGCGCTTGCGAGCGCGCTCAGTTGCGGCAGCATCTTCAGCTTGTCCAGGAAGCCTTCCGGAGCCTTCAGGTTCAGCAGGCCGCTGATGCGCTCGGCGATCTGGTCCAGCCGTTCGACGCCCAGAGCCATTGCCATGCGCCGCTCGCTGCCGAATTGATTGATGAGCACCGAGTGGCCGGGATGGCCCTTCACATTTTCAAAGAGCAGCGCCGGGCCGCCGGCTTTGACAACGCGGTCGGCGATCTCGGCAATCTCCAACTCGGGCGAAACTTCCGCGCCGATGCGGCGCACTTCGCCGGCCTTTTCCAGTGCTATGATCCACTCGCGCAAGTCGTTGTAGGCCACGATCCGCTCCTGAAACAGGATTCTTCCCCTTCCATAGTAACGGCCGGCGGCAACCGTGCCGCGCCAAAGAGGTAGAATTTCTCTGATGACTCTCCACGCAGACCGTCTCTTTCCCGCCGAGCCCGGCACGCGCGCCATCGCCCGGGCGCTCTACTCCCAGATCAAGGATCTGCCCGTCATCAGCCCGCATGGGCACACGCAGGCCTCGTGGTTTGCCCGGAACGAGCCCTTTCCCGACCCGGCCAAGCTGCTCGTGCAACCCGATCACTACGTCTTCCGCATGCTCTACAGTCAGGGAGTTTCGCTGGAGGATCTGGAGATCGGCAAGGCGGAGTTAGAGAATCCGCGCAAGGTCTGGAGGCTCTTCGCCGCTCACTACTCGCTCTTTCGCGGAACGCCGACGCGTATCTGGATGGACTATGTTTTTCAAGAGATCTTCGGAATCGACGAGAGGTTCTCCGCGGCTACCGCTGATTTATTCTTCGATTCCATCGCGGAGAAGCTGAAGAGGCCGGAGTTTCTTCCGCGCGCGCTCTTCGAGCGATTCAAGATTGAAGTGCTCTCCACCACCGATTCGCCCATCGACTCGCTCGACGATCATCAGGCGATTCGCACCTCGGGTTGGAAGGCGAGGATTCTGCCCGCATTTCGTCCCGATCCTGTCGTCGATCCCGAGTTTGCCGGATTCACTCAGTCGATTCTCAAGCTGGGCGCGCAGACCGGTGAGGACACCGCAACCTGGACCGGCTATCTGAATGCTCTGCGTCTGTCGCGCCTGCACTTCAAGGCGCTGGGCTGCACCTCGACCGATCATGGACACTTGACCGCGGAGACTGCCGATCTATCTGCAAGCGAGGCCGCCGAGTTATATAACTCTGTCTTCAGTGGCAAGGCCGATGCGCGGCAACGGCAGCTCTTTCAGGCCCAGATGCTCACCGAGATGGCGCGCATGAGCCTGGACGACGGTCTCGTGATGCAGATCCATCCGGGCAGCGTGCGCAACCATAATCGCAAGGTCTATGAGAAGTACGGCCGCGATGTGGGTGCGGATATTCCTCAGCAGACAAACTATGTAAGTGCTCTGCGCCCGCTGCTCGATCGCTTCGGCAACGAACCGAATCTGACAATCATTCTCTTCACGCTGGATGAGTCGACTTATAGCCGCGAGCTGGCGCCGCTGGCTGGTCATTATCCATGCCTGCGGCTTGGGCCGTCCTGGTGGTTCCATGACAGTCCTGAGGGAATGATGCGCTTTCGCCAGCAGGTTACCGAGACCGCCGGCTTCTATAACACGGTTGGCTTTAATGACGACACGCGCGCATTTCTATCCATTCCGGCGCGGCATGATGTAGCGCGCCGAGTCGATTGCTCCTTCCTCGCCAAGTTAGTGGCCGAGCACAGGCTGGATGAAGACGAGGCCTTTGAAGTGGCGCATGAACTGGCCTATGGCCTGGTGAAGAAGGCATACCGGCTTTAAGAAGGAGTATGTGTGGGCAATCCGGTTGCTGCGGAGATCGCCGTCGAGAGGCCCGCGCCGCGTGCGCGCATCGGTTCCGTGCGCTGGACGATCTGCGCCATGCTCTTCGCCGCCACGACAATCAATTACATGGACCGCCAGGTCCTGGCGCTGCTCAAGCCGACACTGATGCACGGCGTAGCTCAGGGCGGGATTGGACTTACTGAAGAGAGTTATGGAACCGTTGTAGCCTGGTTTACCGCCTTTTATGCGCTTGGGCAGTTAGGCGCGGGGCGGCTCGTCGATAAGTTGGGCACGCGCATCGGCTACATTTGCATCATGGCTCTCTGGAGCCTGTCGGCGATGGGCCACGCGCTGGTCAACTCGGTGCTTCAGCTCGGCATTGCGCGCTCCTGTCTGGGGCTTGGTGAATCCGGAAACTTTCCCGCTGCCAACAAAACGGTGGCCGAGTGGTTCCCGCGGAAGGAGCGCTCGCTCGCCTTCGGCATCTTCAACTGCGGTGCGAATGTCGGTGTAATCCTGGCGTCGATTCTTGTTCCATTGGTAACCGTTTCCCTAGGCTGGCACACCGCATTTCTCATCACCGGCTTCTTCAGCGCATCGTGGATTCTTGTTTGGTTTATCAAATTCCGCAAGCCCGCCCAGCATCCCGCGCTTGCTACCACTGAGTTTGCCCACATCCATCAGGATCCGCCGGAAAAGCCCAGTCCATCCACGCCGTGGATCAAGTTATTCGGCATCCGTCAGACATGGGCCTATGCCATCCCAAAATTCCTCACCGATCCCATCTGGTGGTTTTATCTCTATTGGCTCCCGGGTTACTTCAGCGATAAATTCCATCTGAGCCTCGCAGGCCTCGGAGTACCAATTCTAATCGTGTATAACTCCTCCGCTATCGGCAGCGTTGGCGGCGGTTATCTGCCCGCCATCTTTATCCGGCTCGGACTGACGCCTGAGCGCGCGCGAGTGACCGCTATGCTGCTTTGCGCCGTCATGGTCGTTCCCGTATTTATGATAAACTTCACACACTCGGAATGGACTGCTATCGGATTGCTCAGCCTGGCCACGGCCGCGCATCAGGGATGGTCCGCCAACCTCTTCACCACGGCCTCGGATATGTTTCCCCGCAGCGCTGTAGGCTCGGCCACAGGGATCGGAACCATGGCCGGGGCCGTCAGTGCCTTTCTCTTCGCCAAATATATCGGGCATATCCTGCAACTTTCGCATAGCGACTATTCAATCCTGTTCATCATAGCCGCAAGCGTTTATCTTTTATCGCTGTTGATCAACGTTCTTCTTGCCCCGGGATTGAAAAAAGTGGAGTTATCCGCATGAGTCTCTATTGCTCCATTGGAAGCGCCGATACCGATCTAACTCCGGAGCAGCTGAATCATCTGCTGGTGGAGAGCTTGGCCAAGTTGGGCGAGCGCAATCATGTGCTCGCCGTGCCGCCCGATCAGACGCGCGCCCACTCCCGTGCCGGAGATCTGACGCGCTACGCATGGCAGTATTATGGCGACAAACTCAAGGCGGTTCTGCCTGCGTTGGGCACGCATTCGCCCATGACGCCCGAACAGATCAATAAGATTTTCGGCGATATGCCGCTCGATCTCTTCAAGGTTCATCATTGGCGAACCGATATTGAGACCGTCGGCGAGGTTCCCGAGGAGTTCGTTCGAGAGCAGTCGGAGGGCAAACTAAGTTATGCGTGGCCGGCGCAGGTCAATCAACTGATCCTGCGTGGCGGCTTCGATCTGATTCTTTCCCTCGGCCAGGTCGTGCCTCATGAAGTGATTGGCATGGCGAATTACAACAAGAATATTCTGGTGGGCACGGGTGGGCGCGATGGCATCAATCGTAGTCACTATCTGGGCGCCGTCTATGGCATGGAGCGGATCATGGGCCGCGCGCAGAATCCAGTGCGCAATGTTCTCAACTATGCTTCCGACCACTTCCTTCAGCATCTGCCCATTGTTTATGCGCTCACGGTCGTCGGACGCAGAGAGAGCGGCGGTCTGGCCGCGCGCGGTCTTTTTATCGGCGACGATATCGAGTGCTTTAATCGCGCAGCGGAGCTGAGTCTCAAGGTTAACTTCGAGTTTGTCGATGAACCTATCAGGAAGGTCGTCGTCTATCTGGATCCGGATGAGTTTCATTCCACATGGCTGGGGAACAAGGCAGTTTATCGCACGCGCATGGCGCTGGCCGATGATGCGGAACTTATCATTCTTGCGCCCGGCGTAAGGGAGTTTGGCGAAGACCATGCGATCGACAAACTGATTCGCAACTACGGCTATCGCGGCACTCCGGCAACACTCAAAGCAGTCGATGAGAATGCCGATCTTGCCGGTGACCTGAGCGCTGCCGCACATCTGATTCATGGATCGTCCGAGGGCCGCTTCAAGATTACCTGGTGTCCCGGTTTGCTCAGCAAGGAAGAAATCGAGGGCGTTGGGTTCAGTTATGGAGATTTGAATACAATGCTTTCACGCTACGACCCGCGCAAGATGTCTCTCGGCGCAAACAAGATTGGTGGCGAGGAGATATTCTTTATCTCGAATCCTGGTCTGGGATTGTGGGCGCATCGTAACCGGTTCCACGAAATGAAACAAGGAGCAATCAAGTAATGAGTCATGGATTGAATATTCGCGAAAGCGCGGATCTGGATTTTCTTTCACTGGGTGCATTGGTGCACCGGCTCGATCCGGGAATTATCCCCTTTCGCAAGGCGATGGAGTGCAGGATTCACGTCAGCGGTGGCGAGTTCAATGTCGCCGCCAACCTGGCCGATTGCTTCGGATTAAAGACGGCCATCGCCAGTGCAATGGTTGACTACCCAATAGGCGATCTGATTGCCGAGCGCGTGCGCGCAATGGGTGTAAGACCGATCTACAAACACTTCAACCACAACGGCGTAACCGGTCCTAACATGGCAACCGTCTACAGCGATCAGGGGCATGGCCTGCGTGCGCCAGTGGTCTTTTATAATCGCTCGAATGAAGCCGCCGCGCAACTCAAGCCCGGCGACTTCGATTGGAAATCCATCTTTTCCGGCGGTGTCAAGTGGGTTCACAGCGGTGGAATCTTTGCCGCGCTCTCGCCGACGACTGCTCCTTTGGCGGCCGAGATGATGAAGGAAGCCAAAGTCGCTGGAGCGATTACTTCGTTTGATTTGAATTTTCGCGAGAAGCTTTGGAATCTCCACGGCGGCGCGGAAAAGGCCGTGGAAACCATCGCCAGCATCGTCGAGAATGTCGATGTGTTAGTCGGCAATGAAGAGGATTTGCAGAAAGGCCTGGGTATTCCCGGGCCGGAAGTTACAGCCAAGTCGAAGCTCGATCCAAGTGTCTTTTTCGGCATGATCGATCAAGTGACTCAGAAGCATCCAAAGGTAAAGGTTGTGGCAACCACACTGCGCGAAGTGCATTCGACTAACCGCCATAGCTGGAGCGCAGTGGCATGGATGAGTGGCAAGAGTTACCAGGCACCCACTGCCGAGCTGGACGTGATCGATCGCGTTGGCGGCGGAGACGGCTTCGCGGCCGGCTTCATCTACGGGTTGCTCACGGGCGTTGCTCCGGAAGAAGCCATCAAACTCGGATGGGCGCACGGCGCGTTGCTAACAACCTTTCCCGGAGATACGACGATGGCAACATTGGATCAGGTGCGCGCCTTTGCCAAAGGCGGCTCGGCGCGCATTCAGCGTTAATGGAAAACTAACTCACTTCGAATGGAAATGGATCAGAGATGAGCAATAAATTGTTTGATCTTACTGGAAAAATAGCAGTAATTACTGGCGGGACATCCGGAATCGGGCGCGCGCTTTCGCTCGGTCTGGCCGATGCCGGAGCCGATGTAATCGCTACGGCCCGCCGCCGGCAGCAGGTGGATGAGACGGCCAACGAGATCGAGGCGCGTAGGCGCAGAACCTTGCGCGTAACCTCCGATGTCTGTGACCGCGCGTCACTGAATGAGCTATTAGTGGCCACGCTCGATAGCTTTGGCAAGGTCGATATCCTGATTAACTGCGCGGGCCGGATCAAGCGCACGCCTACGCTGACGATGAGCGACGAGGATTGGAACAGCACTATGGATACCAACCTGTCTGGCACTCTGCGCGCATGTCAAGTTTTTGGCAGGCCGATGCTGGAGCGTGGCTACGGTCGAATTATCAATATCGCCTCGCTGAACAGCTTTGTTGCGCTCAGCGAAGTTGCGGCATATGCGGCCAGCAAGTCGGCCATTACATCGCTCACGCGCTCGCTGGCCGTTGAGTGGTCCAAGAAAGGCGTCACCGTGAACGCCATTGCCCCCGGCGTCTTCCGCACGGATTTGAATGCGGAGTTATGGATAGGACTCCGCGCGGACAGGAGCTGCTGATGCGCACGCCGATGGGGCGCTTTGGCCAGACGGAGGAGCTGGTCGGCGCGGCAATCTATCTTGCCTCCGACGCCGCTTCCTTTGTTACCGGAACAACCCTTGTGGTCGATGGAGGGTTCTTGGCCAGCGGCGTGAATCAGTAACTCCGGTGACTTATTACTTCTGGAGTGCAACCGGAGCGCGGAAATGTAGAAAGCAGGACAGGCATGAAGTGTTTGATGTCATTGGCGGGCGGAGTGATGATTCTCTCCGGTGCAGTGAATTGTTATGCGGCGGGCGATCCTCCGCAGAGTGCGGTTGATCCTGCGACACTGCCGCGCATAGGCACGATCGACGAGCGCTTTCAGTCGTATAACATCGAAATGGTTGAAGTGACCGGCGGACGCTTCTGGAAGCCCTATGCCAGCGCGGCCGAGTTATCAGCTGCATCCAATCAACCCAGCGCCAATCAGCCTGCGGGCATGAGTCCATCGCTCTACATGTACCGGCCGCCGATCAATCTTTCCAATGCCCGTCTGCGCAAGCTGGCAGCGGCCTTGGGGCCGGCTTATCTGCGCGTCAGCGGCACCTGGGCCAATACTACTTACCTTCAAAACTCGGACGATCCAGCGTCGGCCAACCCTCCAACAGGGTTTAATGGCGTGCTGACACGCAAGCAATGGAGGGGCGTGGTCGATTTTTCTCGTGCAGCCAATGCCGCGCTTGTTACTTCCTTTGCGATCTCCGCCGGGACGCGCAACGCAGCCGGTGTGTGGACGGCGGATCAGGCGCATCAGTTTGCCGCATACACAAAATCCATCGGCGGAAATATCGCGGCAGCCGAGTTTATGAATGAGCCGAATATCGCCGCGATGGGCGGCGCGCCGAAGGGCTATGACGCAACGTCCTACGGCCGCGATGTGGCTGCCTTCCGCGCTTTTGCCAGGGCCGAGCTGCCGGAGATGATCTTTCTCGGGCCGGGATCGGCGGGAGAAGGCACGCTGATGACGCCTGCTTCAATGAGCACACTCTCCAGCGTCGATCTGTTGACGGCAACCGGGCCGGTCTTCGACGCGATCTCCTATCATTCTTACGGCGCCGTCTCCAGCCGCTGCGTCTCCTTCGGGGCCGCGTCCACCACCAGCGCCGAGGCAGCGCTGAGCGAAGAGTGGCTGGCACGGCCCGCGCGCATCGAGGCCTTCTACAGCGGCATCCGCGACCGCTTCGAACCCAGCAAGCCTCTGTGGCTTACCGAGACGGCGCAGGCGGCCTGCGGCGGCGACCGCTGGGCCTCCACCTTCCTGGACAGCTTCCGCTATCTGAATCAGTTGGGAGTTCTGGCCAAGGCCGGCGTCCAGGTTCATATGCACAACACCCTGGCGGCCAGCGACTACGGACTGCTGGACGAGAGCACCTACCAGCCGCGGCCGGATTATTGGGCGGCGCTTTTGTGGCATCGCCTGATGGGAACCACGGTCCTCGATGCGGGCCCGTCACCCGCGCCAAAGCTGCACCTCTACGCGCATTGCCTGCGCAATCATCCGGGCGGTGTCGCTCTGCTGGCCATCAATGCAGATACCGAAGCGGCACAGACGATCACGCTTCCCGTGACTGCGGAGAGCTATACGCTGACCGCGCGCAGCCTGCAGGAGACGCACGTCGAATTGAATGGTGTGGCGTTGCAATTGGACGGCGAAGACAACCTGCCCGAGCTGAAGGGAGTCGCCCTGCCCCCCGGTCCGGTCAAATTCGCTCCGGCCAGCATCACCTTTCTTGCCATTCCGCAGGCAAAAAATGTCAGTTGCCAGTAAGGCGCGCACGCAAAAAGAAGATTGGCTCCATCCACTTCGCACAATGCCAGACGTTCAGATTTGGCGCTGTCAAGCAGGAAAGATTAGCAGTCTCTACAATAGAGGCGGGGGCAATGCGCCACTCGATTGCAACAACCGTAAGATCGGAAACATCTTATAATCAGGAGTCGAGTAAAGGAACCGATGCCCACGACGACGAACAAGGATTATTACGGCACGCTAGGCGTGAAGCGGACGGCGACGGCCGAGGAGATCCGCAAAGCCTTTCGCAAGGCCGCGCGGCGCTATCACCCGGATGTCAATCCGGGCGACAAGCGCGCGGAAGAGAAGTTCAAGGAGATCTCCGAGGCCAATGACGTGTTGAGCGACGAGAAGAAGCGCAAGGTCTACGACCAGGTGGGCTTCTACTCGGACCAGATCGACCCGGAGCAGGCCGAGGCCTATGCCCATGCACGGCAAAGCGGCGGGCGCGGGCCGGTGGACTTCGGCGGCTTCGATTTTTCCGGCTTCCAGAGCGGTCCGGGGGTACACAAGGGGCAGCCGACGGGCGACGAAACTCAATCGTGGGGCAGCTTCAAGGATATTTTTTCCG
>Ga0302153_10001100_pt1 | contig 13470 bp, 10 predicted proteins | sample I_Bog_N2_2_FD_192429 | JGI IMG/M metagenome (GOLD analysis project Ga0302153, IMG submission 192429) | Peat permafrost microbial communities from Stordalen Mire near Abisko, Sweden - I_Bog_N2_2 | ecosystem: Environmental > Terrestrial > Soil > Wetlands > Peat | place: Sweden: Abisko, Stordalen... | reverse complement strand
GGTTCAGGGACGCCGACGCAAAGGACAGTAGGGCGAAACGACTGTATGATGCAAGACCCAAACGAACAGGCCACCAACTAGGTGGCCTTCGTTCTTTGGGTGTCACTATGAGGCTTTTGCACGGACCGCGTGTTCTTTCTTCTTGGTTTTCGGCCATGTCCGCATCACGAGTTCGTCTAGTCGGTCTTGCCTACCTCTCACCCACGGGGCGTAGCTCTTCTCAGTGGTCTTGATGCTCTTGTGCCCGAGAAGTCTGCTGACATCTTCGAGCCCTACGCCAGCCGTCAACAATTCGCACGCGAAAGTGTCCCGGAGTCGGTGCGCCAGCATGTGCCCGTTGCGGGGAATGCCAGCCACTTCGAAGCAAGGAGCGATAAACCGCTTACCCCAGTTGCTACAGATGGATTTCTTAGACCCGATGCCCGACCAGAAAAAGAATGCAGGGTTGTCGTTGGGCACCGCAAGCAGTTCTTCGGCGACCGAAGGCGGAATCACCACTGACACGTCTGTGCCCGTTTTAGTCCGCTGCGTGACAACACGGTATTTGTCGTCGCGGTGGATAAGCCCGTCGCGTCTAAAGGTCAGGGCATCCTGAATGGACAGACCAGACCACCGCATCAACTGGAACAACCCCTGCACCCGCAATGCCCAGTATTCATACTTCTGGTTCTCGACTGTGGGATTCTCTGGAGACCGCACAACCGCATACACGGCATCCAAAAGTCGGTTGTATTCACTCATGGTCAACGGCATGGTGGGAGTGGTCTCGACCTGAATCTTCGGCCACTTGGGCGTAGTAGCCAGCCACCCAGCCTCAACGGAAAAGCGAAGGAACGATTTGTAACGTTCGAGTAGCTTAGAACGGGTCAGCGACGAGGGGTATTGCGTCTCCCAATTGGTGCAAAACGCGATGAGGAGTTCCCGGTCGATGGCCCGCAAAGTGAAGACCCCGTGACCTTCGCAGAACGACACGAGCCGACCGAGCCACAGCGTGTATTTCTTGATGAGGTCGGATGTCAGACCTTCAACACGCTTCTCAGCGACGAACACATCCACGGCTGACCGGATGTCACGCTCAGTTGCCGAGGCAGTTTCAACGACGCGACCGCTCAACTGGTCGGCTAGTTCACGCTTGACCTCTTCGGCCTCCGACCACGAGCGTGTGTTGGCCGTGCGGCGGTGTTGCTTGCCGTTGGCAAACCAGCGGAAGTGCTTCCTACAATTGCAACGACGGTAGAACTCGTCGCCCTTGTATTTGCAGTCGGGAGAATGACGGACGAAGATTGTGATGGTCGGTGCAGGGCTCATCGTGCATTGCTCCCCGGTATTCGGGTAACACAAAATTAGCACAATTTCTAAGGTATGTATAGATAGTATTGATAATAAATAACTTAAGTGTGGTGGAGGCGGCGGGAGTCGAACCCGCGTCCGAAATCGCTGTCAGCCAGGAGTGTTCATGCTTTGTCCGATTCCTTTGGTTTCGCCGCTGACCCTCAGAACGGACAAGATGGGCCAGAAACTAGTCCGATTGATCTCGCAATTGCCGCCCGGACCGAGCCGCTTTTGCCAGCCTACTGTATGACGTCCGCTCACAGCCCATAGGCGAAGCCGTGGAAGACGGCAGCTTATTTAATTAAGCTGCAAGTGGCAGACTGTAGTCGGCAACTTTAGTTTTGCAGGCGATTGCAGGTGCCCACACCCTGACATGACTCCTAAGCCGCAATCGATCCCGTCGAAACCGTGACGCCCCCAAAGCAGGGATGCACCGGGCCAACTGGCTCGTGCTGCTACAACCATTTTACGCCAATTCGGTTTTTGCCGCTCGCCTACTGCTTTTCCAGATCAATGCTCTCATACTCGTGGCGGGCGATGGCCGAGCGAATCTGCGCCGGGGTCTTGCCCAGCCGGGTCTGCTGGTAGGCGAAGACGCCTTCCTTGGCGCAGGTGTCGCACTCGGTCGAGTGATAGTTCTCATAGCAACTGCGCAGGCTCTGGTGGCCCAGCGCGCGGTCGCAGCGGCAGTTGCAGGGAAGCTGATAGATCACGCTGCCGACCTTGGCCGCCATCTGGTAGACGTGGATCTGCCAGGGATAGCGGAAGTGTTCGCCGGCGAGTTGCGCGCCATGCAGGATCGGCGGCAGCGCGCCCACATTGAGCGGCGCCGAGGGGTGGTAGGCGGGGACATCCTCGGCCGGATTGGACCACTGCGCGTAACTGGCCACGGTGACAACAAAGACCGCCAGAGCGGGAAGCCAACTACGTTTGCTCCAGTTGTTGGTCATTTGCCCTCCATGCTGCTATTTTAGACCGAAGCGCGCAAAAAAACGGAAGCCGAGGCGCGCTGCTGTTCGACGGCCTGTCCGCGCCACTTGCCCACAGGCCCGCAACCCTTCTATCATCCATCGAGAGAATCTTATGAGCAAATCGGAAAGCAAACCCGCACTGCGCACCAAGGGCAGGCTCATGTCGGCCTCAGAGATCGAGCGCACGCTGGTGCGCCTGGCCCATGAGATCGTTGAGAAGAGCAACGGCAGCGAAGACCTGGACCTGGTCGGAATCAAGCGCCGTGGCGTTCCCCTTGCCCAGCGGCTGAGCAAGCTGATCTCGGGGATAGAGAAGCGGCCCATCGACACCGGAGTGCTGGATATCCAGTTTTACCGCGACGACCTTTCCACCGCCGGCGCGCGCCCGGTCGTCACGCCCGGTGCCATCGGCTTCAACGTCGATGGCCGCGACGTGGTGCTCTGCGACGACGTGCTCTACACCGGACGGACGATCCGCGCCGCGCTGGATGCGCTCTTTGCCCACGGCCGTCCGCGCCGCGTGCAACTGGCGGTGCTCGTCGATCGCGGCCATCGCGAGCTGCCCGTCGAGGCAACCTACGTCGGACGGCGCATTCCCACCAGCAGCCGCGAGATCATCGAAGTCAAGTTCCAGGAGATCGACAACGACGAGCAGGTTCTGCTGGTTGAGCGCGTGGACTGAAATACAGCCGTTAGCCATCAGCTTTCAGCTGGGGCTTTTGCTGAAAGCTGAAAGCTGAAAGCTGAAAGCTGAAAGCTGATAGCTGATAGCTGATAGCTAAAAATATGACTCCTACCGAAACCAAAACCCGCCGCCCGCTGCCCACGCCTCCCGTCGCGGCCACGCCATTTCCTTACAATCCAGGCTCGATGCTCTCCGTGCTCGACCTGAGTCTTGAAGACCTCAGCCACATCCTTGCCCGCGCCACGGCGCTGGAGAACCAAGACCCGCTCACTCGCGCCCGCATCCTGGCCAAGCGGCGCATCGCGCTGCTCTTCTATGAGTCCTCGACGCGCACCCGCACCAGCTTCGAGCTGGCCGCGAAGGCGCTGGGCGCGGATACAACGCTGGTCTCGGACAAATCCTCCAGCATCGAGAAGGGCGAGACGCTCAAAGATACCGGCCTGACGCTGCGCGCTTTGGGCGCCGAGGCGATCATCATCCGCCATCCCAACTCCGGCGCGGCCTGGCTGCTGGAGGCCGAGACGCGTCTGCCGGTGCTGAACGGCGGCGACGGAATGCACCAGCATCCGACGCAGGCGCTGCTTGACCTGCGCACGATGCTGGCTCATCTGCGTCCTGGTCCGGAGACGGTCACCGCCGAGACGCTCAGCGGCGTTACCGTCGCCATCACCGGCGACATTCTGCACAGCCGCGTCGCCCGCTCGAATATGCTGCTGCTGCCGCGGCTGGGCGCGCGCGTCGTCCTCTGCGGACCGAAGGCCCTGCTGCCGGAGATAGCCGCGCAGGCCGGACCGGGCATCGAGATCGAACGCGACTTCGAGGCCGCACTGGCACAATCTCAAGTCGTGATGATGCTGCGCATTCAGGCCGAGCGGCTGGCCGGTTTGCAGCTCGATCTCGACGAGTACAAGGCTGGCTATCAGCTCACCAGCCAGCGGCTGGCCGCCTTTGCGCCGAAGGCCTTGGTGCTGCATCCCGGCCCCATCATCCGCGGTTTGGAGATCACCGCGGGCGTTGCCGACGGCCCACAGTCGGCGATCCTCGAACAGGTCACAAACGGCGTCGCCATTCGCATGGCAGTGGTCGAGAGGGCGCTGACGGCAAAGGCAAATTAGAGCATTTTCGCTTCACTTGTTGACATTACGAGCGCATCGAAGGTGGCTTTTTCTTGAGGAAAAAGCCACTTTACTGCAAGGATTCTGTATACACCAGCATCGAAAATGCTGCAGGCCGTTCATGACCGGCTTTATTGATCCGGCAACTCAATACTGTGGGGATGCCCAACACATTCCCCAAAGTTTTTTCACCTTTGCTCCCGGAGGGAGAGACTTCCGTCCCTGCTGGATTCAATAAACAAATTGACTTGCAACAATATTTTCTACTTGATTACCCCACGCTCGCTGCTTTCGATAAAGTTGACCAGCAGGGCCACGTCTTCGCCCTCCAGCTCGCGCATCTTCTCCAGAGCCTGCGTGGTGTTCAGCTTGGAAACGAGCAGCAGGCGAAAGGCTTTTTGAATTAGCCTGATCCGCTCCGGGCTGAAGCCGCGGCGCTCGAGGCCCATGGCATTTGCGCCGAAGGCCTTGTTCTCGCGGCGGGCGCTGGTCTTGGAAAAGGGCAGTACGTCCTGGGTCACAATCGTCCCGCCGCCGATGAAGGCGTACTTGCCGACGATGCAATGCTGATGGACCGGGCAGAATGCGCCGACGGTCGAGTAGTCTTCGATGATGACGTGACCGGCGAGGGTGGCGCAGTTGGCCAGAATGCAATGGCTGCCCACCTGGCTGTCGTGGCCGATGTGCACGCCGGCCATCAGCAGGCAACCGCTGCCGATGCGCGTGACGCCGCCGCCGCCTTCGGTGCCGCGGCTGATGGTCACATTCTCGCGGATCGTGTTGCCGTCGCCGATCTCAAGCGCGGTCGGCTCGCCGTGGTACTTCAAATCCTGGGGCGCGATGCCGATGGCGGTGAACGAGTATATGGTATTGCGCGCGCCGATCTGCGTGCGACCGTCGAGGACGACGTGCGAGATCAGATTGTTCTCCTCGCCGAGCACCACCTCGGGGCCGATGGTGCAGAAGGGGCCGACGGTGCAGGAGGCGGGAACAACTGCACCGGCAGCGATGACGGCGCTGGGATGAATGCTCACTCGGCCACCCCTGGTGCGGCAGGTTCGGAGTCGGGCGTGCGGTTGACGATGGAGCAGGTCAGCGTCGCCTGACAGGCCAACTTGCCATCGACAAAGGCCTTGGCCTCCATGCGTCCGAGGCGGCTCTTGAAGGCCAGCACATCGACCTCGATGCGCAACTGGTCGCCGGGCGTAACCGGCTTGCGGAACTTGGCCTTCTCGATGCCGGTGAATACGGCCAGCTTCTTGTCGCGGTCGGGAATCTCGTTGAGCATGATGATGGCGCCGGCCTGGGCCATCGCTTCCACGATCAGCACGCCGGGCATCAGCGGGTGGCCGGGAAAGTGGCCCTGAAAGAAGGGCTCGTTCATGGTGACGTTCTTGAGGGCGACCAAGCGCTTGCCGCGCTCGAATTCGACGACGCGGTCGATCAACAGAAAGGGGTAACGGTGCGGCAGCAGTTCCAGAATCTGCTGAATATCGAAGGTCATGCACATCTCCAAAGAGCGGGTGGTTGAACCACCGGACGCTCGTTTGGATTATAAATCGGCGCTCTAACCAAAAGCCCCACCCCTGCCGCAATTCCGTGGCAGAGGTGGGGCCATTGGCGCTTGAGCAGTTACTTTGTTGTGGCTGCGGTCTTTTTGCGGGGCTTCAGATTCTTCTGGTCGAGAAGGGTGAGCGAATCGGCGGCATTGAATGGGTAGAGGCGAACCGATTGTTCCTGTCTTTCGCCGGCGTTGCTCAATGTGACGTCGACACGGCGATTCTGTGCCCAGACAAGAATGCCCAGTTCGTGAAGAGCCTTCTCCCGCTGGGTGGAGTCCAGTTCAGGATTCTGTTCGATCATCTCTTTCACTTCGGCCGCTGTGAGGTTCTGCTGGCTGCCCATGTCGAGCGTTTCAATCTTGGCTTCGGGTACGCCCTGCTGCACCAGGAAGAGTTTGGTGCGCACGACGCGGCGCTCGGCCAGCGCCTTGTTGTACTCGGTTGATCCGCGCAGATCGGCATGACCGGTCAGGGTCAGGCGGGCATCGGGCTTGTATTCGAGATAACTTTTGAAGTCCGTGGCGAGGGTGGTCAGAGTCCCCTGCTGGCTGGCCAGGAGTCCGCCTTCGGGTTTGCCGATACGGGGCTGATCGGTCGGAAAGAAGACACTGTGCAGGGCCAGGCGAGTCTCAAGCCGGAGAGCCTCCGGTGAGGGCGCAGCAGCCAGAGGTATCGGGGTTGTAATGGTGACGCTGGTGTTGGCGGTTGCCGTCTGGCTCTTGTTATCCGTCACGTTGCAGGTGATGGACACCACTCCGTCCGATGCGCCGGCCGAAGAGTAGGTCGCGGAGGATCCGCTGCCGCTGATGGATCCAGCGGTTGCCGAGAAGCTATAGGTAAGAGGGCGATTCTGCGGGCTCACGCCGCTGGCAGTCACCGCACTTTCCTCGCCTGGCTTGATCGCGCTGGGGCTGGCCGCGCAGCTGATCGTCGGAGGGTCAAAGGCCTTGACCGCGAAGGACGTCGCCGCCGCGGCGGATTCCCATGGCTTCAGGCCCTCCTTGCCGGTTCTGCCTTCCTTCACCTCGCAATTCACCGTATAAACGCCTGGCGCTAGCGTTGCGGTTGCCACGGTGGCCGTGGCGCTGTTCACCGTCAGGCCGGGCCCTGTCATGCTGTAGATCACATTCAGTCTGGGATTCAGATTGCCGGCCGTCGCCGTTACCGTGACCGGATCTCCGGCAAAGACCGCGGACGGGCTGGCCGAGCAGTCCAGAGTTACCGATGGAGGAGGCGCGTCGCTTCCGCCCAGGCGAAGGACCAGGCCGGCGGAGAGACGCATATCATTCTGTGATCCGCCCAGCCCTGTGTCGCGATTCTCGAAGTTGGTCATCAGATACTCCGCCTGAATCATGCGGAGGGCAAGACGGTGGTTGATGCGAAGGTCCAGGCCGCCGCCGGCGGTCATGGCAAATGCGCTCTCGGCGGGCAGCGGCGTGCAGCCCGCGCCCGTGCAACCCGATGCCAGAGTTACCGCGCTGGCATGAATATCGCCCAACAGAACCTGGGCAAAGGGAGTGACTCTGCTTTGGCTGCGGAAGGAGATGCGCGGGCCAAAGAGATAGGTGAAGGCGCTGCCGCTGGCATTGACCGCGCTGGGAGGATTGGCTCCGCCGGTCGTCTGAAACTTCGAATCGTCGAAGCCGCCCAAATCGCCCACCACCCCCAGGTAACGGTTGAAGTTATAGGCGATGGAGGTACTGCCGCCATTGAGCCAGTCCAGGCGGTTTCCGCTGGTCAGCGTTGGCACCGCGCGCAGATACGAGTAGCCCACAAAGAATTCGACTTTGGGCGTGCCGTAGTTGAGACCGCTTGAATCCGGCCCGGCCGCCGGCGCAACTTGCGCGCCGAGGATGCAGGCAGGTATTAGAACTAGGGCAAGGGCCGCTGTGGCAATTCTTCTGGCACTCAATTTCATCTTCGTCTCCTGAACTACACGATGCGATTCCGACTCAATCTCGTCGCTTGATACACGCGACGCAAATTGCACGCAGCGAACGTTGCGTCGCCCCAAACCGGTCAATTACCGCTCCTGAAAGCGGTTTTGACCGGCTTTATGGCACATTGATAACGGTGTTCACAATGGTTGTCGATGCATCCAATGCCAGCACTCTGCCGTTGATGATGGAGACCGTTGCCGACGTGGATTGTGCAGGGCTCGATACGGTGATTCCCGGTTGAGAGATGATGGTTCCGACCATCGTTCCACCGCCTCCGTAGTTGATGATTGCGCCGGGAAGGCCTCCGACTGCCCAATAGACGTTGCCCGCCTGCGCGCCGCCGGCGAGGATGACACTGCGTGTTTGCGGTCCCACCGGATCGCCTACGGTGAGCGATGAACCAATCTGGAAGACCCAGGTCGCATTGGGATCGCCCTGTGCATCGAGCGTCAGATCGCCATTGGTGATGGCGACGGAGCTGGCGTTTGTGTAGACGCCGGGATAAATTGTTGTACCGCCGATCTCCGCTGCCAGAACGCCGGTTGAGTGCAGCCCTTGAAGCGTGGTGTAAGCGATGCGAGCTTCCAGCGCGGCTTCGGTGGCGATGGCCATGGTATGAGCGGTTCCTTCATCGGGACACGCGGTCGTCGGCTCACTTGTGCCCGGCGCTGTGTCGATCACTCCATTCACTTGCCCTGAATCGAGCGGTGTTTCCGTATATGTGCAAGGCCATACCGCGCCAACCTTCGCAAGGGTGGTGTCGTGGAATCCGGTAATCAGCGTCGAGGCGCCTGTCGTTGCGATGCCGCCGTTGTTGATGACCGTATGGAGTCCCTGGTTGGTCATTCCGGCGCCGCCGCCAAGGCCGCCAAAATGCAGGATCGTTGGCCCCAGAACGATCGGCGGCTGTATCAGCGCCGAACCTGTGGTGAAAGTCCAGGGATTGGGTGGCGGGCCAACACTCACAAGCAACGGATTGCCCGTAGTGTCGGTTGCCGAGTCTGTCACGGTTGCAATGTAGCTGGAGTTCGTGCTGAGCGGGTTCGTGGGCGTGAGCGTGGCAATGAAGTTGACCGGATCGTAGGTAATCGCTGCCGGAATCGGCGTTCCGCTTAGCGATGAGCCGGCATACAGAAGGAAGGTTGTCGCAGTGAGCGTTTGCGGATTCATCGCTTCGGTAAAGGTTGCGCTGACGGCCTGATTCAGGGGCACGTTGATTCCGAGATTTGCAGGAACCGTCCTCACCAGCTGCGGCTGGGTCAGGGCTGATGACGTGCCGGTCTGGAAGCTCCATGTATAGAGGCCGGCTATCGCCGTGCCGCTCTGGTTCTGAACCCCGGCGGTGATCGTGGCCGTATAAATGGTGCTCGACGACAGAGGAGAAGACGGCGTGAATACCAGGGCATGGCTACTCGCCGCGTATTCAACCTGACCGGATATTGGCGTGGGATTTCCCTGTGCCAACAGCGTAAAGTTTGCCCCGATGATCGTGGCCGAGTTCATCGCCTCACTGAAGCTGGCGCTGACCACTTGATTGAGCGGCACGTTCATGTTTTCCGGCGTGCTGACGGGGTTGGTTGATGTGACCGTCGGTGCCGGAATGTTGACGGGCGGCGGGCTGATCGAGGTAAATGTCCACACGTAATTGGAGAGCATCGGGCTGCCGCCGGGGTTTGTGGCTCCGGTGGTGATGGTAGCCGTATAGAGGACGTCATCGGTGAGGTTGGCGGATGGCGTGAAGGTGGCAATGTTGCCGGAGTAGGTGACGGCTCCAGCCACAGCTCCGCCGGGGCTCGAGAGCGTGAACGTTGCGGCGCTGATCGTGGCCGGGTTCATCGCCTGGTTGAAGGTCGCTGTAATAGCCGTGTCGATAATGACATCCATGGCGCCTGTGGCAGGGGTGGTAGACACCACGGTGGGAAGTGAGACGGATTGCTGTCCGCATCCGCCAATGAAAACCACCAACAGAGACGCCAGTAAACACGTAGTGCTGATCCTGATATTGCGCATATGTAACCTCTTCATCCAGTTGTGGGGGCATGGCGTCCGAAGCACATTGCGCTGCCGGATCGACGGGACACGCCGACACCATTCGACTTTTCTATCAATACAAAAGATGAAGGGGAACAGTCTGAGCAGAATGGCTCAACATCTATCGAGGGCGCCAATGACGACCCGCTGGATGAACACGCCAAGAGCAAGAGTGCTTCTGGATTCGCGGCATTGGCTCATCCCACCCATGCCGCAAAAACAAAGATGCGGCATGGGTGGGCACGTTGTACTGATAGTCGGACCAACAGGTCCTGTACTCTGGCGGCAAGCCTCAGGTGCGCTTACAACCTGCTATTGTTTCGCAGGAGCCTCAGGGTTGGCGGCGGCAGGCTTCATGGGAACTCCGGCGGCGGGCTTGGGCTTGTAGGCGTAGCCGAGGGCGCGGGCACGAGCGCGAGCGGTTCTTTCAGCGCTCAAATCCGAGTTGACTCGAGCGGGCGCGGCCGTACGCTCGACGGGGCAGGAGGCCAGTTGCGGGTGAGCGCGATGAACCGGCTGAACAGAACTGTGAGCCACCGGGGTGGCGCGATGCGCGGAGGGCCTGACGGCGGCGTGGGCGACCGTCCGGTGCGGTTGCACAATCGAGGGCGCGGCGGGCGCAATTGCAGCTGGAGTGCTGAGCGCGGCGGCATCCTTGTGCGCGGGCGGAGCAGCCTCGACCGGCGCGCTCTGAACAGCGGGAGGCGCGGGCACGGCAACGGCAGCGGGCGCAGCCGACTGGGCCACGGCCTGCGCGGGAGCTTCCATCGCCGGAGCGGAGGCGACAACCTGCGGATTAGCATGCGGTTCCGGAGCTTCGAGCGAGGCCTGCGCGGGTGTGTTCTTGGATTTGCTCTTCACGAAGACGGTGAAGATGCCGGGCGCATCCTGCACGGTAAAGGTGCCGCAGTGGTTGGGCGCGCTCAGGCCGTCGCGGCGGATCAACTCGACGCTGAAGCTGGCCTTGCGGGGGTTGGTCTGGCAGAGGGGCTTGCGATTGACCCAGACCTGGAGCCAGGGCAAATTGGCAAGCTGGCCAGAGATGTGCGCGCGGCCCACGGCATCGGTGAGCGCCTCCTCGCGGAAAAACTGCTCATGCATATCTGTCCGGTCATAGCCGCCGATCAGGATCAGATGCGAGTAGGCGAGCGGCCGTCCGCTCTCTCCGCTGAGGATGCGCACCGTGATGGGCTCGTAATGGACGACCGGAAAGATCTCATGCGCGAGGCAGAGCGGCGCGGCGAGGAGAACCAAGGCGGCAGGAAGGACAAGTTTGCGTGGGCTAATCATGAGTTGCACCTAAGCGATCTATCGGCGCAACGAAAAATTTCTCTAGCGAGATGAGAATGTCCTAATTATTTTTGGCAAACAATATCGCAGACGCTCTGGTCTCCCGAATTTACCAATCCCGAATCATTGTACGGAGTTTGGATTGGGGCGGAGGTGCGCCGCCTGCTGAAAGGCCTTCCAAGGGCAGGATGAGTCAGCCCGGCTGCAAGCCGGCATAAAGACCGGCACGCACTGCGGAGGAGTTTGCAGGCTGAGCGGCGTGGCATTGCGCATCTGATCGAGCGTCTGCGCCGTATAAAACACGCGCACGGAATACTCGTCCACGTCATGCTTCTTCCACAGCTCAAAGACCAGCGCTCCGCCGGGCGGCGTGTCGTTGCGCCGGCCATCCTCGATCCAATCCAGGCCCAGCGCTCCGGCAATATTCGACAGATTCGTATCGTGGCCGACGAGGATCAGCAGCCGGTCGCTGGGATTGGTCAGTGCGCCGGCGACGGGCTTTGCTTCGACTTTTTGACGCATCGAGTCGAGGATATGCGCAAGCAGGTGGGAGGATTGAATGCGCGCGATGGTTGGCGTGCGCCGCTCGATCTCTTCGCCGGCCTCGTGCAATTCGAGCAGTTCGCGCAGCTTGGCAAGGTCCACGCGCCCCCAGCCGACCTTGGCTGCATCCATTCCTTCGGCATATTCGAGCAGCAGATCTTCCGTCATTGAAGACGCAAGGCTGAGCGGCGTGCGCAGATTGACCAGATGATCGCCTGTTCCTGGCGCGATCGAGGAGGGCAGATCGAAGAGCGAGAGCGGCGCGGGCCTGTCTGTGCAACTCGCTGCCGGGCTGCATCCCGCTATTACCTCCTCCAGCGCATTCAACTGCGGGCGGTAGGCCTCGACCAGCCCCTGCGGATTGCCGCCGATGCGCCCGGAGATGGCGGCCGTAGCCAGCAGCCTGTCGGCCTGAACAACGCCCGCACTCAACGAATGAAAGAGCGGATCGGGCCTTCCCTCGGGAAGTGCTTTGACCGCGAGCGCACAGCCTGGAGCAAGGCCCGCGGCCAGCGCCTTGCCCGTCTCGCGCGTGCGCTGGTCGGAGTCGGCGACGATTGTGATCCTCCGTGCATCTTCGCAACCGCCAGGCGCGAGCAAGCCCTCAGAGGCAAGCAACTCGCGGTCGTATGCGCCGACCAGCGTCATCAGTTGCGCGCCGTGCGCAGTCAGATAGCCGGGAGGAACGCTCCACTCAGGCCACGGCTGGCGGGAGTACTGATTGAGCTGATCCGTTTTTCCAGTAGGCGAACGCACGCCGTGGCGGCTGACGATGACAACGAATTTCAGTTCCTCATCAGGCGTCTTCGCTGTGATCTGCGCCTGCAGCGCGCAACCTGCGCATGAGACAAGGCACAAAAATATTGTCAATAGAACTGTGAGACAGCGGTTTTTCATTGAGAGTTTCCGTTCTTGAGGGTTACATAAACTTTGATCTCCGACGAACTATCAACCGCGCCGGGCACTGCAAGATAGAGCAGATTTTGCGCGGGAACAAAGAGCGCTGTCTTGGCTCCGGCCGCGGTTGGCAGCGCACCCAAAGACTGAAGGCTCTTCGCTCCATCCACCTGAAAGGCATCCACCTCGCCTGTTCCGCTGATCAGATACACGCGGCTGAGCGAGGAGTCGTAGAAGAGGTCGTCGGCGCCGCTTGCCGCCGTAGCAGAGGCCACTTCTTTTCCCGTCGCGGCATCCAGGGCAATCAACATACCCGGCTTGCGGCAGGCCACAAAGAGCAGTTGATCTTTTCCGTCGAAGGCCAAGGGCACATTGTCCGCGGCCTTGGTCAGCTTCCAGTGCGCGCGGATTGTCTTCGTCTTTGCGTCGATCACAGCAACCTCATTCGACTCGGCGACATTCACAAAGATGCGCTGGCTTGCCGGGTCGATCTCCAGCGCCTCGGGATGCGTCGCTAGGGAGAGATTGGCAAGCAGGTGAAAGCGCCGGGTATCGATCACGGCAATACGAGCCGGAGCGGCGGCATCGCCCGTTCCGTGGCCCACAAACAACAGACGAAGCGCCTCGTCATAAACCATGTCATCGGCGTCTTCTGAGAGCTTGATTGTTCCCGCAAGCGCCAGCGGAATTCCTTTGTAAACTCTCAGTTCGCCCAGCGCGCCATCGGCCACATACAGGCTGCCGGTTGCCGCAACCCACACCAGCCCATGCGGCTTGCCCAGGCCGGTGATGTTCTGCTGAATCCTGTCTGTCTTGAGATCGATGACTTCCACCGCATGAACCGTCGTTGCGGCAACGAACAGCCGGCTGCCGGTTTCATCAATGGCCAAGTGATCGAACTTGGTGTTGAGGCCGGGAAGAGAGATGACTCGGCTGGGCGCGAGGCGGGTTGAGGTCTGTGCGTTTGCGAAGAAGCAGCAGCCGAGCAGGCACAGCAGAATCGTATTTTTCATTATCTTATTCTTTTCTCCAGTAAAGAAATTGTTCATGCAGCGCAGAGCTTGTGCATGGGGAATATGCAATAACCATTGCGTATTCCCCATG